>ODAK010004275.1_pt1 | contig 14652 bp, 10 predicted proteins | sample 1539591 | NCBI WGS metagenome assembly ODAK01 (sample SAMEA3539303, study PRJEB22396) | soil metagenome | biome: tundra; feature: field; material: soil | place: USA | collected 2010-05 | depth 0.15 m | reverse complement strand
GTCAAATGGGGGACGCACCACGTCTGGAACGCCCCCAAAATGGCAGGTTCCTAGGGAGTTTCCTTGCCCTTAGCCCTTTTTAGGGGCGAAACTTCTTATCATACCAACACCACCTTTCAGGCCATCGGCTCTGGATTGACCGGCCAAGTCATGATCCAGAATTGATGGCCTGATCTATTATATAACACACTTCTGTTTAGACCGCAACTTCGCATAACAAATTTCTAACGCCCTCACTTTATTCTTGACATTGCATTACCGCTCAAGCATAATGATGGCATGAATAAATTAAGCAATGAACGTCGCGCACAGGTGATCGGAGCCTTAATAGAGGGAAACAGCATTCGGTCAACTTGCCGCATGACTGGCGTCTGCAAGGATGCCGTCCTGAAGCTTATTGAGGATATGGGAGCGGCCTGTGCGGAGTTCCACGATTCAGCCGTGCGCGGAGTCGCGGTACGGCACGTGCAGTGCGATGAAGTTTGGAGCTTCTGCTACGCGAAGGCGAAGAACGTACCCGAAGAAAAGAAGGGCCGCGGAGCCGGGGACGTGTGGACCTGGATGGCGATTGATGCCGACACGAAGCTCATTCTCTCGTACCTTTGCGGTGGGCGAGATGCGTCTTGGGCCTGTCAGTTCATGGAGGATTTAGCATCGCGTGTGACCACGCGCATTCAGATCACAACGGACGGTCACCGCGCTTACGCGGAAGCTGTCGAAGGTGCCTTCGGAATGGACGTGGATTATGCGATGCTGATAAAGCTGTACGGCGCCCCCACTGACAGTCCTGACACGCGCTATAGCCCCGCTCAGTGCATCGGAATCCGCACAGGCATTGTCAGCGGTTCGCCCGATCCTCAGCACATCTCGACTAGCTACGTTGAGCGGCAAAACTTGAACCTACGGATGGGCGTCCGACGATTTACTCGGCTCACGAATGCGTTCTCAAAGAAATTCGAGAATCATTGCCACATGGTTGCTATCTATCACGCATACTACAATTTCTGCCGTATCCACCAGACATTGCGCGTGACGCCAGCTATTGAAGCTGGGATTGCGGATCACGTTTGGAATTTGCATGAGTTGGTTTCTCTCTTGGAATACAAAGAACTCACCGCCGCTTAGGGAAGATTATCTGCGGCTCGCTGCAAATCTTGCGCACAGCCAATTACATAGAGAAATTGCGAAGTAGCTGGCACCTTGTAATCCCCCGTCAGTGAAATCTCGCAATCACTAGGGCTAACCCACACGCCCCTTTTCTTCGCTTGTTCTACGATGTCCTTCACACTTGCCCCAAATCGAAAGTGATACTGAGCGATGGCGTTGTGTTCGATGTTCTCTAACTGCTCTTCCCACTGCTTCCAAGCCGGGTCAGTCATCCTGGCGCTCCCGTGTGTCATTGGCGTAGGTAGAACTATTTCCGACATCCTAACTCCTGTCGTAAACTCGCCTACATTTCGCGCTAAGTCTAGAAGTCGAACCTTAAGCTGCCTGTCCGCTGTTTGCGCTTGGGTCTGTGTCACACCCGCCTGTAGCTGCTGATTTATCGTCGCCAACGATTTCACTGCAGTTAATTGCGAATTTTCGCCCGTTTGAATTCCTTGCAACAATTCAACAATCCGATCAAACCGTTTCTGCGCCAAGTCCATTTCTTCGTCATGCTTCGTGTCTTGTGCGCGGCGGTCATTCGAGATTGATGCGACCTCTAGCAGGCAGAGCATTCCTAGCACGACCCCATACGTGATCTTCACCCACCGAGACTTGTACAACTCCAAGGTAGGCACTACGCCCGCCAATACCGCCAAGAGTAGCGTGTAAACTCCCGGCATGAGATACATCCAGTGAGGAATATGGACCCAGCTAAGACAGTGCATGTCCTCCACCTCCGCTTCAGGCTTCCAAATGAACCGCAGGAATCCGACGCGGAAAGGCTACGCTTTTGAGATATTTTTTCAAAACAGCCCACTACCGACGCGGCGGTTGTCATCGGGCGATCGGGGGGCGATCGGGCGATCGGAAGTTCGGGCGGGAAAGATGATCCGATGGCCGATGATCTGATGATCCGATCACCCGATGCTCTGTGGCACCAAACTAACCAACAATTGTGCCGGGGGGGCGATGCTACGCTGTTAGCGCTCTGGTTTCTCGCATGCACCTCCGCAAGAGGCATTGCAGGGAACCAATCTCAAGAAGCTATTAAGAACGTTCGAAGCGCTGGCGGATTTGGGTCCCGAACTTACGGCGGACCGCGACTTCCGCCAAACCGCTCGCACCATGCTGACCGCCGTGATGGAAGCGGCGGGCGCGCGCGAGGCCGTTTTGTTTTCGTTCGGCGAACGGCCTTCCTTGCTGACCTCGGTCGATGCCCAAGGATTCGCGCTGCTGCCGGAACCGGCGCTGATTCCTATGCTTCCCCGCCACGTGCACACCCTGACTGCGGCCGCCGGCCCGGTGCTGCTCAACAGTACCACCTACGATGTCTTTCTGAGTTCGAACGGCAATGTTGCGCCAGAACTGTTCAAGTGCATTTGCCCGCTGAAGGTTCGGGGAAAGCTCGTCGGAGCGATCGCCTTGGGACGCCGGCCCGGCGAAGCGGCGTACGAAGAAGACGCGCTCGACGCTTTTGAAATGCTGAGCCACTACGTGGCGCTGGCTATTCAGAATCACACTCTCGGCCAGACACTGGCACAGCGGGTTTCCGAAAACCTGCGGCTGCTGGCCTCGCTGCATGGGTTCTACGACAACGCGCTCGAAGCTTTCGCCACCGCCATCGACGTCAAACACGTCAACATTCATGGACACTCACTGCGCGTCGGCCGCTACGCCCAAGCCATCGGCGAAGCTCTGGGGATGGATCCGAGCGATGTGGCGTCGCTGCGGTCGGCGGCCTATCTGCACGACATCGGCATGGTTGCCGTCGATAAGCGGCTGTTCGGAAAAGCTTCGAAGCTCGACGCGGAAGAATTCCGCGAGATGCGCGACCACACCGTCGTTGGGCATCAGATCGTCAGCCACGTGCAGTTTCCCTGGCCGCAGATTCCGGAAATCGTGCGCTGGCATCATGAACGCGGAGACGGGTCGGGCTACCCCGACGGCTTGCATGGGGACGAAATACCGCAAGCGGTGCGCATCGTGGCCCTGGCCGATACCTTCGATGCCATGACCAGCGAACGTCCCTACCGCGAACGCATGTCGGTCGGAGCCGCGCTGCAGGAATTGATCCGCATGACCCCGCAAAAATACGATCCCCAGGCGCTGCAGGCTTTGCTCATCCAGGTGCGGCGGGACGCGGTCGGAAGCAACCGCATCCCAATCCTTGACCCGCGCGCGATGAGCCTTTCAGCCACAGACGTGGACCAACTGGCGTCCACCCTGCAACACAGGATCAGCCAGGGTAAGGTTTTTCTAACCTGAATTCCCATTCTTCCGCCGGTAGAGACGGGGCTTGCCCCGTCTCCGTAGACGCGGCAAGCCGCGTCTCTACGGGAAAGTAAGATTTGATCACGACCCGACACCAAATTCTTCTCGGTGTAAAATGGGAACTTAGTCCTCTCGTAGCTCGTTTTGTTTCTCGATCACGATGTAAACTTGGAGTGGTCGGCGCAGTTGTATCTATTTGGCGCTGACTTCATCTAATTTCGCAAGTTCGGCAATGTAAGCCGATTTGCGAGGAGAGCATTGATGGCTGTCAGTGACCAGTCCGTCGCCACCGGTACACGGCTCGATCAGTTGTGTATCAACACGATTCGCACGCTTTCGATGGACGCGGTGCAGAAGGCGAACTCGGGCCATCCGGGGGCGCCGATGGCGTTGGCTCCGGTCGCCTACTGTCTGTGGCAGCAGTTTCTGCGCTATGACCCGGAAGATCCGATCTGGCCGAACCGCGACCGCTTCGTGCTCTCCAATGGGCACGCCTCCATGCTGCTGTATTCCCTGCTGCACCTGGCGGGCGTGCGAGAAGTGAGTCCGGAGGGCGAGATTCTTTCGACCCCTGCCGTCTCCCTCGACGAGATCAGGAATTTCCGGCAACTGGGAAGCAAGACGCCGGGGCATCCCGAATACGGCCTGACCTCGGGTGTCGAGACCACCACCGGACCGCTTGGTCAGGGCGTCGCCAACAGTGTGGGCATGGCGATCGCCGAGCGCTGGCTGGCGGGGTATTTCAATCGTCCGGGCTTCGACCTGTTCAACTACAACATCTGGGCGATTTGCGGCGACGGCGACATGATGGAAGGAATTTCCTCGGAAGCCGCGTCGGTCGCCGGGCATCTGAAACTTTCGAACCTGTGCTGGATTTACGATAACAACCACATCACGATCGAGGGCAATACCAATCTCGCCTTCGACGAAAATGTGGCTGCCCGGTTCGCCAGTTATGGCTGGGATGTCTCGCAGGTCCGCGATGCCAACGATCTGGTTGCGCTCGCCGACGCCTACACCCACGCGCTCAGCGTGAAGGATCGCCCCAAGCTAATCATCGTCGATAGCCACATTGGCTTCGGCTCGCCCCACCGTCAGGACACAAAAGAGGCACATGGCGAAGCGCTCGGCGAAGAAGAAGTCAAACTGACAAAGCGGGTCTACGGCTGGCCGGAAGATGCCAAGTTCCTGGTACCAGACGGAGTGCGCGAAAACTTTCGCGACGTCATGGGCAAGCGCGGGCGGCAATTGAGCGGCCAGTGGAACGCGCTGTTCAGCGCGTACAGCAAGCAGTATCCCGACTTGGCGATTCAGTTCGGACGCATGCAGCGTCAGCAACCTCCCGACGGATGGGACAAAGACCTTCCCACATTTGCGCCCGATGCCAAGGGAATCGCGACCCGCGAATCGTCCTCTAAAGTCCTTAACGCAATTGCCAAGAACGATCCCTGGATCATGGGCGGCTCGGCCGATTTGTATCCATCGACGAAGACGCGGCTCACGTTCGACGGTGCGGGCGATTTCGAAGCGGGCCAGTACAACGCGCGCAACTTCCACTTCGGCATTCGCGAGCACGCCATGGGCGCCATCGTCAACGGCATGGTGCTGTCGAAGATCCGCGCCTACGGCTCGACTTTCCTGATCTTCAGCGACTACATGAAGATGCCGATCCGCCTCTCAGCCGTCATGGAAGTGCCCTCGATCTGGATCTTCAGCCACGATTCCATCGGCGTCGGCGAAGACGGACCGACTCACCAGCCCATCGAGCAACTGATAACGCTGCGAGCGGTTCCCGGGCTGATGACGCTGCGTCCCGCCGACGCCAACGAGGTCGTCGAGGCGTGGAAAATCATCATGAAGCTGCAGAAGGAACCGGTGGCGCTGATCCTGACGCGGCAAGCCCTGCCGACGTTTGATCGCACGGAATACCGGTCAGCAGCGGGCGTGGCTCGCGGCGCCTACATCATGGCCGACGCCGAAGGCGGCAAACCGCAGGTGATCCTGATGGCCACCGGCAGCGAGGTGTACCTCTGCATCGACGCCTACGAGAAACTAAAAGCGGAAGGCATCCGGGCGCGCGTCGTCAGCATGCCTTCGTGGGATTTGTTTGAACATCAGGACCAGAGTTACCGCGATGACGTGCTTCCGCCCGACGTGATCGCACGCGTCGCGGTCGAGCAGGCTTCGACCTTCGGCTGGGCGCAATATACAGGACCGAAAGGACGCATTATCGGCATGAAGACCTTTGGAGCGTCCGCGCCGCTCAAGGATTTGCAGAAGAAGTTTGGCTTCACCACGGATGCCGTAATTCAAGCAGCGCGCGAACTACTCGTGTAGAGACGGGGCTTGCCCCGTCTCGTTGGACGCGGCAAGGCAGTCGCTGCAAGGGAGACGCGGCAAGCCGCGTCTCTACGGGAAACAAGAGTTTTCGACATTGGCGTGCGAATTTTTCTCGGCGCCGAATTAACGTTTTGTTAACGTCTTTAGGCATTAAGGTATTGATTCATTGACTCAATGATTCAATGCCCTCAGTTTAGGAGATATTTATGAATCCAGTAGGCACGCTCGAAACCGCAAAAGCCGCGAATCTCCTCACCCAGCTTCAGACTTTCGGCCAGTCCATCTGGCTCGACTACATCCGCCGCGACCTGCTGAAGGGCGGCGAACTGCAGCGCCTGATCACGGAAGACGGCCTGCGCGGGATGACTTCGAATCCCGCGATTTTCGAGAAGGCCATTGCGGGCTCGACCCAGTACCAGGATTTTCTGGACTCGCTCGCCGGCCGCACCGACCTCGACGCCAAGGGCCGCTACGAACTGCTGGCGATCCGGGACATTCAGGACGCGGCCGACCTGCTCGGTCCCGTGTACCAGAGCACCAAGAAGCGCGACGGCTACGTGAGTCTCGAAGTCTCACCCTACCTCGCGCACGACACCAACGGCACGCTCGACGAGGCGCGCCGCCTCTGGAAAAGCGTGGCCCGCGATAACCTGATGATCAAGGTACCGGGCACCGCCGAGGGCATACCCGCGTTTCGCCAGCTGATCAGCGAAGGCATCAACGTCAACGTAACGCTTCTCTTCGCGCAGCCGGTATATGAGGAAGTCGCCGCGGCTTTCATTGATGGAGTGGAAAAGTTCGCTGCGACCGGCGGCAACGTGAGCAAGCTTGCCAGCGTGGCCAGCTTCTTCATCAGCCGCATCGATTCGCTAGTCGACTCGCTGGTTGGCGACCAACTCAAGAAAGAGACGGACGCGGCCCGCAAGGCAAAGTTGCAGGGGATTCTGGGGAAAGTCGCAATTGCGAACGGCAAACTGACCTACGAAGCCTACCAGCGCATCTTCTCTGCTCCGCGATGGAAAGCACTGGCTGCCAAGGGTGCGCAGACGCAGCGCGTGCTGTGGGCCAGCACCAGCACCAAGAATCCGAATTACCGCGACGTGATTTACATCGAGGAGTTGATCGGGCGTGACACCGTCAACACCGTTCCTCCGGCAACGCTCGATGCTTTCCGCGATCACGGCAAGCCGCGCCAGAGTCTGACCGAAGACCTGGACGCTGCGCGGAAAACGATGGCCGATCTAGCCGGCGTTGGCATCGTCATGAAAGACGTGACCGACAAGCTGACTGCCGACGGCGTGAAATTGTTTGCCGACGCCTTCGGCACGTTGCTGGCCGCAGTCGAAAAGAGTACAAAGCGATGAGCACGGCGCAGATCCATCCCGAAGTCAATCCACAGACCGAATGGCTTCCGGCCGATCTCGATGCGGCGTTAAAAAAAAACCTCGATGACTGGCGGGCATCGGGAAAAGTAAAACGGCTCTGGCAGCGCGATGCCTCGCTCTGGACCGGCGAAGACGAGGCCAAATGGCTCGGTTGGCTCGGCGTCACGGACGAACAACTCGCCAGCGCCGCCAAGCTGAACCAGATCGCGGATGAGGTCAAGAGCGCCGGATTCTCTGACATTCTGCTGCTCGGCATGGGCGGATCAAGCCTATGTCCGGAAGTGCTCGCGCTGACCTTTGCGCAAGCCCCGGGCTTCCCGCGCCTGCACATACTCGACTCCACCGACCCGGCGCAAATCCGGAGCTTCGAAAAAAAGGTCGACCTCGCCAAAACACTTTTCATCGTGTCCAGCAAATCCGGCAGCACACTCGAGCCCAACATCTACAAGCAGTACTTCTTCGAGCGCGTCCAGCAGACCGTGGGCGCCGACAAGGCGGGCAGCCACTTTATCGCGATCACCGATCCCGGCTCGAAGATGCAGCAGGTCGCCGAGCGCGACCGCTTCCGCCACATTTTCTATGGGCTTCCATCCATCGGCGGACGCTACTCCGCGCTCTCCAACTTCGGCATGGTTCCCGCCGCGGCCATGGGTCTCGACACCGGCAAGTTTCTCCAGCGCACGAAAGAGATGGTCGAAGCGTGTAAGGCATCCACTCCCATCGAACATAATCCGGGAGTAATGCTCGGTCTGATTATGGGGAGCGCGGCGAAACTTGGCCGCGACAAAATCACGCTCATCAACTCGCCCGGAATTGCCGACCTGGGCGCGTGGCTCGAGCAGTTGATCGCGGAATCTACCGGCAAGCTCGACAGGGGCATCATTCCGGTTGACCGGGAAGACCTCGGCGCGCCCGAAGCATATGGCAATGACCGCATCTTCGCTTACCTTCGTCTGGAAGGCGCATCCGACGCGGCGCAGGATGCCGGCGTCGCCGCGCTTGAGAAAGCCGGGCAGCCGGTGGTGCGCATCGCCGTGTCCGACATCTACAGCCTCGGACAGGAATTCTTCCGCTGGGAAATTGCCACCGCGGTCGCGGGCTCGATCCTCGGGATCAACGCCTTCAATCAGCCCGACGTAGAAGCCAGTAAGATCGTCACCAAGCAACTGACGTCCGCGTACGAAAGCTCGGGCTCGCTTCCTCCCGAGAAACCGGTGGTTGAAGAAGCGGGCTTCAAGCTTTTCGCCGACGATGAGAACGCCGCCGAGCTCGCGAAAGCCGTGGGGGCGGGCCCTTCTTCCGACGGCCCGCTCAAGAACTATCTGCGCGCGCATCTGGCGCGGCTTGGCGCTGGCGATTATTTTGCGTTGCTTGGTTATGTCGAGATGAACGCGGAGCACGAATCTCTGCTGCAAAGCCTGCGCATGACCGTGCGCGATCGCAAACGTGTGGCGACGTGTCTCGGCTTCGGGCCGCGCTTTTTGCACTCCACGGGACAAGCTTACAAAGGCGGCCCCAACAGCGGCGTGTTTCTGCAAATCACCTGCGACGATGCCAACGACTTGCCGGTCCCCGGACAGAAATATACTTTCGGAGTGGTGAAAGCGGCGCAGGCTCGCGGCGACTTCCAGGTCCTGGCTGACCGCAAGCGCCGGGCGCTGCGCGTGCACCTCGGCAGCGATGTCAAAGCAGGGCTCGGCAAACTCGCGGAACTGGTAAAGGAGGTTTTGTAGCCTGTGGTGAAAGTCCGGTCCACAGCGCCACACAAAACTCTTTATGAATTTGTCATCCTGAGCGAAGCGAAGGACCTGCTGTTCGCCGCAAAAAGCAGGTCCTTCGCTTCGCTCAGGATGACAAATTCATGTGGGCTTCTGAAAAGATCTGAGTGCAAGGCAGCCGCGCAAGTCGCGGCCAAGGAGCAGGAATGCAACTGGGAATGGTAGGTTTGGGGCGCATGGGCGCCAACATGACCCGACGCCTGATGCGCGGCGGTCACACGATGGTAGTGTCCGACGTGAGCGCCGAAGCGGTCAAGGGTATCGCCGGCGAAGGTGCGGTGGCCTCGGCTTCGCTCGATGATCTGGTCAGCAAGCTGAACGCTCCGCGCGCCGCGTGGATCATGGTACCGTCGGGCGATCCCACGGAAAAAACCGTGCAGGCTCTGCTCGGACGCATGCAGGCGGGCGACACCATCATTGACGGCGGCAATTCGTATTTCAAAGACGACGTTCGCCGCGCCAAAATATGTGCCGTCAAGGGCGTGCACTACGTGGACGTCGGCACCAGCGGCGGCGTCTGGGGATTGGAGCGCGGCTACTGCATGATGATCGGTGGCCCGAAGGAAACCGTCCGGCGCCTCGACCCGATCTTCAAAACGCTGGCGCCCGGACGCGGCGACATCCCGCGCACTCCGGGCCGCGAGAAAATGGCGGGCACCGCCGCTGGTACCGCCGAAGACGGCTACATCCACTGCGGCCCGTCCGGTGCCGGACATTTCGTAAAAATGGTCCACAACGGCATCGAATACGGAATGATGCAGGCCTACGCGGAGGGCTTCGACATTTTCAAGAACGCGACCAGCAAAGAACTTCCCGAAGATATCCGCTACGATCTCAACCTGCCGGATATTGCCGAGGTCTGGCGGCGCGGCAGCGTGGTGAGTTCGTGGTTGCTGGACCTGACGGCGATGGCGCTGACCGAGAATCCCACGCTCGCCGAGTACAGCGGGTTCGTGCAGGATTCCGGCGAAGGGCGCTGGACGATTCAGGCGGCGATCGAAGAAGCGGTTCCGGCCGAAGTGCTGACGGCGGCCCTGTATACGCGCTTCCGCTCGCGGCAGGATCATACCTTCGCGGAGAAGGTGCTCTCCGCCATGCGACAGAAGTTCGGTGGTCACGTCGAACCGAAGAACCATTGAGTCATTGAATCATTGAGGTATTGAATCATTAAGAAGTTGATTTCAATCCTTCAATGACTCAATGATTCAATGACTCAATAACACGAGGAAACGATGGCTCAAACAGAAGTTCTGCCAGCAACCACAAAACCGCGAGTCGGGCGAACCGGAGATCCGTGTGTCATGGTGATCTTCGGCTTTACCGGCGACTTGACGCGCCGGAAGCTGATCCCCGCTCTCTACAACCTCGCCAGCCAGCAATTGCTGTCGCGCGAGTTTGCCGTGATCGGCGTGGGCCGCAGCCCCATGAGCGATGACGATGCGCGGAAGAAGGTCACCGACGACTTCAAACAGTTCGCCACCAGCGCCGTCGATCCCGATTTGTGGGAATGGTTCGTCCGCCGCATAAGTTACGTGAGTGGAAATTTCGACGATCCCGCTACCTATGACAAGCTCAAAGAAACGCTTGCCAAAGTCGACCAGGATCACAACTCCCACGGCAACTATTTTTTTTACCTTGCCACCGCGCCCAACTTCTTCGGCGACGTCGTTGAGCGGCTTGCGAAAGTCGGCCTGATGACGGAAGAGAATAACCATTGGCGGCGAGTGATTATCGAAAAACCTTTCGGCCACGATCTCGATTCCGCCAAGGCTTTGAACCAGCAACTTCTGAAGGTTGCCTCGGAATGCCAGATCTACCGCATCGATCACTACCTGGGAAAAGAGACAGTCCAGAATATTTTGGCGCTCCGTTTCGCGAACGGGATTTTCGAGCCGATCTGGAATCGCCGCTACATTGACCACGTGCAGATTTCGGTCGCCGAAACCGTCGGCGTCGAAAAGCGCGGTGGCTACTACGATGGGGCCGGCGCCCTCCGCGACATGGTGCCCAACCACATCATGCAACTCATCACCCTGATCGCGATGGAACCGCCGATTTCGTTCGATGCGAACGCGGTGCGCGACGAGCAGGCCAAAATCCTCCATGCCATCCAGCCCTTCAGTTCCGAGGACGTGCTCAGCAAAACCGTCCGCGGGCAATACGGAGATGGCGCCATGGACAACCAGCGCGTGCCCGCCTACCGCTCCGAAGATGGCGTGCCGCCGGACTCGCGCACCGAAACCTTCGTCGCCATGAGGCTGCTGATCGACAACTGGCGCTGGGCGGGAGTTCCCTTCTATCTTCGTACCGGCAAGCGCCTGCCCGGCCGCAATACGCACGTCGTGATTCAGTTCCGGCGCGCGCCCTTCATGCTGTTCCGCGAAACCCAGGTCGAAAACATGATGCCCAACCAACTGGTGCTGCACATCCAGCCGGAAGAAGGCATCTCGCTGCGCTTCGCCGCCAAAACTCCCGGGCCCGCCATGCAACTGGGCGAAGTGAATATGGACTTCGCCTACGCCGACTATTTCGGGCTCACTCCTTCGACCGGCTACGAACGCCTGCTGCATGACTGCATGATTGGCGACGCCACGCTGTTCCAGCGCGCCGACATGGTCGAGGCCGGTTGGAGCATCGTCGATCCCGTACTCGATGTGTGGAAGGCGCTGCCTCCGCGCAATTTCCCCAACTATCCCGCCGGAGCCTGGGGCCCAAAAGAGTCCGACGAACTGTTGGAACGCGATGGCCGGCGCTGGAGAAATTTCGAAAAGTAATATGTAATTTGTAATTGGTAATTTAAACCTAAACGCAAGTTACGGAATTACCGGATTGCGAAATTACAAATTACCAATTTCAAATTACCAATCTCTATGCCCTCGACTCGATCCATTGAAGTCGTCTCCACCGCGGCCGATCTTTTTCACGTCGCCGCCGAAGAATTCGTCCGCGTCGGCCGCGCCGCCATCGGCGGCCAGGGACGATTCACGGTCGCGCTCTCCGGCGGTTCGACTCCAAAAGCTCTCTATTCCCTACTCGCCGCCAATTACGCCGACTTCGCTTGGAACCGCATCTTTTTATTCTTCGGCGACGAGCGTCACGTCCCGCCCAACGACCCCGACAGCAATTATCGGATGGTGAATGAATCGTTGCTGGCGAAGATTGCGATTCCAGCCGAGAACGTCTTTCGCGTGAAGGCCGAAAATCCCGATGCCGCCGCCGCTGCCTCAGACTATGAGGCCCAACTCCGCCGATTCTTTGAACTTCGGCCCGAAGATCGGCCCGGCGAATTCCCGCGCTTTGACCTGATTCTGCTCGGCATGGGTCCCGATGGCCACACCGCTTCCCTGTTCCCCGATTCCCCGGCGCTCGACGAACAGTCGCGCCTGGTGGTCGCCAATTGGGTCGCGAAGTTCAACACCCACCGCATCACCTTCACTTTCCCCGTGCTCAATCGCGCCGCCGAAGTGATGTTCCTGGCCAGTGGCGCGGACAAAGCCGACATGCTGCATCAGGTTCTCGAGGGCAAGAACACGCCTCCACTGCCCTCGCAAAGAGTGCAGCCCTCCGACGGAAGATTGTTGTGGATGTTGGACGAAGCCGCCGCGGCGAAACTAGCGCGCTGAGCCCCCGGAGCGCCCTCGGGAGCACTTTGTCATCCTGAACCGTTTTGTCATCCTGAGCGGAGCCGGAACTTCACGAAGTGAAGTTCCGGCGGAGTCGAAGGACCCCTACCCCCCTACCCCCCCCCTTTTTTCGATCTATTAGAATCATGGAGTTAGGAGGAAAATCCGCAAAATCTTCAACCTAGAGGACTTATATGTAAAATCCTCAACAATAAGGACTTAGCTCACTCTTTCGTTTCGCTCAAGGGTTCGGCGGCGGGCTGACGCTCGCTTACCTAATTGGTGTTTTCAAAGAGCGCCGACAAATGGGGCTGGGGCCGCTTCGAGGGCCGTCTTGGTTGACGGGCACACCTCGACCCTGACACACAGGTCGATTCCATTGTCGCCGACCGCGTGTTAGATCTCTGTGATGGTTGGCCCGGACGTTTGTGATGAAAAGGAAATGGATCACTAGGAGTCGAAGCTAAAGAACGTTCCGTCTGTCCCCGGGTTTCACCCTAACGGCACTGGGGTCGGATGGGCGAGGACGGCTCGCGGACGAGTGCGGCTCTCGCTTATGAATTGTCCTGCATTATAGCTCTGGGGTTCTCGGCTGGCGGTGATCCTTTGCCGGGGGAATCGGATCGGGAAACGGCCCTTTTTCTATGCCGCTCTGGGCACGGGTTTCAGGGTTGCGTTGGTCTATTTCGAATCAGACTCTGGGCGCGGGTTCATTTTTACTTTTCGCCGCACGCGTGGTTCTTCAGCCCGCCCGGCCCCATTTCTCGACATCGCAGAATCGGTCTTCCCCCTGTAGGTCCCTGCCGTCGCCTCTCCCAACGCCCGCGCGGCTTCTCTCACTCGTTCGTTCTCTCTCGCGACTTCCTCATCTGTCAGCTGGAAGTTGGCCCGGACGACCATGGCCGCTTCGGCAGCTTGCTGAAAATCGCTAAACGCTCCTTCTGGGTCTTTGGGGAATCGGATCGCTGCATCCATCAGTTCGTCCTTGATGGCATCGAAAATTTCGTTGGGGGGTAGGAACCGACTGGTGCGCATTTTCCGCGGTACGGGGGCGTCCTGGAGTCTATTTGACATGTCTCTTACTTTTTCAAGGACCTCTTCGAGCAGGTCGCGTTGGTCCCTACGCGGGCCGTGCGAAGACTCGTCTGACGGGAGTTTTTTCAGTTCGGTTTCGAGATCGGGCCACCACTTCTCGAAGGCCTTTTCCACGTGTGCATCCGGCATGTGATCATCCCCCAGGACCCCGTTCAGGTTTTTCACGAGCTGCAGCAGGTCGTCTTTCGTCAGTTTTGTGGCCTGAAATTGGGCGAGGGGGTCGGTCACGTCGCTGGCTTGGAGGCCGACGAGCAGTGTGCACACGTAAGTTGTTTCGGCGCTCTTCGAGATTGCCCCGGCTTCGAAGAGGACCCACGGCGCTACGAGGTTGCTGGGCGTGAGGCAGAAAATTCCGGCCTTTGCGGTCGCGAGCTTGGCTGCGATCTCTGGACTCCAACGAGATCCTTTATCGATGCTGGAGGACGAGAGCCACGGTTTGAAGTCGTTCACAATCTGCGGGAGCCAGTCTCGAAGCGCAACTGCGACCGCATGGCTGCGCTTGCCGTGCCAGCTGATGAAGATATCCATAGGTGTCCGGAATTGTAGTGCTGCCTCGCGTTTCTTGCCAGCGTTTGCTTGCTAGCAGGCTGCGGAAAAACGACGGCGCGACTTAAAATGCTGTCCAGGTTTCGCGATTTTCGTGACAAGGGGAGAGTTTTGGTTGCATCCGCTGCGGCCTGTAGATCCTTTTCCAGCACAGCCGGCACAGCTTGGCGTTGACTTACGTCGCTTGCATCGCCAGATTCCGCATACGGACCAAGTTGTAGGCAGCCGCGGCAAAGGTGAAGACCCATCCCACCTTGAAGATTCCACGATGCCGAACCTTCCGCAATAGCGCGATCGTCTTCAGCCATCCGAAGCACTCTTCGATACGCTTCCTCTTCCTCTGACTGATGGCATATCCAGGGTGCTGCGTCGTACGAGCATCAATCGCACTCCCACCCGGCCGCTCCAGATTTTGGGCCACGTGCGGCGTGACCTTTAAGTTTCTGCACTCGGCCACGAAATCCG
>ODAK010004274.1_pt1 | contig 14653 bp, 19 predicted proteins | sample 1539591 | NCBI WGS metagenome assembly ODAK01 (sample SAMEA3539303, study PRJEB22396) | soil metagenome | biome: tundra; feature: field; material: soil | place: USA | collected 2010-05 | depth 0.15 m | reverse complement strand
TAAGACGACCGCGACCCGTTACGCCAGATCACAACCCTGACGGCAGCACGAACCCGCGTATCCTCCGGCTGCACGCCCGAGCGCCGGCTCTGCGCGCCTTGCCGCCCGAGGTGGGCGATTGAGCATGCAGCACATATCAGCCAGATCGGGGCCGGCGGACGGGGCTATGGGGTCCCGTGTTTGCGGCGATTGCCCTGGCTTTGCTGCTCGTTTTGCGAGCGCTTCGGCGGCAGCCTGGCCGCTGGTTTGGCCGGGCACCGGTCCCCCTGTGGCCTGGAACTTTCGGGCCGGGCCTGCTCAAGCAGGTTGAGCATGTTCGCCCAGGTCGGGTGGCGGCCGGCCGCCTGTGTCTCCCGGCTGGGCGTTATCTCGGGCTGCTGCCGTGTGTGTAGTTCTCGATTCTGCCCGGGCGGGTTGGTGCCGGTGTGGCGCTACTGACCGGGGCTATCTGCGAGAAAGGGCGGTCAGGCGGAGCGGCGGTGCAGCAGCCAGATCGTGGCGCCGAGCGCGACCGCCGTGAGCAGCACGAACAGGCCGGCCTCGATGAACTGGAAGTGCCAGAACCGGTCAGCCGGCTGGTACAGGTAGGTGCTAACGAACTGGTTTCCTGACTGGCCGGCGGGCTGGCCCGGCACCCAGTCCCCGATGTGGCCGGTTACCGGTGGCACGAGGCCTATGCCGGTGCCGCCGGAGCACCCGTTCGCGCAGTTCTGCCGGAACGTTAGGGGTGCCTGGAAGTGGGGGCGGAGCAAGTACTCGACTCCGAGCCGGATGGTCAGCCACGGGATGAACGCGGCGACCATGGCCGGGATGCTGCGGCGCACCAGCAGCCCGGCCAGGACGGCGAACGCGAACGCGGCCAGGATGTAGGCGGTCAGGACCGGGCCCTCGAAGTCGTATATGTTGTTGATGAAATGGCCGGTGAGCCGGTCCATCGGCGCCCGGTACCAGGTGATCACGGCGGTCATGGCCGCGCCCAGGAGCACGAGCCCGCCGGTGACCAGGGCCAGCTTGGCGGCCAGCCACCGGGTCCGCGGGACCGTCTGGCTCCAGGCCAGCCGCCAGGTGCCGTATTCGAGTTCCCGGGCGATCAGCGGCGCGCCGATGAGGACCCCGAGCAGCCCGGGGGCTATCAGGAGCACGGCCCAGAACGCGATGTTGACCGCGGAGCCGAACTCGTTCGTGAAGGCGGTGATCGCGTCCGGGCAGCTGGTCCCTTGGCTGCGGGCCAGGCAGGCGGCGAGGCCGTCGTGGCTGAACGCCGTGCGCATCGAAGTGCTGACCAGGATCGCGTATACGGCGAGGGCGGCGAGCAGGCCCAGGCAGGCGATGGCCTGGCTGCGGTGCTGGCGCCAGGTGACCCAGATCATCTCGTTACCTCCTTCGCGGCCGGCCCGGGCCGCGCCGCGGCCGGGACGGTGTCGTCTGCGGCCGCCGTCTCCGGACGGCGCTGCAGGTAGCCCATGACGAGCTGTTCGAAGCCCACCGGGTCGGCCTGGCACCCGGGGCGCTGCTGCGCTGCCAGCCGGGCCGGGTCGGCGCGGACCAGCACGGTGGAGTGCCGGTCGCTGTCGGTGCGGTGGACGGGAAGCCCGGGAAGCTCCGCGTCCGGGGTCGCGCGGGGCACGGTGAGCAGCCGGTGCGCGGCGAGCAGGTCATCGGCCGGCCCCGCTACCTGCACATGTCCGCCGGTGAGCACGATCAGCCAGTCGCACAGCCGCTCCAGCTCGGAGACCACGTGCGAGGCGATGATGACAGTCAGGCCGGTGCCGGCGACCGAGGCCATCACCTCCCGCATGAACTCCAGCCGGGCGACCGGGTCGAGGCTGGAGACCGGCTCGTCGAGCACCAGCAGCGGCGCGCGCTTGGCCAGCGCCATGGTCAGCGAGACCTGGGCCCGCTGCCCGCCGGACAGGGTCTTGACCTTGCGCTTGAGCGGGATGCCGAGCGCATCCATCCGCGCCTGCGCCAGCCCCTGATCCCAGCTGGGGTTCATCGCCCGGCCCAGGTGGAACATGTCCGCGACGCTGAAGTCGCGGTACAGCGGATGGTCCTGGGCGAGGTAGCCGACCCGCGCCAGCCTCGCCGCCACATGCGCGTGGGAGGTCACGCCGAAGACCGAGACCTGCCCTTCGGTGGGCTCGAGCAGCCCGATGATCATCTCCAGCAGCGTGGTCTTGCCCGCGCCGTTCGGGCCCACCAGCGCGGCTACCGCGCCGGCCGGCAGCTCAAGGGTGCAGTCGCGCAGCCCCCACACCTGGCCGTAGCGCCTGCCGAGCCGGTCGGCCCGCAGTGCCGGGGCACCGCCGCCGGCGTCGTCCTGAACCATCAGACCCTCTCTTTCCTCATGTCGTGGCGGGCCGCGGCGATCAGCGCCGTCACGGCCTCGTCGCTGAGCCCGGCCTCTTCGGCGGCGCGCAGCCATTCCTCCAGCGACGCGCGCAGGGCCTGCTGCGCTTCCGGCACGACCGGGGACGCGGTGGCCGTAATGAACGTGCCCTGGCCCGGTCGGCCCCCGGCCAGCCCTTCATGCTCAAGCTGCCGGTACGCCTTGACCACCGTGTTCGGGTTGATCACCAGGTCGCTGGCGACGTCCTTGACTGTCGGCAGGCGGTCACCCTCCCGCAGGTAGCCCAGCAACAGCGACTGCCGGACCTGGTGGACGATCTGCAGGTAGGGCGGGACGCCGGAGGAGCCGTCGAGCCGGAACTGGAACATCCGCCTTCTTCCATCATGACATTATTCTATGATGTTGGTATAACGGTAAAGGCCTTGCGTCCTGCCGTCAAGCAGGCACCGCAGGTCACACCGGATCCGCGACGTCCGGCAGAGCAGCAGCCGAAAATGTGCCCCCAGGATCCTGACGAGTGCGGCGGCTGATATCTCGCGGCGCGACCGAGCAGATGACCCCACCAGCGGGCCAGGTTCACGTGACGGTCTCCCGTCATCCGGCCCCCACAGTCCGGCCGGCGGTGAACGCGACGAGTTACCAGTGGGCGAAGAGGCCGGGCTGGTGCTGGTGTCCTCCTCCGGTGTCGGATAGTGGCGGGCCAGGACAAGAGCTGGCGCGCGACTGCGGCGGCGATCGGGGTGATCGGCCATCCGGGCATGCCACCGGTGATAACGGTGTGGATCACCATCGGAGAGCTGACATCGGTCCCGCCCGGAGCCGCGGCGGCAAGGGGGCCAGAGCGGCAGCGCGTCTGCGTCGAGTGCCAGGTCGCGCACGCCGCCAGCGAGAACACCAGGAGAACTTGGAAGAACGCGAGGAACGGCCACCCGCCGCCTGGGAGCAGCAGCGCCCAGAGCAGGACCAGCGCCGCCAGCGGCAGTATCAGGGGGCCGCCCCGTCCCAGGACGGGGCGAGGCCCTGCCGCCGGCGGCAGCGTCCGGGCCCGCTGCAGGGTCGGCGCGGGCTCGGGAAGGTCGGCCATGACGCGGCGCAGGTCACCGAAGGTCCTGGCGCTCAGCGCCGCCGTGACCCGTTCGTCCAGCTCCTCGCGCGTGAGCCGGCCCTCGGCGTAGTGGTCGCGCAACCGGACGGTGGCGCGCTCCCGGTCGGTGTCGGAGGGTCCGGATGCAGTCATCTATCGCCCTGCTCGTCCCCTGATGATTCGTCCCCGCTCGGCGGCACCCCGACGCTCACACGCGGCCTCGGCACCGCCGGCGGGGGAGGCGGGGGCGGGCTGTCGGCGCCGCGCTCGAGGCGGCTGTCGGCGGCGTCCAGCCACCGGATCACCGAGTCCAGCCGGAACAATTCGGCGTCGACCGCCAGCGCCAGGCCCAGATCGTGATTGGCCTTGTCCTCCTTGATCCGGGTCCACTGCTGAATCAGCTCCACCAGGTACCGGCGGTGCACCTGGACCACCTCATGCACGTCGGTGCCGGGCACCCGCAGCGCCACAAGAATCCTCGTCGCCAGCTCATCATGGGGCGGGGAGGCCAGATCCGGGGGAGTGCGCAGCCACCCGGCCAGCTCCCGCTCCCCACCGGCGGTGATCGGGAATCCCTTCTGCGGGCCGTCCGCCCCGGCGCCGTCGGACTCCACCAGCCCGTCGCGCTCGAGCCGCTGCAGCGTCCTGTACACCTGGCCCACGTCCAGCGGCCACACCTCGCATGTCCTGGCCTCGAACTCTTCGCGGAGCTGCAGGCCATACGTGGGTCCCTCACTCAACAGCGCGAGCAGGGCATACCGGACATTCATTGACGTCACACATCCCGGTATCATGTTCACTCGATCGGCTGGTGAGCGATGGCGGCTGGCTCGCGTCCGGCGAGCAGCCAGCCGGCGGCCGCCGCGATCAGCGGCATGCCGATGAGGATGATCAGCAGGTTCTCGGTGGGGACGCTGGAGAGCTCGGAGAGGCCGTCGAGCGGGTTGTCCCACGCGTAGGCGATGGCTGCGATGTAGGCCGCCACCGTGCCGAGCACCGCTCCGGCCAGTCCGAGAGCCCCTGCGGTGGCGGCGGTGAGGGTGCGTGGCGGCATCTCGGCGGTGGCCTGCCCCCGGAGCCCGAGCTTGCCCTTGATCTCCCGTGTCTCGAAGCCGGGGGTGCCGGTGGGCACCAGGAACGCGGAGATCCCTTTCGGGCCCGGTCCGCCCGTGCGCGCGAAAACCAGGCAGAGATCGGCCCAGGTGGCGTTGGTGATGAACACCTTCTGGCCGGACAGCAGGTAGTCGCCTCCGTCGGGCACAGCGCTGGTCGCCAGGTTGCCCGGATCCGAACCGGCGCCGGGCTCGGTCAGGGCGAAGCAGGCAAGCTTCGATCCGGTTGCGATCTGGGGAAGCCACTGCTGCTTCTGTTCCTCGCTGCCGTGGGACAGGAGCACGTTGCCGACCAGGCCCATCGACACGGACACGATGCCCCTGACCGAGGAATCGGCCCGGCCCAGCTCCTCCATGCCGAGACAGTAAGTGATGTAGTCGCCGCCGATCCCCCCGTATTCGCCGGGGATCGTCAACCCGAAGAACCCGATCGCACCCAGCTTGGGGATGATCGCCGGGTCCACCGCCTCGGCCCGGTCCCATTCCGCGCGGTGGGGCAGGACCTCCTTGTCGAGGAATTCACGCGCTACCGCCCTGAATGCCTTCTGGTCATCGCTTAGCGTCAGGTCCATGTTTCCTCCGGCTGTGTTCCCGTTGTCGTCGTTCTCCTACCAGCCCGTGCCGGTCTCGCGGGCCCGAGGTGACCGCGTCCGGCCAGCGCGGTGACGCCGCCGGCGCACCTTTGGGGTCCGCGGGTTGACCAGTCGCCAGCCGAGGCTCGTGTCATGCAGCTCTGCGGAACGCGAGCTCGGCAGCACGCGCGGCACCCGAGTTATGCTCTCGGCACCGCCGCCGATCACCAGGTCCGCATCCCCGGACGGTTCGCCCAGGCCGCGATGGCGTGCGCGGCCAGGTCGCCGGCGCGCACAGAGGCTAGCGGACCGCCGTGGCGCCCGATCGGAGTGGCATCGAGCGGGAACGGAGTCGCGGCGGAGGTGCAGGTGATCCGGTGCTCCTCGGCCAGTTCCACGAAACGCGCCGCGTCCCAGACGTCCTGCAAGACCGCGGTGGCGCCGTTCTGGGCCGGCAGCCGGGCGCCGTAGAGGAATCTCGTCAGGTGCGCCAGCGTCGAGGCCATGTGGATCACGCTGTCCGCGGCGATCCCGAGCCGTGCGGGGAGCGGGTTGCTGGCCGCCACGGCGGTGTTGTGCGTGTGCATCACGCCCTTCGGCTCGCCGGTCGTACCGGAGGTGACGATGAGCAGGGTCACGGCGCTGGGATCTGGCCGCAGGCCCGGCAGGGACGCCGGGTCGCGGCGCTCCTGCCAGGACGTGGCCATGAAGTCCTCCCAGGACGAGGTGCCCTGGCCCGGCTTGTCGTCGATCACCAGGACGTGCTCGAGCGCCGGGGCTTTCATCCGCGCCTTGCTGATCATTGCCGGGTAGCCGAACCCGCGGAACCCGGCCGGCACCACGATCACTTTCGATCTGGCCAGGCCCGCCATGAAGCCGGCCTCCCGTTCCCGGTAGATCGGGATGAGCAGGTTGCTGATCGCGCCGATCCGGGTGGCTGCGTAGCGCACCACGATCCACTCGATCCAGTTCGGGATCTAGGAGACAACATCACCCGTGCCGACACCTAGCTCGGGCAGTCCCGGCGCGCAATGGTCGACCTCGCGCTTCAGCTCGGCGTATGTCAACTGCCGGCGCGGGCCGGTCAACGCGGTCTTGCCGGGGGCGCGCTCGGCCACGTCGTCCAGGTAGTCGGTGATGACGCGGTTCACCCAGTACCCGTAGCTGGTGTACTCGTCGATCGTTTCCCGGGTCAGGATGGTCTCAAGGGCCATTGTCAGATGCTCCGGTCAGCTCATGGTGAGGCCGCCGCTGACGCTGACGGTCTGCCCGGTGATGAACGCAGCCTCGTCCGAAGCGAAGAAGGCGACCGCGTTGGCAAGATCGCCTGGTTGCCCCAGGCGACGGAAGGGGATGGCTCTGGTCAGCGACTCCCGCAGTTTCGGGTTGTCGCCGCCCATCGAGGCGAACAACGCGGTGTCAGTCGGCCCCGGGCAGACGCAGTTGGCGTTGACCTTGAAGCGGGCCATCTCGCGAGCGATCGTCTTGGTGAAGGCGATCACCCCGCCCTTGGCCGCCGAGTACACGGCTTCACCGGACGAGCCGACCCGCCCTGCGTCGGACCCGAGGTTCACCACCGACCCGAAGCCCTGCTCGGCCATGATCGGGAGGACGGCTTTCGACGTGTTCAGGACGCCGTACAGGTTGATCTGGATGACCCGGTCCCAGTCCGCGGGGTCGGAGTCGACGAATGGGACGGCCTTGTCCCAGCCGGCGTTGTTGACCAGCACGTCGATCCGCCCGAACCGGCTCTTCACCTGCTCCGCCACGGTGCGGACGGAATCCCGCGACGTGACGTCGGCGTGCATCGCGATCGCTGACCCGCCGATGGCCTGAGCGGTGTCCCTGGCCGAGGGCCCGTTGATGTCGGTCACGACAACCGTGGCGCCCTCGAATGCGAGCTTTTCAGCGATGGCCCTGCCGATGCCCCGGCCGGCACCGGTGACGATCACGATCTTGTTGTCCAGCCTTCCCACTGCCTGCCGCCTTTCGTGGTCGTTGCCGGGTCAGGGCGCGTAGGCGCGGCCCAGCAGGCTGCGGGCGATCACCAGCTTGGATACCTGGGCGGTTCCGTCGCCGATCTCCAGGCCGATCACGTCACGCAGCCGCTGCCCGATCGGGGAATCGGTTGAGTACGCCAGGTGCCCGAACGTCAGCAGGCATTGGTGGATGACTTCGGCCGACAGCTTGGGCGCCCAGAACTTGGCCATCGCGGCCTCAGCGCTATGCTCGGCGCCCCGGTCCTTCTTCCACAGCGCCTCGTAGCAGATGTGCCTGGCGGCGTGCAGGTAGGTGGCGGATTCCGCCAGTGGAAAGGACACGCCCTGGAACTTGCCGATCGGCTGCCCGAACGCCTCCCGGTCTCGTGCCCACTGCAGCGCCTCCTCCAAGGAGGCCTGTGCCGCGCCCAGGCACGCTAGGCCGATGATCGCCCGGGAGTAGTCGAACCCCTGCATGACCGACACGAAACCATCACCCGCATCGCCGATCAGGTGGTCACGTGAGACCGGAAGGCCATCAAAGTGCAGGGCGGCCCGGCCGATACAGCGGCTGCCGAGGTCATCGAAGGCTCTCCGGGCGACGTGCCGTTCATCGAGGTCCACGTAGAAGGCACTCACCCCACGCGCGCCGGCGCCACCGGTCCGGGCCAGCACCAGGCCGGTCCGCGCGTCCATACCCAAGGTGATGGAGGTCTTCTCGCCCTCCAGCCGCCAGCCGTCCCCATCCTCGACCGCCTGCAGTTCCAGCTGCGCAGCATCGGTCCCATGCCCTGGCTCGGTCACGCACAGCGACGGGATCACCTCTCCTGAAGCGATCACCGGCAGCCACTGGGCCTGCTGTTCCGGGGTGGCGTTGCGGACGAGCACGTCACTGATCAGCGCAGTCTTGATGATCAAGTACGTTGCGTTGAAATCGGCGCGTCCCACCTCCTCGGCTGCCATTCCCGCAACGACGGCCGAAGCCTCCTGGCCTCCGTACTGCTCCGGGATGCGCAAACCCGTCAGGCCCATTCCGGCCATCTCAGTGGCGAGGGCGGGCCGGAGCTTTCCCGCCCGGTCGCCGGACTGGTAGTGAGGAGCCAGGACCTTCCCTGCGAAGCGCCGCAGTTGAGTGCGGTACGACTCTTCGTCGTCGTTGAAACTGAAGTCCATGCCGGGGTTCCCTCGGGCTGTGGGTTGTCGCTCGGGTCAGTGCCAGTTGACGTACCGGTCGAAGTCGGGCCTGCGCTTCTCGGTGAAGGCGGACGCACCTTCGATCCCCTCGGGGGATGCGGTGAACAGGTCGAGCGCGGACATGGCCAGGCTGCTCAGCCCTGCCTGATGGTCGGTGTCGGCGTTGAAGGACTGCTTGAGGAAGCGGATCGCGGTCGGGCTCTCCGCCGCGACCTCCTGCGCCCAGGCACGGGCTTCCGTCATCAGCTCCTCCGGCAGTACCACCTTGTTCACCAGGCCCATCTCCTTGGCCTCACCGGCGTCGTACATCCGGCACCAGAACCACATCTCCCGGGCTTTCTTCTCCCCCACCACACGGGCGAGGTACGCCGATCCGAACCCGGCGTCGAAGGAACCGACCTTCGGGCCGGCCTGGCCGAAGCGCGCCGTTTGGCTGGCGATCGACACGTCACACAGGACATGCAGGACGTGGCCACCACCCACGGCGATGCCATTCACCGCTGCGATCACCGGCTTGGGGATGTCCCGGATCACCTTGTGCAGGCTGCCGATCTCAAACATGCCGCTTTCGCTCGGCCCGTAGTCCCCGGTCTCGGCGCGCTGCTTGACGTCGCCGCCCGCGCAGAACGCCTTGTCGCCGGCGCCGGTGAGGATCACGGCACGTGCCTGCCTGTCCACCCATGCCAGGCGGAAGGCCTTAATCATCTCTTCCACCGTCCTGGCGCGGAAGGCGTTGTACCTGCCGGGACGGTTGATCGTGATGATCGCGGCGGAGTCCTCCACCACGTAAGTGATGTCTTCGAACGTCGTCATCGAGCCGGCACCTCCCGGCTGGAGCCCACCACCCTGAAGTGAATCTTCGTTCACTAATAATGAATGTATATTCCTATCTGTCGTGGGTCAAGAGGCGGGCCAGGGCGCGCCTCGGACTAGGATGACTCTTCGTTCACTCATGCCGCCGGAGGTGAGATGAGCTCCGCCGCTCACGAAGCAGACCTCGACCCGGCCGAGGCCGCACGCCAGGCAAGAGCCCGGCGGCGCAGCGCGCAGCTAATGACCGCCGCGGCCCGGTTGATGGAGCGCGATGGTTCACATGCGGTCTCGATGCAAGCCCTTGCCGAGGAAGCCGGAGTCAGCGTCGGGCTGATCTACCGCTACTTCGGCGGCAAGGACGACCTCCTCCTCGCCGTGATCGTGAACGTGCTCGACGCCTTCGCCATCAGGGTCCCGAACGCGATCGCAGCCGCAGGCCACGACCCTGTGGACCGGCTCATGGCGGCGTTCCGCTCCTACTGCGAGGTCATCGACCAGCACCGGAACGCGGCAGTACTCACCTACCGCGAGAGCAGGAGCCTTAGCCAGGACGGCCGGCAAAGAATCAAGGAGCTGGAGGTTCAGGCCAGCGAACCGCTGCGGGCACTGCTGGCCGACGGGATCGAGGCCGGTGTTCTCGCCCCCGTCGACGTCGAACTCGTCGCCTACAACCTGCTGCTAGCGGCACACGGCTGGGCGCTGAAGCACTGGTATTTCGAGCGCACCTTCGGCTTCGAGGACTACGTCACGAAACAGACCACACTGGCCCTGAATGCTCTCATCCAACCGCGCTACCGACGCCGGTACCGCAAGCTACTCGAGTTCAGCACCTGACCGGCGGCCCGGCCGATCGCGTTGAAACGTGCCCCCTCAGCCGGCCGACGCCAACCCAAAGGCCAGGTAGCCAGTCCTGCCTGCCAAGCAGGCTCACGCCCTGCTCGGACCAAATTCCATACCGCCGAGGCTCTGGCCGAGCATGGCGATGCGCGCCGGGTCGACGTCGCTTCGGCCGCTGAGGAAGTCCACCGCCGCAGCGCAGACGGTCTCGTAGTCGGGACGTCTATGGATGCCGCGCCGCTGTGACTCGCCCTGTCCGGGACCGTCGAGCAGCAACGCAGTGAACCCGCGGCCGCTGAGCGCGCCGCCGATCTTCAGGTACATCTCCCTGTCGATTCCGCCAGAGACGATCACCGCAGGGCCGGAGGCGGCGACGTGCGCGGGCGTGACGACGTACCCGGCCAGTCAGTTGTGCCCCGTCGCAGGGCACGTCGACGGAGTCGACGATCAGGTCCTCGGGCTCGACTGCCCGGCGGAAGCACCGGCGGCTGTCTCGCTCATTCTCGCGGAGGCGGCCCGCAACCGCTTGCGAGGCTGCGTTGTCCGGGTCCGTCTGCGCCAGGACCCGTTTCAGCCCAGCAGTGCCCGAGCCGCTTCGGTCGCGAGGCCCTTGCCCTGGCTGCTCGGGTGGAGGTGCCAGCCGATCCCGACCTCGCCGGTGGGCCCGTGGGCGTGCTTCAGCGGCGGCAGCAGCACGGTGCCGACGGGACAGTCCGGTTGCCCGTTGCCGCCGAGCGGGAGGAGTGCCCACAGGCCGTACGGCAGCGCCAGCCCGGCCGCCCGCTCCTGCCAGCGCGTGAGCCGGTCGCGCGCTTCGTCCAGATCGGCGAGCGCCCGGCGGGATGGCCGGCCGAGCCAGCGCATGACCTCCGAGCGTGAGTAGAGGTCGAAATAGGGCGGCAGGTCCCGCTCGTGCCAGTGCCGCAGCACAACCCGCGGGGTCCGCAGCAGTTCCACGCTGTGACCCTAGTGCCGCACGGGCGCGCCGCCCCCGCGCACCGCCGTCACCTGGTGAGCCCGGCCCCAAGACCCTCGAAGCTCACAGCGGCACGCCACGGGGCCGAGCACGTCGATTGCGACGCTCGGCCCATGCGGGGACTCCCTGTCCTCGTTCACGAGTCGATGCGCTTGCTGAACGAAGACCACGGGTGAGGTAGACCTCGGGCAGGCCGGGAGCCTGCTGGGCGGGCTAGAACGAGTGGCCGTCATCCAGCCACCGAAGCCTGAGATCTCCGCGTCGCCGACGGTTGTGGCGCTTGCGCGGGAGCGCGAATTCGCACCCTGATGCATGATGAAAACTGAGCCAGGGTAGGCGAGGTGGCGAGATGCGGTTCTTCAGACGACGCTTGCCGCCCGTCAGCCCTGACATGGCTGCCAGCCCGCGGACCGCGACCGAACGCGGCCAGCTGGCCGGGCGCGTGTGGCTGGACGTCCCTTACGCGGAGCAGGATCAGGCGAAGGCGCTGGGTGCACGGTGGGATCCGACAGCGCGATCCTGGTTCGCGCGGAAAGCAGGAACACCCGGCCTGGAGCGGTGGGAGCGCCTGCCTGATCTCCTGCCAGGCGAGGACCGCACGTTCGGTTCCGGCCTGTTCGTTGAGATGATCCCTTCTACTTCGTGGTTCAGGAACGTGCGCGCCGCTGTTGAGCCGAGAGACTGGGATCGGCTGCGGCGTATGGTTTACGACCGCGCCGGGAATCTATGCGAGGCCTGCGGCCGGGCACGTGACCGCGAGGCAGGCGTCCAGATGGAGGCGCACGAGCGCTTCAGCTACGACGAGCCAACGCGGATTCAGACGCTGCGGCGCCTGGTGTGCCTGTGCAGCCTCTGCCACTTGGTGACCCACTTCGGCCGCGCCAACCAAACCGGGCGGGCTGAGGAGGCGTTCGCGCACCTGATGGCGGTGACCGGGATGAGCCGCGCCGAAGCTGAACGGCACGTTCTGGCGGCCGGGGACCTGTGGGAGGCGAGGTCGGAGTACCGGTGGGACGTCGACCTGTCCATGCTCTCCAGGGCAGGTATCGCGATCGTACGACCGTCCACGAACGTATCGATCAGGTCGTATTAGTGATCGTCAGCCCCGGCCGGGGGAGAGACTTCCTGATCATGCGGTCAGCCTGGTCTCCGGTGATGAATGCGTCGCTAATCGCGTCGAAGGCGATGCGGCAGTTGGTGGAGTGCTCGGCCAGCGGGGCGGGCGCCGCGGGCGCCGCCAGCGGGGAGCGAATATGACTCGCAGCGGGCATGACGGCGAAGGGCAGATGATGGCGCGGGCAGCATGAAGGCGCATGTGAGCCGCACGCACGGCTGGTGGCCGGCGCGGGTCGGCCTGGCCGGACCACGTCGCCGGCAGCCACGCCGGCCAGCACAGAACGACCCTCCACGGGCGGTGGCGCCACGTCCGGGACGCCGGGCTGTCAGTCAACCGCGGTGCCAGAGCAGACATCATCGGTAACCCCGCTGCCCCTGCAGTGTCGCGGCCGGCGATACCTGGCTGCGCGCACATCTGCGGTTTCGCGGACTGGGCAATGAAGTACCACAGCCTGCTGATCCTCACCTGGGACGAAGACGACGGCAGCCAGAGTAATCACATAGCGATGATTTTTGCGGGCCAGCTGGTGCGGCCCGGCAGATGTGCCGAGCCGATCACCCACTACAGCGTTCTGGCCACCATCGGGGCCGCCGCTCGGGGCGAATGCACAAGCACACTGGAGCATCCGGAAAAAGATTCCACTAACGCCAGGCGGCAGACCCGATTTCAGGCGATGAACCGTGCTATCGCGATGTACTGGCAGGCCGCGGCGGCGCAAATGTATGCATGGAAGACCTCATGGAAGCCGAACACTGACGGGGACGGGTCGGGCCGGCGCCGGTGGTAGGAAAGCGCTCCGGCCGTGTAGAGCATGCCACCTGCGATCATCAGAACGCCCGCCGCCGCGCCGGCGTGGATCCATACCCCCGGCAGTGCGAGGCCGGCTGCCCAGCCCAGCCCGACGAACGTCGCGCCGACCAGAAGCTCTGGCGCGTCCATCCAGGTCAGGTGGATAGCGGCGGCGGTGAGTGTCAGTGTCCACATCGCGACGAGGCCGGCAAACCCGAAGGTGCCGCGTCCAGTGAGGAGGAAGGCGGGAGTTGCCGTGCCGGCGATGAGGAAGAAGATCATCGCGTGGTCCAGGCGCTGAAGACGCCGCCTCCACGCAGCAGTCCAGTTGCCACGGTGATACAAGGCGCTGAATCCGAACAGCCCGCTCACGCTCACCGCGTAGATAATGAGCGCGGTGATCCGCGTGGCTCCGTGCGCGCGGATCACCAGGAGCGGGCCGAGTACCAGCGACGCCGCGAACCAGAGCAGGTGCAGCCAGCCGCGAAGGAGTGGCTTGGTGTAGTAAACACCGCGCCGGGCGTCATAGAACGGATCCGCCGCCGGGGAGCCGATGGCCGTCACGTCGGCCTCCACTTCGTGCCGAGCCTGTCGGGCACAGGGGGTCAATTCAGGTCGGGATGTGACTCAGGAATCCGCCAATGGGGCGAACCCATCATAAGACTGCCCGATCGCGAGGGAGAGCGTTAGGCTGAGCACCCGCTCGTGGCCGGGAGGCGCGGGGTTGGCTGGCCGCGCTGCAATGGTCAGCGCCTGAAGGCGTCCTTGATCTTCGCCCTGCCTGCTTGAGGTCGCCCTTGGCCTGGCCAAGGCGCCCTTTCGCCCGGAGGCGCCGGCTACCGGTGATGCGGCCGCCGGTCTTCCTGGCGCCGCCCTTGACCGCTTCAGCCTTGTGCGCGATCTTCCTTGCGGTGCTCACTGCGGTGCCCTTCGTCGGTCAGTCTGCGGGGCGGACGCATCGGCCGGGATTTGCCCGGCGCGAACATCGCTGGCGGACTGCGCGGCGAGCGCCGCTGCGGGCGGGGCGGTGGCCTGCGGGGGGACCGGATCGGCGCCTGAACGGGCGAAGCCAGCCCCAGGGTCTGGTGTCTACGGCGGTTCGGACAGTCGGGATGACGATCTCGATCGGCTGGCCGGCGCCTCCTCGGCCGTGTAGCCGTATATCCGGGTAGCGGCGTCGTTCCAGGACAAGATCTTGGGCGCCGACCCCGGTCAGCTGACCTCGTGCAGCTTCCCGCTGGTCACCTCGAGCACGAACCCGCGCACCGAATGCGTATGGGCAAGGAACGGGCAGTCCCTGACCCGGGCGATCGACTTCCTGACATCGGCTTTGACGTCGGTGAACGCCTGGGTGGCCCAGTGCGGCTTGTGGCCGGTCTCGGCCAGCAGCTCAGCCTTGAAGTCCTTGTTATTGAAGGTCTGCATGCCGCACTCGGTGTGGTGGATCAGCATGACCTCCGTGGTTCCAAGCTCGTGCTGGCTGATGGTCAGCGACCGGAGCGAGTCCTCGGTGATCTCGCCGCCGGCGTTCCTGATCACGTGCGCCTCGCCCGGCGCCAGGCCGAGCAGCGCGTAGATATCCATCCTGGCGTCCATGCAGGCCACGACCGCCAGGGCGCGGGACGGCCTGCCGGGCGCCTCGCCGGTGAATGTGCCGGCGTACCGCTGGTTGTTGCCAAGCAGGTCATCGATGGCAGACACCGCGCATCCTCTCGTCACGCATCTCTCGTCACGCATCCTCTCGGGGGCAGACCCTACCCGGCAGGCACACCTAGCCCGTGCGTGGTGTTGCGTTGCGGCCATGGGTCCCCGCAGGCACAGCCCCAGGCG
>ODAK010004273.1_pt1 | contig 14654 bp, 14 predicted proteins | sample 1539591 | NCBI WGS metagenome assembly ODAK01 (sample SAMEA3539303, study PRJEB22396) | soil metagenome | biome: tundra; feature: field; material: soil | place: USA | collected 2010-05 | depth 0.15 m | reverse complement strand
CACGCACTTGGAATGGGACGGCGAAATGAATCAGTTGCGCGAGACCACCGAGCGTCTGCTGGTGATCATTCCGATGACGCTTCTGATCATTGCCTTTCTGGCCTACAGCTCGGCCAAGAACTGGCGTGATACGCTGATCGTTCTGCTGGGCGTTCCAGTGGCGTGCAGTGGCGGGTTAGCAGCGCTGTACGTGACGAGGACCGATTTTTCTATCTCGGCCGCGATGGGCTTCATTTCCATCCTTGGGGTAGCCGTGCAGGACGCACTGTTGGTCGTCACGTATGCACGCCAGTTGCGCGAATCGGGGTCCACGGCCGAAGAAAGCGCGCGACTTGCCGCCCAGCGACGATTACGACCGGTGCTAATGTCGACGTTCGTGGCCATGCTCGGGCTTTTCCCTGCGGCTGTTTCGCGAGGCATTGGCTCGGAAACACAGAAACCGCTGGCCATCGTGGTCATTGGCGGCGCATTGGCCTTGGTGATTCTGCCTCGGTTGCTACAGCCCGCCCTAGTTCTGCTCGCGCATCGGGGAACGAAGACCGACCTGCAACCAGGGCAACCAGGATAGCTGCTACGCCGACAGCTTGGCTTCCATGCACGCCGCGCCGCTGTCGAGACCGGTTGACGTGGTCGACGTATAGACGGCGGTCTTATCGAGAACAACGACCGGCGTAGAAGCCCCGTCGGCGAGGGTGATCTCGTAGAGATCCCCGTCAGCAAGCTGGGTTACGTCGCTCATGCGCCACTCGATGTCCAAGGTCACCGTTCCGTCCGAGTACCGCCAGAAGGTTCCGAGGATCTGCGCCTGGTCGGTGATGGATTGCGTGGTACCGTCGTCCAACTTGGACAACGCTCCTGGCGCCCACGGGTAGCAGGTGTTGTTTCGACAAATGGAAAATGTGGGCGCTGTCATGGTTGCGACGGTTGGGGACAAGAGAACGTGTAGAAGCGCTCCGGACGCGCAAGGCAAAGGCTCGATCGGCTTGCCGTCCTTTCCGCCACACGCACCCACGCCGGCCAGCACGCCCAGGGCAAAGCCCCAAAGACACTGTCGAGAACGAGTCATCGGCGATCCTCCACACTCAAAGTATACAATCACCGGGCCAACGCAAGTTCCTGGCGGGCGCGTTCAGGTGGTAGCTATCACGAAGTCCTCGCCGCTCGAAGGCCGAAGGCCGTCGGCCCGGGCGGCGAAGTAGCGCTGGACGTGACGCGTTCCCGCGACGTGGCGGGCTTCCTTGAAGCCGGCGTCGCGCACCAACGCCAGCATCTCGGCCGGCGTGAAGAGAGCGGCGAAGGGCGTCCCCAATGCAGCCGCGCCCTTCTGCGCCCATTCGAGCATCGGGCGATCCTCGGGTTCCAGATAATCGATCGGCAGCAGAAACGTCATCACCAGCGTGGAGCCCGCAGCGAGCGCCGCCACCTGGCGCAGCGTCGCCGCGACCGCCTCCCTGGTGAGGTACATCGCGACCCGTGCGCTGCTCATGCGCTGGAATATCGCGTCAAAGCAACCAACCGCGGGCCGCCAAGGCTACAATCCCCCTATGTCGTCCCGCCTTCGCACCACCCTCGCCGTCGCATGCCTGGCATGCGCATGCCGCCACCGCGACAGAGTCTCGTCGTCGGACGGCGCTACGACTCCGCCGCTCGCCTCCTTTGCGCTCAGCGGCCTGCATTTGGCGATCCTCGACCCGACGACAGTTCCGGCGGGGTTCGAGGCCGCCTTCGCCCGGGCCGCGCAGCTACGCGACAGCATGACCCTCGACGAAAAGCTGCAACTGGTACGCGGAGTGAAGGGCGCGTTCGTCGGCAACGTCGTCGGGGTCGCGGGTTTGCCAGCCCTCACGTTGCAGGACGGCCCGGCCGGAGTCGCGCAGTTCGGGGACGTTACCGCGTTTCCGGCGCCCATCACCGTGGCGGCAAGTTGGAATCGAGACCTCGTGCGACGGTGGGGGGCCGCGATGGCGGCGGAGGAACGCGGCAAAGGGGTGATGGTACAGCTCGGCCCGATGATGAACCTGGTGCGATCGCCAGCGGCGGGGCGCAACTTCGAAAGCTTCGGCGAGGATCCATTCCTGTCGGCGGAACTGGCGGCAGCCGACGTGGCCGGCATTCAAAGTCAGAAAGTGGTTGCCACCGCCAAGCACTTCATCGGCAACGAACAGGAAACCAATCGAACCAGCAGCGACTCGCAAATTGATGAACGCGCCCTGCACGAGATCTACTACGCGCCCTTCGAATCGGCGGTAAACGCGGGCGTCGGCGCGGTCATGTGCGCCTACAATCGGATGGGCAGCATCTACGCTTGCGAGAACCCAGCGACGCTTGGCTATCTGAAGTCGGGGATGGGATTTACGGGGTGGGTGATGTCCGACTGGGGCGCGACCCACAGCACGGTCGCCTCCGCCAACGCCGGTCTCGACATGGAAATGCCCGACAGCACCTACTTCGGGTCGGCGCTCGCCGACGCGGTGGCGGCGGGCAGCGTATCGCCGGCGCGGGTCGACGATATGGTCGGCCGCATTCTGACGTCCCTTCTGCGCGTTGGCGCGCTCGACGATCCGCCGACGGGCATTCCCAGCTCGATTGTCACTTCGGCCGAGCATTCGGCGCTGGCCAGAGAGGCAGCCGCGGCCGGGATCACCTTGCTGAGGAACCGCGACAGCGCATTGCCGCTCGATGGAGCCGTGAAGTCCATCGCCGTGATCGGGTCGGCGGGTGGAGACGCGCCCTATTCCGACGGTGGCGGCTCGGCCTACGTCAATGCCCGGAGAGTGGTTTCGCCACTGTCGGCCCTGCACGCCCAGGCCGGAAGCACGATGACCGTCACCTACGCACGCGGCGATGGAGAGAGCGGCGACCAAGCCCAGGCGGTCGCGGCTGCGGCTGCGGCGGACACGGCGATCGTCTTCGCGGCCGTGGACTCCACGGAAGGCGCAGACCGCGGCTCGCTGGCCTTGCCCGCCGACACCGACGCCTTGATCGCGGCCGTCGCCGCAGTCAACCCGCGCACCATCGTGGTGTTGCATGTCCCCGGCGCCGTTCTCATGCCCTGGCTCGAACAGGTAAAGGCGGTCCTCGTGGCCTTCTATCCCGGCGAGGAAAACGGCAACGCCATCGTCCCGATACTACTTGGGTCCGCCAATCCCAGCGGCAAGCTCCCGGTCACCTTCCCGCGCGCGGCCGCCGATCTCCCTCGAGTATCGGCGGATCCATCAGTCCCCTACCGCGAGGGATTGGCCGTCGGCTACCGCGCTCTCGACGCGCAAAAAGTCGAGCCGCTGTTTCCATTTGGCCACGGACTTTCCTATACCACCTTCGCGTTCGCCGACCTCGCCGTTCGCCCTGGCGCCACACCCGGCGCCATCGCCGTCGACTTCACGGTGAGCAACACGGGCAGCAGCACCGGCACCGAGGTCGCACAGCTCTACCTCGGCTTTCCCGCCTCCGCAGGCGAGCCGCCCTGGGTTCTCCGAGGGTTCGCTCGCATCACGCTCGCGGCCGGCGAGTCGAGCAAGGCGACCATCGAGCTGGCTCCGAGCCAGCTCAGCTGCTGGAGCGCCACGGCGCACGCGCGATACGCTCCGAGCGGGACGTATCGGATCGCCGTCGGCAACTCATCCCGCAATCTGCCCCTGCAGGCCTCTATCCAAGTCCAGGGATTCGGCCCGTAGCACGATGGTGGTCAGTGCCCATCGCATGAGTGCTAGCCTTGGCGCGTGACCAAGGACCAGCTTGAACGGCGCCTTGACGAGCTCTTTGCGGAAGAGCCGTCGACCTTCGTTGCGCGCCGGAATGCGCTGGTGCACGAGCTAGCCGCCGACAAGCAGGCGGAGGAAAAGAAGCACGTCCACGACCTACGCCGTCCAACGGTGGCGGCATGGATTGTGAACCGCCTGTACCGCGAGAAACGAACCGAGATCGACGAACTGATTGCGGCCGGGTCCGACTTGCAGACCGCACAGCAGGCGTTGCTCGAGGGCAAGGGATCCAAGGCCTTCGCGGCTGCCACAGAGCGTGAGCGCAAGGCAACGGCCTGCTTGCTGGGCGAAGCCCGTCAGCTTCTCGAATCCGCGGGTCATGCGCCGGCAATCGAATTGCGCCAAGTCACGTCGACGTTGCGTGCGCTAGCGCGCGATCCACAGGCAAGCGCGACCTTTCATGGCCGACTTTCGGAAGCGCTGGAGCCTCCGGGATTCGACAGTCTGCTGCAAGCAACCGCCGGCGTGCCGAGTGTCCCCGCCGCTGGCAAGCACGAACCCGACCATCGGCAAGTCGAGCACAAACCGGCTCCTCCCTCGCAGCCCCGTCGAGACGTCGTCAAAGACGAACATCAGGAGAGATTGCGGCTAGAGCTAGAGCGTCGAGAGCAGCAACGCCTCGAACGCGAAGCTCAGAAACGCCGAGCACTCGAAGACGAGCGGGCCGATGCGCGGTCGCGCCTGGATGAGAAGCGCCGGCAAGCGGAGCGGTTGCAGCAGGAGGCCGACCACGCCGAGCAAGACGCGGTGACGGCAGCAGAACGGGTACGCGACGAAGAGGGCAGGCTCCGCGAGGCGCGCGGGGACGAGCAACGCGCGGTAGCGTCCGCCAAGCAAGCGAAGCTTGCCGCCGAAGCAGCTGTCGCAGAAGTACGACACGCGCAAGAAAAGTTCGACCAGCTCGACCGCCGACTCGGTCAGCGCGTTACCTAGGAGACGCAGATAGATCCGCGCCTGCTGCAGGTTCTGAACATGGCCCGCAGATCCGATGAGCTTGGCCCCCGCCGGAATGAGCACGTACTGCCCATCCAACGAGACGAAGTCGCGCGAAACCATGGCAATCGCTGGCGATTCCATCAAATCGGCGCGAATCTCATTGACCAGAACGCAGTCGAGGAATTTTCCCTGTCGCACGGTCTGCTCGGGGCCGACTTGGCCACCAATCCGCATATCCCCAACGGTACCAGCTTCGAAGAGCTGAGCTTGCGACTCTGCCGGCATCAAGTCGTTGCCTGCCCGCGCCGGTCCCGCGCCGACCACGCCTGCCGCCTGTGGCGAGCTCACAGGCGACGATCTGAGCAAGCGCGGCCCCGAAAGGACTTCAACCGGTTGAAATTCCAAGCCGATGTCGTCTCCGGCGACCGCCGTCGGCGCGATCGCCCGACGGCGTGTTTGCGTGATCGTCTACACCTTCACGCTTCCCGAAGTAGGTAGCGCCGCTTTAGGTGGTGCTCGAATGCTTCCGTGCCAAGCGGTCGTCCCGTCGCACGGGCAACCAGCGCCATGCCGCTCTCGACTGACCCTTGGCTCCAAACATGCTCGCGAAGCCAGCTATTGAGGGGGCCAAGCTCGCCCCGACGAATTTGCTGATCTAGGTCCGGAGAGTCGCGCTCGATAGCTGAGAAGAGCTGCGCAGCCATCAGCGCACCTACCGTGTAGGTCGGAAAGTAGCCGAACATGCCGCAAGGCCAGTGCAGGTCCTGCATGCAGCCATCGCGGTCGTTCCCGAGCGTTTCAAGACCGAGCATTTCGCGCATGCCCTCGTTCCACGCCTCGGGGAGGTTTGCGGGCATCAGCGAACCATCGATGAGCGCCTGCTCCAGCTCGAAACGCAGTACAACGTGGCAGGGGTAGGTAGCCCCGTCCGCAGCGACGCGGATGAGTCCGGGTTTTACGCGGCTGAGTTGTCGAAACAGGTTGTCGGGTTCGTATCCTCGGGGATCTCTCGCCGCCGCATCAGGAAACGCCTTCGCGATGAGCGGCGCCAGGAATTCCAAGAATGCTCGACTTCTCCCAAGCTGCATCTCGGTGAGAATCGCCTGGCCCTCATGCAGACAGGTACTGCGAGCAGCGCCGACCGGCTGATCGAGCCACTCCGACGGAAGGCCCTGCTGGTACCTGCCATGCCCTGATTCGTGCAGGACGATCATCAGACCGTCGACATAGTCATCCCGCGCGAACCTCGCCGTGATCCGAACATCCGTAGGAATGCTGCTGCAAAACGGATGTGGCGCAAGATCCAGTCGGCCGCGGTTGAAATCGAAACCCACGATCCGGAGGATCTCCGATGCGAGGCGCTGTTGCCGTTCCAACGGAAAAGGGCCTTGCGAGGTTGAGACTTGATCGGCTGCCTGTCTCTCCACCGCCTTTTCGATGATGCCAGGAAGGAACGCCCGGAGGCGCGCGAACAGCGGGGCGATCGAAGCGGATCGTTCACCGGGCTCGAACTCGTCGAGAAAAGCGTCGTACGGTTTGAGCCCGAGCTTTTGGCCCAGGGCTTGGGCGGCTTCGCGCTTGAGTCGCACGACCTCGGTGAACAGCGGCAAGAAGCCAGCGAAATCATTCGCCGGCCGCAGTCTCCGCCATGCCTATTCGCATCGAGACTCGGCCAGCGACATTGCCTCGACCAGGTCCTGCGGCAGTGCTGTGGCACGTAGCCATTCGCGCTCCATCAACCGAAGGTTGGCAAGTTGCCATGGAGAGAGTCGCTGGACGTCCGCGCGAGCCGCTCCGAAGAGATCTGAGAGCCGCTTGTCCGTCGCCCGCTGGTGAATGAGGCCGCGGAGCATAACTAGCGCGTCAGCTCGTGCCTCTTCGCCTCCGGCCGGCATCATGGCCGCCTCGTCCCACGATGCCAGGGCATCGACATGATGGAGACGGAACAGTTTCCGGTTGTGCTCGACCAAGGCTGCGTAAGACATTCCGACGGCCTCTGAATCTATGTTTCAGCTATAATAGTACCGTTTTGGTAGCTTTGCTGGCGTCGTCGGCTGCGGTCCTTCGGTAGAATACGGCCCGGATGGACTCTGGCCGCACAGATCTGCTTCTGCTCAACGCCTCGAACCTGCCGACGGTTCCGATCTTTCCGTACGCCTTCGTTCAGGTCTCGGCCATCGCTCGGCGATTCGGGCTGAAGGTCGCCCGGTTCGATTTCTTGAATGCCCCAATGGGGCGCTGGCAGTCCCTGCTCGCGGAGCTGATCAACCGTCATCGTCCGCGCATGGTGGGCGTGCATCTGCGGCAGCGAGACTCGGTGGTGGCCTCGGACTACCTGCCGCCGCCCGAGCGTGCTCCCAGCACGTATTATCTGCCGGTGGACGAGACTCGGGATCTCGTGCGGATGGTCCGCACGCTGACCGACGTACCCGTGATTGTTGGCGGCTTCGGCTTCACCGGACTCCCGGTCAAGACGGCAAGGGCGCTCGGCGTGGATTTTGGAGTCCAGGGCGAGCCAGACGGCTTCTTCGAGCGGTTCGATGATGTGCTAGCTGGCAACAACCTGGCCACGATACCGAATCTCGTCTATCGCAAGGACGGCAGTTTTATCGCGAACCCTCGTGTCTTCTATTCGCCGTCGCCGGTGGGCGAGTACAACGACGAAATCGTCGCCGAGCTGGTCCGCTTCTATGGAGATAGAGCACTGCTCGGGGGCACGATGCCGCACGTGGCGGTTGAGATCTCTCGGGGCTGTCCGTTCCATTGCTACTTCTGCAACGAGCCTGCAGTGAAAGGCCGGACGGTTCGCTACCGCGATTGGTCCGCAGTAGAAGCAGATTTGGCTCTGCTCGATCGTCACGGGATTCGCCGGGTATGGCTGGTTTGTTCCGAGATCAACATCCATCCTGCCAAGACGAAGGAAATCGCGGCAAGTATGGCCGCGCTCAACAAAGACCGAAGCCCGAGCGAGCGCATCAGCTGGCGGGCCTACAACATCCCACGCATGAATACCGACGATCTTCGCACCATGCTGGACGCGGGCTTCGAGCCCGGATGGAACGATTTTCCGTCCTTTGACGATCAAAACCTGGCTGAGTGTCGTGTCCCGTTTCGCAGCGAAGTAGCGCTCACCTACTATCGCAGCTTTCTGGATTGGGCTGACTCTCAGCCGGCGACGCCCGGCAATCGCGCCACGTTCTACATCTTTCTCGGGAATGCGTACGCTGATGTCTCGACGATTCGCACGACGTTGGAGAAGGTGGAGAGTCACTGCTTGCAGGCGAGACACGAGCATGCGGCCGTGGGCGTCGCCACGCGCGTGTTCGAGAACGATGGAAAGCTTATCTGCGGCGATCGAAAGCAGCTCTCAAGCGTGGGGCGAAAAGGCCAGAAGCGTTTCGACGTCGTCGGGCCGAGTTACTACTATCCTCCCAAGCTGGTCGAGCACCTCGGCAGCGAGAAGGCCGTGCGTGAGTTTCTGGGCTACGTCGGGTCGACGTTCCTCTCGACGGCCTACGAGCAGACGCGGCACTGGTCGGCGTTTCTCGGCAAGAGCATTTCGTCCGACGGACTGCTGGCGCTCATGCGGGACGCGAAACGCAAGCGGAAAGTCGTGACAATACCGATCGAGACGGACGACCCGTGCCTGGGCGATCGGATCCGGCAAGCGCTAGAGTCCCTGTGGGCCAAGCTCGACGCGCAGGCCCTTCAGCCGCTGTTCTTTCCGGCTGAACAACAAGCCCTGTACGACTACGTCGCCGAAGCTATCCTCGGCCAGCTCCTGCGGCGACACGCGCGGGCCTTCAAACGCGTGCTGTGCTTCCTTGAGATCCCGCATGACCGCGACGGGTTTCTTGCGCTCTCGCCGTACGCGTTGACGAAGATTCTCTATCGTCGCTACGACAGCAACGACGAGCTGGTCGAGGCCGCTTGCCGGGTACAGAGGATCAGCCGAGACAGCCTAGACCTCCTCGCTCTAAAATTCCTGCTACACCAATCCAACGTCCGGATCCGACCGGAGTATCGCGCGTTGTTGTTTGGCTAATACTGCTCGGCTCGTGGTAGGCAATTTCCATCGATGCTTGTCGAAATCCTCAAGACCGTGCTGTGCGCACTGCGTTCTGTCTTCCAATCCCGCGCCGCCCTCCTTGCGGAGAATGTCGTCCTTCGCCAGCAAATCATCGTCTTACATCGTTCCGTGCAAGCCCCGCCTTCGTGCCCGAGATCGGGTCGTGCTCGCTCTCGCTGCCCGCGTCTTAGGGCTCGGTGCTAAGTCCTGGCGGAGCGAGGAGCCCCGGCCGCGAGGCGCGACGAGGGCGCGCCCTGCGCGGTGGAGGCAGGGTGGGTGGTAGGTCCCTCGGGCGAATACTGGACGTATTCAACCGACGAGCAACGAAGCGGACGGGGCCCGCAGCCCGCCAAAGGCGAAGGGAGCCGTTTAACACCAGCCTCCTAGCCGTCAGCGTGCGTCCACGCGGTAGTCGAAGACCAAACCGCTCGAAGGCGGAAATACGGCTGCCCGGGTGACCTTCTCGATGCACTCGCCGACGGGGGTGTTGACCAGCTTTCCGCCCAAATGCACGTCGGCAACCGCGCCGCTCTTGCCGACCGTGATCTTCAGCTCGGCAACGCCTTGCTGCCCCAGCTTGTTCGCGCAGTCCTTGCTGCGAGTCTTCACGCCGTTCATCACACGCGAAATGTCCGACGCCGACAGCGCCGCAGCAGGCGCGGGCGCCTCTTTCTTGGGTGCCGGCTCGGCACGTGGCTTTTGCACATCCTTCAAGAGCGCATCGATGTCTTTGCTATCGTGCTTCTTGCCTTTGCTATCGCCGGGCGAATCCGCCATCAGATTGTCGAGCGAATCATTCGACTTGGCGGACTTCTTGGCCGGCTCGCCCTTGGGGGCGGCGACGGTGGAAGCGTCGTCCGACTTTCGGCTCGGGCTTGCGGCAGGCTTGGAAGCGGGATTGCTGCCGCTCTCGTCCGCGAATGGCTCGTCGAAGGTGGACTTGTGGCCGGCCGGGCTTGCCATCGCCACCGCCTTCGCGGACCCTTTCGCGACCTTGCCCGATGCGCCCGGCGATGCCTCAGCCGTAAGGTCGGGCCGCGCCGAATGCGACGGCGTGTGTGCGGACTTGGCGGGCTCTGGCGCGGGAGCATCCGCCAGCTTGACAACCGGCCTCGGCGTAGGCGCTGGTGCAGCGCCGGACGGCAGGGCAGCAGCGGCGGTCTCGGGCTTCGGCGCAACAGCGGCGACCGACGAGGAGGCCGCCTGCGATGCAGCTGACCTGACTGCCAGCGACGGTGCCACGCTCGTCGAGCCGAGGTTCACGCCGAGCTCCGCGCCAGCCTTGACCAAGGCATCCTTCGCGACGAAGCCAACGACCGTGCCGCCGACAAAGACGAGCGCCGTCCACGCAAACAGCCTGCCCCAGCGTACCTTGCGCGGTGGCTGTTGGGGCAACGCGATCGGCCCCATGGAAACTGGAAGGCCTAGACCGGCTGCAGATGCATTGGGATTGGTTCGGAAGTAGTTCGGGTCCACCCACCGATACTAGCCGAAAGCGCCGCCTGCAAGCACGTCTGATAGTGCGTGGCCAAAGGATGCGACGCGTCGTACAAAAAGGGCGACCATACCCGAAGCATAGCCGCCCTCCGAAGACGCGGCATATTTGCCGCTTTGCCGACGCTACTTCTTGAAGCTGCGGCAAACCTTTACGAGGTCTTTGATCTCTTCGGGGCTGGCCTTGATAGCGGGCATCGTCTGCTTGCCGTCCACCTTGACGCCCTCGGCGATGAGTTTCTCCCAGTCCGCATCCTTCGCTGCCTTCTGCACCGCCGGGTCGGTGAGATCCTTGATGTTGTACTTCTTGCCCATGCTGGTAGCAGCCTTGCCATCCTTGCCGTGGCAGCCAGCGCACTTCTTGTTGAACATCTCCGTGCCATCGGCCATAGCCGCGCTGGCCGTGCCAAACACGAACAGGACTGCCATCATCTTCAATGCTCTCTTCATGGATGCCGCTCCTTGTAATTTGGGTGGAGATGCCCGGCAGGGTCTCAACTCTACAGGGCACGATTCCGTAACGAACGCGACAGTCTATCCGGGCCATGGGCAAAATTCCACGCGAAACGTGCGCCCGCCACGACGCGCGCTCATCACGCGACGAAAAGAGGACTTTGCGTACCGTTTATTGCGAATCATGAGGACCAAACTCTGCGATGGCTGACCAAGCCTTGAATCTGGTTACCGCTTGCGGTCATGCTTGACCCATGCGCGCTTGGCTCTTGGATGACTTCAATGGCACTGGCAGTTTGCGCCTCGGTGACTATCCCGATCCGTTGCCGAGGATGGGCGAGGCCGTGCTCAAGGTTCAGTATGCCGGCCTGAATCCCGCGGACCACTACGTCGCGCTTCGGCAATATCCCGCCAAGCCGCCCATGCCGCACATTCTCGGCCGCGATGGCATCGGCACCGTGGTTGCAGTAGGCGCAGGCGTCAGTAATATTACCGTTGGCGACCGCAAGATTGTCTTGCGCGGCGACGTCGGCGTAGAAAGGCCGGGCACGTTTGCCGATCTCGTGGCTGTACCGGTAGAGAATCTGGTGGACCTTCCCGCCGGGTGGAGCGACACCGAAGCCGCCGGCGCGACACTGGTCTATCTGACGGCGTACCAGGCCCTGACCATGTGGGGCGAGCTGGGCGCCAGGGCGGTCGTACTGGTCACGGGCGCATCGGGCGGTGTTGGCGTCGCATCGATCCAGCTCGCCCGTGCGATGGGCTTCGAAGTCGTGGCGCTCTCCCGCAGCGAAACCAAGCGCGCGCGAGTTGTCGAGCTGGGCGCCAAGCACTGTTTCGACCCGACCGATCCACAGTGGGGACAGTCCTTAAAGAAGGCCCTCGGACAGCGGCGCGTGGATTTGGCCATCGACAACGTCGCCGGAACACTCCTGCCCGAGGTTATCGCCACGCTCGACTATGGTGGCAAGGTCAGCCTGGTCGGACGCCTTGCCGGCCCGGTGCCGGAATTCAACACCGGCACGCTCTTCTTTCGCCGCCTGCGCCTGGGTGGCGTCGCCGTCGGGACCTACACCAACGCCGAAGGGCGCGCCGCCTGGCAAGCCCTGGTCGCGCTGCTGGCGAAGACGAATGCCAAGCCCATCGTCGATAGCGTGCTGCCTTTTGAGCAGTTGCCGAAGGCGTTCGAGCGCTTGGCCGCAGGCCCGATGGGCAAAGTGCTAGTCGCGACTTGACGGTGCCCTCGCGCGCCCCAATCATGGCGCCATGACTGCCACGGCCGATCCCTCCGTCGAGAACCAAGCACCCTGCCCTTGCGGCAAGCCCCTATCCATCGACGAATGCTGCGGCCGATTCTTCGACGAAAGCACCTCGCCTGACACCGCCGAAGAGCTCATGCGGTCGCGCTACACGGCGTTTGCCACCCAGCACATCGACTACATCTTCACCACCCATCACCCCGCCACATGCAGCGCCTCGAAGAGTCGAAGTACCTCCAAGGTGGCGGCGCTATCGAGGTTACCGGTGGGCTCGTCGGCGAACACGACGAGCGGCTCGTTGACCAGGGCCCGAGCGATCGCTACGCGCTGACGCTGGCCGCCAGACAGCGCCGAGGGGAGATGACCCATCCGATCACCGAGCCCGACTTGTTCGAGCAACTGCTGAGCACGACGTCGAGCGTTACTCGGCGAGCGCCCGGCGAGCAGCGCCGGTAGCTCAACGTTTTCTTGGGCTGTCAGTTCGTCCATGAGGTGGAACGCTTGGAACACGAACCCGATTTCGCGACGACGAAGCCGCGCCAGCCCGCGTTCGGATAGACGATCAATGCGCCGCCCGTTTAGCCACAGCTCCCCCGACGTGGACCGGTCGAGCCCGCCAAGCAGGTGGAGCAGCGTTGATTTGCCACAACCGCTCGGCCCCATTATCGCCAGGGCTTCGCCCCGGGCGATTGACAGATCGACCCGGTCAACGGCGCGCAACAGTGTCTCGTTGTCGCCGTAGTACTTGCAAAGCTCTTTCGTTCGAATAACGACGTTCGAATCTACGCTGGTCATCGAGTTGCCTGCCTTTCTGTCCAACTCTGTTCGCATGCTTCGAGCCAACGCAGATCCGCCTGCAGCCGAAGGACGATTCCTTCCAACAGCAATGCCGCGTTTGAGTGGTCTGGTTCGACCATCGCCGCTCGCTGGGCGTCGCGCAGTCGACGTAGCAACTCTCGACGCTGCGTGTCAATGATGGTGAGTGGGTCCGCCAAGCTCCCTGCCGACGCCGCGATCAGTTTCAGGTGAAACTCCGCGAGATCGGGTTTGGGCCAGTTGACCTCGAGGAGCCACTCATTGACGAGTTGATTGCCCCGTTTAGTTAAGAAGTACATCTTTCGATCGGGTCGATCCGGAAGACCCGGTGTCGTCTCTGAGGCGACCAATCCAGCTTTCTCCAGTCGCGACAGCGTCACATAGATCTGTCCGGCGTTGATCGAATCGCCGAACGCGCCGAGCGCCAGGCCCATGCGCGAACGCAATTCGTAGCCGTATGAAGGCTCCTTGGCCAGCATCGCCAGCACAACTTCTTGTCGCACCTCTCACCTCCACTAACCGTTAGGTTATTAGATAACCGCTATCTGTATAGCACAGGCGCGAGGCTGGTGGGATACGAACCCTTCGGGTTCTTGAGTTCTGTGGACGTTCGTTTCCACTTTCACCCCTGATCTAGACCAGGGGCAATGTTGCGATATTCACAACACCCGTGGACCTTACCGGACGGCTTTCAAACCTTTTTGCAACCGCGGATGAGTTCACGGCGGGATTTGCGTCCGGACGCGAAGATCGCGTTCTCAATCAGCCGAATGCCAAAAATAGGTGCAGTTGCGCGTCCCGGGCCCGACGCAACAAGAGTGCAACCTTGCATTGGCGACTGAGAGACGCAGCGGATGAGATCACTCGGGCTTCGTCGCTATAACGAGCTCAGTATCGCCTGGCCAGTCCCAAAAGAGACCGGAAGGTGAATGCTCGCGTAAGAGTCGACGTATATCAGTCTCGAACTCGTCTCGGTTGTCTCCGAATAGCCTCGGAGCGGCGTACGACATTGAGAAATAGTTCGCCACCACGTTGTCGATATCGCTAATCAAGTCTGGACGCCCAGGTGCGTAGATGGTACGCGAGCCGCCGAAACGAGTCTGCAACAGCGTGTCAGCGAATCGTGCCGGCTCGCCCTCATTCCATGTAGCGAGATAGTGGCGCGTGTTCTCGCCGAGATGGATGATGATGAGTTCCTTAATGGCCTCATGAGGAATGATTGGATAACCGACATCATTCGGTAACGGACGTCCCTCCACTTCATTGGATATCAGGACCAGCGAACCTCCCGGCTCGAGCAGGTCGAAGACGATTTCGGCTACCTCCAGACGCCGAACTCGATGAAACGATTGCCCGAACGTGACAACTCGACAAGGCGCCAAATCAAGAATTGGGATATCCTCAGCGACTCCGTGAACCCAACGCACGTTCTCGACTCCCGCCCGCTGGCAACGCCGCCGCCCTTCTTGCAACATGCCTACTTCGGGATCGAGCGCTATCACTTGCTCAAAAGATCCGGCCAATGCCAACTCCAACACGCCAGGTCCGCATCCCACGTCGAGAAGCTGGCCAGTGCAGTCAAGCGACAGTTCGTCCGCCATGATGCCTGCAAGTTGTCCGGAGTACGGAGGACGCCCAATCGAGTAGTACTCAGCGGTTCCCTGGAATGCTTGCGGATCGAACTGCATGGTTCGACTCTCGCACAAACGAATGCATGGGTGTCGGAGGCAGGGTGTCGGAGGCAGGGTGTCGGAGGCAGGGTGTCGGAGGGCAGACTTGCACAATCTAATGGTGTGCGTCATCGCCTTTTGTGAAGATGACACCGAACCGCTGGTCGGTGATCACCAACACAATCTGAGCTTCAAG
>ODAK010004268.1_pt1 | contig 14664 bp, 13 predicted proteins | sample 1539591 | NCBI WGS metagenome assembly ODAK01 (sample SAMEA3539303, study PRJEB22396) | soil metagenome | biome: tundra; feature: field; material: soil | place: USA | collected 2010-05 | depth 0.15 m | reverse complement strand
GCGTTTGGATCGGGCCGGAAGGCGATTTTACGCCTGAGGAACTGGAAGCGATCCAAGCGGCGGGCGCGTTGCCGATTTCGCTGGGACGGCTCGTGCTGCGCGTCGAGACCGCGGCCATTTATTGCCTTTCGATTTTGAATTACGAATTGAATTCTGTGCTGGAGTCCAAGTTTTAACCTGCCATTACAAACAGGCTGAAGCCCGAACTTCAACTCTCACGCGTTAAACCAAGACAAGCGCTCCACCAATAGCGCGCCTTTTCTTTCAACCTAAAATCCGCAGTTGAGGTTCAACCGGTCGGGGTTGGCGGGGGTTGAGCGAGCCATTCCAGAGGATCATCGGTGGTTTGGCGGGTGAGCAGCCGCAGGAAGCCGCCCTGCGATTCCAACTGCGGCGCAGTTGCCGCCAACCACGTCCGCAGCCGCGCTCGTAGCAGGCTGTTAGCACCTTCCACCATTCCGCTTTCACCGCCAGTTTCACCGTTGCGTTGCCGCCCGCTTGCCACCACTTGCGCCGTGGATGGGTCGCGGACCCGCGAACCGTGCGACGGTGTGGGATCCCATGCCCGACTACGAAAACGTCCTCGGCGACTGAGGACGTACCATCGGCCGAATGACCTTTTCCGCCGGCCTGGCCCGCGGGTCGGCGGTGGGGTGTGCCCCGGTACGGCCACCGGCCACCCACTTTTCCACGGTTTCCGTGCTCCGGGCAGCGTCCGCTCGGCAAACCGCACGCGGGCTTCGAAAACCCGGCAAAAAAACGATTGACGCCCGCTCACGGCGGCGTAAAGTCATCACAAGTGAACCCGACACAAAAGCAATTATCCCTGAACCGCGCAGCGTCAAGAAGCGAATTCCTATCAATCTTACTCGAGGAAAGCGTGAGAAACTAATCTCCTGTCGAATCAATTACTTGCCGACTGAGAACAACCGCCGTTTTTTATGAAGATATTGTTAGTCGTTCCAACTGCGCAATATCGCATCCAATATCCAGCCTTTTTGTCAATCACTGATTTTCCGACCGGATTTGCTTACTTGGCTTCCGCCTTAAAAATGGCAGGGCACGAGGTTTATGGATTGAACCCCAACAATGATACCAGTTTTGCCAACCAGCGCGAGATGATCGAAACCAAGCTCAAAGAAGCTCTCGCGAACATTCGCCCTGATCTCGTTGGCACGGGGGGATTATGCACCGAGTACCAGTTCCTGAAAGATGCCATCCAGATAATTCGAAAGAATTCGCCCGAGACGCCAATCGTTCTTGGGGGAGGGATAATCAACAACGACGCGGAGTTTGCCTTCCAGGCATTGAAACCCGATTTCTGCGTGAGGGGGGAGGCGGAAGAAGCGCTGGTCGAATTGGCGGGGAGCTTGAACGGGGGGGGCAGGCAGTATGCGAATATCCCGAATTTGGGATTTTGGGAGAACGGAAGCGCGCAGTTCACGAGGTTGGATTTTCATTATGGCGATCTCAATAAGAGAGCGTTTCCGGATTATGAAATCTTCGGCATCCAGGAGATGATGGACAAGTACTGGCTGGCGTCGCGCAATCTATGGCGGTTTCCTCGTCTTCAACCTCGGCCTTGGCCGATTGTGGCGGCTCGGAGTTGCCCGTTCAGTTGCAGCTTCTGCGTGCATAACCGGGGAGCCAAGTACCGCGCACGCAGCATCGATAACCTGATGGAGGAAATCGGGTATTTTTACCCCAAGTACCACTTCAATATTCTGTTCATTTTGGACGAGCTGTTTGCCGTCAGTAACGACCGTTTGCGTCAATTCTCGGAGGCGATGTTGAAGGCCCGGGAAGAGAAGGGTTGGGATATCAGCTGGTACTTTCAGACCCATGCCAGCGCCTCCTTTGACGAGGACACGCTCAGATTGGCGAAGCGCGCTGGCTGCTATTTTTTCTCCTACGGCATGGAGAGCGCAAGTCCGACCGTGCTGGCCAGTATGAACAAGCGGACGAAGCCGGCGCAGATCGTCAACGCCATCAAAATTGCTGATAAACTGCGCATCGGCTTTGGTGGGAATTTTATTTTTGGCGATCCTGCCGAAAGTCCCAAGACGCTGTCCGAAACCCTCGTTTTTTTCCGCGACTATTGCACGGACATCTATGTGAATGTATTCAGCCTCCGGCCTTATCCGGGCAGCAAGTTGTTTGATTTTTGCCTCAGCAAGGGATTGATAAAGGACAAACTCCGCTTCTACGAGAACATCGACCAGTCAATCAATATGACGTCGATGCCCACTTTGTACTGGACCATTTGGATTATGGCGTTGGACTATTTAGGCGGGTTGTTTCTCTGGTATCGATCCACGAAGGCGATTTTGTGCGAACCAGTGGAATCGGCGGCGGAAAACCCAATCGCCCGGCATTACGGGATGCAAGTATGCAAAATAGGGGCGGTTTGCCCTCACTGTGAGCAGACGGTTTATTGGGAGGAAATGGTCGCTCACGGAACAGCGGGACAGGCGTACTCCATGAGCCGGGCCAAGTCGGGAATCATTGCCTTGCTTTGGCGTATCCGGACCAAAAAGTGGTTCTTTTATTGTTGTTACGTCTCCGCACTGGTTGCCTCCCTGGCCTTCAAACCGTTCAAGCTGCTGCTTTATCTTAAGAACAAGGAGAAGTATGGGGTCTCGAAAATCGTAACCGGATGCCCTCAATGCAATAAGTGGTTTCGCATCCAAGTATGAAGAAGTCGAGACGAAGGTCGCCGGTCCCGGACAGCTCTCCACGATAGATCCGGCCGGGGCTGTCGACGTGAACATCGACGAGGCGAAGGTCCTCGAGACAATTGAACCGCGCAGCGTCAAAAAGCAAACTCCTATCAACCGTTACCCCGGCGACTCTGATCTCCCTGACGATGCTGGAATGGATTCTGTGCGATTTTTTCATAATTTTGTGATTTTTATGTTTGTCATTGCCTCCAAACGTCTTATCACTTTGTTAGGAACGGAACGCGAACGTTTTCAACACGGAGAGGCAGAGAATTCATCCTGAATTCCGCAGTTTAAATTGCCGCAAAAATGCACAAAAGGCGTAAACTCGGTCGCATAGGATAATCGGCATGCATCCGCACAAACCACGCTTCTCTACCGGTAAAAGCGGCGCGCAGCGGAATGCCACCTTACCTTGATTGCACCAGCACCCGGAAGGCGCGGCCCAGATGTTCCGGGTGCGTGAGGGTTTGAAATTGAACTAAACCTGCTTGAATTTTTTCCCATTTGGGGTTATCAAATTGCCATGAGCAGCACCACAGAGGAAATCATTCAAGTTTGCAAAGCTCTGCCGGATGACAAGCAGTCCGAACTGGCCGACTTCGCCCACTTCCTTCTTGCACGTCAAGATGACGAGGCGTGGGAACGTCGGCTGGCTTACCCCCAGTCCCGTCCGCGTCTTGACAGCTTCCTCCGCGAATCGGCTGCCGAGGGTGACGAGCCGCTTGACCCGAACCGCCTGTGAACTCGCGCACGCGACCGAGTTTCTGGCGGGCTTATGCCCGGTTGAGTGAACTTCACCGCCATGCCGCGCGCCGCGCCTACGCGCTCTTTGCGGAAAATCCAAATCATCCTTCGCTCCGCTTCAAGAAACTCGGCGGCTACGATCAGGTCTGGTCTGTCCGCATCAACGAACAATACCGCGCTATCGGCGAACGCCACGGCGACACCATCGTCTGGGTCTGGGTCGGCACTCATAACGAATTTGACAAGCTGTTCGGTTGAGCCGCGACAACGGCGCGTTCGGAGAACAGTTGCTACCTTGATTGCACCAAAACGCGAAAGGCGCGGCCCAGATGTTCCGGGTGCGTGAGGGTCTGAAACTGGCGCGCCTGGGCGGGAGTCCATTCGCCAAGGGAATTGTCCTTCGATGCCTTTCCCAAAATCTGCGTCAGGAATTGTGATTGCGTCGAAAACATTTCCGTTCTTAATCCCACGGATTCGCCGGCAGCCTGGATGGCGGAAAAATTGACGTGCGCGGTGAGGTCCTGTTCCCCGACGTTCGCCAAAAGGTCATCGCCGGCGTGATGGCGAAAATAGGCGCGGAGCGTCCCACGCGGACGACTCGGCAAAATCAGTTCGTCGGCGGTCAGGCCGTAATCAATCGTCATCAGTTTTCCGCGCTTCAAAATGCCGGCAGCCTCGCGCCACCAGTCCTCGGCGGCGGGACAGGTTTCGATGGTGTAGCCGTCAGGCAGGGCGGCGAGCAGTTCAGGCGGAAGATTTTCAAACGCGCCCCTCGCCCCGGCCCTCTCCCCGCTCCGCAGGGCGAGGGTGTCAGGAATCCGCGCCCAGGCGAATTTTTCGCCGTCAACCGCCACGCCCCATTCGAACCACTTTTTGTTTTGAGCGTCCCAGCCGAATCGGTGGACGGGCATGGCGTCGAGGAGTTCGTTGGAGAAAATGACGCCGCGCAGCGGCGGGTGACGGGTGGCAGGTGACGAGTGACATGTTCGCTCCTGAAGCAGCGATTGAAAGCCGGCAAACCAGCGGACATGCGACGAATATTGTTCCAATGTTTTTTTCTGCCATTCCTGCCGGCGCGGCGAGGGTTCGATGACCTGGTATTCGACCCGGTCGAACAGTTCCGGGCGATTCAATTGAAGCCAGGTCAGAATGTCCCCGGCCAGTTGGCCGTCATGCGCGCCGGATTCAACCAGGTTGAGGGTTGAAGGTTGAGGGTTGAGGGTTTCGAGCCATTCGGCGAATTGAAACGCGAGAAGCTGGCCGAACAATTTACCGACGCCGACGCTGGTGTAAAAGTCGCCGCGCCGGCCGGGATTGTCTTTTTTCGCTTCATAATATCCATGTTTGGGACAGTAGAGGGCGAGTTCCATGAATCGCGCGAAAGGCAGAATGCCGCTTTGGGCGACTTCGCGGCGGATGATTTCAGACAACGGGTTCATAACTTGCGTTTGGCGCGGCGATAGCTAACATTTTTACAAAGAAAAGGATTTATGGCCAAAATAGATGCGTTTTTCAACCTGATGTTTGAACAAAAGGCGTCCGACTTGCACATGACCTCCGGCAACCCGCCCATGTTGCGCATCAACGGCGAGCTTCAGCGCGTGGATTATCCGCCGCTTGAAAATGACTCGCTCAAGGCCATGCTCTACGAAACCGCGCCGGATTACAAAATCAAACAATTTGAAGAGACGGGTGACGTGGATTTTGGCTACGAAATTCCGAACATCTCGCGTTTCCGCGTCAATTTTTACAATCACAGAAATGGAATTGCCGCGGCGTTCCGGCAGATTCCCAGCCGCGTGCTTTCGTTTGAAGATTTTGAAAAGCTGGAAGCGCCGCTGCCGCCGGTGCTCAAAAAGTTTACCATGCTCCGGCAGGGCCTGGTCCTGGTCACCGGGCCGACCGGCTCCGGCAAATCCACGACGCTGGCGGCAATGGTGGATTACGCGAACAGAAATCGCAAAGACCACATCATCACCCTGGAAGACCCGATTGAATTCGTCCATGAAAGCAAAAGTTGCCTGGTGAACCATCGGGAAGTCGGAGTCCACACCAAATCATTTTCCGCGGGACTTCGCGGCGCGTTGCGCGAAGACCCGGACCTCATCCTCGTCGGTGAAATGCGTGACCTTGAAACCATCGAGCTGGCCATCACCGCTGCCGCCACCGGCCACCTGGTCTTCGGCACATTGCACACCCAAAGCGCCTCCAAAACGGTTGACCGCATCATTGACGTCTTTCCGGCGGACCAGCAAAACAAAATCCGCCAGACGCTTTCCGAAGCGTTGAAAGGCATTGTGGCGCAAACCTTGTTCAAGCGCACGGACAAGAAAGGGCGCATCGCGGCGTTTGAAATTTTGGTTTTCAACACCGCCGTTGCCAATCTCGTGCGTGAAGGCAAAACGCACCAGCTTCCCGGCATGATTCAAGTCGGCAAGAAAATCGGCAATCAACCGATGGATGATCATATCATGGAGCACGTGCGCATGAAACGCATTTCGTCGGAAGACGCTTACGACAAGGCGTCGGACCGGAAAAAATTCCGCCCCTTCCTCACCCATCCACCGGAAGACGACGACGCCTCTTGATTTTTGATTTATGCGGCGCCCTGAATTGGATCAAGTTCTGACGACGATGCTGGCTTCACAGCCGGAGATTTCCGATCTTTTGTTCACGGTGGATCGCCCGCCGCAAGTCGAGGCTTACGGTGAACTCAAACCGGTGACTCTCGACCCGCCCATCGAAAAGCTTACTCCGTTTCAAACCGAAACCATCGCGCTGAACATCATTGGCGACAATCTTTGGCAGATTGAAGACCTGTTGCGCCACGGGTCGTGCGACGCTTCCTACGCGCTTTCAGACAAGGCCCGCTTCCGTGCCAACGTATTCGCGCAACGCGGAAATTATTCCATCGTCTGCCGCCAGCTTAATGCGACCATCCCAACTTTGGATCTATTGAAGTTTCCGGAAATTTTCAAGGAAATCCCGAAGGAAAAAACCGGCTTGGTGCTGGTCACCGGCGCCACCGGTTCCGGCAAATCCACCACGCTGGCCGCCATTCTAAACGAAATCAACAGATACAAACCCGTCCACATCGTCACTTTGGAAGACCCGGTCGAATATATCCATCCGCACAACCAGGCGACTTTCAACCAGCGTGAATTGGGCATTGATTTTGATTCTTACGTCAACGGTTTGCGCGCAGCGCTGCGCCAGGCGCCGAAGGTCATTCTCGTCGGCGAAATGCGCGATCAGGAAACGGTGAAGATCGCCTTGAGCGCGGCGGAAACCGGCCACCTGGTCCTCAGCACACTGCACACGATCAATGCGGGCGAAACGGTCAACCGCATTCTGGGCATGTTTGAGCCGGATGAGCAGGAACAAATCCGCGTGCGCCTGGCTGACTCGTTGCGCTGGGTGGTCAGCCAGCGGTTGGTGCCCAAAGTCGGCGGCGCGGCGCGATTTGCGCTGCTCGAACTCATGGGCTCGAATCTCCGCACCCAGGAGGCCATCCGGCTGGGTGAAAGCGAAGGCAAAACATTTTATGAAATTATTGAGGCCAGTTATCCCTTCGGCTGGCGGACGTTCGACCATGCCTGCATGGAAGCTTTCGAACAAGGCATCATCACCGAGGAAACCGCCCTGCTCTACTGCACCAAACGCAGCGTCATTTCACGCGCCATTGACAACATCAAAAAGTCCCGCGGTGAAATGCCCATGACCGGCGGCTCATTGCGCATGAAACCGGCTGCGGACGCCGCGCTGCCCGTCCTCAAAATCAAGTAACCATGAACAGCTCATTCGATTTCGTCAGTACCGAGGACAAACCGGCCTTGATCGCCTTTTCCACGCCCGAATGGCTGGAGGCCGCCAAAGCCGCCTTGGGTGAACTCGGTTACAAAGTCCACACCGCCGCCACGCACAGCGATTTTCTCGTGCGCTTCAGCCAGGCACATTATCAAGTTGTCATCGTCGAGGAACTTTTTGGCGCGAACACCATTGACGAAAATCTCACGCTCAAGGCGCTGCAAACCATGCCGGTCAACCAGCGCCGTCATGCCACGTTTGTTTTACTCGGCGATTCGTTTCAAACTTTCACGCCGATGGAAGCCTTCAAGCACAGCGTTCACGCCGTCATCAACAGTTCCGAAATGTTTTTGCTCAAGCAACTGGTGGAAAAGGCCGTGGCCGACAACGACCTGTTCCTGCACAGCTTTCGCGAAGTCCAAAAACGCGTCTATACCAGCGGCAATCGCTTGTAATGACCGCGGCTTTTGCTAAATTCCCGCAACGCCATTCATGACTCGCCTCGACCAGGCACTGGTTGAACGCGGCCTTTGTGAAAGCCGCGAACGTGCCAAACGCGCCATTATTGCCGGCCAGGTCCGCATCAACGCCCAGTCCGCCCACAAACCCAGCGACTCCGTCAAACCCGGTGATTTGCTCACCCTGGACGCGGACGAAAAATACGTCAGCCGCGGCGGCCACAAACTGGAACACGCCCTGCGCCATTTTCAACTGGATATTGCCGGACTGATGGCGCTCGACCTGGGCGCGTCCACCGGCGGATTCACCGATTGTTTGTTGCAACATGGTGCCGCAAAGGTTTTTGCCGTGGACGTCGGCCGGGGCCAATTTGCCTGGAAACTCCGGCACGACCCTCGCGTCGTCGTCATGGAAAAGACCAATGCCCGCCACCTGACCGCGGCGCAATTTCCACAGCCATTCACCCCTGCCGATCTGGCCGTGATTGACTGCTCGTTTATTTCGTTGCGAAATATTTTGCCCGCCGCCATTGCATTATTGCGGCCCAATGGCAAAATTGTCGCGCTCATCAAACCGCAGTTTGAAGCCGGCAAAGCCGAAGCCGACAAGGGTCGCGGCGTCATCAGCGACCCGTCGGTGCATGAGCGCGTGCTCAATGAACTGCGGGGATTCGTCCGCGCGCAACCCGGGTTGCGCTGGCAGGGCGTGGTGGAATCACCGTTGCTCGGACCGGCGGGCAACAAGGAATTTTTGGCGCTGATTGAAAAAACAAGCTGACAAAATCAAACGCGTCGGACTCATCGGCAATTCCGAAAAAGCCGCCTGCGCCGACAGCGTTCGCAAAGCCGCGCGACTCATTCAACGCGCCGGACGAAAGGTGTTGTGCGACGCCGGGACCGCCCGGCTGGCCGGATTGAAAAATTCCGTGTGCGGCGACATCGCCGCGCTGGCGCGCGAAGTGGACTTGCTGCTGGTGTTTGGCGGCGACGGCACGATGCTGCACGTCGCCCGCGAAATCGCCGGCTCGGCCACGCCGATGCTCGGCGTCAACATCGGCGGCCTCGGCTTCCTCACCGCCGTGCCGTCGGATGAAATGACCCGCGCTCTGGCGCGCGTCTGGCGCAGTGAATTCAAATACGAATCCCGCGTTTTGATCGAAGTCAGCGGCCGCTGCCAGGGACGGCGGATTCATGAAACCGCGCTCAATGACATCGTGGTCAGCCGCGGCGCGATCTCACGACTCATCAAACTCGACGTCAGTGTGGATGGCGAACTGGTCGCGCGCTACCACGGCGACGGATTAATCATCAGTTCGCCCACGGGTTCAACGGCGTATTCGCTGGCGGCGGGCGGTCCCATTGTTTTGCCCACCGCCGAAGTGTTTGCGCTCACACCGATTTGTCCGCACACGCTGTCGAATCGTCCGCTCATTTTGCCGTTGACCTCAACCATTCGCGTCAAGGCCATCAGTTCGCCACCGGCGACGTTTTTGAGCGCGGATGGCCAGTTTGTCGCCGAACTCGTCGCCGACGACGAAGTGACGATTCGCCGCAGCCGGGGCACGGTCCGGCTGATGCATCTGGCGGACAGTTCGTTTTTGAAGGCGTTGCGCCGCAAACTGCACTGGCGCGGAGCGTATTTATGAAAGGCTGAAGGCTGAAAGATAAAGGCTGAATGAAAAGAAACCCGAATTTGAGCCGGTAATTTCTTTCCTTTAGCCTTCAGCATTTAGCATTTAGCATTTAGCATTTAGCATTTTATATAACCATGGTCCGGCTTAAAGACATTGCCCGGCACGCGGGCGTCTCGGTGATGACGGTCTCGAAGGCGTTGCGCGACCAGCCGGATGTGTCGGCGGCCACGAAGGTGCGCATCAAATTGCTGGCGCAACAAATGGGCTACGTTCCCGACTCGTCCGCGCAAGGGCTGCGCAACCGGACAACCAAATTATTCGGCCTCGTCATTCCGTCGAGCACGAATCCGATTTTTGCGCGCATTATTTTCGCCATCGAGGAACGCGCGCACGAACTGGGCTACGACATTTTGCTCGCGCATACGCACAACCTGCCGGACCGCGAAGAGGTTTGCATCCGGCGGCTGTTGTCGCGGCGCGTGGACGGGCTGTTCATTTCGCCGGTGTATCGCTTTGAGGCCGAGGCGCGAATTTATCAGGAGGTGCTGGCGCGCCAAATCCCGACGGTTTTAATCGGTCCGCCCGCGCCATTTTGCAAATCGTTCGTCAGCGTGGAAATTGATGAACAGGTTGCCAGCTACACCGCGACGCAACATTTGCTGAAGCTCGGCCACAAACGCATTGCCTATCTCACCGGCTCACCCACGGCGCCGTGGGTACACGAGCGATTTGAAGGCTACCGCCGCGCATTGCGCGAAGCCGGATTGGACGTGGACGACAAGCTGGTTTTTCAGGCCGGCCACACCATTGAAGATGGCGCCAAAGCCGCGCTGCAAATGCTGAATGAATCGTGTGGTGCAACCGCCGTTCAAACCGTCAACGACCTCGTTGCCATTGGATGCGCGGACGCGTTGTTCTCGAAAGGTTTGCGGATTCCGGAGGACATTTCGCTCGTGGGTTTCGGCAACATCATGACGGCGGAATATTTTCGCGTGCCGCTGACGACCATCCGCCAGCCAAAGTTCCGGCTCGGCATGGCCGCCGTGGACGCGATGGTGAATTTGCTGCGCGGCCAGCGCGTTGAAACCAAGCGTTTGTCCGCCGAACTCATCGAGCGCAAGAGCACTGCGCCGCCGCGAACGGTTTCCCATCAAACAAGTTGAAGCGGCTCGAATTGCCGGCCAAGAATAGGCGCGCTTTTCGTTTTCAGCCAGTTTTCCAGCACACTGGCGTAAACGTTGCGGAAGTCCACGGTGTATTTGATGTCGCCCTGATGCAAATCCTGCGTGGCAAGGCTCGGATAACGCCCAAGCAATCCGGCTTTCACCTTGTTGCCGACGATGAACATCGGCGCCGCCGCGCCGTGGTCGGTGCCGCCATTGGCGTTTTCCGCAACGCGCCGGCCAAATTCGCTGAACGTCATCACGAGCACGCGTTGCAGGTTGCCCTGCGCTTTCATGTCTTCCACAAATGCCTGGACGGAATCACCCAGTTCCTTGAGCAAACGCTGTTGCGTGGCGATCTGGTTCGTGTGCGTGTCGTAACCGCCCTGCGAGACGTAAAAAATCCGCGTCGGCAGTCCGCCGCCGATGAGTTTGGCGACGAGCTTGAGCGAATTGCCGAGTTGTGACGCGGGATACGTCGCCTGGTTTTGCACGCGCGCGGCTATTTCGCGCACCTTGTCGGAACTGACCTGTGCATCGAGCGCCGTGCGTTCGATGAAATCCGTCACCGAGCCGCCCTGCATCGGCATTCCGGCCGCCAGCGAGCCAATTGTGCCGCCGGAATTTTCATCGGCCGCGGAAGCGGACGTATCCACGGCGTTCATTTTTTCGTAAGCCGCTTCCGTCATGTCCGTCTGCCCCGGCCGGGGATGGTTGTTGGAAATGAAGCGGTAATTTTGCGGGTTGTTGAAACAAATGCCTTTGGGTGTCTTTGCAAAAAAGGCTTCGGGCGTCTGGTTGCCAATCGTCACACCGACCATCGGATCGGCGCCGGAACAGGCATTGTCGAAATACCGTCCCAGCCAGCCGTATTTTTCCACCTTGTCCGAGTCGCTGGCCGTCTGCCAGATTTCCGTCGAACGGAAATGCGAGCGGTTCGGGTTCGGATAGCCGACGCCCTGCACCACGGCGAGATTTCCGGAATCGTAAAGGCTTTTGAAGCCGGTCATTGCGCCGTGGAACCCGGTTTCGCCGTTCAAACTTAAAACCTGTTGCGCGGAAAGCCCGAGTTTGGGGCGCGCACGGTGGTAATTATCGTCTGCGAACGGCACAACGGTGTTGAGGCCGTCGTTCCCGCCGGCCATTTGCAGGACGACGAGAATGGTTGAGTCCTTGCCGGTAACGATCTGGGTGGCGGAATCCGCCGCCTCGCTTTGCAGTGCGTCAAAGGTGCTCGCCAGAAAGGCCGGCACCGTCCAGGACAGCGCGCTGCCGAGCATGGTCGTCCGCAAAAATTCCCGGCGCGTTTGGAGCGTGATTCCGTTTTTCATAACCACCTCATGTGACTTGATATTGCGGCGTGGCCATGACCAGCCGGACGGCCGTGAGCACATCGGCATCATTTAATTGCGCTTTGGAATCGAGAATGTCGTTCAGCGCCTTTTTCTGGCCGTCTTTGAGCGGCGATTGCAACAGCCGGTGTTCCAGGGAAGCCACCAGCTGGTTCTTGCTGGCACGTTCCTCCGGTGTGAGAATTTTTTCCACGTTCACACCGCCGATATGCAGGCGTTGGACGGCCTTTTCAATTTTCTGGCCGCCCGGCCCGCCGGGTTTGCGCGCGAAATCGGAAGCGGTCAGCGAAGGGAAGGTGCCCTGCACCAGGGTGGCCGCGTCATTGTAGCGATCCAGCAGCGAGTTCGTCGTGATCCAGGTGATGCCGCCGTCCCAGCCCTTGACGTTGGGTGGCGCGAATAAATCCTGGCCGAGGCTGCGCGTCATGCCCCAACTGATTGGCGCCGGGGGCAAATCGCACTCGAGCATTCGCACGCTGCTGACCAGCCATTGCACCGGGCTTTTGACCTGGTTGCGCATGATGGAAGCGTCGTAAAATTCCCCGCTGCGGAACATGATGCGCAGGAACGGCTTGAAGTTGTTTCCGTTCTCGCGCAAAACGGCGGCGAGCGCGATGTTCAATTCATCCGATGGATATTGTCCCGCGAAATAATTCCAAAGCCTGGCGGTGATGAATCGCGCCGCCTGCGGTTGCGCGACAATCTGGGCGATGACGTCGTCGCCGTCGAGATTGCCGGTGCGTCCGAGAAAGGTCTTGACCCCGTTGTCATGAAAAAACGGGCGATAAATGAATTTTTCGTTCAGACGGTCCAGCGACCAGCCGGTCAGCGCCCGCGCGGCTTCCGTGACATCCTTCTCGGTGTAATGACCCTCCCCGAGCGAAAAAAGTTCCATGACTTCACGCGCAAAGTTTTCATTGGGATGCTCCTTCCGGCTTTGCGCCTGGTCGAGCCAGATGAGCATCGCCGGATCCTTACCAGCCTCGACGAGCAATTGCTGCCAGTTGCCGGTGGCAAGCCGTCGGAACAATTCGTTCTGCCGCCACATGAAATACGGCTCATGCACCTTTTCAACGCTCGTGGCAAAATGCCCGTGCCAGAACAGGACCATTTTTTCCCGGAACGGCCGCGGCCCCTTGGCCATGCGGTTCAACCACCACCAGCGCAACTCCAGCATGCGCTCATATCGGAACTTGTTTTGTTGCTGTTGGATTTGCCGGCGCTCTTCCGGGGTTGCTTTCTGGGCGGCCTCGCGCAGGGCTTTCTCTCCTTCCGGGTCCGGTTTCGCCCAGGCCGGATCGGGCGTCGAATCGGGAATCAGTTCGTAGTCCAGCAACAGCGAGATGGCCCGGTCCGGACCGAGATCGGCCAGTTTTTGATTCGCCGCGGGCGGCCCGCCAAATCCGGCCCGGTTCAACAAATGCGCCGCCGTCTCAAAGCTCCAACGACTCGTTGAGAGTGGCTTTAGCATACTTACTGATAGACGTAAGTAAGACTAAAAAAGTTTCAGGCCGTTCAAACGGCACCCAATCGGAACGCCGCGAGCGAATTGTAACGCGCCCCGGCCGGGGATAATTCGCTTTGGATTATTTCAATTTCATGCGCCGTCCATTCGCCAAATGTCCGGTCTTTGAGCGCTTGCGCCCGGGCGGCCAGGTTCCCGGCATCGGATGGTTTTGGATTTTTCAAGCGTCCCAACGTGACATGTCCCATGAAATTCTTCTCACCCGGTTCCCGACTGAACGGGCCGACGGCGGTTTCAATCTGTCTCTGCAAATCCACCAGGCGCCCTTCCCGGTCGTTGATTCCCACCCAGATGACCCGGGGCGAACGGGGGTTGGAAAAAAAACCGACGCCCTCGGCGCGCAAGGACAAGGGCCGGACATTCCGGCAAACGGCGCCGGCCGATTTCTTCAAGTCTTCGACGCCATCCGCTGGAACATCGCCCAGGAACCGGAGCGTGAGATGAAATTGATCCGACCGGGCCCAGCGGGCCACGTCGCGCGGCACGAGCGGCTGCAATTCCTGCTGGACGCGGATGATTTCATCCCGGACCGGTTCCGGGATGGAAATCGCCACAAACAGCCGGAGCGGGGCGGTTGAACTGTCGTCTGCCATCGCTCTGCAATCTGTTGCCCGGACCGCTGGAGTTCAAGCTTTAGCTTGCATCGGGGGCGCAAGCTGAAGCTTGAACTCCAACGCGGAGCGAACGCGCCGTTTTTTTATTCGACACTCAACCCTCAAATTTTAACACTCGCTTCATGTCATTGCCTGCTGAAGAAAACTCTCATTCTTTTGTCGCAAAACCGCTCCGGACTTCACTATAGAATGACGGTATGAATTCGCTTGGACTGGGCATTGCATGGACCTAACCGACAAAGAATACGTCGAGCGTTGCCGCGATGGACATCAGGAGGATTTCCGCGTGCTGGTGGATCGTTATCAGAAACCGCTGTTCGCCTATCTGGCGGGCCGGCTTCGGGATGGCCTGCAGGTGGAAGAAGCGGCGCAGGAATCGTTCGTCAGGGCGTTCCTGTCCTTGAAAAAACTTCGGAAGCCGGAGTCGTTTTACTCCTGGCTGCTGGGCATCGCCGGACGGGTCGCCAAAGAACAACTGCGTTCCCTGAAGCATCGCCAACAGGATTGTGAAGTGACTGAATCCATCATGGCCAACGCCGCCGCCAGCCGGGAAGATTATCCGTTGGAAGAAGCCATCGCCGCCCTGCCCGAAACCTATCGTCAGGTGATACTGCTGCGGTATTACGAGGGGCTCTCCTGTCAGG
>ODAK010004266.1_pt1 | contig 14667 bp, 14 predicted proteins | sample 1539591 | NCBI WGS metagenome assembly ODAK01 (sample SAMEA3539303, study PRJEB22396) | soil metagenome | biome: tundra; feature: field; material: soil | place: USA | collected 2010-05 | depth 0.15 m | reverse complement strand
GCGGCGCGAGATCGGTGGCCCCAGGATCTCACGCAGAACAAAGGCGGCGGCGAGCGAACCCTTGTCCTTAAGTAATGCCAACACCGTATCGATCGTCGTCGGCGCTTCCGCGGCTGCTAACGCCCGTGTTGGTCGCTGGCGCTTTGGCTTGGACGGCATGGCGGCCGGAATTGTTGGACGGACCAATTCGCTGAACTCTTCCCTCCTCGGCCCTACCGGAAGCGGGCCTTTTTCAATCGGCGCGCCGTCCGCCGACGCGACGATAATTTTTTCGACCATGACCGCCGCCGGCATCGCCTCGAATTTCGGCGCCTTCTGCCGCGGCGACATCGCGTCCTTCTCTTGAGCGGTGCGGCGCACCAGAATCAACAGAATGGCGCCAACGACTCCGAGAATGACCAGGGGAATCAGTCGGTCCAGATGCTCCATGATGCCCTCGTCAATCCGCCCAGTTTTCGATCTTGAGGCCGGGAACTTGCTGGAAATGTTTTGTGTTGCGCGACACCAAGGTTGCATGGTGAGCAATCGCTATACAGGCGATCAATAAGTCCCGGCGGCCGATCTTCCTCAGTTTCTTGTTTTCGCGCAGACCGTCGAACATCGCGGCGACTGCTGTGTCGATTGGAACGATTTCATAATTGGCAAGCGCCTGCTCGCTCTGCGCGAGAGAGCGCTGTGCGCGTTGCAATTGGTCGCCATCGGCTGCCTTCAAGACGAAATCGAATCGCCCCAGAAGGACCTCGATCCGTGTGATAATCGCGATGGCGATGTCGTCATGCTCCCGATCAAATCGGTGCGCGACGCGCGCGTGCTGAGCGAGCAGCAAGCTCAGGGTATCGGTATCGAGCAGCTTCATTTTTCTTCCTCGATCATCGGCCGGCCTCGCTGCTTGTAAATCTCCTTCAGCATTTCATCGAGATCCGGATCGTCTTTCCAACTCCCGATTGTGGACCGGGCCGCTTCTTTGCTCGGCCTGGGCATCGGGCACGCCAGCCAATCTCGCAAGGCAGGTTTCAGAAACCGCCAGCTATCGCCGACGAACCGGCCCGGAAGGTCCTGTTCACGCACCATGCGTTCGACATCGTCTTGGCTGACGCGCAGATACGCGGCCGCTTCCGCCAGCGTCAAAACCTCAGTCGATTCGACCGTCTCAGGCACTCCGTTCTTGCCTGCTGAACGCTTCGCGGGTGTCTTGCCGGCTTTTGTTTTCGTCGTGGCCATCGCGATCTCCTTCGGTGAAACGTCTTGTCCCCATTATCACCTGCCGCCGTTGTCCTTGCTATCGGAATTTTTGCCCCCGTTGGCGATGCTGTTGCGCATGTTGGTGTCGGCTTGCACGTTGCGGAGGTTGTAGAAATCGCTCACGCCAAGATGGCCGTCGCGCAGCGCCTGGGCGATGGCCAGGGGAACCTCGGCCTCGGCCTGCATGACCTTGGCGCGATTCTCTTCGACGAGTGCCTTCATCTCCTGCTCGCGCGCCACGGCGGCAGCGCGGCGCACTTCCGCATGGGCTTGCGCGACGCGCAGGTCCGATGCCGCCTTCTTGGCCGCAAGGCGGGCGCCGACGTTGTCGCCGACATCCAGTTCCGCGATGTCGATGGAGACGATCTCGAAGGCGGTCTGCGAATCGAGGGCGTTCTTCAACACCGCTTGCGAGATCAGACGCGGATTCATCAAGACGTCGGTATGATGCTCGGCCGCCCCGATCGCCTCGACGATGCCTTCGCCGACGCGGGCGATGATCGTCTCCTCGGTGGCGCCGCCGATGAGCCGTTCGAGCTTGGTGCGAACCGTGACGCGGGCCCGCGCCTTGAGACGAATGCCGTTCTTGCACACGCCTTCGAGGACGGCCTTGCCCTTGGTCGGATCGGGGCAGTCGATGACCTTCGGGTTGACACTGGTGCGGACCGCGTCAAACACGTCGCGCCCGGCCAGGTCGATGGCGGCGGCGGTGTTCCAGTCCAGGTCGATTCCCGCCTTGTGCGCGGCGATGACGGAAAGCGTCGTCTTCTCGACCCGGCCGCCGGACAAGAAGTGTGCCTCCAACTCCGCCGTCGCGATCTTGACGCCCGCTTGCACGAGCGCGATCTTTTGCTTAACGATCATCTCGTAATCGACTTTCCGCAGCTTCATCCACAGCAGGTTCCAGATGCTGATGTCGGCCCCCGTGAGAACGCACTGGATCCACAGATTGAGGAAGCTCAAGAAGACGAAGAGAAAGATGATCCCCACGACGACGATGAAAACGCCGATGAAGATCAACCACAACCGAGGGTCCGAAAGTTCCAGAGGCATGAGAGTTCTCCCCTATCAATATTTTCCGGGTCTTCGTTTAGCGTTCGCAGGGCGCCGAGCGAACGCTAAACGAAATCATTTATACTTCCTTGACCGCGATGCGCTTGCCTTCGATTTCGACGACGCGCACCCGTCCGCCGGGCGCGACGTAGTCCCCCTCCGCCATGACGTCGAGGAATTGCCCGCCGAACTGGGCTTTGCCGGAAGGCCGCAACGGTGTCACGGCGACACCGATGGCGCCGAGCAATTCGATCGGGCCGCTGTTTGATAGCGACAAGGAATGCGCGTTTTCGTTGTCCAGCCGGGGCGGCGTCAACACCATCCGGTTGAGGAACGGCAGGCTGGGCAGCGACCACGTTAACGCCAGAGCCCCGACCACGGCCAGCGCCATCGCGATCGCGAAGCTGCCGAACGTCGAGCCAAGGTTGGTCCAGTCGTTTTGATCGCTCGGCCAATGCACGAGCGTGACCAGGAGCAAACCGATGAACATCAGGCCGGCGCCGGCGACACCGCTGAAGCCAAGGCCTGGCACGACGAAAACTTCGATGCCGAGAAAGACCAGGCCGAGGAGGAACAACAGAATCGCCAGCAGCGTGAATTGGCCGACGAAGGAGTACGCCCAGAAGAACAGGACGAAACAAATCGCCGCCACCGAGCCGGGCAAGGTGGTTCCGGGGTACTTAAACTCAAAGATCAGGCCGATGAGTCCGATCGTGATCAGGGCGATGCTGACCGTCCAATGCCGAAAGAATTCGGCAATGCGGTCAAGCCATTGTCCCTGGGCCGGGCGCGATGCCACCGCTTCGGGTTGCTCGACGCGTTTGACAACGGTTTTCGTTGGCAAGGACTTGCGGTCACCGGCATCGGCGGACGGCGAAACCAGCGGCCGCGGCAGCGCGAACAAGAAAAGCCCTCCAAGCAGAAGCGCGCCGAGCATTGCGATACTCGGGCGGGTCCTGTTAACCTTGGCGGCAAGTTCCATGCATATCCCTCCGACGAATGCTCGACGTTCGGCCGACGCGGCCCTGGATTCATTATAAAGACCGGCACGGCCGCGATGCGTTGGATGTCGTCTACTGCGTTGTTCGTTCGGGAAGGGACGATATTAAAAAAAAGTGCTGCAAGCGGTTGTCACGAGGAATGGCCGAGGAGAAAAAAATGCCGCCGAGGCGCCGCAAAGGACACCTCGGCGATCCCCCTCACCCTTCTTGTGGATTGGGTCAAGCCGACCGTCGGGTCGCTGCAATCAGGCACCGACGTGGCTCTGACGTCCGCGGCTATAACGTAGAATAAGATCATTTCCTAGGGCAACTGGCAGGGCGCGGATTTGTTTGGCGAGGGATGGTCTTGAAGGGAACGGCCACCTTGTCGTTCCGTGGACCTTCTGAAATCTTGGCGCCCCGCGGAACGACTCGGGCCGGTCACCTCCTTCGGTCGGTAAATCGAGGAAAGGTTTTGCAGTCAGATGGCGGCGACCAGCCATGACTGCATTCAGAACACCGAATTCAGCCGCCGTGTTTTTATTTTGAGGACGAAGTAAACTTACGTTGTTGTTATGTAAGAAGCGTCTCTACTGGATTTCGATAATTCTCCACGCCCGCTTGAAAAATGGCGCTGGAATTATGCAATTTTCCGAAAAAATCCCTTGCATCCGGCAGTTGCCCGCCTATTATGTCATTGTCCCGCTGATTGATGGCTTCGGTGACTGGGCGACGCCGAGGTAATCGACAGTGGGACATTTTTTTTGCGCCTTGCCAGCATTATCACTTCGATGCTTCCCATGTCCATGGAATCCAACCTAGTCTTGTGCGAAGAAGAAATCCCGGCCGATCCGTACGCGCTTTTCGCCCAATGGTACTTGACGGCGGAAGCGACCGAACTCCCCGAGCCCTCCGCGATGACCTTGGCCACCGCGACCGCCAACGGCATCCCCGATGCACGCATGGTCTTGATGCGCGGGTTCGACGAACGCGGCTTCGTCTTTTACACGAACTATCAGAGCCGCAAGGCGGCGGAATTGGCCCAGAATCCGAAGGCCGCGCTGGTATTCCATTGGGCGCCGCTGATGCGGCAGATTCGCGTCGAAGGCGATGTGGAAAAAGTTTCGCCCGCGGAGTCCGACGCCTACTTTCGCACCCGGCCTTTTGGACACAAGCTTGGAGCGCTCGTCTCGCCGCAAAGCCAAGTCATTGTGAATCGGGAATACCTTGAAGATCGATTGAAGGCTCTACAGGCCCAGTTTACCGAGAATGATGACGTCCCGCGACCGGCACACTGGGGCGGCTATCGCGTCGTTCCGCACACCATCGAGTTTTGGCAAGGCCGAGCGAATCGGATGCACGATCGGCTCCGCTACGGCCGCGAGGGCGCGACCTGGTGCGTCGAGCGCCTGGCGCCTTAGGATGTCCACTCGTTTAGCCGCAACGCCGAAGGCGTGCGCGGATGAAATCCCTACCACATCGGCTTGAAGTCTTCGTTCTTGCCGCGATAGCGATGCACCGCCTCCATCAGCACCAACATGGCCCGGCACTGTTCGCGAAAAGCATCGCGGAAACGTTGGTGTTTGAAATGCTGCGTCGCTTGTTTGAGCCGATCTTGGTAGGCTTTCGCGTCGTATTCCCATTGCTTAGTCTTGATCGATTCTTCCAGCGTGCGTGCGGATTCCACCAGGCGCTCATAGATCGCCGCATCGAGCGGGCACGCGGTTTGGCGATAGACCTGCAAGGTGCGCACCTCAGACTTCTTGCCCGGTTTGCGGGTTTCGCGGAAGTTTTGCACCATCATCGTGACGATGCCCCCCAGCAGCGACAACACCGAGAAAATGAAGGCGACCAACGCGCTGCTCTCCATTTGATCCATGACGATCAATACGATCGCCACGATGGCGAGCAGGATGCCAAAACCCATCAGCAGAATGGCCCACGGCACCCGGCTCAGGTAGTACATCATCAGGGCGAACCGGGGGACGCTCGGCTCGGCAGGGTCCGTGGACGGAAACAGCACCTCCGCCTGGCTGTCGCCGCCGGCCAGGCGTGGCTCGCCGCCGACGCGCACGACGATCACCGTCGTGTTGTCCGGACCGCCTTGAAGGTTGGCCATGTGGACCAGGAACTGAGCGGCTTCGTGCGGCGGCAGCGCGGTCATGACGGAGCCGATCACGCGGTCATTGACCTGCCCGCTCAGGCCGTCGCTGCACAACAGGAATACGTCGCCTCGTTCGAGCGGGTGCGGCCCTTCGACATCGACCTGGACGACGGCCTCCGGCCCGAGCGAGCGCACGATGACGTTGGAGGGGATGCCGGTCAACTCTTCGGGGCGTTTGCGTTGCCGGCGGGCCAATTCCCACAACAAGCTATGATCGAAGCTGAGTTGTTCGATGACGCCGCCGCGGACACGGTACGCTCGGCTATCGCCCACATGGCCGACCCAGGCGCCTTCAGGCCGCAGCACCAGGGCCGTGCCGGTCGTACCCATGCCTTCGAATTCGCGATTCTGTTTGCCCCGCGTGTTGATGATGGAGTTGGCTTCGACGAAGGCGCGCCGCAGTGAGGCGATGGCGCCGTCCTCGACGTGTTTGGAAAAGATGTGTGGGATGTTATCGACGGCCATTTTACTGGCGAGTTCGCCGACCGCGTGCGCACCCATGCCGTCGGCGACCAGAAAGACGTGGCCGACTTGCTGCCAATGCTCATCATCCGCCGCGGGCATGGCGACGTGGGCATCCTGGTTGTGGCTGCGGCGGATCCCCACGTCGGTATGGCTTGCGTATTCGATCTCGTTGAAGCCGATCACCCGTATTTCCTGCTTTCATCCGCACTCATGGACACCTGGGTCGTCCCGCCCAATTTCGGCGGGCCCTCAAGCATCGGGCCACTCAAGCGGGAACGTAGCCACGGAATGACACGGAAATTCACGGAAAGGAGTAGAGTTTGAGTCGCCACTCTTGCATTTTTCCGTGAAAATCCGTGTTATTCCGTGGCTAATTTTCTTTGATGACCAAAATCGGGAGGCACGCCCTTCTGTGGCAATCTCTCTTGACGCTTTTCTCTTCCTTCGTTATATCCATTCACCCTTAATCCAGACAAACAAAAATCACGTTCCTTTCTTGCGAACGGATGGCTGCGATGTTGCATCGGTTCGGCTCCTGGCAATGGTGGATGCTCGGCCTGCTGACGATCGTCGGCGCGGCCGGTTGCGTCGAACGGCGCCTGGTCATCATCACCGAACCTGCCGGCGCCATTGTTTATGACGAAAAGAATCAGCCGCTCGGCGGCGGGCCGGTCGATAAGCCCTTCACTTATTACGGCAAATATAATTTCCGCCTCGCCAAGGACGGCTACGAGACGTTGCTGGTCGAGCAACGAGTCGCGGCGCCGTGGTACGAATTGCCGGGGCTGGACTTCGTCAGCGAGAACTTGATCCCCTGGACGATCCGCGATGTGCGGTACTACCGTTATGTAATGCAACCGGTGGAACTGTCGAAGCTCTCGCCGGACGTGCTTTTGCAGCAAGCCCAGCAACTGCGGGACTACGCCGCGACGAAGGGAACGGCGCCGCTGCCGAACTTGAATCCGCCGGCGGGGGCGTTGCCGCAGGTGTTGATGCCGCAGGTGCCGTGAACTTCTGCCTTCGTTTAGCGCCCGCACGGGGCCATGCGAACGCTAAACGAATTTGGTTACTCCCCCTTCTTCACATTCAAGTTGCGCAGCATGTCGAGGAAATCCTGGCGCCAAATCTGCCGGCTTTCCCAGGTGCATTCGCACACGATCGCATAGGCGATGTCGGGCTCATTGATCACGGCCAGCAAATAATAGCGTTTTGCTTCATCATTGAATTGCAGTTTCAGGTCGATCAGCCGGCCGCGGCGATTGCCGACGTTTTCGAGGGTGCCCGTATCGGCTTGTCCTTCGGCGACGTCGCTGGCGTGCAAGAGTTTGTAGCCGTTGTTTTCGCCCCCCATCACCTTTTTGCTCAGATGCTCGCGGGCGGCTTTCATCGCGTCCTCAAGGTTCTTCTGCTTGTCTAGGGTCAACACGAGCAGCGACGAATTCTTGCGGTTGTCCTTCTCGCGCAGGTACTTCCCGGAAAGCAGCAAATCCCCCTTCTCGTCCTCGTTCTTCGCGTCGTGCTTCTCCCACACCCCTTTCGGGGCGGTCATCACGATCTTGCCGCTTGTGGACGCGAAGGTTTCCGTCGGCATCGGCTGTTCACGCCAGCCGCGCCGCTCGGTCACGACAAAGAAGTGCTTCTCCGGCAATTCGCTGGCGAAGTATTCGACGGTCTGCCATTCCGGACTAGACATGAAGAGCCAGTACGCCACCCCGTCCTTGAAGAACATGTAGCATTCGCCGAGCCAGGTGGCGGCCTTGACCTGGCCCTTGAACTGGAGCTTTTGCGCGGGCAGGTCGCCAATCTTGGCGGCCTCGGCCTTGGCGGCAAGCTCGATCGCGTCGCCAAAGTGGGCTTCGAGCTTGTCGATGGCGTCGCGCGGCTTATAGACGCCATAGTCCTTGACGACGATGGCGAACCAGAACTCGTAGTCGTTGTGCTTCCATGCGGCATGGGCGCCGAAGCGCGACGTTATCTCGTTGTCGATCGACCAGTCCTTCTTGGCGAGCACCAGCTTGTAGACTTTCTCGCTCTCGTTCTTGGCGTTGCGGATGTTGCCGAAATAGATGTTCCCTTCCGGGGCGTTGGTCATCGTGCGAATCCCATCCGGCCCGACCAGGAAGAAGTAGATCGACACGAAGCCGCCGATCACGAGGCTCGCAACGAAAGCGAAAATGAGCAGCCCTATCCAGTTGAACGCTTTTTTCTTTTTCTGACCCGCGCGGACCAGCGGCCCTGTCGGTTGCGTGACTTCGGGATTGAAGAACATGCCCTCCGCGACCGAGTCTTCACCGCCAGCGGGCGTAGGAGAAGGAGGACTGGACGCCACCGGCGTCGCGGGAACAGGCGTAGCAAACATCGGTGGCGGTGGCAATGTCGCATCCGCCTTGAACCGCGGCGATACCGGGGCAGCCATGACGACCTTCGCCGCCGCGACAGGAGGCGCCGAGATCGGCTGCGCCATGGGTGGCTTCGGCGTCGCCGGTTTACTCGGTGCTGCTCCCCTGCCCTGCATGCGAAAGCCGCATTTGGGACACAAAAGCTGCGCCGCCGATTGCAGCTCCGCCTGGCTGAAATTGTGCGCGCAAACCGGATTCGGACAGGGAATCGTTTTCGCCATGGCTGTGCGATACCTGGGCATGAAGGTATTGATGAGAGGCCACCATCTTTTTCTATTATCCGCCGCCACGACGAGAACGCAAGAGGCTGGCACTTCATGTTCGCGACGGATTGGCTAAGCTAGAAGCGTTCGCTCTTATCCGAACCCGAGCGCCAAGCGAGGATCCTCGTTCGATCCTCGCTTGGCGCTCGGGCTCGGAAAAACATGTTGGAGCGCCTCGTCATGCCCGCTCGTAAAGTTTTCGTGCATCTGGTGCCGCAATTGGTCGAGCCGAGCCGGCTGATCGGCAGCGTCGCGGTCGTCATCGATGTGCTGCGCGCCACGACGACCATCGTTCACGCTTTGGCGGCCGGTTGCACCAGTGTGCGTCCCTGTGCGGAGATTGCGGAAGCCAAGGCCCTCGCAAAAACGTTTCCCGCTGCGAGCGTTCTGCTGGCCGGCGAACGCGACGGCAGACCGATCGCCGGGTTCGACCTCGGCAACTCGCCGCGCGAGTTCACGCCGAAGATGTGCAAAGACAAGACGCTGATTTTCACCACAAGCAACGGCACCCGCGCGATTTTGCGTGCGATCGAGGCTGAGCGTGTGATGATCGCTGGCTTCGTCAATTTCAGCCCTGTGTGCGAACAACTACACGCCGATGCGCGTCCTGTTCATATCCTCTGCGCCGGCGCCGAGGGCGAGCCGTGCATGGAGGACACGCTGCTGGCCGGCACGTTCGTCGAATTTTTCTGCGAAGAGATGGACGTGAAGCTCAACGACAGCGCCCGCCTCGCCTGGGATTGCTTCGAGAATCATGGCCAAATCCTGCTCGGCGCGTTGCAGATCAGCCAGGGCGGCGAGCATCTCAAAGCAATCGGCTACGCGGACGACATCCCGCTGGCCGCCGAGGTGGACAAGTTCGCCATCGTCCCGGAGTTGCGCCGCAATCCGCTTCGCATTGAGGTGGCGTCCGCGGGCATCGTCAAACAGCGGCGCGTGAAATAGAAAGGGAGAAGGGGAGACAAGGAGAAGGGGAGACAAGGAGAAGATATTCGTGTTTTTTCTCCCCTTCTCCTTGTCTCCCCTCCTCCCCTTCTTGAACATCGAATAATTTGTTCTGGACAGTGAAAACATCAAACGAAGGACCCCGCCATGGACATGTCCAAAATGGACAAGCTCGTCTCGCTGTGCAAACGCCGCGGCTTCATCTTTCAATCGAGCGAAATCTACGGCGGCCTCAACGGCTTCTGGGACTACGGCCCCCTGGGAGTCGAACTGAAACGCAACATCAAGGAAGCGTGGTGGCGCGACATGGTGCAAGCCCACGACGACCTGGCGACGCTGCCCGGCGCACCGTCTCCATACGAGATGACCGGCCTCGATTGCACAATCATAATGCATCCGCAAATTTGGAAGGTTTCCGGGCACTACGATTTATTCCACGATTTCATGGTTGATTGCAGGGAGACAAACAAGCGATACCGATACGATCAAGTCGTCGGCCGCTGGGCCACTTGCAAGGACCAGCGCGTCTTTGTCAGCGTATTGCCCGAGACGGACCACCCTGACAAGGAGGTTGAAGCGAGAGCGCTCAAATTTTTCGGGCTGCGCGCGAAGCAGGCCGACCAATTGGCGTGGGATGGCCCGGTCGTTTCTCTGGATCAAGTCAAGGAATTCGCGGCACCTCAGCCTGCCGACCCGAATCTTCTGCGGCAAGGTGGTAAAGCATATCTAACGTCAGGAAACTACCTGGCACCAGACGCGAAGACACTCAACACAATGACCCCGCCGCGCGAGTTCAACCTGATGTTCAAGACGATCGTCGGCGCGATGGGCACTGAGGAGGACGCAGCTTTCTTGCGTCCCGAGACCGCGCAGGGCATCTTCGTCAACTACAAGAACGTCGTCGATTCGAGCCGGGTCAAGATCCCGTTCGGCATCGCCCAGATTGGCAAGAGCTTTCGCAACGAGATCACGCCGCGCAACTTCACGTTCCGCTCACGCGAGTTCGAGCAGATGGAGATCGAGTTTTTCTGCAAGCCGGAGACGTCGCCGCAGTGGTACACGTTCTGGCGCGATCGCCGCTACCAGTGGTATCTCAACCTCGGCCTTGCCAGGGATCGCCTGCGGCTGCGCGATCATCACAAGGAGGAGTTGAGCCATTATTCCTGTGGCACTGCCGACATCGAATACGCGTTCCCGTTCCTGGCCGCCGGCGATTTCGGCGAACTCGAAGGCATCGCCCATCGCGGCGACTTCGATTTGCGTAGCCACATGGAAGGCAAGCTCGCCAAGCAGGGTGACACGCTGGTCGTCGAGCTCGGCGCCGACGGCAAGCCGAAATATAAGGGCAGCGGCAAGGACTTGTCGTACTTCGAGGAGGCGACGAAAGAGCGCTTCATCCCGCACGTCATCGAGCCATCCGCCGGCGCCGACCGCGCGACCTTGGCGTTCTTGTGCGAGGCGTATCACGAGGAGGAAGTGAAGGGGGAGCAGCGCGTCGTCTTGAAGCTGCATCCGCGCATCGCCCCATTCAAGGCCGCGATCTTCCCGCTAGTCAACAAGGATGGGATGCCAGATGTCGCGCAGAAAATCTATCGCGATATGAAGCAGCAGTTCACGGTGTTCTACGACGACAAGGGCGCCGTCGGCCGACGCTATCGCCGGCAGGACGAAGCGGGGACGCCGTATTGCATCACGGTCGATGGCCAGACGTTGCAGGATCAGACGGTGACAATCCGCGATCGGGACACGCTCGTGCAGGAACGGGTGGCGATTGCGGAGTTGGAAAGCGTGATTCGGGCGCGCTTGCGGTCGTGAATCGGTCCCCGTTTAGCGTTCGCATGGCGCCATGCGAACGCTAAACGGGGACCGGTTTTTTCATTCACCAATCCCACATTGCGCTCGAAACCGCAGCCAATGATCGACCAGCACTAACGCAAACATCGCCTCGCCCATCGGCACGAAGCGCGGCAACAAACACGGATCGTGTCGGCCCTTCGTCACGATCTCCGTCGCCTCGCCGGCGCGCGTCACGGTCTTCTGCGGTTGCGGCAAACTGCTCGTTGGCTTGATGGCGACGCGGCAGACGATCGGCTCGCCGCTGCTGATGCCGCCCAACATGCCGCCGTGGCGATTCGTCTCAGTGCCGATGTGGCCGTCTTCCTTGCGAATGAACGCATCGTTGTTCTGGCTGCCGCGCATGGTGGCGACGGCGAATCCGGCGCCGTACTCGAACGCCATCACCGCGGGGAGCGACAGCATCGCTTTCGCCAAATCCGCCTTGAGCTTATCGAACACTGGCTCGCCCAATCCCGGTGGCACTCCCATCGCGGCCATCTCGCAGACGCCGCCGATCGAGTCGCAATCCTTACGGACTTCTTCGATCAGCGTTTTCATCTGCGCCGCCTTGGCCATGTCGGGACAGCGCACCTCGTTGGCTTCGACTTGCTCTAGGCTCACCTGGGTCGGATCGGGAATGTCCGCGCTGATCCAGCCGACCTGTTTGACATAGCCAATGATGTGCATGCCGTGTTGGGCGAGGATCTTTTTGGCGATCGCACCGGCGGCGACTCGGCACACGGTTTCGCGGGCGCTGGAGCGACCGCCGCCGCGGTAGTCGCGGAAACCGTACTTGGCATCGAAGGTGAAGTCGGCATGCCCGGGTCGATATTTGTCCTTGATGTCGCCGTAATCACCGCTGCGTTGGTCGCTATTGCGGAAGACGATGCCGAGCGAGGTGCCGTCGGTCTTGCCCTCGAAGACACCGGACCAGATTTCTGGGAGGTCTTCTTCCTTGCGTTGCGTAACAATGCTCGATTGGCCGGGCCGGCGGCGGCGCAGGTCCGGCAGCAAGTCGTCAACGCTCAAGGGCAGGCCCGGCGGGCAACCGTCGATGATGCAAAGATAGCCCGGCCCGTGGCTGACGCCGGCCGTGGTGACGCGAAACAGTTGCCCGAATGTGTTGCCTGCCATCGTCGATTTTTGTGGGTTGATTGAGGATTGCTGATTTTCATTTGCACGCTTTCTGGTATTCTATCGAGATTAGCCGGATTAGCGACGCTTCGCAGAAGCGTTGCTCGCACGCTTCTGCGAAGCGTCGCTAATCGAAAAATGGGATTGTCGGAGATCGGCGTGACTCACTGGACACGACTTGGTGTGACATGGTCGGCCCTGATCCTGCTGTGCTCCGTCTCGGTCGCGCAGGACGAATTGAAGCCGAAGAAGGCTGCGCAACGTTTCGGCTTCGATGCGGATGATATCACCTACCCGCAGAAGACGCCCAAGGACGCGATGGCGTCGATCTCCCTCGCGCTCGATCGTAAACGCGTGGACTATATGCTGGCTCAACTCGCCGACCCGGTTTACGTCGAGTATTGGGTGGACCGCTACAAAACGGTGTTCACGCTCGGTAAAGAAGAAGGCCGACGCTTGTTGGCGTTCGACCGACTGGCCCGCGAAACCGCGCAATACTATCAGAATGACCCGCTGATCCAGAAAGATTTACGGGTGTTCGCCAAGCAAGCGGAGTGGAAGGAAGAAGGCGAAGGCGCCGTCGGCACGGTCGAGACGATCCCGGCCCGCAAGGTCTTCCTTCGCAAAATCGGCGAACGCTGGTTTTTGGAGAATAGGCAACAGTGATTCAAGTAAAAAGTAAAAAGGCAAAAGGAAAAAGTTAGAGGCATTTACTTTTTCCTTTTGCCTTTTTACTTTTTACTTGTCCGGAAGGACTAAACATGACCACCCTCATCGACCTGCGCAGCGACACGGTCACCCGCCCCTCGCCTGGCATGCGTGCCGCCATGGCCGCCGCCGAAGTGGGCGACGACGTCTTCGGCGACGATCCGACCGTCAATAAGCTCGAAGAGCGCGTCGCCGATTTGCTCGGCAAGGAGGCCGCGCTCTATGTGCCCTCCGGGACGATGTCGAACCAGATCGCGGTCAATGTTCACACGCATCCCGGCGACGAACTGCTCTGCGATCTCAATTGCCACATTTACAACTACGAGGCCGGCGGCCCGGCGATCCTTTCGGGCGTGACTTGCCGAACCCTCGACGGCAATTACGGCATTCTCGATTTGAGCGATCTCGAAGACAAGATCCGCAATCCCGACGACCCGCATCTCGTCAAGACGCGCATGGTCGCCCTGGAGAACACGCACAACCGCGGCGGCGGGCGCATCTATCCGATCGAGAAAATCGAGGCGATCAGCCAATGGGCGTGGCGCTACGGCCTGATCATGCACCTCGACGGCGCCCGCTTGTGGAACGCGATCGTCGCCACCGGCATCCCGGCATCTGAATGGGCCAAGCACTTCGATACCGTCTCGGTATGTTTCAGTAAAGGCCTGGGGGCGCCGGTGGGTTCCGCGCTGGCCGGGCCGAAGGCGGTGATCGCGAAGGCACGCCGAACGCGCAAGCTGTTCGGCGGCGGCATGAGACAAGCCGGCATCGTGGCGGCGGGCTGTCTTTATGCGCTCGACCACAACATCGAACGTCTCGCCGAGGATCATCGACACGCACAGATTCTGGCCAAGGCGATTCTAGAAACGCCGGGCCTGCACCTGGAACCGCCGGAAGTGGACACGAATCTGGTGTGGTTTCGGATCGATCCCGAATTGGGGACCGCGAAAGACCTCGCGGCCCAGTTGAAGGAGAACGGCGTTCTTGTCCACGCCGCCGGCCCGCAGAAGCTGCGCGCTTGCACGCATCTGGATGTGACGAAGGCCCAGGCCGAGCGCGCGGCCGAGATCTTGCGTAAGTTGGCGGCGAAGCCGGTGGGGGTGCGGTAACGAATCCTCGTTTAGCGTTCGCAGCGAACACAGGATTGCAACACTCCGAACAGTTCGTGGTCCTCGTTGCCGTGGCAGCCGTGCGCGAACAGAAGCGACGCCAACAGCCAGGCGGCGAGCAGCAGCTTCAACAGTCTTTCCGAGCCTGAAGCGTAAGCGAAGACTGGCTTGATCCTTCGTTCACGCTTCAGGCTCTGATTCGGAAGGTTCATTTCCGGAGCTTCTCCTCGAAGAATCTCACGGTCTGCGTCATCGTCTTGACAAGCTTGTCCCCGCTCCAGCCGTGGCCGACCCCCTCCAGGGCTACCAATTCCGCGGAGACGCCGACCTCCTTGAGCTTGGCGACCATCTTCTCCGATTGATCGATGT
>ODAK010004264.1_pt1 | contig 14671 bp, 7 predicted proteins | sample 1539591 | NCBI WGS metagenome assembly ODAK01 (sample SAMEA3539303, study PRJEB22396) | soil metagenome | biome: tundra; feature: field; material: soil | place: USA | collected 2010-05 | depth 0.15 m | reverse complement strand
CATCGCATTGTGCATGCTTGACCGAGGCGGCTACTGCCCGCCGCTACCCGGTCGTCAGGAAGCTGCGTGACCGACCCACGGATACGTCAGGAGAGCCATTTATCTTCATCAAGCTGATCGACGTCGTCGTGACCGCGAGCGGGATGCACTGACATGCGCCGGCAGATCCTGACCAGCATCGTCATGCTCCTCACCATCACCGTCGTGCTCGGCTTCGGCTACCCGCTCGTGGTCACCGGCCTCGCCGCGGTCGGGTTCGACCAGCAGGCGAACGGCTCGCTCGTCTATCGGGACGGGAAGCTGGTCGGATCTTCCCTGCTCGGTCAAGGCTTCAGCGACGCCAGCGGTAACCCGCTTCCCAGGTACTTCCAACCGCGGCCGTCTGCCGCCGGGGTCGGCTACGACGCATCGGCCTCGGGTGCCTCGAACCTCGGTCCCTCCAACCCGCTGCTCATCGGATTCGTCCCGGGAGTGAACACCGTGGGGCTCGACGGCGACTCCTCGGCCACCAACCCGTTCGCCACCAGGGCCGATCCGTCATGCGTGCCGACCGATCCGAAGGGGAACCCCGTGACCAGTCCCACATCCGGCCAGAGGTATGCGCGCGGCCCGGGCGGCTCCTACGTCTGTGACCCCGACACCATTCCGGAACGGGCCATCGCCTACCGGCAGCTCAACGGCCTCGAGGCAGGCGCACCCGTGCCGGTCGACGCGGTCACCGCCTCGGGCTCGGGACTCGACCCCGGCATCTCGATCGCCAACGCCCTCGATCAGGTCCCGCGCGTGGCCCGGGCCCGCCACCTGCCCGAGTCAGTGGTGATCCAGCTGGTGAGCCGGGCTAACCAGGGCCGGCAGCTGGGTTTCCTCGGCGAACCCACGGTGAACGTTCTCGATCTCAACCTCGCTCTGGACCGGATCCGATGACCGGCTGGGACTGGGGCCAGCTGGCCTTCGTCAGCGCCGTGACCGTGGTGGTGGCGCCCCTGCTCAGCCGCTATCTGGCCGCGACGTTCCGGGGCGGTCCGGCACCGGGCGACCGGGTGTTCCTCCCTGTCGAGCGCCTCGCCTTCCGTATCACCGGGATCGACCCCGACAGCGGCCAGACCTGGAGGGGTTACGCAATGGCCGTACTGGCCTTCGGGGCCATCTCCGTGCTCTTCCTGTACGCCGTGCTGCGGCTGCAGGGGGTGCTCCCGTTCAATCCGACCCATGCCCCAGGGATGCCTTCGGGCCTGTCCTTCAACACCGCGGCCAGCTTCATCACCGGTACCAATTGGCAGGCCTACTCGGGCGAGACCCAGGCCAGCTACCTGGCCCAGATGGCTGGCTTGGTGGTCGCCCAGTTCACCGCGGCCGGGGTCGGGCTAGCGGTTGCCCTGGCGGTCATCCGTGGGATCTCCGGCGGTTCCCGCACGATCGGGAACTTCTGGGCCGATCTCACCCGAAGCCTGGTGCGCGTCTTCGTGCCCATCTCGGTGATCGCCGCCCTCGTCCTCGTTAGCCAGGGTGCGGTCCAGAACATCCACGGCTTCCGCACGGCTGCGACGGTTGCCGGCGGGACTCAGCACATCCCCGGCGGTCCGGTCGCATCGATGGAAGTCATCAAGCTGCTCGGCACCAACGGTGGCAGCTTCTACGGCGCAGGCGGCGCCCACCCCTTCGAAAACCCGAACGGCTTCACCAACATGTTCGACCTGCTGTTGGTCATCGTGTTGCCGTTCGCGATCGCTCTCATGTTCGGCCGCCTCATCGGCCGTCGGCGGCAAGGGCGCGCCATCGTGGTGGTGATGGCCATCCTCTTCGCCGGCCACACCTTGATCTCGATGCAGGCGGAAGCTCACGGCAACCAACTTCTGCCGGCGAGCGTGTCCCAGGTGGCGAGCGGCCACAACCTGGGCGGCAACATGGAGGGGAAGGAGAGCCGGTTCGGTGCCGGAGGGTCCGCGCTCATGACCGTCGGGACCATGGGGACCACGGCTGGTGCCACCGATTCCGCTCTCGACAGCTACACACCTATCGGCGGGGCGGGAGCGTTCGTCGCCATCCTCCTCGGTGAGATCAGTCCAGGAGGAGATGGTGGGGGCCTCTACTCCATGCTCGTGCTCGTTCTTTTGGCCGTGTTCCTGGCGGGGCTGATGGTCGGGCGGACGCCGGAGTTCCTGGGCAAGAAGATCCGTGCCCCGCAGATGAGCCTGATCATCGCCTACGTGCTGGCACTCCCGATCATCATCCTCGTCCTCGGGAGCCTGTCTCTGGTGCTGTCGGTCGGTACAAAATCGATTCTCAACCCGGGAATGCATGGGCTCACCGAGGTCACCTATGCCTTCGCGTCGGCCGCGCAGAACAACGGCTCCGCCTTCGCCGGCCTGTCGGCCAACACGCCGTGGTACAACACGATGCTTGGCCTAACCCTGCTCGCCGGGCGCTTCGTGCCGATCGTGCTCTCCTTGGCCATCGCCGGCTCGCTGGCCGGTGCCCGTGTCCACGCCCAAACGAGGGCCACGCTGGACACCGCCGGACCGACGTTCGTTGCCTTTCTACTCGGAGTCATCCTGATCATGGGAGGCCTCATCTACCTACCCATGCTCATACTCGGCCCGATCGGCGAGCGCATCGTTGGATGAATGGGTCGGTGCGTGCAGGACCCCTCCTTTGCGTGAGGTTTGAGAGCGTCACCGAGGCGTCCGCATCTTCCTTTCCATGAGAGCATCCCAAAGTGATGCGATGAAGGAGCGGGGAAGTGCCTAAGGCATTCGAGGTGCAATGGTCTGGCCCGCCGCTCTGACTCACTCCAGCGAGCCTGCTCGTCGCGTTCCTCGCCAACGCGACCAGACAGTCCGGCCATCAAGCCGGCTGTTCACAGTCAATACCGTTCGGTTCAGCAGGAGGTTGGGGTTATCGGAACGAGGGTCGCGCCGATCTTGGCTTGGTCGGCTGCGGTCCGCTGAGATGGGCCCTGCGGGGAGAGTCAATGAGCCAACACGCGAGCTGTCGAGTGTCGCAACGCGCATGTTGGCGGTCACCTGTTTCAAATGGAACACCCGCAGGCAGGTCCATGGCCAGAATGGAAGAAACCGGGTCCGGAGCAGGGTGGCGGAACCTCCTCGCTCGACGGACCCGGCAACGCCGACCGTCAGGCGGCATGATCAACACAGGCAACCTGCCCGTCGAACCGGATCAAGCCCACCATTTCGCTCAGTGGACCTGGCGGTCGAGTCCCTCCCAGTAGGGCTGCCGCAGCCTGAACTTCTGCAGCTTGCCGGTGGCGGTGCGGGGGAGCTCCTCCCGGAGCTCGACCTGCTTGGGGCACTTGTAGCCGGCCAGCACCGTCCGGCAGTGGGTGATCACGACCTCCTCGGTGAGCACCACCCCGTGGGACGCGACCACCAGGGCGACGACCATCTCGCCCCACGTCTCGTGGGGGATCCCGATGACCGCCACCTCGGCCACCCCGTCGAGGGAGAAGATGGCATCCTCGACTTCGACGGAGGAGACGTTCTCCCCGCCGGTGATGATGACGTCCTTCTTCCGGTCGAGGATGCTCAGGTACCCTTCGTCGTCCACCACGCCCCCATCGCCGGTGTGGAACCACCCACCCGCCAGGGCCGCCTCGGTCTCTGCCGGTTGCTCCCAGTAGCCCTCCATCACCGTGTTGCTCCGGGCCAGCACCTCGCCGTTGGGGTCGACCCGCAGCTGGGTACCCACTGCCGGCGCCCCGGCGCGCATCAACTTGCGGGCCCGGTCTGCTGCGGGCAGGTCGTCCCACTCCGACCGGCGCCGATTGATGGTGAGGAGCGGAGCGGTCTCGGTGAGCCCGTAGATCTGGATGAACTCCCATCCGAGCTCGGACTCGATCCGCTCGATGGTGCGGCTGGGCGGCGGGGCGCCCGCCACCACCACCCTCGTGGTACCCCTTCCGGGTAGGGCCCCCTCCCAGTCGGGTACCGCGTCGAGGACGGCGTTGACCACGGCGGGGGCGGCGCACAGCAGAGTGACGCCGTGGCGCTCGACCCTGCGCAGGATCTCGCTGCCTTCGACCTTGCGCAGCACGACCTGGGAGCAGCCCATGGCAGTGGTCGACCACGGCATGCCCCAACCGTTGGCATGGAACATGGGCAGGGTGTGGAGGTAGACGTCCCGGTCGGAGACCTGGAGGTGCCATCCGAAGGCGGTGGCATTGACCCAGTTGTTCCGGTGGGTGAGCTGCACGCCCTTGGGCCGGGCCGTAGTGCCCGAGGTGTAGTTGATGGTGGCCGTGGCCTGCTCGTCCGACTCCCATGCCCGGGGCTCGGCGCCGGCGGGGTACAGCTCCTCGTCGCTGCCGGCACCGAGCACGAAGCGGTGCCGGGCGGTGATCCCCGACAGCGCGTCCTCCAGCTCGGGGTCGACGAGCAGCACCGAGGCCCCGGAGTGCTCCACGATGTACGCGACCTCGGCGGCGGCCAGGCGGAAGTTGATGGGGACCAGGATGCGGCCCCACCCGGACACCCCGTAGAAGGAGGTCAGCAGGCGGGACGAGTTCTGGGAGACGATGGCCACCCGCTCACCGGGGGCCACCCCGAGCCGGTCGAGGCCGGCGGCCTGGGAGCGGGCCCGCTCCGCCATGTCTTCGAAGGTCAGCGGCCCCCACGCCTCGGCGGGCTGGTCCGGCTCGTCGATCAGGCCGACTCTCCGGGGATAGGTGGCCTCGGCGCGGTCGAGAAAGTCTCGGACATTGAATTGGACGATCATCGATTCCCCCTCGTCAGCCGGGACCGGCACCCCTATTGAATCAAATCGTGGCCGCGGCCGGGCGATCGGCCGGCAGGCGGGCCCGCCCGGCTCGCTAGGGTGCGACCCATGGTTGCCCCCCGAGTCGCCGTGGGACCCCGTGCGTCCGCGTTCGCCACCGACGCGGTGGTGGCCGGCGGGGGTTCGGTGGTGGAGGTGTCCGACGCTCCCGACGCCCTGGTGTGGCTCGATCCGGTGGACGTCTCCGGGCTCGCCGGACGGTTGGAGGAGGCCCCCGGGGTCCGATGGGTGCAGCTGCCCTTCGCCGGCGTCGAGCGGGTGGCCGGGTTCGGACTGCTCGACCGCGACCGTATCTGGACCTGCGCCAAGGGCTCCTACGCCGAGCCGGTGGCCGAGCACGCGCTGGCCCTCGGGTTGGCCGGCCTCCGGCATCTCCCCACCCGGGTCGCGGCGCGCTCGTGGGGGGTGCCCGCCGGGACAAGCCTCTTCGACCAGCGGGTGACCATCCTGGGCGGGGGCGGCATCGCCGGCGTGCTGGTGGACCTGCTCGCACCCTTCCGGGTCGAGGTCACCGTGGTCCGCCGCCGGTCCGAGCCACTGCCGGGTGCTGCCCGCACCGTCCCGGTCTCCGAGCTGGCCGACGTGCTCCCCGGGTCGTTGCTGGTCGTCCTGGCGCTGGCGCTCACCCCCGACACCACCGGCATCATCGGGGCTCCCGAGTTGGCCCTCATGGACCCGTCGTCGTGGCTGGTCAACGTGGCCCGCGGCCGGCATGTCGACACCGGGGCGCTCGTCAACGCTCTGCAGGACAGGTCGATCGCCGGTGCGGCCCTCGACGTCACCGATCCCGAGCCACTGCCCGACGGCCATCCGCTGTGGGACCTGTCCAACTGCATCATCACGCCGCACACGGCCGACACCATCGAGATGGTGGTGCCGCTGCTGGCCGAAAGGATCCGCACCAACGTCTCGCTGTTCGCGGCGGGGGAGGCCCTCGTCGGCCTGGTGGACCCGGAGGCCGGTTACTAGGCCGGGGCAGGCCAGCACCCGTCGAAGAGGTTGAGTTGTTGTGACGCAACCAAGTGACAAGCCGAGGACAGCCGGCCACCCTGAGCCGGGTCCGGGGAGAGGCCCGAGGCCGCCGCGCCGAACTGAGTTCCCCCTCGGCCGTGAGACGTCAGAGTTGAGCGGACACGGGAGAGGCCCCTGTCCCGGCGGGCTCCATCTCCCGTTGGATCTTCTCCAACTCCTCCTTGACCAGGCGCTCGTGGCTCTCGAAGTCGCGCTTGGCGGCTCTCGGGCTCCATGGCCCTCGCATGGTGAACACGAGCAGCCCGAACACAACCTGGCCCCCGAGGCAGACCCACCACCAACGCTTCCACTCGTTGGGTGACGCCTTCTGGGCGGGGATGAGCTTCTTCTCCGCCAGAAGCAGATTGCCGAGGTTCTGCGAATGGGCGCCCACCTTGGCGGCGATCTCGCTGTCGCTCACCGGCTGGCCCTTTTCGATGGCGACCGCCAGCCCGTTGTAGGCGAGCAGTCCCAGCACCTGCTGGTTGGAGAGCCCGCCGGCTGCGTTCACGGCCGCCAGCAGGTTGTGGGACTGGTCGCAGGAAGTGATGATCTTCGCCAGCGTCTGGGGCCCCGGCTGGTCCGTCGCCTGCAGCCCGGTGATGACGCTCGTCGGGACGTTCTTCGAGGAGCACGCCGTGGTGGAGGGTGCGTAGGGCACGGCAGCCTGGATGGCCTGCAATGTCTTGGCCGCTCCCTGATTGTCGACCAGGGTCGTGGAGGTGGTGATCACCCAGGGGAGGACGAGGAAGGACAACGCCACCACGATGCGCAGTATCCAGCCCCATACAGCCAACCCGGTGGCCGTGAGCGCGGGGTTGTGCCACTCGACCTGTTCGGTGTAGCCGGCCATCCACGGTGCGTAGGCGCACGAGATGGCGGTGCCGAGGAGCACCACGACGAGGACGTTCGAGTAGTAGCCGGTGTGCGGATGGTCGGCCTGCAGTATGAGGAACACCGTCATCACCACGCAGGCCACCGCCCCGACCAGCATGAAGGGCTTTCGGACCCGCAGCAGGTCGGACAGCACTCCGAACAAGACGAGTGTCCCGCAGGCGAAGGAGGCGTACCAGACGTTGATGCCATTCGCGTCGGGGGTGGAGCGCCCGAAGACGACCACCCAGTACAGGGTGAGCACGCTGACCGACGCGAAGTAGAAGAGCAAGAGCAGGGAGACCGCCAACGACGACGAGATCAGGTCCAGCCGCAGCATCGAGCGGTACGGGTGGGTAGAGGCGGTGATCACGTCCTCATCCGAGAGACCCCGGGCCCTGGCTTCGATCAGTGCCTGGTCCTGTTCCGAGACCATGAGCTGGTCGCGAAGCTGCGGGGACAGCTCGCGCAGGAAGAAGAACGAGATCACCACCACGCCCATGCACGCCAGGCCCGAGATGAGGAACTGGTCCTGCCACGGGTGAAGGTGAGTGAGGGTGTGCGTGGCCACGAGGCTCGCGGCCAGGGCCCCCATGGTGGGGCCGAGCGCCCAGAAGCCCATGGCGGCGCCCCGCCCCATCTGTGGTGAGAAGTCACGCATGAGCGCGGGAGTCGAAACGAGGATGATTCCCTCCACGAATCCGATGACGCAGTAGGCGAGGGCGAAGCCGAACTTGGAGTGGATGTCCGTGATGCCCAGCTGCATCAGCCCGACGACCAGCGTGCCGAAGATCGTCAGGTTGGCACGGCCGATCCTGTCCGAGAGCCCTCCGATCAAAGCGGAGAATGCGCCGATTGCGTTCGACACCACCAGCAGGTAGAGGAAGTACTGGAACGACATGTGGTAGTAGGGCAGCATCAACGGCGTGAGGGCGCCCTCCTCGTAGTAGAGGTAGTAGAGCATGATCGTGGTGAGCGTCACGATCCCCAGGTACCCGAGGCGCGGAACCGTCTTGGGGTAGCTGTAGAGCTGCCGCTTACCCAGACCGCTCAGGAACCCACCGGGGTTCGGAACTGGTGCCTCCACCGTGGCCACCACCATGGTCGCCCTCCCCTGGCCCTCACTGCCTGTCACCCAGTATCCGGCGCTCTTGCGCTCGAGCTCCCCCCCAAAAGCAGTGAAGCTGGACCCCGGACCTACACGGATGCTACGACCGCAAGTGCTGACGAACCAGGGCCAAAAGGCACATCTCTCGCCAGGTCTAGGCGGGTCTCGCCAGGTCTAGGCGGGACCTTCGACCCTACCGGCACTGGCCGCTGAGCGCGACGATCTGACTCGTGCGCACGGCGCGAGCCAGGAGATGAGCGGAGCCCGACGGCGACCCGGCGCGGCAGCGCTCGCTGCCGCGCTCGCCGCAGCGTTGCTCGCGGCCTGCACTTCGAGCTCGAGCACACCGACGACGACGCCGGCCCCAGTGACGAGCTACCGGTACACGATCCCCGTCGAACCGACCTCACCGTGGCCGGAGATGCGCCGCGACGAACGGAATACCGGCGCCAGTCCGATCGTCGCCCACTACCACGGCGACACGCCGTGGTCGTTCCCGACCGGCAAGGGCATCTTCCTCACGGCGGTGATCGGCGGGGACGGCACGGTCTACTTCGGCTCCGCGGATACGTACTTCTATGCCGTCTCGCCATCGGGAAAGCTCGTCTGGAGATTCAAGACGGGCAACATCATCGACTCCGCCGCCGTACTCGGCCGTAGCACCACCGGGGCAACGACGGTCACCTTCGGCTCCGCCGACGGTACCCTGTACCAGTTGCGGACCGGGACGGCGGGCCAAGCCTCCGACCGCGTCCTCTGGCGTTACCAGGCCCCGGGGTCCCACTCGGCCGGGCAGCAGGTGTCGTGGTGGGAAGGCAATGTGGAGCTGGCCCACGACGGCACCCTGCTCGCCGGCAACACGGGTGGCGACGCCTTCGCTTTCCATCCGAACGGGATGCTGCGCTTCGAGTACCGCGCCGGCAACTCCGTGTGGACCGCCGCCGCCGTTTCCCCCGACGGCACCTCGTACTGGGGGTCGCTCAACGCCTCGATCTTCGCCCTCGACGCCAGCGGGAAGCTCAAGTGGTCCGTTCCCACGGGAAACTTCGTCGTCGCGTCGCCGGCCCTCGGGAGCGACGGAACGCTCTACGGTGCCTCTTTCGACGGCAAGGTGTACGCGATCAACCAACAGACCGGCGCCGTCGAGTGGACCTTCCAGACGGCGGACGCCATCTACAGCTCCCCCGCGCTCGTGAGCGATGCCAGTGGGCGCACCACCGCAGTGATCGTGGCTTCTACCGACGGCTCCGTCTACTCGTTGAGCCCTTCCGGGCACCTCAACTGGCGGTACGACACGGGGGATGTCGTCCGCTCCTCACCCGTCATCGGCCTGGCGCCGACCGGTGACTCGGCGGGACACATCGTCTACGTCGGATCGGGCGACGGGCGGCTGTATGCCCTCGATGCCGCGACGGGGCAGCGCCGCTGGTCCTTCGACACCACCTCCAACGAGCCGTCGCTCAGTGACCGAAACGACCTCAACAGCTCTCCGGCACTCGGGACGACCGGCATATACATCGGGAGCGAGGACGGCTCGATGTGGTATGTGCCGTACGACTACTGCCTCCACCGAACCGACAGCCGCTGTGTGAAGGGGCCCGGCGGGACCTTCGCCCCGACGGTCACTGCGGCCTACCTCGTCACCCCCGGGGGCTCGACCGTCACGTCGGCCACAACGGGGGTCTCGCCCGTGTCAGTGCTTCCGTTCCGGCTCGTCGCCCGCCGAAACGGGGTCTCGATCGACGCCGCCTTCGACGCCGCCAGCCCGCCCACCGTGACGATCACCCCACCCGTGCCGCTGACGACGTCACTGTCGGGCGACGGGCACTACCTGTTCGCGGTGCCGGAGCACTTCCTCCAGTCGGGAACCCGGTACCAGGTGACGATCGCCGGGAACTACGAGGTCGCGGCGCCCCCGCTTGGAGACGGATCGTCCGGTACCGTGCGAACCCAGTTGACGCTCGTGACACCGCCGGGGGCCTCGAACAAGTTGCCGCTCTCCGTCGGTGCCCGCCAGGTGACCGCCCTCCACGTCACGCGCCTCGCGTTTCCGCTGCCGTCGTTCCTCCCGAGCGTCAACCAGATCGGCTTCGACAGCTACGACTGGATTGCGTCCACGCTGCAGGCGTCGCCTCCCGATGCGAAGGGCGATGGCACGGTACTCCTGTTCGTCGTCGGTGCCACGCGCCGCTCGGACGGCCTGCTGGGAGCCGACCCGGCCACGCCTTTCGCCTTCCCGCTCGAGGGTACCTACCACGGCGACCTGCTGTCAGTGTCGGCTGCCGACGTGACCCTCCCCTTCAGCTTCGGCCCGGTCCCGCTACGCCAGCTGACGTTCCGGATGCAGCTCGGACGCGACCTCGTGGCTCAGCCGGGCGCCAGTGTCTTCGCCGTCGTCCACTGCAACGACGTCCCGTTCTACGGCCCGCTGCTCGAAAAGGCGACCACCCTTTGCAATCGCTCCGGCGACCTCCCGGTCAGCGGCACGTTCCTCGCCTCGGGCTACGACCCGGCCGGCGGTGCCACCACCGCCCCGCCCGGGTTGTCCGTCGGTTCCCTTGAGCTGCAGCGCTCCTCCCCGAGTGCTGCAGGGTCGGTGACAGCGAGCTTCGTACTGTCGGCCGGAGCGCACTACCCAGCGGGCTCCCACGTCGTCTCCCTCGTGCTGACCAACGCCGTCACCGGTGCAGTCGTGCCGCTCGACTACCGGGCCTCGACGACCTCTTCCGCCGGGCCGAAGGGGGACCTCGAGCGCACTACCCTCCAGATCCCCGCCGGCACGGTGCTGCCGGCGGAGCTACGGGTGTACGTCGTGACCGACGCCTTCCCGATCGCGGCGCGGAACTTCTGAAGCGTGGGCGGCGAAGGTAGGTGCCAGTTCGGGTCCCCAGCCACCATGGCTGAGACTCCGTGCCATCGTTGTCAGCCTTGATGGACGAGGTCCGAACTTCCCGTCTCCGCTGTGAAGGCTGAGATCCCGAGTCAGTCTTCTCAGCTGCAAAACCCTGCGACGCATGATGTCCCCAGTTTGCATGACTCGGGAGGTGGAATCTGAATCTCAGCGGGCCACTCCGATTCCCAGCACTTCGGACTTGGGCGGGGTGCGGGCCTCATGGGAGCCCGGTTCCGTCCAGTTCGCCGACGAACTCGTGGCCGCACCGGCGAAAGCTGCCTGGCAATGAACGCGTCTTGCGCCTGACCGAGATGCTTCCGAGCCTTTCGTGTCGCCTGGTGCACGGCGCTGAGCAGGCATCCGTGACTACGGGAGGTCGGTGCGGAGGGAGAAGGTCTTGGCGCTCACCTGGTCGTCCAACGCGGCGGCTTGGGCAGAATCTGCATGCGTCCAGTGCTAGCGGTTGCTGACGGTGGCGAAGCCGCCGAAACGGGAGCTGACCGGGCCTTCAGTGTCAACGCCGGCATGAGACGACCCATCGGCCTACGGGACGGGCCGGTGGAACAGCGACCCGGCGATGTTCGAGTCCCGGCATTGGATGGCGGTTTCGCGAAAGCCCAGGTTCAAGATTCAGGTGGGACTCTCGGCACTTGCGGCAGGGCCCGTCGACTTGGTTCAAACACTTAGGCGAATCTGATCAGGTGCACTTCGAACAGGGTATGTCCTCTTCACGAGCGTATGGAGCTTTACTAGAGACACGGCGTCCGACCAGAGGTACCCCTGGGCGCGGTGGCATTGGAGGTTCCCAAGCAGTCCGGCCTGCGCCAGAGTCTCAACGCCTTCGGCCACGACACGCAGTCCGAGGTCCCTTCCGAGAGCGGTCGTTGCACGGATGATCGCGGTATCGCAGCTGTCGGTGCCTATGCCAGAAACGAAGCTCTTGTCCACTTTCAATTCGTCAACTGGGATCGACTTGAGGAGCGCGAGTGAAGAGTGGCCAGTTCCGAAATCATCCAGGGCAACTCGGATGTCCGAACGACGAACACCCTCAAGGTGAAGAGTGGCTGCGGTGACGTCGGTCAACACTGCAGATTCGGTCAGCTCGATGCCGATGCCGGCCGGATCACAGCCAGCTCGGCACAGTTCATCCATGAGATCGGCGAAAGGGTCTGTCGTCGTGAGTTGGCGCGCTGACACATTGCACCAGATGCGAAAATCCGGGCTGCATCCCATGTCAGTGAGCGACACCCGGGCTTCGATGGCACTGCGACGGACGACGGCGTCGATTTCGAGCACCAGGTCAGACTCTTCCGCCAGGGGCATGAACTCAGCGGCAATCAGCATGCCAAGCTGAGGGTGATTCCAACGCGCCAAGGCTTCGGCTCCGACGATGCGCCCTGTCTTCAGATCGACCTGCGGTTGGAAGTGGGCGATGATCTGGCCGTTGACGAGGGCTTCACGTAGGGCCACTTCGTGGTCGACACGCCGACGAGAGGCTTGCTGCAGGGTCGGAACGTATAGTTCGACTCGACTCCGCCCGCTCTCCTTGGTCAGATACCTGGCCGTGTCGGCCTGGCGAAGGAGGTGTTCCGGGCCTTCATTGGCGCCACTGCTGACTGTCACCCCAATACTGGCGGTGACCGGAATGCGGCGACCCGAGATAACGAAAGGCGACTCGAAGACCTGATGAATGCGTTGCGCTGCCCGGACAGCCTCTCCGGTCTCGTGGAGACCGCGGAGCAGCACCGTGAACTCGTCTCCATCCAATCGGGCCAGCAAGTCACCACTGCGCAGTACCCCCCGAATGCGGTCGGCAACATGCACCAGGATCTCATCTCTCTGCTCGCGGCCCAACGTATCGTTCAGGCCCTTGAACCCGTCGAGGTCAAGAAACACAACTCCCACGTTGGTGTCACCCCCCTGGACCTCCGCGGCAACTTGTCCCAGGGCGTCGACGAATGCGACCCGGTTCGCCGATCCGGTGACGTCGTCTCGGAGAGCGATCCCACCTAATTGGGCGTTCAGAGTGTGGAGCTGCGTGTTGGCGCCAGCGCTCGGACTCCGAAGACAGAGTTCGCTCAACACGACCGTTCGCACTTCGTGATGCAAGACGAACATGACGGCAAAGAAGAGCAGCATCGCCAGTCCCAAGAGCTGGGGGGTGCGGTCATTGGCCAAGAGGCACATCAGTTCGACGGGCACAATGAGAGCGAATTGGAAGGTGACGAAGTATGAACGGCAGCTTGCGGAAACGACAACGTTGATTGCCGAAATGGAGCACGTGAAGATGAGGTACAGCGCCCAAAGTTCATACCGGCCTGCCGGCGGGAACACGAACAGTGGGAGTGAAGCCCAGGCAAAGCCACTCAATCCCGCTGTCACCGGACCGATCATCCATTGACCCACCGGAGTCCCGCGGCGTCGCCGCTTCAAGTACAACGATACGAACCACTCGGAAACCGCAGCTGCGGCCATCACGGTCGCTGCCCATTCGATCATTCTCGACATCGATACGGCGTGTCCAAATGCGATGACCAGCAACGCCGCTGCTACGGGAGCGGCAAAGGCTGACCGGCGCGTTGAGCGATTGACCTGATCAAGACAGGCCAATCGAGCTTCATCATTGAGCTCATTGCCGCCGGCGCTCACCCTGACACCATCGACAGGTTGGAGCGGCACCTTGATTGTCCGGAGCGGGGTTCCCGGTGGAGAGTCAAGAAGCTAGGTGCTGCCGAGGCTGGACGGGGTGCCGTTGGCCGAGATCGGCGAGGCTCCTGAACGGAGGTCCTCGAACCGCTCAACGCGCCCGTCATGGGACGAGGACCCCGTCCGATTGCGTGACCAAGGCTCGTCCCATCGGCTGAACTGGCTTCGGACCATGTGTTGGATCGCCAACAAGGGTCCCGCTCAGCTGGTCCAGCATTCGCCAGGAGACCCTGGATTCGACACTCGTGGCGTTGGAGCACTGGTCCGTCTGATCCGATTACAGGGTCAGCGCCGGTATCCCCGGTATCCCCGGTCTACCTGATATGCCTGTCCGAAGTCCGAAGTGCCAGTCTGCTTGAGCTGATCAGCCCAGGGTCAGTGCACCGTCGGGCCGGACAGGGCGAAGCCCGGGGGTGGGCTCATGGATGCCAACGCAAAAGCATCGTTTGCGGTGAGGGGCGGGGAGAAGAAGTAGCCCTGAGCAGCTTCGACTCCCAGCTCGCGCAGGATGGCCACCTGGTCGGCAGTCTCGACTGCCTCAGCCACCGTGCAGAGGCCGAGGGAATCGCTCAGCTTGACGATCGTCTCTACGATAGCCCGACTTTGTCCACCGGGGATTGTGAGACCTGCAACTAGTGCTGCGTCGATCTTTACCGTGTTGACGACGCAGCCGCGCAGATCCTCCAGGACAGACCAGTCCGACCCGACGTCATCAACCGTGAGTTGGATGCCCAGTCGGGTCATGACCTGGAGGTCCACCGCCGCCTCCTCATCCGCCACGGAGATCTCGGTGACCTCGACCGTCAGTCGATCAGGGTTGAGGCCGGATTGCTCAATGGCGGAAGCGGCCGCCATTGCCGCGTTTCCCCGGCGGAGCTGGAAGACCGAGCAGTTCACCGCGAGCTGGAAGTCCGAGGGCCACTTGGCGGCTTGCCTGCAGGCTTCGGTCAACACCCACTGATTCAGTGCGTTCATGTGTCCGTGCGCCTCGGCCCACGGGATGAGGATATCCGGTGGGATGTTGCCGCCAGAGGAGTCGTGCCACCGCAGAAGGGCTTCGAAGCCGAGCAGGCGTCCGGTGGTGAGGTCTACTGCCGGCTGGAACGCCAAACTAGGCGAGCCGTCCAGGCCCAAATAGGGAGCAGGGGTGGTCGAGGCCGCTTCTGTTGGCAAACTCGTCAGATCGGTCACTTTGGTGACATCGGCTGGCGGAGCCACTGCCTTGAGCGGGAATTCGGGCAGCCGTGGAGCTGATGTACACGCCCATCGACGTGGCATCTGAACGCACC
>ODAK010004262.1_pt1 | contig 14672 bp, 5 predicted proteins | sample 1539591 | NCBI WGS metagenome assembly ODAK01 (sample SAMEA3539303, study PRJEB22396) | soil metagenome | biome: tundra; feature: field; material: soil | place: USA | collected 2010-05 | depth 0.15 m | reverse complement strand
GGATTCACAAGTATGACGGCAAGGCCGGAGCTTACTACACGCTGATGATGTCAACGGGCCTCACATTCGGCACCATCTCTGCTCTATTTGGCCTCAATCATCAGATCATCACGCAGGCCCAGTATTCCTACATTGTGGGCACCCGGCCCCGCGTGCGAAATGAACGCGGTACCGGATGCCCCGCAAATGCCCCGTGCCCCATCCATTCGCTCTCTTTCTGACGAATGGGTGGAAAACTATGGCGCTCGACTGTCCCTCTTTATGAGGAGCAGCGAAGTTGAAAGACCAGTGTCTACTTCCGCTCCTTCAGCCCCAACCCGCACGGTCTGCTCAATGATCTCTCAACCCCGCCCGTGAAAAGTGACGGGCGGAGACAAGCAAATACCTCACATCAAGAGATTTGTCAGCCAGCGACTCCAAATCGCCCAATCATTTCTTCACTTCGCAGAACCACCCCCGCACAATCTCGGCAAAACCGTCCCGGCACCGCCGCCGATCGAGGCTTGTCGTTTCACTTGACACGCGGGAATCGCGGTCTTACCATTGGCCGGTGGAAACGATACCACCTCGCTCCGATTCCGCCTGTCTGTGACTCCCTCGGCCAGGCTGTGATCCTGGTCTTTAAGCTCAGCTCCATTGGAGGTTCCATGCTTCGCTTCTCGAAGATATTCCTGATCGCTGCGTTGTTGCTGGCGATGCCGCGTGTTTACGGGCAGACCATGACTGCTCCGGACATCACCAAGCAACCCACCCTGTATGTGGTTCCCTACGCCCACCTCGATACACAGTGGCGTTGGGAGTTTCCGCAAGTAATCGGCGAATACCTTTTGAAGACCATGCGCGTGAACTTCGATTACATCGACAAATATCCGCACTATGTTTTCAACTGGTCGGGCTCCAACCGGTACCGGCTCATGAAGGAGTACTATCCGGCCGACTATGCGCGGCTGAAGCAGTATGTGGCCAAGGGTAACTGGTATCCTGCCGGCTCCTCGGTTGAAGAGGGAGATGTGAATCTGCCCAGTGCGGAGTCCATCATTCGCCAGGTTCTTTATGGCAACACTTACTACCGTAAGGAGTTTGGCAAAGCCAGCGCCGAGTACATGCTCCCGGACTGTTTCGGGTTTCCCGCGTCGCTGCCGACGATCCTGGCGCACGCCGGCGTGAAGGGTTTCTCAACACAGAAGCTGAACTCGGCCTGGCAGCCTGCACCGTTGATTGGTGGGCCAGATTCTCCAGAGAAAACGCCTGAGGGCATTCCGTTCAATGTGGGGATATGGGAGGGGCCGGATGGAGAAAAGGTGCTAGCGGCACTGAATCCTGGTGCCTATGGGAGCCGTATCCGCTCTGACCTGAGCAAGTCGCAGCCGGCGCCTGCAGCGCAGAATGTGCGGAGATTCCGGCCGGAGACGGACTGGCCAAGCCGCATTGACATCGATGGAAAAGCGACCGGAGTATTCGCCGACTATCACTATGTAGGCACCGGCGACATCGGCGGTGCTGTGGACGAAGAATCGGTGAGGCTCCTCGAAGCCACGGTGACGGAGGGACAGGCTGTGATCCCCCCACCCGGATTCAAGAGTGGCGATCTAGCAGGCCCTGCGCCCGACGGAACGCCTGTTCGCATGGGCGATGGGCCGGTGCGCGTGATCTCTGCGGCTGCGGATCAGATGTTCCTCGACATCAAGCCGGAGATGCAGTCGAAGATGCCAACGTACAAAGGCGATCTGGAACTCATCAATCACTCGGCCGGTTCGCTGACCTCGCAGGCCTACCACAAGCGCTGGAATCGCAAGAATGAAATCCTTGCCGATGCCGCAGAAAAAGCTTCGGTCGCGGCAGCATGGATGGGTGGCCGCACTTATCCGCAGCAGCGCCTCAACGATGCATGGACATTGGTGATGGCCGGGCAGTTTCACGACACGGGCGCGGGCACTGCGACGCCCCGCTCGTATGAGTTTGCGCAGAACGACGATGTGATTGCGCTGAATCAGTTTGCCGATGTGCTCACCAGCGCCACGCAGTCCGTTGCTTCCGGGCTGGACACGCAGGGGAGCGGAATCCCGGTTGTCGTGTATAACTCGCTCAATATTGCACGCGAAGATGTGGTGGAGGCCGATGTTACATTTCCTGGCGAAGCACCCAGGGCGGTTCGCGTCTTCGGCCCCGACGGACGCGAGGTTCCTTCGCAGTTGGAAAACGGCAAGGTGCTGTTTCTAGCCAAGGCGCCTTCGGTTGGCTATGCCGTTTACGATATTCGCCGCGCACAAGCACCCGCACCCAATGCGGAGTTGAAGGTGACCGATACGACGCTGGAGAACGCGCGTTACCGCGTCTCCATCAGCGCCAGTGGCGATGTGAGGAGCATCGTGGACAAGTCGCTGAACAAGGATTTGCTTGCAGCCCCAATGCGCCTGGCCATTTCAAACGATGCACCCAAACAGTGGCCGGCATGGAACATGGATTTCGACCAGGAGCAGGCGGCTCCGCGTGCTTACGTAGGTGGCGCGGCAAAGATCCGCGTCGTTGAAAACGGTCCCGTGCGAGTGGCAGTGGAAGTCTCGCGCGAGGGCGAAGGCTCGAAGTTTGTGCAGACGGTTCGGCTGTCGGCCGGCGACGCAGGCAACCGGGTCGAGTTCAGCGATTCAATCGACTGGGAGACTCTCTCGGCGAATCTCAAGGCTGTGTTTCCTCTTTCGGCGGCCAACAAGGTTGCCACCTATAACTGGGAGATCGGCACCATTCAGCGGCCCGCCGCAACCGAGCGGCAATTTGAAGTTGCCTCGCACCACTGGATCGATCAGACCGACGCGAGCGGTTCTTATGGGGCTACGATCCTCACCGACGTGAAGAATGGCTCTGATAAGCGCGATGACCACACCATCCGGTTGACTCTGCTCCGCACTCCTGGCGAGGCTTCGCAGATGAAGGGCGGCTACACCGATCAACTGAATCAGGACTGGGGACATCACGAGGTATTGTTCGGGATTGCCGGCCACGCCGGCGACTGGCGCGAAGGCAAGACAGACTGGCAGGCCTATCGGTTGAGCACGCCGCTGATCGCTTTTGAGACGGGCAAGCACGCGGGAGCACTCGGCCGCAGTTTCAGCCTGCTGAGCATCGACGATCCCCGTGTCCGTGTTCTGGCTCTCAAGAAATCCGAACTCAGCGATGAAACGATCGTGCGCCTGGTGGAGATGGACGGAAAGCCTGCGCCGCAAGTGCATGTGAAGTTTGCCGGGCCGGTTGCGGCGGCACGCGAAGTGAATGGGCAGGAACTTCCGGTGGGCTCAGCTTCCATCGAAGAAGGTGCCCTCGCGACTTCATTCAAGCCGTATCAGCCGCGCACATTCGCATTGCAACTCGGCGCGCCTCCCGCTCACTTACGTAGCGTAGAGTCGCAGCCGGTTGCATTAAAATACGACCTCGCAGCCGCCAGCGAAGACGATACAAAATCGATTGGTGGATTCGATCGGCAGGGCAACGCGCTTCCTGCCGAGATGCTCCCGTCGCAACTGAATGTAAATGGCGTGGATTTCCAACTGGCTCCCTCAGGCGCAGGCAAACCCGATGCTATTGTTGCAAAGGGACAGGCCATCGAACTGCCAGATGGCAATTTCAACAAGGTATATGTGCTCGCAGCATCTGCTCAGGGCGATCAGCAAGCTGAGTTCAAACTCGGCAGCCATCCCGTAAAACTGAACATTGAGAATTGGGGCGGATTCATTGGTCAATGGGACACGCGTCTTTGGAAGCCCAGGCCGGATTCGGTCACCGAGAGCGAACGTGGAGTTTCGCCGCATCAGGTTCCACTCAAGAAAGATTGGGCGGTCTCGGCAAATCACGCGACCTGGGACTTGACGAATACTGGTTCACCGGACTGGTCGCCGAGTTATCCCAAGGACTATCTTGGCCTTCGGCCGGGCTACATCAAGCCGGCTTCTCTGGCGTGGTATGCCTCGCATCATCACACTCCGGAAGGCCTCAACGAGCCGTATGAGTACAGCTATCTCTTCGTCTACGCGATTGATTTGCCCGCTCACGCGAAGAAGCTGGAACTGCCTGCAAACGACAAGGTTCGTATTCTGGCAATCTCGGTGGCAAGGGAAGAGGCGAATGTCCATCCGGTGCAACCGCTGTACGATAATCTAGGCAAGTCCGGAACGAATGCGAACGAAGACCTGGCTGCGAAGCACTAGGCAACAGCCAGAGGAAGGGCGTTTGGTAAGGCGGTCTGGCATTTTGCATGATTCATGCCAAATGCCAGGCCGTCTTCATTCAGATTGAGGTACATCGCACTTGCTTCTTCCCCGCCAATGCCGGTTGGTCCTGGTAAGTTGTCTTCTTGCTAGCGCCATGCTTCTCTCTCTGCCGGAATTGTGGCGCGATCTTTCGTCGGGCACTTATCGTGCATTCCCGGCCGATGTGATGGCTGCACCTAAGTCGCTGTGGCGGGTACCAGGCGCGCGTCTGGCTTTGGAGGTTTCCACAAGTGCCCCGCTCGTCATCGACTATCCACAAGATGGCTCCATCTTCCCGCCTGAGATTACGCCGCCCACTTTCATCTGGCGCGACGCAGACGCTGCGGCGAAGACATGGCGTATCGACGTTGTCTTTTCCGATGGCGCCAAGCCGCTTCATGCAATCTCCCAAGGCGATCCCATGCGGATCGGGGAGATCGATCCGCGTTGCATCTCAAACACCAATCAGCTTCCGTCTCTGACTCCGGAGCAGGCCGCCACGCACACCTGGAAGCCGGACTCGGCCACCTGGACTCTGATCAAGCACCACTCGTCGGAGCACCGCGCCACCGTGACCATCACAGGTATCGACGATGCCGATCGCCCTATAAGTAAGTGCCGCGTCTTGCTGTCCACTTCCAAAGATCCAGTGGACGGGCAAATCTTTTATCGCGATGTTCCACTTATGCCTGCCGAGGGCAAGAAGGGCATCGTGCAGCCTCTATCGCCTTCGCTTGTCTATCTCATCAACTGGCGGCTTCGCGACTTGGCCCAGCCTGAAAGCTGCGTGGTGATTCACGATCTGCATACGTGCGGTAACTGTCACTCCTTTTCTACGGATGGCAAGACGATGGGCATGGACGTGGACGGCCCCGGCAATGACAAGGGTTTGTACGCTATTGTTCCCGTGCAGAAGCATATGTCCATTCGCAACGAAGATACCGTCTCATGGAACACCGACTTGCGCGTTGGGCAATCGCGTGTGGGGTTCATGTCGCAGGTTTCGCCGGATGGGCAATATGTGCTTTCCACCTTTGCTGGTCCAGATCAGAGTATTCCAAGTACTTACTTTGTGAATAACTTCAAAGACTATCGCTTTCTCCAGGTGTTCTATCCGACGCGGGGCATCCTTGCATGGTATAGCCGGGCCACAGGCCGCAGGCAACCGCTGTCCGGAGCCGACGATCCACGCTATGTGCAGACCGATGGCGTCTGGAGCCCTGACGGAAAGTATGTTGTCTTTGCACGCGCAGAGGCGAAGGACCCCTCGCCGGAAGGACAGAAACTCCCGCTCCAGGCCAACGATTCGAACGAAATTCAGATACAGTACAGCCTTTACAGGGTTCCATTCAATGGCGGACTGGGCGGAAAAGCAGTGCCGATCGAGGGCGCATCGAACAATGGAATGAGCAATAACTTCCCCAAGGTTTCTCCCGACGGCAAATGGATTGTTTTCGTCAAGAATCGCAATGGGCAGTTGATGCGCCCGGACAGCGAGTTATATATTGTGCCGGTGGCAGGTGGGGTTGCGCGCCGCATGGATTGCAACACATCGCGGATGAACTCATGGCATAGCTTCTCGCCCAACGGACGCTGGCTGGTGTTCTCCTCCAAGAGCCGATCACCTTACACACAGATGTTCCTAACCCACTTTGACGCCAATGGGAATGACAGCCCACCTATCTATGTGGATAACTCGACTGCCGCAAATCGGGCCGTCAACATTCCCGAGTTTGTGAATGTTCCGTCCGGGGGCATCGAGAACATCGACGTGCCGGCATCCGACTTTTATCGAGTGATGGATGAGGCAATGGATGCGCAGGGAAAGGGAGACCTGGCCGCCGCCCTGAGCAAGTGGCAGAAGGTCCTGGAACTGGAACCGGCAGACGCGCGTGCTAACAACGGTATGGGTATCGCCCTGGGAATGTCGGGAAAATCCGACGACGCAGTCCCGTATTTTCAGAAAGCTGTTCAGAGTCAGCCGGATTTCTTTGAGGCTTACTACAATTTGGGAGTTATATTTTCAAGCGAAAGCCGCGTCAACGAAGCTATCAATGCATGGCAGAATGTGGTCCGCATCCGGCCCACATTCGCGCAGGGGCATGAGAATCTCGGGCTCGCACTTTACCTGCAGGCTAAGTTCTCCGACGCGCTCACACAGTTTCATCTGGCTTTGGAAGAAGAGCCAAATCGGTTCTTCGCGCTCAAGTTAGCCGCGAACCTGCTTGCCACCTGCCCAGACTCATCCATTCGCAATGGCGCTGAGGCAGTTACGCTGGCCGAGCGCGCCAGGCAGTTATCCGGTGGGAAAGACACTGCCATCCTCGATACCTTATCCGCGGCTTATGCCGAAAATGGTAACTTTGCTCAGGCGACCGAAGTAGAACAACGGGCTCTCGCGCTTGCGACGCAACAGGGGGATACGGCGTTCGCCAGTCGGCTCAAAGGCCACTTGGCTAGGTACGCCTTGAATGAGCCGCTGCGGGAAGCGCCGAGCCACACAACCTTTTAGATCCTCACCAACCGGGGCGACCGTAATTGAAAGGGCATGGCAGGCCGCGCTCATCCTATCCCGGACCTGCCATTGTGAGGATCAGCTCTGCCCCCGGCCCCAATTGGACGCTGCGCTTCGTGCTTGTGATTTTGGCGCTGCAACCCGGGCCTCCCTGCGGGTCCAACTTCGCCTCGGGCAAGCGAACCACGATTCCAGCATGTATCGTATGCGGAGGTCCGCCTGGGTTGAGGTTTTCATCCACAGCGCTGGAACTGGCGATGGCGTCTCTTATCTGCCGGCCCCCGCCGGCGACCTCAGTCGGCAACGCATCGTGTAGCATTTTGGATTCCTCCGGCGGCCCCACCAGGCCGATCAGCCGTAGGGGGAGTTCCTTCTTCGAGTGGCCCGCGCAGTCGCCGTGATCGAACTGCACCGATAACTCCGACGCGTCGGGGTTCTTAGTCGAAGTCATCGACATGACGTGGCCATAGAGGATCGACTCTGCATCCAGCGTGCATCCGGGATAGATCTGTCCATATACAACCTTGACCCAGATTTCTTTGCCCGGCTTAAGATGCGCGGAGTCCAGACCGCCCGTCACTCTGGCCTCAATGGTCGAGTCGACCGGTCGATCCGCGGTGCTCATGGGCTGACAGTCGAGTTGGCCCGCGTCGTTGCCGGGCGCTGAGGGCGTCGATGCAATCATCGTGCCCTTCCCGGATTCCGGCGAGACACCCGCTGCGGGGAATTCGAACTTCACCAGGCCATCTCGATAATCGAGATGCAGGGTCAGCGGTTGCAGTACGTCGAGGCCTAACATGCCTGCAATTTCAAAGCCCGCATTTCGATTCATAATCGAAGGATCGAGTTCAAGAATGTGTCCCTGATGTATCTGCGGCAGGTTGGGGAGCTGCATGTCGAAGATCTCGCGAAAAAACTGCACTCTCGTTCCTTGAGCGGTCTGCTCGGTGTTGGTGAAGTTCACTGTCATTTTTGACAGCGAGTGGGCCGTCTCCGATGTCATGGCGCTGAACCGCATGCCCGTAGCCAGGATGAACAGTTTGCGCGATTTATTGCCGAACGCGAGAGGCTCCAGCAGATATTGCCGCCGGTGATAGACCGGAGCGAAGCCCGCGAGTTCAGGCGCCGCAGGACGATCTCCCGGCAGTACTCCGGCCTGCACGGGCAGAGGCGCCAGCGTCATTCTTGCCAACCGATAATCCAGCGTGATTAGCCAGGGAGCGAACATGTCGGTTCCGATGAAACCATCTGCCTTGTTGGCGAAGGGCGTATCGCTCACCCCGACGATGCAGTCGCGGAATTCCAGCGGACCGATGCGTACGCTGTCTGCATGTACGGTTCCCGGCGGGTCGCCTGGGCCCGGATGGTAGCCGTTCTGATCGGCCAGCGCCCTGCTGATGTAGAGACCTGAGGCAGCCGAATCCACAATCAGCTTGGCCTTGCTTTGCGGAAGATCGGCCTCCAGCCGGTAGCCGTCGATGTGCTTCACATCTGCGAACGAAGGCTGCAGCGAAAGCGTAGCAGAGGCGACAGCCGGCACAACCTTGCAGGTCTGCGAATCCTCAGAAAGCAGCGGCAGCATCGAATGCATCGTCGTCTCCGCCTTGCGCCGGGTTTCCACGTCAATGTCCTGCGTCGTTGCGAGCGCCTTGGCGGTATCTTCGATATCATGCGCGGGCGACACGATGCTCAGCCACGCGTGCTGGATATCGGGATCGGCAGGATCAATGTCATAGGCGCGCTGAAGTTCTGCGCGTTCCGAAGCGTACATCGAATCGATGCGCAACACGCGGCTGCGGATCAAGTGGGCGCGCGCATAACAGGGATCGGGGGTTGCGGCTGCATCGAGCGTCTGCTGCGCCAGCCAGGGTTGCCCCTGGCGCAGTTGGACCTCAGCCAGAGCAGTGAGCGTCGGCGCGCCCGCAGCGGGCATTGTGTTGGCTTGCGTGGATGCCTGGGCGACCTTCCCTTCATGCAGGAGCGTGCGTACCAGGGCGGCAGACAATTCAACGTCCTGCGGATGCTGCGCCAATGCCTGCTGATACAAACCCTCCGCATCCGCAAAGCGGGCATCGCTATACGCAGTGTTCTCCGGAGTGGCGGGGCGGTCTGCAACAGCGGGACATGCCGGAGCCTGAGAGCAATCAGAGACAGCGCGCCCAAGCAGAGCGAAAGCAATCAAGCCAATCAGCGAATGGCGATACAAATAACGGTATGGAGCAGTCATTAGGCTTTCCTCGAACGGCCATTTCAAAAACATCAAGAGTATACGCCGGACGAACGCGTCACCGTGTGATCGTCTTGCATGCGCAGCGACAAAGCGACGCGTGTACGGTCGCTTCCGGCGGAGACGTTCTATGTCAGGGCTCTTTGAGCAGTTAGACGGGCCGCCTATAACAGTGGTTACGGCTCATTTCATCTTCATGCACTGCCTGACCCGGACCATCGGTCAAGCGCCACATGTATTGCGGTACACTGCAAACCGTGGAGGACTCTCGTTGCCGCCTGTCCGTGGTCTGCTTTTCGGTGTCTTGATTTGCACTCTTTTTCTAACCTGTGCACTCGGCGCGCAATCGGTGCCCGATATGCCGACGCCGCAACAATCGCAGCAAGGCATGGCCACAGGAGTTGCGCAGGGAGCCCAGTTCGACGAGCTGCATCGCCCCATTACCTCTGGTGGCACAGTTAAGTCTGGTCCAGTAATTTTTCAGGATGTGGCAGCACAGGCGGGCCTGACCAGTTGGCGTAACGTGACCGGCACCGCAGCGAAGCGCGTGATCATCGAAGCCAAAGGCTCCGGCGTGTGTCTGCTCGACTACGACCATGACGGTTGGCTTGATATCTACCTTGTAAACGGGTCGACCTTTGATGCTCAGTCCGGAAAAGCCGCGCCGCTCCATGCTGCGCTCTTCCGCAACAACCACGACGGCACTTTTACCAACATGACCGAGAAGGCCGGGGTCGCCAATGATCGCTGGGGTCTCGGCTGTGCGGTGGGTGACTACGACAACGATGGATGGCCCGACCTCGTCGTCACCAATCTCGGCAAGAATCGCCTCTACCACAACAATCGTAATGGCACATTTACGGACGTGGCGGAGAAAGCGGGTGTGGCGCTCGATGAAGGCTCAGGTAGTGTTGTGGTCGATCACACCGGCGCGACCTTCGGCGACTATGACGGCGACGGACGGCTGGACCTTTTCGTGGGCGGATATATCCACTACGATTTCGAGAATCCACCGCTGGCAGGCACCAAGGCCGTCAATTACTCCTCGTGCCAGTACCGCGGCCAAAACATCATGTGCGGGCCGCGTGGCCTTAAGGGCGCGGGCGACCACCTGTTCCACAACAACGGAGACGGCACCTTCACAGATGTGAGCCTGAAGGCCGGTGTCAGCGATCCCAATGGCTACTACGCCCTGGGTGCGCTCTTCGTTGACGTGAATGGCGATGGCCGGCCCGACCTCGTGGTGGCCAACGATTCGACGCCGAATTATCTTTACATCAACAAGGGAGACGGCACCTTCGACAACCAGAGTTACATGAGCGGCTATGCGCTCAATGGAGAAGGCCGCGAGGTCTCAAACATGGGTATCGCCGCCGGAGACTACGAGAACAACGGCCATCTTGACCTGGTGAACACGGTTTTCTCCGATGACTCCAATGTGGCCTTCCATAACGATGGAGGCGGGGAGTTCGACGATGCGAGCGCCAGCACGGGGCTGGGCGGGCCGTCTGGGCCGTTCGTCGGCTTCGGCGATGGGTTTCTCGACTTCGACAACGACGGATGGAAGGATCTGCTTGTCGTCAATGGACATGTCTATCCGGAGGTTGATCGGCATCCCGACTGGGGCATGAGCTATGCGCAGCGTCCCCTGCTGTTCCGTAATCTGCACAATGGGAAATTTGAAGTGGTTCCTGCCGTTGAGGGATCGGGTTTGGCGGCGGTCTGTGTGGGACGCGGAGCCGCGTTCGGGGACCTGTTCAATGACGGCAAGATCGATGTCGTCATCAACAATCTGGATGGCGTTCCCCTGCTGCTGCGCAACGTGAATCCCGACCACAACCACTGGGTGAGCCTGAACCTCGTGGGAGGCCTCAGGAGCCCTCGCGATGCGGTGGGGACCACGGCGTATCTCACCGCGGCGGGAAATCGCCAGCGCGGGGATGTTCTGAGCGGTGGCAGCTATCTCTCGTCGAACGACATGCGCGTCCACTTCGGCCTGGGAGAGGTGGCCAGGATCGATGCGGTAGAAATCCACTGGCCCTCCGGCGCGAAGGAGACAGTGAAATTGCCCGCGGTAGACCGCATCTATACTGTCACGGAAGGCAAGGGGATCACGGGCGCGATGTGCGGAGGGAAGCCGTGTGCGGCAGGGGGCACTGGCCCCAAGGAAAGCGCAGGCACAGGCTGTGCATTCTGGCCCGCTGCGATAGACTCAATCGTTGGAGGAGCCCCGTTTGCCGCTGTTTCCCCGTCTCTTAGCCTGCCTGTCGATCGCAGCCCTGTTTGTCCAGCCAGAGTCCGTCGCGTCCCCCACCGCAGCGGAAGGGCTCCAGGCGCAGAGCGGAATGGGCAGTAACCCAGGCGGATCGAAGCCCGTTTACGACTCGATGAAGCGGCCCATCACAGCCGGCGGCTTTGTGGATTCCGGGCCGGTGGTGTTTGAGGATGGGACAAAGGCGGCCGGACTTTCCGGCTGGAACCACGTGATGGGAGCAGCCGACAAAAGACTGATCATCGATACCAATGGTTCTGGCCTGGGCCTGATCGATTACGACAACGATGGCTGGCTGGATATCTACCTGCTCAATGGTTCCACCTTCAACGCGCTGGACGGCAAGGAGACGCCGCCTCACTCGGCCTTGTTCCACAATAACCACGACGGCACCTTTACCGATGTGGCGGCCAAGGCCGGCGTAACCAACGACCGCTGGGGCTTTGGCGTGGCCATCGCGGACTACGACAACGACGGCTGGCCCGACATCTTTGTAACCAACTACGGCAAGAACCGTCTCTACCACAACAATCATGACGGCACCTTCACCGATGTGGCGGAGAAGGCCGGCCTGACGTTGGGAAATTGGAGCGCCGGCGCCACCTGGGGGGATTACGACGGCGACGGGCGTCTGGATCTCTTCGTCACCGGCTATGTGCACTTCGATCGCAACGACCTTCCCTATGCCAAGACCAAGGCGGCGAGCAACAACCTTTGCGAGTTTCGCGGGGTGCCGGTCATGTGCGGGCCGCGTGGCCTGCAGAGCGAGCCGGACCACCTCTTCCATAACAACGGCGACGGAACGTTCACCGATGTGACCGCAAAAGCCGGAGTAGCGGACACGCTGAACCACTACTACGGCCTGACCCCCGTTTTTGTGGATGCGAACAACGACGGCAAGGTCGACCTGGCCATTGCCAACGACTCGACCTTGAGCTACCTGTATATCAATCGCGGCGATGGCACGTTTGAGGACGCAAGCCTCGATTCGGGTTTTGCCCTGAACGAGGACGGCCGTGAAGTGGCTGCGATGGGTATTGCCGTGGGCGACTATCTGAATAACGGTCTGCTCGACTTTGCCATCAGCGATTTCTCCGACGAGTCCAAGCTGCTGTTTCACAATGAGGGCGGAGCTAGCTTCAGCGAGGTCTCCATCCGCTCAGGGATGGGCAAGAAGTCGATCCCATTTCTGAGCTGGGGCACAGGCTTCCTGGACTTCGACAACGACGGCTGGCTCGATCTGATGTTCATCAACGGTCACATCTACCCTGCGGCCGACAAAGAGGATTGGGGAACCTCGTATGCGCAGCGGACACTGCTGTTTCGCAACACGCGCGACGGCAAATTCGAAGAGTTGCCAGCGGTGAAAGGATCAGGACTGGCAGCGCTCATTTCGGGTCGTGGAGCGGCCTTTGGCGATTTGTTCAATGACGGAAAAATCGACGTGCTTATCAGTGCCATCGACGGACCTTCGTTATTGCTGAGAAACGTCAGCCCCGACCACCACCATTGGGTGGAATTGAAACTGGTGGGTGGAGCAAAGAGCCCTCGCGACGCCGTGGGCGCAACGGGGTACCTGACCGCCAACGGCATGCGCCAACGCCAGGATGTGATCAGCGGCGGAAGCTACGTCTCGACCAACGACCCGCGCCCCCACTTCGGCCTGGGCGATGCGCCAGACGCGGGGACCGCTGAGATCCACTGGCCTTCGGGCGCAAAGGAGATCGTCAGGCTGCCGGGCGTCGACCGCATCTTCACCATCAGCGAGGGAAAGGGAATCACGGGGGCTCTGTGTGGCAGGCAGCCCTGCCCGGCTGTTATTCCAGCCGCGGTCGTGCCTGGAACGCCGGGGGCCAAACCATGAATCCCTCGCGCCCCTATCAGTTGCTTGGATTCATCTTTCTGTACCTCGCTTCGATCGCTGCAGCGCAATCCCAGTCCGCCTCACCGGCTCCGCAGCCCACGCCCCCATCCGCCCCGCAATCTGCCGTACCCGCCAAATTCATCGACATCACGGAGAAGGCCGGCGTGCATTTCATGCACATTGCCCCGCACACCACGCGCAAATATCTGCTTGAGACGATGGGCTCGGGCGTGGCGCTCTTCGATTGCGACAACGACGGCCGGCTCGATCTCTTCCTGGTCAACGGCGCCCCCTATACCGATCCCACGCCCAAGGGCTTCATCCCGCAAAAGACCGGGCCGGAGGACTGGAATCGCATGTACCACCAGAGGGCCGATGGGAGCTTTGAGGACATCACGGAAAAGGCGGGCCTCAAGGGTGTCGGCTACGGCATGGGCGTTGCGGTCGCCGACTACGACAACGATGGATACGAGGATGTTTTCGTAACCGCTTACGGAGGAAACCGCCTCTACCACAACAACGGCGACTGCACCTTTACCGATGTCACCGAGAAGGCCGGAGTCGGCGGCGGTGGCTGGTCCAGCTCGGCCGGGTGGGTCGACCTGGATAACGACGGCCTGCTCGACCTGGTTGTAGCCCGCTACGTTACCTGGGATTGGGCAGACGTCTGGTGCGGCGAGCACCGCGAAGGATACCGCGGCATTTGCCACCCCGATGTCTTCGAGCCGATCACCTTGCTTGTGTATCACAACGACGGCAACGGCCATTTCACCGAGGTTTCGCATAAGCTGGGGCTCGACAAGCCGGCCAAGGCCCTGGGGCTTGCCTTCGCCGACTACGACCACGACGGGCGCATGGATATTTTTGTCGCCAATGACTCGATGCCCGAGTTCCTCTTTCATCAGAAGCCGGATGGAACCTTCGAGGAAGTCGGCCTCGAGTCCGCTGTGGCGGTGAACTCCGAAGGGCAGACGTTTGCCGGAATGGGCGTCGACTTCGCCGATTACGACAATGACAGCTGGCCGGATATTGTAGTGACAGACTTGGCCAACCAGAGGTATGCCCTCTACCAGAACAACCGTGATGGGACTTTCAACTACGTCTCGCCTTTGACCGGCATCAGCTCCACGTCGCAGCTCCACTCGGGATGGAGCCTTCGATTCATCGACTATGACAACGATGGATGGAAGGATCTCTTCATTGCGCAGGGACACGATATGGACAACATCCAGTTGGTTTCTCCCATGATTCGCTATCGAGAACCGATGATGCTGCTGCGCAATACCGGAAAGAGATTCGTCGATGTCTCTCAGATTTCAGGGGATATCTTTCACGAGGGGTGGGTTGGACGCGGCATGGCCATCGGCGACATCGACAACGACGGGCGGATTGACGCTGTCGTGAGCACCAACGGCGGCGCGGCGCATATTTTGCTCAACAAGACTGTCACGGAAAACCACTGGATCACCTTGCATCTCACCGGGCACAAGAGCAACCGCGACGGTATCGGCGCCGTTGTCAAGCTGACGACTGCGCAGGGGGCGCAATGGGTT
>ODAK010004261.1_pt1 | contig 14675 bp, 16 predicted proteins | sample 1539591 | NCBI WGS metagenome assembly ODAK01 (sample SAMEA3539303, study PRJEB22396) | soil metagenome | biome: tundra; feature: field; material: soil | place: USA | collected 2010-05 | depth 0.15 m | reverse complement strand
TTCGGATGTTGCCCCGCTGATCGCAGGCGCCGAACTACCGGGATCAGTGGATGCTGAGCAACGCGGTCTTCTCGCGGTCGATGAGATCCCTGGGCAGCGGCAGGTATCCGAGCGCCGCAGCCTGCTTTTGACCCGGGCCCAGCATCCAGTTCAGAAAACCAATGATTGCGATACGCTTCGTTTCGTCGGTAATGCGGGCGGGCAGCATCAGCCAGGTGAAGGAGCAAATTGGATAAGCGCCGGCTCCGGGGGCATTGGCCAGAGAGACCTTCAGATCGTCGCTGATCTCCATGGCTTTCCTGGCCGCTACCTCAATGCTTTCGAGGCTTGCGGCCACATACTCACCTCCCGCATTGCGCACTTTTCCGAAGCTCAGGTGCTTCTGCAACGCATAAATGTACTCGACGTAGCCGATTGAACCGCCGATTTCTTTGACCATCGCGGAGATGCCTTCGTTGCCGGTGGCTGCGCGGCCAACGGGCCATGGTGGTGTCAGGCTCGCGCCCACCTGTGTCTTCCACTGTGGACTCGTTTGCGAGAGATAATCAGTGAAAGCGTAGCTGGTGCCACTCCCGTCGGAGCGGTGAACGACGACAATGTCCAGTGCCGGAAGACGGAGGCGAGGATTTGCTTTGCGCAAGGCGGCGTCGTTCCACTTTGTGATCCTGCCAAGATAGATCCCGGCCAGGATCTCCGGCGTAAATGAGATGTCTGCCGCGATCCCCGGCAAGTTAACAATGGGCACGACCGCGCCGGCCACAGACGGAAATAACAGGTATTTCGCTTCTTCGGCAGGCGCAAGCTCGCGTATGGCGTCCGGGTTATCGGAGGCGCCAAAATCCACCTCCCCCGCAAGCAGTCTGCGAATCCCGACTTCCGAGCCGACCGGCTCATATGCGATCTCAACCCCTGGCTGGGCGATCTTGTAATTCGTAAACCATTTCTTGTACACGGGATACGGGAAAGTGGCCCCCGCCCCTTTCAGTGTTGCGCGCGGCTGAGCCAAAGCCAGCTCCAACGGGACTGCATCCTGCGCCAGTGCCTTGGCCACGTGCTTCGCGATATCTTTTGACAATTTTTTCGGAACGTCCGCTGTTCCGGCGCTCGGAGTTGCAAGGTAAGACCAAAGCGTCTGGCCCCTCGCGTCTCTCAATTCAACGGATAGATACCCGCCGTACACGGGCGTTCCATCGGAGGGCGAGCGCCCTGATCGAGGATTGAGGCTGCGATATCCGCGAATCCAGATTTCGCCGCCGCCGCCGAGAATTACATCCGCATCCGCTTGATTCGAGAGCAACGACACGGTGCCGTTCCGGCGAAGGTCCGAGAGCACATTATCCCGAAGTTCCTCGGCCCCGTTTCCGGTCGTGAACGGCTCAATATAAAGCCGGCGGGCCTGCCATTGGGGTTGAACGATCTGACCGAAAAGCGGGTTCAGCAAAAGGGCGAAGACACAGGCGCAGCGAAGTGTCGACTGAATGGCCGTCATCGGTCGTAATCTTACATCGTTACACCGAAACCCTTGCAGCAAGTTACGCGAAAGTTACGAATTCGTGAATGTTGTAGGCAAGGTCCGTCGAACCGTTGACATGCAGGTCGCCCAAAACGAACGATGGTAGGGACGCTTTGCGATTTCTCCTTCTGATTCTGCTCTTCGCCCCTCTGTCTGCCGTCGCGCAGGATATCGAGATGCCGGAACCTCCGGCCTCCGATATGGAGTCGTTTTGGGACCGCTTTTGGGTTTCCGCGCAGGCCAATTTCATACGCCAGCAGCAGCCCGCTTTCGAAGCAAAATATTCGGGTCCGAACAGCCTCCTGCCCGACAAATCCCACGAAACCTCCAGAGTTGAAACACTCTACACAGGGTTCCGAATTACCGGCAAACTGGAAATTCTGGCTGATTTCGAAAGCGCCGGCGGCGCCGGCCTGAGCAACGCTCTCGGCATCGCCGGTTTCACGAATGTGGATGTCGTCCGAAACCCAACCCTGGGGGAGTCGCCTTATATTTCCCGCGTGATGTTGCACTACACGATCCCGTTGAGCAGTGATACCACCGAAGCGACGCGCAATCCGCTGTCGCTCGCCTCGACGGTGCCCGTCAGGCGTCTGGAAATCCGCGCGGGCAAGATGAGCACGGTGGACTTTTTCGACCTGAACTCCGCTGGCAGCGACAGCCACCTGCAGTTCATGAACTGGGCGACCGTGAACAATGGAGCTTTCGATTACGCCGCCGATACACGCGGCTACACGTACGGCCTGGTGATGGAACTGTATGCAAAAAAGTGGGCTGCGCGTTTCGGTGAGATGCTCATGCCGACCGTCGCCAACGGCATCAAGCTCGATTGGGACCTTGCGCGCGCACGCGGTGAAAATTTCGAATTCGAATATCACACCTCGTTAATCCCGAAACGCGCCGCTGTGATACGGGCTCTCGCTTTCGTCAACCACGCAAACATGGGTAACTATCGCGACGCAATCAACGGTTACCTTTCCGGGAGAGATGCCGCCCCGGATGTCACGCTTTACCGGAAACAGGGCACCGTCAAGTACGGGTTCGGACTGAACGCGGAACAGGAACTGACGCCGTTATGGCGCGCCTTCGGGCGGCTGGGATGGAACGACGGGGCCACCGAGTCTTTCGCATACACGGAAATCGACCGCACTGCTGAAATCGGCAGCGACCTTCAGGGAAAGCCATGGCACCGTTCACAGGATAAAATCGGCGCGGCGTTTGTCGCGAGCGGGATATCCGGCGATCATCGGCGCTATCTCGCGCTCGGTGGGCTCGGCTTCATTCTGGGAGACGGCGGCCTCAATTACGGACTCGAGAAAATCTTCGAGACTTACTACACTGCGCAGCTGTGGCGGGGAGTATCCGTGGCAGTCGATTATCAGCACGTCACCAATCCCGGCTATAACCAGGACCGCGGACCAGTTAAGGTCGTGAGCTTCCGGATTCACGTGGAAGACGCCGTTCCGTTCGACAAATTCCGCGGCGGACGATAAGCCGCCGTTACTGCGATGTTTCACTACTCGCAACGCGTGCGGTTTCGGACTGCCTGCCCCGAGGATTCCCTCCACGATGTCTCTGAATCGAAATTAGACATTCACAAAACAGCGAACAAAGCCTCTCTACACTGAGGATTTGTTCCTCATTGCGGAGGTTAACTATGGCAGGTGCAGCCGTTTCAGTATCGATCGGTGACCGCGGAGTCATGAACACGTCCCTGCCCGGGAATTTGTCCGAGGTCTGGATTGATCGCGATCTGGGCTGGCTGGATTTCAACGAACGCGTTCTCGCCGAGGCCCTGGACGAACGAACGCCACTGCTTGAGCGCGCCAGGTTCCTGGCCATATTCACGTCCAATCTGGACGAGTTCTTTATGAAGAGGGTCGCCGCGGTTCGTCTCAGTGATGTTGGCGGACTCGTCAGCCGTATTCGCGAAAAGTTGCTCCCAATGCTGGCTCGACAGGCCGAATGCTAACCGCCGTAATATTGTTCCGGAACTGGCGCGGCGCGGTGTCTTCCTTCGACGCTGGGACGAACTGACGACCGCCCAGCAGGAAGAAGCGGAACAGTACTTCGAGACGAGTCTGTCCCCGGCCCTCACGCCGCTTGTAATCGACCCGGCTCATCCCTTTCCCTTTCTTTCGAATCTTTCCACCTCTCTCACTTTTGTACTGCGAGATCCTTCCGGAAGCGAGTTGATCCATGCTCGAATCAAGGTGCCCTCGGTGCTGAAACAGTGGGTGCCATTGAGTACGGGAGTCGCCGCCGGTGAGCGGCTGTTCGTTCCCCTTTATGAAGTGATTCGGGGAAATGTCCATCGCCTCTACAGTGGCATGAACCTTACCGCCGCTACGCTTGTCCGCCTCACTCGCGACGCCAAGTAGAAGGCGACGTGGAAGACGATACCTCGGGTATCCCCGAGCAGGTACGCGAACAGGTCAGACAGCGCAGATATGAGCCAGTTGTGCGTCTTGAATTCGGGCCGGGCGCCGACCCTTCGACCAAAGAACTGCTGCGGGCGCGATTCGGGTTGTCGGCGGAAGACCTGTACGACATGACCGAGGAAGTCGACTACACAGCACTATTCGAGATTTCCGGACTTTCCATACCGGCTCTGCGCGATCCAGCCTGGACGCCGCTCACGCCTGCCGCATTCGAGGAAGGATCAGAGTCGATTTTCGCCGCCATCCAGGCTGGCGACGTGCTTGTTCATCACCCTTACGAAAGCTTCGACGCGAGCGTCGAGCACTTCATCAGCGTAGCCGCGGACGACCCTGGCACCCTTTCCATCAAGATGACCGCCTACCGGATTGGAGATGATACGCCTTTCGTTAAATCGCTGGTGCGTGCTGCGGAAAGCGGTAAACAGGTCGCGTGTGTAATGGAGATCAAAGCCCGCTTCGACGAAGAGCGTAACCTGCACTGGGCGGCGGAACTCGAACGGGTCGGCGCCCATGTAACATTCGGGGTCAGGGGGCTGAAGACCCATGCCAAGACCGCGCTCGTCGTAAGGCAGGAGGCCGGCGGTTTGCGCTGCTATGCCCACGTCGGCACAGGCAACTACCATGTGAAGACTGCGCGACTTTATGCAGACTTCGGGCTGCTCACCTGCAATCCCGCGATTACCCGTGACGTCGTTCAGCTTTTTCATTACCTGACGGGGCATGCGCAGGCGCCGGACTGCGCGACACTGCTTGTCGCACCCTCTGCACAATGCGAAACCGAATACTGGGGCTCATCCGGCGCGAAACGGAAAATGCGGAGCTTGGCCGCCCTGCCCGTATCGTAGCCAAGATGAATCAACTGGAAGACCCGGCGATTATCGAAGCGCTTTGCGACGCTTCGTCGGCAGGCGTGCAGATCGATCTGATCGTGCGGGGCTTTTGCTGTCTGTGCCCGGGCATCCCAGGCAGGACTGAGAACATTCGCGTTCGCTCGATTATCGGGCGCTTTCTGGAACATTCGCGGGTCTTTCACCTTGCCAATGGCATGGAACGCCCGGTCGAGGGCGACTTCTTCATTGGCTCGGCCGACTGGATGTTCCGGAATCTTTCAAAGCGAGTCGAAGTGGTAACGCCCGTTGACGACGCCGGAGCCAAATCCCGGCTATGGGAATTTCTCGATATCTGCCTCCGCGACCGCCGGCAAGCCTGGATGCTCGACGCCGATGGCGTCTGGTCCCGACTTCATCCCGATGGCGAGATCGGCGCAGAAGGCACACATCAGGCCATGATGAACCTGGCGCGCAGCCGCGCGGAATTGTAGCCTTGCCGTTTTCACACCGCTATTTCAAGCAGCAGGATTTCAAGCCCGCCGACTTTCCCGTCGACCCCGCGGCGCTTCGATCTGGTGGTCCTCCAGCAAGCTTCGTTTTGTTGAGCTGGCTGCCGATTCGTATCTATCAAACCCAGTTCTTCACACAGCTCGCCGAAATTGGAAGGGACAGCGCGCAATTTTCGGGCTTCGCGAGCTGGAGTAGACTATCGAGTAGTTGAGGCGCGTCGATGTCGCACTATGCAATTACGATCACTCCGGATGAAGAAACGGAAGAATACCACGTAACGCTGGTAGGCCCCGGTCTCGCCGAAACGGGTCGACAATTCACTTTCCGAAATACGGAACGCGCGACGAGTTTTAAGGACGCCATCAACTTCGCCTACAAGCAGGGGCTGCGCGATCGTGAACGTCGCGAGCGTAATTCCCGCGGACGGCTCTGGGTGGTTTCGGGTACCCTGCCGGATAACCTGGTACTGCGTCGAGAAGGCTTCTGGGCGCGGCTGCAACGCCGGCTGCGCGGCGGAAATCCCTTCTAACCCGCTCTTTGAGCCACTGCAGTAAATTCCCCTATAATGATGGCGACCCCGGCCTTTGCGGATCGCAATCTTCATATGGAGCGGAGAGTACCAGTGAGAAACGGCCCGCTGAAGAGCCTGGCACTGCCACTGCTGCTCGCGACTTTAACGCTGGCGCAGAGGCCGACTCCCGCGAAGAATCCGGAGTTCGAAGTCGCGTCGATTCGTCCCGCCGTGCAGGATGGCAACCACGACAGCGACACGGACAACGGCCGCTTCGTCACCCATAACCTCACGCTGAAGCGTCTTATCTCAATCGCTTACGACGTCGACATGAAGCAGGTGTTCGGCGGTCCCGAATGGATCGATTCGGACAGCTACGACATCAACGCGAAAATTCCTGCAGAATTCGCGCGGCGAGCCCCGGGCGATGTCTCGCTCATGATCCGGAGCCTGCTTGCCGACCGGTTTCATCTGGCTGTTCACCGCGAACTCCGCCAGTTGGCCGGGTACGCGTTGCTGCAGGCGAAGCAGGGGTCGAAGTTGCCACGAGCGAAACCCAGTGATGGAGGTTCCGACCTTCACTCCAATAACACCCATGTCACAGCTCGCTACGAAACCATGGATCAGTTCGCCCGATACCTGTCGCGCAATCGCGATATCGGAAAACTGGTAGCCAATAAAACGGGCTTGTCAGAACCCTTCGACTTCGAACTGGATTGGGCGCCAGCGCAACTCGATTCGAAACCCTATGCGTTATCCGACGACCGCCCGACCATCTTCACCGCCTTGCAGGAGCAACTCGGCCTGCGGCTCGAGGCAGCGAAGGTATCAGTCGAGGCAGTCGTCATCGACCGTGCGGAAAAGCCGGAGGCGAACTAAACTTCGCTTTAATTCCAGTGTTTCACGTGAGGCCATATCTCCTGGAGGCTGGCCTTGAGGCCCCGGCAGTGGTAAATCGGCAGCCACTCATCCGGCCTTGACAGCGGATATTTCGCGCTGCCGATCACGGAGTAACTCGCACATTTCGTTTGCATGTTGCGTTCATTCCCCTCGCCCAGCACGATCATGCTCTCGCCCGTGTATTGCCGAGGTCCCCAGAACCAGTAATTCTGGTGCCCGCTGATCGCTTTGGGCAGCCCGTAACGCGGACCGAAGAAGTCGATGGCGCCTGCTTCGCCGTAGTCGTTGGCGAAGATTGCGGTCTTCTTCTGCTCTTCCGGCGAAAGCGTGTGGACGTATCCTGCCACGGTCTGCGCCATTTCCGGCCAGCCGAACATATCGGCGTAGAGTTGCGGCAGTACGCCTTCCTTTTCGTGCTCGAACTTCTGCTGCTCGATTCCCAATTTGTGTTCGTACGCCAGAAAATTCGGTACGCTCAGCAGAGGAAGAATCGTCGGCGCATAAACACCGCTGATCGCCACGATCGCGAGGGCCAACGCGGGTTTGACCCAGACCAGCAGCGTTCGCTCCGTCGCGCGCTCCACCCACACCGCTCCTGCCGCGAACATTATCGGATACACCGGCGCGAGGTAGTACATCTTCGCGTGCAGCACGAACATCTCCGCCAGGAAAATGACGTACGCCCACCCGAGAACGCGATACATCCGGCCCCGTTTCGAGAAGAAGAACAGCAGGGCAAACACCACCAGAATCGCTGCCACATAGCCCAGCATCTCAGCCTGCGCTTTGAGAAATGGCAGGAGCGGCAGCGTGATGTCGCGCCCGCTCCGCCGCACATTGTGCATCAGTTCGAGAAACGGAAATTGCCGCCGCCATTCCCAGATCAGATTCGGGAGTGCGATCACTGCCGCAAGCGCCGCGCCGGTCCAGAACCAGCGTCGGCGCAGGCATTGGCGAGGGGGCGTGACGAGCATTCCCACCGCCGCGCCGGAAATCCAGAACAGCACGCCGTACTTGTTCAGGATCGTGATGCCTGCCAGCGCGCCCACCCAAAGCCAGAGACGTTCGTTGCCTGTCTTTACGATGCGCACGATCAGGTACGCAATCGCAGTCCACAGCAGCGGGTCGAAGGCGTTCATGGTGAACAGATGCGAAAGCGCCAGCGAAATCGGCGCTGCCATCGCCGCGAGCCCAGCCAGAAACATGGCCCAGCGCCGGCCTCCCAACTCGCGTGCCAGCAAACCGGCAAGGACCGCTGTCCCTGCGCCCGCCAGCGCGGGCAGCAGCCGCAACGCCCATATCGACGTGCCGATGGTGTGCTCGAGCAGCCATGCAAGCCAGGCGATCAGCGGCGGTTGATCGACATAGCCCCATGCCGGATGTTCGCCGCATGCGAGATAGTAAAGTTCGTCGCGAAAGTAGCCATAGTGCGGGCCTGCAATCGCATAAAGAACGAGGCGCACCGACACAACGTAGAGAACGATGGCGGTTCCGGAAGCAAAGCGGGACGGCCCGGCACTCATGAAGCTAACTACGGATTTTACAGTGGAATGTTCCGAAGTTGCCCGCGGGCGGCATCAAATCGGCCAGTGAAATCATGCTTGTTTTTGTCAGCGTTATACTCGGAATCAGGATGACTACGGAAGAACTGATTGAGAGGGTCAAATCCCTTTCGGCAGAAAAACAAGCGTCTGTTGCCCAGTTCATCGAATATCTTGAGCGACCGCACGCGGGCTCCTCGACATCGTTTCTTCAGGCCGCTGAAGAGTTCATCGCTGGTCATTCTGAGTTGTTACGCCGACTTTCGCAGTGATTATCTATCCGACTGCGGATGAGTCTTGCTCGCACGAGCGGCTCAGAAAACAGCCGCTGATTCGAGATGACTTACAGAGCCGCGACGGCAAGGGAGCGGTCACACAGATGGTTTTCAGCACCCTGCTATGGGAAAGTTTTTCGCAGAACCATCCGTTCATTGATGGCAACAAGCGCGTTGGCATCACCGTGACCGCTGCGTTCCTGAGAGTAAACAGATACCGGTTTGATTTTGATGACGTCGCCGCATTTTCATTCCTGATTGCCTTATACGAAACAAGGCGAATGCGATTCGACGAACTCGACGCCTGGCTCCGCCTGCATGTCATTTCTCAGTAACGACCACAGAGTCTCAATTACCGCCTTGCCTCCGTAGATATCGGATCAGCAGCGCTTCATTACCCGCTTCGTTATACAACAACTCGTCGACCAGCGCGCGAGTCAGCAGAATGCCAAAGCCGCCGGGCCGCATACCAAGTGAAGCCCGCTCCAGCACGTGCTCCGCCGGCGAATCGGCCGGATTCGAAACCGCCGCATGCCGCAGCCTTTCGAATGAGAACCCGGGCCCGGGATCGCGCACCCGGAAAAGAAGCGCGCCTTCAGCCCTCGTATAGGTCACCGTAACGTGGACATTTGGATCGTTGCCGCCGCCGTGTTCCACGGCGTTGAAGAGCAGTTCCCGAAAAGCCAGCGCCACATTCTCGCGCTCCTCCTCCGGCAGGCCGTGTTCCATCTCCCGCAGAAAATGCAGCGCACGGCCCGCCGTATTCATATCGCAGCGAAGCCGCAGTTCGAGCCAACGCGGACTTGCGGAAATCACCTGGATGTCATCGGCCAGCCCGGGCGCGGCAAGCGCAGTTTCCACTACGTCCCTTACCGCGGATTTGGTGAATGGCTTCTGCAGCCAGGAGAACGCGTTGTCGCGGACCGCCGACACAATCTTCTCCGCGGTGCTGTCCACCGTCATCACGACGACCGGCATCTCCGGCCGGATCCGTCGCACGCGACTCAACAATTCCATGCCATCCATCTGAGGCATGATCACGTCCGTGATCACGAGATCCCACGGCGCCCCCTCGACCTTTCGGAAACCCTCCATACCGTCGTAGGCGCTTTCGAGGTAATAGCCCGCGCCTTTAAGTGCGATCGTCAGGAACTGATGCACGTCCTGATCGTCGTCGACGATGAGTATTCGCTTCGCACCCGGATCGGCCATTCTTCCAGATTAGAGGAAGAAAGGTGGGCGCGCGAATCGCCTGGCTTCGACCAGCTAATCCAGCCCGCGCACCGCCGCGCCGAACGCCCGCCAGATGCGCCAGTTGCCATCCGGTTCTTCCAGCATGCGCTCCGGATGAAACTGCAGGCCCACCACGAAATCAGCCTTCGGATCGTGGAAGGCCTCGACCAGTCCGTCTTCCGCAAATGCCATCGGCTCGAAGCGGGGTGCCAGATCGCGCACGCCCTGATGATGGTAGCTGTTCACCTGCAGAGGGTCACGCCCGTACCATTTCGCCAGCGGGCTACCCGCCACGATGGAAACCGCGTGCCTGTAAGTGTCGTAATGCGCGGCATTGATGTGACGCAGCGCTGACTTCTTTTCTTTCTGCACATCGCCGTACAGCGTCCCGCCGCAGACGACGTTGAGCAGTTGCGAACCGCGGCAGATCCCCAGGACAGGCAGCTTCAGCCGCTGCGCATGGCGAATCAGCCGGATCTCCATCTTGTCTTTCAGCGGATGCGTAGCCTCGACGTACCTCAGGTTTTCAGGCTGGGCCTCGTAACGCGCAGGTTCGATGTCTTCGCCCTCCACCAGCAGCAGTCCCTTCATGCCTGCCATGTATTCGGAAAGGCATCTGTCGGCCCCATTGGCTACCGGAACCATGACAGGCAACAGGCCAAGCCGGATCAGCAGCGCAAGGTGAAACTCACCCACGTAGTCGATGTACTTGTCTTTGCGTGCCGTCCTGCGCGTAACCACCACGACGGGCGGGCGTGTCTTCGAGGGCATCTGATGTTTTCAGCGCAGCAGTTTCCGCAAAGCTTCCACTAACCTCGCATCCTTTTTCGCGCCCCTGCGACGCCACGCGGATGTGGAAGTTATCCATGCCGATCTTATTGGAGCAGTCCCGCACGTACATGTGATGTTCACTCAGCAGAAGGGCCTGAAGTTCACCCGCGGTCATGCCGCCTTTGATTTTGAACAGCACGAAGTTGGCGCCCGTGGGGTAAACATCGATGCCGGATATCTCCTGCAGCGCGGCCTGCAGACAGCGAACATCGCACGTCAGCCGTTTCCTGGCCTCCCTGTAATCCGCGTCCGTCGATGGCAGCAGCGACAGAAAATACTGCGCCACCGTGTTCACATTCCACGTGGGAATGAACTGGCGCATACGGTTCAGCACAAACAGATTTCCGCTGTAGCAATATCCGAGTCGCAGCCCCGGCACACCGCAGTGCTTACTCATGCTTCGTACCAGCAGCAGATTCGAGAATTGGTCGGCGAGCGGAAGCAGGCTCGGGATCGGGTCGCCCGCGAAGTCGATGAACGATTCGTCCACGATCACCAACTCCATGTCCTTAGCACGCCGCAGAAAAGCTTCCCATCTCCTCGAGCGAAAACAGCTGCCCGGTGGGGTTGCCGGGGTTGATGATCAGCAATGCTTTCAGACCGCGCAGTCGCACCCACGCGAGGTACGCGTTTAGATCGAGTTGGTAGCTGTCCTCCGCTTTCAACGCGAAAAGCTCGGCGTCGCGCTGGTCGTTGAGCTTCTAGATGTATTCGCCGAAGGTCGGAATCGGCACGGCAATGCGTCCGATCAGCCTGGTATTGATGAGCACAATAAGTTCTGTGGCGCCGTTCCCGATAATCAGATTGTCCGGGTTGACGTGCAGCACCTTCGCCAGATTCTGCTGGCTCGTGAGGGGGTTGCTGGAAGGATAAGACTTGATAAGGTTCGAAAAATTCTCCTTCAGATCGTCGAGCATCGCCGGCGTCGGATAGTAAGGGTTCGCGATAAAGCAGAAATCGATCATTTCTTTGGCTTGCTCGTAACCCACCAGATCCGCCAGCGAAGGCGAATGCGATGTTTCGTAGAAAAGATGTTTCCTCAGTCCGGTTGGCACTATGGTTTCCCGGGCCATTCTAACCCGCATCGGTCGCGCGACGCAGGAAATCGATGGTGCGATTGATTCCCCTCTCTTGACGCTTGGGGTTGTACTGCACCATAACCCCGAGCGTGAGCGAGTGGGAATTGATTGTGGTTGCGCTAACGCGCTTCAATAATCTGTTGCGCCTGCGCAAGCACGGCAAGGTTGCCGCGAACCACGATTGCTGGCGGCATCGTCTTCTGAAAAACTCGCAGCGTGTTGGTTGCTTCCCGAATCTTCTTCGTCAGAGTCAACAGATCCGCTAACTTCAGCGCGGGGTCAAGATAAAACACCCGCACCAGATCGTCCGCACTCCCGCCGCTGCCGCTCGCAATTGTGAAAATTTCGGCCTGCGAATTGTTCTGTTGTTCTGCGAGCGCTTTGCCATCCGCCGAAACGTCCAGCTTGTCGATCAACCAATCCCCCAGCTCCGCGCCCTTTGAGGTATCCCGGAACACCAGCATCCCCGCTGGATCGAAGCGAAAGATTCTTTGAATCTCCGCCACGACCCGCACCACCGTCAGAATCTCGACTACGTCAAAATTGCTCGAAGTGTTCAAATAATGAATCCGCGTGATCGGCCATCTGTCTTCTATATCCGCGCCGGGCTGCAGCAGGAATTGCCGGGACGACAAATTGTCTGCTTCCTCTCCGCTCGGCTTCCACCCCGCGGGCTTGTCCATCGCGCGCAGCAGCCACTCCGCCAGCCCGAGCTGGTTTGCCTGGCTCTTCAAGGTGAATGTCGAATGCGCCTCGTCGAAAGATAAATCGGAAACGTCGGCAGTCGTCTTGACTACGGTCGTCATTTGCTTGACCGCGTCAGCCGTCGGAACATTGGCCAGCGCAACAACAGCTTCCTGATTCGGCGGCCGCTGCGCAAACGCCGTGAAAGTACACAGAGCGAAAATCGCGATTCTCATACTGTCAACCTTCTGACGCCTGATCCCGATGTTTCGTTCAAGCCCTTACTCGCCTTTCAGGAATCTATACTCAGGACGAGTGCGGTCCGCTTTCGCCATTCTCGTCGCAGTGACCTTGGCCCTCAGTCAGCAAACCGAACCGCGGTTCGAAGTCGCCTCTATCAAACCCAGCCCATCGGACGCCGGCAACACCAACGTCCCCACCCCCACCCCGGAACGTTTCGAGGCCCACAGCCTCACTACCCGCACGCTCATCGCTCTGGCCTGGGACCTACGCGTGTTCCAGGTCACTGGCGGTCCCGCCTGGCTGGACTCGCAGCGTTACGACATTGTCGCGAAGCCCGACGGCAATGCCGAAGACAAGCACCTGCGGCGCATGGTCCGCACCCTCTTAGCCGAAAGATTTCAACTGCAGGCGCACCACGCCACCAAAGAGATGCCCGTCTTCATGCTCGAAGTCGCGAAGGGCGGCCCGAAGCTTCCACCAGCGTCCCCCGGTAACGATCCCGATATACGCGGACGCGGCGGCCATCTAACGGCCAAACGAGTCACCGCCGAACTGCTCGCCCGCATCCTCGCCAACGAACTGGAGCGGCCCGTCCTCGACCGTACCGGCATCGACCGCGCCTTCGACGTCGACCTGGAATACACGCCTGAACAAAATCCCGAACCCGGCGCTTCTCTGTTCACCGCCATCCAGGAACAGCTCGGCCTGAAGCTCGAATCCCGCCGCGCGCCTGTCGACGTCCTGCTTGTCGACCGCATCGAGCGCCCCTCTCCGAACTGAAATCTCATATAATGGCCGCGGCATGTTCATACGGGCTTTGACCCTGATTGTCCTCACCGGTGTTGTCGGCCTCGCCGCCACCTCCAACCTCTCCGGCCCTTCCCTGGTCGACGCCGCCAGGAATAACGACGCCCAAACCCTGCGCACCCTCCTCGCGCAAAAGCCCGACGTCAACGCCCGCTCCGGCGACGGCTCTACCGCCCTCCTCTGGCTCGCCCACTGGAACGAACCCGAACCCGCCGACCTCCTGCTCCACAACGGCGCCGACCCCAACGCGACCAACGACTTCGGCATGACCCCGCTCTCCGAAGCCTGCACCAATGCGGGCGCCCCCCTCGTGCGCCTTCTCCTCAAGAACGGCGCCAAACCCAACACCGCCATCGCCACAGGCGAGACGCCTCTCATGACCTGCGCGAAAAGCGGCAGCGCCGACGCCGTCCGCCAACTCATTGAATTCGGCGCCACCGTCAACGCCAAAGAGCCGAAGCAAAGCCAGACAGCCCTCATGTGGGCCGCCGCAGAACGTCACCCCGACGTCGTCAAAGCCCTCATCGACGCCCACGCCGACCTCACAGCCCACACCAAACAGGGCTTCACCGCACTCCACTTCGCCGCCCGCACGGGCGACCTCGAAAGTGTCAAACTTCTCATCGCCACCGGCGTCGACGTGAACATCCGCACCCACCCCGACAACGCGCCCGCCAACGACGTCGCCATGCAGCTCAACATTCCCAAGAGCGTCGGCACCAGCGGCTACACCCCGCTCCTCGTCGCCGTCATGCGAGCTCAAACCGATGTCGCGCTCTACCTCCTCGACCATGGCGCAGACCCCAACATCCTCGACGCCGGCTTCAACCCCCTCCACTGGGCCTCCACCAACTGGGAAAGCTTCACTGCCAATCCGGTCTACGGTTTCAACGACCCCATGGCAGGCATCCCCGATCGCCAGGCCCGCATCAAGCTGGTCAAGACTCTGCTCGCGCACGGCACCAACGTCAACGCGCGTATGACGAAACCGCAGCCTTCCTTCGCGGGCGGCTATCTCGATGCCAACGGGGCCACCGCTCTCCTGCTCGCGGCCTCCGCCAACGATCTCGAAATGATGCACATCCTGCTCGACGCCGGCGCCGATCCAAAAATCCTCACCGCCACTAAAGCCTCAGCCATCATGGCGGCGGCCGGCCTCAACCACTCCATCGGCGAAGATCTCGTCACCGAAGCTCAAGCCCTCGAAACCGTGAAGCTGCTCCTCTCGCTCGGCGTCGACCCTACAGGCGAAACCACCTTCGGCGAAAGCGCGCTCT
>ODAK010004260.1_pt1 | contig 14678 bp, 14 predicted proteins | sample 1539591 | NCBI WGS metagenome assembly ODAK01 (sample SAMEA3539303, study PRJEB22396) | soil metagenome | biome: tundra; feature: field; material: soil | place: USA | collected 2010-05 | depth 0.15 m | reverse complement strand
CTTCCTTCAGGTGCATCTGGTAGGCGAAGCCGAGCTTGATGTGGTCGATGAGCTGCGGGCCGCGCGTCGGCTCGCTGGGCTCGCCCGATTCGGACGTCGTCGGCCCGAGCTGCGCTTCGGCGTCGGGGTCGATCGCCGCAGCGACCGTCGCCGACGCCGGCTCGGCGGGTTGTTCCTCGGCGCCGATCTCGATGTCGACGGCGCCGGCGTCGACGTCGCTCGACCAGTCGACCGCGGCCTCGGCGACGAGCCCGACGCGCCGGGCCTCCTCCGGCGTGAAACGGCGCTCGATCACTTCCGGGGCGATTTCCTGTACCGGCTCGCCGCGCCCGTAAGTCTCGCCGACGGGCACCGGGATGGCGAAGACCGCCTCGAGGCGCTTGACCATCATGTTGTGGTCGAGCTCGGAGAGCGGCTGACCCTTGAGCGACTCGGCGTGCGCGGGCAGGAGCTTGCCGAAGAACTCCTTCTGCGCCGCCTCGGGCCAGCCGATCAGCTTCATGCCTTCGTTGAGATCCTTCATCAGCGGCGGCAGCTGCATCAGGAACTTCTTGCGGAACATCGGCGAGCCTTTGGGCTGCACGCTCATCACGAGATCGGTGCCGACGCGCCGGTAGCGCTTGGCGCGATCCGAATCGGGGCCGTCGCGGCGCGCCGCGAGGACGAGCGCCTGGCTCCAGACCTGGGCCAGGAACTCCTGCAGGTACGCAGGCAGGTCGAGCGGCGTAAGCGCCGCCCGCAGCTGCAGCATGTAACGCTGCTGCACGCGCAACTCGGACTCCTTCGCCTCGAGCGTCGAGACGGCGCCGGTCTTCTCGACTTCGCCCTCGGTCTGCTCGGCGATGAAAGCCTCGAGCTCGGCGACCTTGGCGGCATAGAGCTCGATCTGGTCGAAATCGCCCTCGATGATCTCGTCGACGAGCTTGCGTACGCGTTGCAGGAATTGCGCCCCCGGCCCCTCGTTGAAATCGTCGAAGGCGTTGGCCAGCGAAGCGATGCGGTTGATGAAGCGGCGCACCGGATGGCGGCGCGTCGAAAAGAAGCTCGAGTCGTTGAGGGCGACGCGCAGCACCGGCAGCTGCAGGCGAGCGATTTCGCGCGCCATCTGCGGCGACACGCGCGAATCGGAGAGGATCTGGTCGAACAGGCTGCCGACGACGTCGATCACCATGTGATCGAGCTTGCCGGTCGAGGCCTGGACGAGCTCCTCGCGGTGGGCACGAATCAGGTTCACCGCCATCAGGCCGGTGAGGCCGTCGTTGTACTGCGGCCCCGAGGAGCCGGCGCCGCCCCCGGTGACGGGAACGCCGCGCGAGGAATCGGAGGCGAGGCCGCTCCGGCCGGCACCTGCGCCTGGATCGAAGCCGGCGGGTAAGCCGCCTCCCGCATAGCCGCCGCCGCCGCCGAAGTCGGCGCCGCCGCCGAAGGCCGTTCCGGTGCCACGCGCAACTGCGCCTGCGCCGCGACGGCCACCGAGCAGTGCCGACGCGTCGAGCTCGCCAGGTCGGCTCGAGACGGCCGTGAGGCGCCGCAGAAGCGTCATCAGCTGCTGGTCGGCGGCGGCATTGAGGCGCCCCCGGGGTCCGCCGCCCCGAGGTGCGGGCTCGGCGTCACGGGTGCTGTCGAGCGCGGCGGCGTGGCCCGGTGGAAAGGCGGTCGCCAGGGCGCGGCGGTGCGCCGCCAGGAGATCGAGATCACCCGAACCCGAGGGGTTGTCGATGTCGCCGTGACCGCTTCGCGTCGAGATGCGGCCATCGCGCGTCAGGCTCGAATAGCCGGACGCGCCGAAGATCTGGTTGCCCGGGCCTTCGACAGTTCGCACGGTCAGGTGCACCGGCCGGATGCCGCGTTCCTGGAGCATGCGAAGGATGTCGGAATAGCATTCAGGCATCGCCTGCGCCATGGCCAGCCCGAATTCGCGGGTGAGGATGCGCCGGCTCTCCCGCTCGCCGGAAATCGCCTCGATGCCGCGGTTCAGGGCCGCGCCGACGATCTCGGCGCGCAGCGGGTTGCGTTCGTCGTCGGCGCGGCCGAAATTGAGCAAGGCGCCCATGTAGGCGGCGAGATCGCGCAGTTGCCATTCGCATTCGTGCGAGATGAGCTGGCCGAGACGCGTGTAGTTCATGCGCTCCTCGACCTCGAGGTCGTCGACTAGGCTGAGCGTTTCCCAGTCGGCCGACTCGAGCTTTCGCTTCGAGTCGACGCGCGGCGCAATGTCTTTTGCGATCTTCTCGCGCAGCGCTTCGTGCATCGTGCCCTGGAAGGTTCCCAGGTTGCGGCGCAACTCCTGCTGCGTGGCGATGAGCTGGTCGCGATCGCTGATCTTGGTCGCGTTCTGAGCCAGGGTCGTGAGGTTTTCCACCACGCGCATGGCTGCCGACGCGGCCGCCGTCCGGATCTGGTTCGTGGCCGCGTCTAGCGCAGCCTGTACGCGTGGATCGATCGGATTCATCTCAGGGCCCGCCCGGCCGCCCGAAGGGGCCTGAGCGCCCACTCAGGGGGCAGCGAACGGAGTGAGCATGGGGGTTTCATTCCTTGGCACAAGCCGCGCCGGACGGCGAGCGCTGGCAGGAGGATCCTCGGTTTTGGCGAACTTCCTTCTAGTATGGCGCCAAAAATCGAGCCGAGTCGCGGCACTGCGTCACGCTCGGCGCCCGAGACTGGTGGCGTCCGGTGCCAGCGCGTGCTTCAGCGACGCAGCGAGTCGCGGATCTCGCGCAGGAGCATCGTGTCCTCGAGCGGCGCGGCGGGCGCCGGCAGCGTCGTGCGGCGCAGGCGGTTGATCTGTTTGACCATCAGGAAAATGATGAAGGCGAGGATGACGAAGTTGAGCGAAACGGTTAGGAAGCTGCCGTACGCGAACAGCGGCACGCCGGCCTTGGTCAATGCTTGGTAGGTCATCGGTCCCGAATAGCCCGGCGGCGGCGGCGCGAGGACGATGAAGTAGTTGGCGAAGTCGAGGCCGCCGGTGAGGCGGCCGAGGACCGGCATGATCAGATCCTTGACCGCCGAGTCGACGATCCTTGCAAACGCCGCGCCGATGATGACGCCGACCGCGAGGTCGACGACGTTGCCCTTGGCCGCGAATTCCTTGAACTCCGCCAGCAATCCCATTCGTGGTTCTCCTGAAGCCCGGGCGGAGTATCTCCGGCGCGAATGCGAAGTCAAGCGTCGGGCGGGCCGTCCGCTCCAGAGCGGTTCGCCCCGACGCGTCCGCTAGAATTCTGGGTTGACTTCTCGCGTCTCGTTCGAGGGCTTTCATGAGTGACAAGAAGATCGACGGCGCCAAGCGCACCTGGCTCATCGCTTCAGGATGTGCGGGCGCCGTCGGCGCGGGATTCGTTGCCGTTCCCTTCGTAAGCAGTTTCGAGCCTTCGGAGCGGGCTCGTGCCGCGGGCGCTCCGGTCGAGGTCGACATCAGCGGCATCGCGCCGGGCGAAAAGCTCACCGTCGCCTGGCGCGGCAAGCCGGTCTGGATCGTGCATCGCACGCCGGAGCAGCTCGCCGAGCTGCCGAAGATCGACGCCGAATTGGCTGACCCCGAGTCCAAGCGCACCAACTTCTCGACGACGCCGGAATATGCGCGCAACGACTGGCGCTCGATCAAGAAAGACTTCCTCGTGGTCGTCGGCATCTGCACCCACCTCGGCTGCTCGCCGGGGGACAAGTTCACGCCCGGACCGCAGCCTTCGCTGCCCGACAACTGGTCTGGCGGCTTCCTGTGCCCCTGCCATGGCTCGACCTTCGACATGTCCGGCCGCGTCTTCAAGGACAAGCCGGCGCCAGACAACCTCGAAGTGCCGCCCTACATTTACCTGTCCGACAGCAGGATCCTCATCGGCGAAGACAAGAAGGCCTGAGCTTCGCAGCTCGCGCCACGCACGCCGACGGCTCCTCCGGAGAAAGAAGAATGGCTGAATATCACGAAGCACTCCCCGGCTCCACCGCGAGCCAGAGGCTGCTGAACTGGATCGACAACCGCTTCCCGCTGACCAAGCTCTTCAACGAGCACATGGCGCAGTACTACGCGCCGAAGAACTTCAACGTCTGGTACGTCTTCGGCTCGCTCTCGCTGCTGGTGCTGGTGATGCAGATCCTCACCGGCATCTTCCTCACGATGCACTACAAGCCCGACGCTGCCAAGGCGTTCGAGTCGGTCGAGTACATCATGCGCGACGTGCCCTGGGGCTGGTTCATGCGCTACATGCATTCGACGGGCGCTTCGGCGTTCTTCATCGTCGTCTATCTGCACATGTTCCGCGGCATGATCTACGGCAGCTATCGCAAGCCTCGCGAGCTGATCTGGCTGTTCGGCTGCGCCATCTTCCTCTGCCTCATGGCAGAGGGCTTCATGGGCTACCTGCTGCCTTGGGGCCAGATGAGCTACTGGGGGGCGCAGGTCATCGTCAACTTGTTCTCGGCGATTCCCTTCATCGGCCCCGACCTTTCGCTCCTGATCCGTGGCGACTACGTCGTCGGTGACGCGACGCTCAACCGCTTCTTCAGCTTCCACGTCATCGCCGTGCCGCTGGTGCTGCTCGGCCTCGTCGCGGCGCACATCATCGCGCTGCACGAAGTTGGCTCGAACAATCCCGACGGCGTCGAGATCAAGGCGAAGAAGAACGAGAAGACGGGCCTGCCGCTCGACGGCATCCCCTTCCACCCGTACTACACGGTGCACGACATCTTCGCCGTCAGCGTCTTCCTCTTCATCTTCAGCGCGGTCCTGTTCTTCGTGCCCGAAGGTGGCGGCTACTTCCTCGAGCCGAACAACTTCATCCCGGCCGATTCGCTGAAGACGCCGCTTCACATCGCACCGGTCTGGTACTTCACGCCCTTCTATTCGATGCTGAGGGCGACGACCGACATCATGGTCGACGTGCTGGCCGCCCTCCTCGCGCTCGGCGCCGTCCTCGGCATCGTGCGTGGCGGCTTCGGCGCGATGGGCAAGATCGTGATCGCTGTCGCTGCCATCGTCGCCGTCGCCTTGCTCAAGTACTTCGACGCGAAGTTCTGGGGCGTCGTCGTCATGGGGGGCGCGGTGCTGATCCTCTTCGCCTTGCCGTGGCTCGACCGCAGCCCGGTAAAGTCGATCCGCTACCGGCCCGGCTGGCACAAGATCGTCTACGGCGTCTTCGTCGCGTTCTTTCTCGCCCTGGGCTACGTGGGCTCGAAGCCGCCGTCACCGTCGTTCAACTACATCGCGCAGCTCGGTACGCTCGTCTACTTCGGCTTCTTCCTGCTCATGCCGTGGTGGAGCCGGCTCGGCACCTTCAAGCCGGTGCCCGACCGCGTGACCTTCGTCGCCCATTGACCGAGCGAGGCTGCCCGATGAAAAAACTCCTGCTCAGCCTGCTCGCTGCCTGCGGTTTCGCGCTGCCGGTGCTTGCCCTCGGCGCCGACGAAGGCTATCCGTGGGACAAGTTCCCGGCCGAGAAGATGAACGACATGCCAGCGCTGCAGCACGGCGCCAAGATCTTCGTCAACTACTGCCTCAGCTGCCATTCGGCCTCATACATGCGCTACAACCGCATGCACGACATCGGCCTGACCGACGACGAGATCAAGAAGAACCTGCTGTTCGCCACCGACAAGGTCGGCGATACGATGAACGTCACGCTCGACCCGAAAGACGCGAAGGAATGGTTCGGCACGGCGCCGCCCGATCTTTCGGTGATCGCACGCTCGCGCGCCGAGGCCGGCAAGGGCAGCGGGGCCGACTATCTCTACACCCTCTGGCGCACCTTCTACCGAGACGACACGCGGCCGACGGGCTGGAACAACCTGGCGTTTCCCGACATCGCCATGCCGCACGTCCTGTGGCAGCTGCAAGGCGAACGCCGCGCGGTCTTCGTCGACGAGAAGAACCCGCACGAGCCCGAGAAGTCCGAGCAGCGCTTCGGCCATTTCGAGCAGATCACGCCCGGCAAGCTGAGCGATCACGACTACGACGAGACGGTAGGCGACCTCGTCGCCTACCTGCAGTGGATGGGCGAGCCGGCACAGGGCACGCGCGTTCGCATCGGCGTCGGCGTCCTCATCTTCCTCGGCATCCTGATCGTATTCACTTGGCGCCTCAACGCTGCGTTCTGGAAGAACGTCGAGTAGCCGCGCCACCGCCGACGCCGCGGGACTTGCGCCCGCACGACGCGACGAGGTCGGCCGCCCAGGCCGGCCTCGTCGCCTTCACCGCTGATTTTCCAGGAGCCTCCCGACCATGATGGTGCTTTATTCCGGAACGACCGACCCGTACTCGCACCGCTGCCGCTTCGTGCTCTTCGAGAAGGGCATGGACTTCGAGATCCGCGACGTCGATCTCTTCGCCAAGCCCGAAGACATCGCGCTGATGAATCCGTACAACGAGGTGCCCATCCTCGTCGAGCGCGATCTCATCCTCTACGAGTCGCACATCATCAACGAGTACATCGACGAGCGCTTCCCACATCCCCAGCTGATGCCCGGCGACCCGGTGGCGCGCGCGCGCGTGCGCCTCTTCCTTTTCAACTTCGAGAAGGAACTCTTCGCGCACGTCAACGTGCTCGAGGGGCGCGGCACCAAGGGCACCGACAAGCAGCTCGAGAAGGCGCGCTCGCAGATCCGCGACCGTCTGACCCAGCTTGCGCCGATCTTCCTCAAGAACAAGTACATGCTGGGCGACGATTTCTCGATGCTCGACGTCGCCATCGCGCCGCTGCTCTGGCGGCTCGACTACTATGGCATCGACATGTCGAAGAATGCGGTGCCGCTGCTCAAGTACGCCGAGCGCATCTTCTCACGGCCGGCCTACATCGAGGCGCTGACGCCGTCTGAAAAGGTGATGCGCAAGTAGGCGGGGCCTGACCATGACGACGCCGATCGCCCCAGCGACCGCCGGCACGTCGACGCGGCCGTACCTCATTCGCGCTCTGCACGACTGGTGCACGGACAACGGCTTCACGCCGTACATCGCCGTCTATGTCGACGAGACTGTTCGCGTGCCGAAGGAGTACGTCAAGAACAGCGAGATCGTCCTCAACGTCGGCTTCGAGGCGACCAGCGCCCTGAAGCTCGGCAACGAGACGATCGAGTTCAAGGCGCGCTTCGGCGGCAGCTCGCGAGAGATCAGCGTGCCGGTCGACCACGTCATCGCAATCTACGCGCGCGAGAACGGCCAGGGCATGGCCTTCCCGATGCCGGCCGGCGCCGCTCCTGCCGGAGCGCCCGGTGAGGCGGAGCCGGAGTCGCCGGCCATCAAGCCGGCGGCGCCGCGCGGACCTCGCCTGGCGCGCGCCGACGGCGGCAGCCATCTGCAGAAGGTGCCGCCGCGCGGCGGCGCCGCCGGCGAGACCGAATCGCCACCCGAGCCGCCGCCCAAGCGCCCGGCGCTCAAGCGCGTCAAGTAGCGAACCGCGCCGCTGCCGCGGCGATGCGGCGCGCGCCTATACTGCCGCCGCTTCTTCGAGCGCGCATCGCACTCGTGCCGGCTTAGCTCAGTTGGTAGAGCACCCGCCTTGTAAGCGGAAGGTCGTCCGTTCGATTCGGACAGCCGGCACCAAGTAAATGTTTACTATGCCAGCGAGTAAGTACTCGCAGGGTTGAATGACGTGCACTGTTCGGATACCAAATCGGATACCACTTTGAGTCCGGGCCGCCGCTGGCAGTGAGTCCCGGTTCACGGTTCAGTGGCGGTCGGCAATGCAGCGAATGCTGCCATTTGCCCGCGACCGGCGAGGTAGCGTTTCCGGCCATTTTCAGTCGGCCGCGAGCGGCAGCTTCAGGTGGTGCGCCGACGATACCGCTCGAATCCCGCACCTTGGTCTGCCGCCATCGCTAATGTCTGCTGCTTCACCGTCGGCCCCCGCTATTGCTGTGCCTTCGATGCAGCAATCGGCGGGCCAAGGGACTTGATCAGTCTTGCCTTGGCCTCAGAGCCACCGCCGGACTCGTGCCTTGTATGCGGGGTACGCGGCTCCGAACAGCCCGGAGAGGACTCTCTCTTCCGGTGCGATCTGGAAGCGACCGATGTAAGTAGCGAAGAGCAGTGGCCCGAGAAGTGCCCAGGGCGACGACAGGAACACGGCCCATGAGACGAGGACAAAGAGGAGGCCCAGGTACATAGGGTTGCGAGTGAGGCTATACACACCTGAGGAGACGAGGGACGACGATGCCGCTGGTTTTGTTGGATTGACGGTGGTCTTGGCCCGACGAAGTCCGATGACACCCAACACGCTGAAGGCGACCCCAACAGCCGCGATTGCAAGAGCAACTGAAATCCGAGCAAGCGCTAGAACATCCCACGGTGGAGCGAACAAAGAAATGCCCCACATGAGGAGCACGAAGAACACTGCAACCGCCGGCGGCGGGATCTTTAGTTCGAGGGACTGCATGTTCACGATGAGGGGGCCTAACGAATGGAAGGGACTTCCCCGTCCCAAGCTATCCGCATAGTGGAGACCGGCAACAAGTGCCACGATGGGAAGTGCGAACTTTCATCAACTCACTCGGAAGCGGAAGTCATGGCCATTTTGAACGTTGGAAGCGATCTCGCTGTCACGCGCCGGCGTAATCCGTCCACCTGTTGTCGGCGTAATCAGGCCACTTTCGTCCCCGTCACCACGCAGAAGTTACCCCACGTCTTCGTCTTCCGGCGTAGCCAGGGTCAGAATCGCGCGACCGACAGTCTTGTGAGCCATGATCTGCTGCTCCAGCCTGCGAAGTATGTGGGCGAGATCGGCCTGAGCGTGATCTCCCTCAATTTCGACGCGGGCAGCGAGAAGGATACGGTCAGGTCCAATGAACTCCGCAAAAAAGAAGGTGACTCGGTTGACTTCGGGCGCCTCCTTCAGCAGGCTGATTGCTCGGGCGCGCCTCTCGGCCGAAAGCGGCATACCCGCAAGATACCGGCGGTTCATGTTGATTAGAAACAATCCTGCCGCCCCCATCAGCACACCGATCACGATGGAGCCCGTGGCGTCATAGACGACTTTGCCGGTGATCTGGTGCAGCGCCATGCCCAGCGCCGCAACGGCGAGTCCGATCAGCGCAATGAAATCCTCCGTGACCACCGTGCGCAACTGCGAGTCAGAAGTCTCGAACACATGCTCGAAGATTCCCAGGTCTCGTTCCGCGGCGCGCTTGCGTACGAAGATCAGAGCCTGAATGAAGGACACGCCTTGCAGCGCAAAAGAACCGGCTATGACGATGTATCCGAGCCGGTAGTCAGCAGTGGTATCAGGTGCGCTGAGCTGAGCGACGCCTCGCCAAATGCCGACTTCTGCGCCCGCTATGAACATTGCGACTGATCCGAACAAGGACCAAACGTACGATTCGCGGCCATAGCCCAGGGTGTGCGTCGCGTCGGCAGGCCGCCGGGCCGCCAGATATGCTGCAACGAGAAAGCCATCCGTGATCGTGTCCACCCAAGAATGTACTGCCTCGGCCAGCATCGATGCGGAGCCGGTCAAGACAGCGGCGAGAGTCTTTACGAGAGCCACCAGCGTACCGGCGAGGACCGCAGCCATCACCACCGATGTTCCCCCTTGCTCCTGAGAGTCGACACCGAGGTGCCGGTGGAAGCGGTTGAATGCCCTCATGGTTGCAAGTTAGCTGCACGTAGACGCTCGGGTAACGACCCAAAGCATTCCGCTCCTGGCGCGGACGTCGCCCCGATCCAAGAAGGAGACCGTGTCCTCACCTGCTGTCTTTTTGCCATTGGGCGTAAGTGACACGCGGAACTTCAAACCGATCAGTCGTGCGACAGTAGGTCGCGGGTGAACCGAGTCGTCCGATGGGTGCGAAGTTCTTGATTTGCAATCGCGGACCGAGCAAATGATCGGCGACATGAAACATGACCACCTCGCCGATAAACAGCGTATTGGTACCCAGCGACTGCGAGTGGTATAGCTTGCACTCCAGACTGGCCTGCGCTTGGGCCAACCGTGGTGCTTTGGCGTGAACAGAGGGCGCGACGTGCAAATTCGCAGCGATTAGTTCACTTTCGGTGGACGGAAAATCCGCCGCCGAAATATTCATGGCGCCCAGCAGGTCCTCGGTTACCAAATTCACCACGAAGTCGCCGCTGGTCTGAATGTTCTTTGCGGTGTCTTTGGGTGCACCATCGTCACGGCAGCCAATACTGATGACCACATACAGCGGATCGCCACCTACCGCATTGAAGAAGCTGAACGGGGCAAGGTTGATGACGCCAGTTTGGCTTAGGCTGGTAACCCATGCGATCGGACGCGGAACGACCAGATTTGTCAATACCCTGTAGTTGTCCGCGTTCGAGTGAAGAGATGGATCGATTTGCATATGATGGTCGCTCTGTCTTTCGGATACGCAGAAGTGGCTCCGCTCGTTTGAACACGATCTGGTCCGAGATAAGTGGATGGGCTGCGGTGTGAAGTTCTCGGCGAAGCGGTTGTCCACGGCGGCGAGCGGGCTTCGCTTGGAGTGCACCTCCGCCACGGTGACAACCCGTGTTGCATGCTTAGGCGCCCTTGTGCGCCGCCGGCGGCGGTGCGAAGTAGATCATGTCAGGCGTTTTGCCGCCGTGGGCGCGGTGAGGTCGCCGGCTGTTGCAGAAATCGATGTAGATCGAGATCCTGGCGCGCGTTTGGCTGACGGTGTTGTAGGCAAGCGTCTTGTCGCCTCGCACGGTGTCCAACGCCACCGTGGCTTCGAACGCCGCTGCGTGGGAGCCGCTTCTCCAGGCCACCGAGAGCGAACCTCGCGACAACCCAAACGGCCCGACTTACTCTCAGTTTATCGAATGCTGCACGCCTCTGGGTTGCTCGGCTCGATTCGATCGAAGAACAAGATCAGCTCTGAGGCCAGGTTCCGAGACGAAGCCGGCAGCGACTGGGTCGGACGAGGTCCCAGACCGTTGTGGCTGCGAACAGCGCTGGCCAACGGAAAGCAACGAAGACCGCCGTCAAGCGCAAGTCCAAACGCAAGCCTGTTGCGAAGTACACCGACGGCGCCGGCCGCACCTGGGCCGGCCGTGGGCGCAAGCCAAGCTGGTTCGCCAGCGCCCTGGCGGAGGGTAGTAAGTCACCGGACTCGACGAGGGCGTGATCGCGATGGCGGCTGCAGAATCTGCAGCTCCGTGCCGATATCAGAGGCTGCCGGGAGAATTCGGAAAAGGCTCTGCCTCGAGCCGATCGGCTGGGCACTGGCGCATGAAGCTCATCATGCGTTCCTGCTGTCGAAGAACGAAGGCCTGTGCGCTACTTCGCGCAATTGTGCGTGCATCCGGCGTCCTTAATGTCGGGACGCGGATCGCCGACAAAACCCTCGCGGTTTGGCATCTTCAGCGAGATTAGCGTGCTGGCGTCTATGACGGCGGACTCTGACACCAGACCGTTCAGCAAAAGCACATAGCCGGAGACTGCATAGACATCTTCGTTTGAGAGTGATTGGGGCGCGTTGAGTGGCATCGCGCGCCGGATGTAGTCGAACAGCGTCGTCGCATACGGCCAGAAGCTGCCGACAGTCTTGACCGGCTTCGATGTCGCGAGGGAGCCCGTGCCGCCGGCAAGCCTGTCGCCGAGGCCGCCCTCACCATTGGCGCCATGACAAGCGGCACACTGTATTTTGTAGACATCGCGCCCGTGTGCAACGCTGCCACCGCCGGCGGGCAGATTCCGGCCGTCGGGCGCGACGTCGATGTCCCAGGCAGCGATCTGGGCCGGGGTTGCCGGGCGACCGAAGCCGTAGTGCGTCTGAGCGACGCATGAGCCAGTAAGCGCGAGCCCGGCAGCGCACGCGAGAAGCGCACGGGCAACGCTCGGCGTACGCTGCGCGCAATCAGCTGTTGGCATTCGTTACCTCACCGTTCTGCGCGACACGCCACGGCTGCACGGCATTGTTGTGATAGAAGGAATTGTCGCCGCGCTGGGCGAGAAGTTGAGCAAACGTCGGCTGCACGTAACCCGTTTCGTCGACCGCCCGGCTCTCGAGTACCGTCGGCTTCCCGTCCCATCGCCACGGGTGGCGAAAACGCGTTAGCGCCCGCGTGAGTATCGGCTCCTGCAGCGTTGCCTCTGCCCAGTTATTGCCACCGTCGACCGAAACGTCAACCCGCGCGATCTTGCCGTGGCCACTCCAGGCGATTCCCCGGATTTCGACGAAGCCCGGGCCGGAAATGCGCTGGCCGCCCGAAGGCGAGGTGATGATTGATTTCGCCTCCATATAGAAGGTGAACTCGCGGGCCTTGCCGTCTGGCAGAAGATCGGTGTACTTCGAAGTTTCTTCGCGAGAATACACAGGCGCGTCCGTAACCTTGAGGCGACGCAGCCACTTGACGTTCATGTTGCCTTCGAATCCGGGTGCAAGCAGCCGAATCGGGTATCCCTGCTCCGGGCGCAACCGTTCGCCGTTCTGGCTGTAGACGACGAGTGCATCGTCGAGGCATTTCTCGATTGGAATGCTTCGCGTCATCGCCGCGGCGTCAGCGCCTTCGGCCATCACCCATTTGGCTCCGGGTTGCAAGCCTGCCTCGTCGAACAAGGTTTTCAGCGCCACGCCTGTCCATTCGCCGCAACTTACCAGGCCGACCAAATCAGAGGCCGTCTTGCCGTACGGCTTTGTGTACACCGGGTTACCTGAGCACTCGAGAAAATGGATCTTCGTTACCGATGGGAACCGGCGCAGGTCGTCCACCGTGAAGATGATGGGCGTATTGACCATGCCGTGCAGCATCAGTCGATGTTGCGCCGGATCAATTGTCGGTACGCCGCCATGATGACGCTCATAAAACAGGCCGCTTGGCGTGATGATGCCGTCGAGTTCGCCCAATGGCGTGCGGCTCGCCGCCGAGATGTACTGCGCTTGGTTCGGCAGGACGTTGCGAATGACCTTGCTCTCGTACGGCGAGGGGTCTCCGTAAAGTTTGGCGCCGACCGGGGCGCCCGGTGCTTTCATCGACTCAGGGATCGCCGGGGGGGACGCCGCGAGCGCGCCGGCCCTGGCTTGCGATGCGCCCTGCGCGAGCACGTCGCCGGCGCCGGCAGTTGCGGCAGCGCCCAGCAGCGCGCCACTCGTGTGCAGGAAGCGGCGACGCGGATTCCGCGGTGCAGCCCCGCGTGCGTCAGGCGAATCACCGGCAACAGGCGGCCCTTTAGGCGAACTAGCCATCGGATCTGCTCCTCTCTTGAACCCCGTCGTACGCTTCGCGTCGTCGTGTGCGGTGTCTTGCGCGCGGCCCGGAATTCCGGCTAGCGGTAAGCGGAAATGTATTTGATCTTGGGCGTCTTTGGAATGGCAATCCGTTCGCGCTCTCCGTAAATGCGAGATGACGACATCTTTACCATTTTGCCGTGAGGGTAAAAGTGTCAACGAAAAAAGCCACGGCCAAGAATTCCTCTCCGAACCGAAGCATTACAAGCAAGAAGTCCTGCTCGCCCCTGCGCCACAGCTCAGCATGGTCCAAGAATGTCTGGCACAACCCCACTAACTTCGATCGCGACCGTTACTTTGCCTTGCCCAACTCACGCCAGCTCGACTCGTTGATCGTCACCGAAAACTTCTTTGCGGCGGTTTGAATTCTCTTCCAGGCGGCGTCGCGCTCGGTATCACTAACGCCTTCTACCTGATCGAATCGCGATACCGCGTTGCGCACATGCGCCGCGTTTTCAAGGGGTTCCTTGCGTTGCTCTGGAAAAGCGAATGCTTTTCCTTCGAGCTTGTTGCGCGCGGCTGTCTTCAATGCTGTCATGATGCCTCCGGTAAATGAGAAGGGAACGTCCCAATACGAACCCGGGCAATCGACGTTCCTCCCCCGGGCCACGCCAGACCGTCGTTAGAGCTACGACCAGCTTGCTTCGCGAGATCGTAGGTGGCCGAGTGTCCGAGGTAGCGGGCGTGCTTCTGCTGGCTTGCCGGCCACTGCCTTCGCGAGAGGGGTTCCAGCTGATCGTAGGCGAACGGCGAAGCCGGATCGCTGCTCTGGCCATAGGTAAGCATGCCCACGGCCACCACACTCGCGTCACCCATGTTGAGACCGGAAGGGGTGTTGATCGGGTCGGTCGGATTGAACGGTACCCGCCAGACGTTGTGGATTTCGAGAACCCCGGCGCCAGAATTTCCGAAAAAGGCGTGTTCCGGACGCACCGAGGCTGCTGGTTCGGTGCCGGCTGCCAAGGACGCGACAGGCCGCCTTCTGGTCCGGCAGTGTCGGCGGTCGGACAAGCTGCCACCAGGTCGTCGAGCACCAGAATCCTAGTCAATGAATTGAGGATGAAGGCCACTACTGTCCGGCTAAATGAGCCCCGCCCAACCTGAGATCGAGCATTGGCGCGGGTTGTAGGCCGATTTCGTTTGGTGCCGACTTGAACTTCGTTTTCCGAGAATCGCGTACTTTCCCTGGCGTGTCAGCCTTGGGGAGTACGCATGTACGTCGGCAAGACCTTGTTCGCTCAGGTCATGGAGTTCGTGCCCTGGACGAGCTTTGCTCGCATCGTGCAGCGCCACGGCGGCAACTCGGGCGTGCGCACGCTGTGGTGTGCCGAGCAGTTCCGCGCAATGGCTTTCGCCCAACTCATCTGGCGAGAGAGCCTGCGCGACATCGAGGCAAGTCTGTCGGCCAACGCCAGCAAGCTGTACGCGATGCGATTTCGCTCGGCGGTCAAACGCTCGACGCTAGCGAATCGCGCAATTGGCTCATCTGGTCGGGCCCCGCGGCGGCGCTGATTCGTCGC
>ODAK010004259.1_pt1 | contig 14682 bp, 12 predicted proteins | sample 1539591 | NCBI WGS metagenome assembly ODAK01 (sample SAMEA3539303, study PRJEB22396) | soil metagenome | biome: tundra; feature: field; material: soil | place: USA | collected 2010-05 | depth 0.15 m | reverse complement strand
CCTCGACGGTCGGGTTGCCCCGGGAGTCGAGAACCTCTTGGGCGGAGATCGATTCGATGAAGGTCATGGCCGGAGGATAGCCGTCGGGACCCCTCCGACGTCAGGGGCGTAGGTCATCAAGCAGAGGGCGACGATCGGCGGTCCGATCGACCGGGCAATGGGGCCCGCCCGCCCCCCGGGAAGGGCGGAGGGCGGCTGCCTGCTCATCGCGGTGCTGGGCCGGTCTCAGGTCAGGCAGCCGTCCGCTCCTCGGGGTGGCCGGCTACGGAGCCGCCGGTGGCGTGGGCGGGTACTGGGGCGGGTATTGGGACTGGGGCGGGTATTGGGACTGGGGCGGGTATGGGGACTGGGGCGGGTATTGGGGCACCGTCGGGTACGGCGTCGGCGCGGTCGGGTAGCCCAGCGCGGCATACGGGTACGCCGGCTGGCCGTACGCCGCCAGCGCGGGAAGACCTGGCCGCACCACCAGGGCCCGACCCAGCTTGTCGTGCAACCCCTGCTTCCGGGGGTCCCAGGCCACCCAGAGCAGGGCGAGGAACACCACCAGGTCCGCGATGTCACCGGCACCCGAGACGAAGGCGAGCAGGCCGGGACCCCACCAGACGATGGAGCGGGCCAGGGCGCGCCCGAGCGGCAGATGGCTGGCGGTGTCCTCGACGCGGACCACCCGCACTCCGACCGCTCGCTGTCCGAGGGTGCTCCCCCAACCCGCGACGAGCACTCCGAAGTAGAGGGCGTCGAAGACGCAGCCGATCAGGGAGAGGGTCACCACTCCACCGGACGGGAGCACGTACGGCGGTGTCGCGAGGCCGTTCTGGTTGGCGTAGGTGACCTGGTTCACGTAGGTGCTGATGGTCGAGCCGAAGACGATGAAGAAGACGATCAGCGACGGCACACCGATGATGATGCCGTCGAGAACGTAGCCGCCGAAACGGCGCCAGAAGCCCGAGTACACCAACCCGGGACCCGGGCCCGGGGTGCCGTAGGGGCCAGGGTACGCGGGGTACCCCGGCGGCGGGGCGTAGTAGCCACCGGGGGACGGGGCATAGCCGCCCGGGTTCGGGCCGTAGCCGCCCGAGGGCGGCGCCGAGGGAGGCTGCCAGCTCATGGTATCCACCACCACCAAGGCCAATCCAACCGCGGCGCACGATACGCGCCGCGGGGAGCCCTTGTCAAGACACCTTTACACGGGATCGGCCCCGCGGCCGCTTGCTCAGGACTCCCCGGACGGCGTCCGCGGCAGGTTCGCAGCCAGCTCATCCCAGAGCCGGGTCAGCACCCGGATGCCGGAGCGGAACTGGCCGATGTCGAACTTCTCGTTGGGCGCGTGGATGCGGTCGTCGGGAAGGCCGAAACCGACCAGCACCGAGGGAAGCCCGAGCAACCGGTCAAACATCTCGACGGGGTGGATCGATCCCCCGGCCCGCGTGCAGTACACCTCGGCGCCGAACACCTCCTTCATGGCACGCGACGCCGCCAGCACCCCGGGGTGGTCGACCGGCGTGAGCACCGGGCGGCTGCCGCCCCCCGGAGTGACCGTGACCCGCACGGCGTCCGGAGTCGCGGCCTCGATGGCCGCCCGCACCCGGTCCAGGATCACCTCCGGCTGTTGGCGTGGCACGAGCCGGCAGGTGATCTTGGCTCCCGCCCGAGCCGGGATGATCGTCTTCGAGCCGGGGCCCTGGTAGCCGCCCCAGACCCCGTTGATCTCCAGGGTGGGACGCACCGTCCGGCGCTCCGTGGTGGTGTATCCGTTCTCGCCGAAGGTGGCGGCAACACCCCCGGCCACCTCGCGGAAGGCGGCCTCGTCGAAGGGGGCGGCCGCGACCTGGGTCCGCTCCTCGCGGGTCAGCTCCACCACCTCGTCGTAGAAGCCCGGGACGGTCACCCGCCCGGTCCGCGGATCGCGCAGCGAGGCGAGAATCCGGGAGAGCGCCTCCAGAGGGTTGAGGACCGCGCCCCCGAACTCCCCCGAATGCAGGTCCAGGGCCGGGCCCGTGACCTCCACCTCGAGAGCGACCAGTCCCCGCAGCCCGACGCAGATCGAGGGCTGGCCGCGACCGTGCATCGCCGTGTCGGAGACGACACAGAGGTCGGCGCGCAGCCGGGTGGCCTCCGCCTCGATGAGCTCCTCGAAGTGGGCCGAGCCGATCTCCTCCTCCCCCTCCACGACCAGCTTGAGGTTGAGCGGGAGCTCGCCGCGGGTGCGCAGGTGGGCCTGTACCGCCTTGAGGTGCATCCACACGTGGCCCTTGTCGTCGGCGGCGCCGCGACAGCGCAGCTCCCCGCCCACGATGCGCGGCTCGAAGGGCGGCGACGTCCACTCCTCCAGGGGATCGACCGGCTGGATGTCGTGGTGCCCGTATATGAGGACGGTGGGCAGCCCCGGATCCACCATCCTCTCCGCGTAGACCGCCGGGTGCCCGGCCGTCTCGATCAGCTCCGCGGTGGCGAAGCCCGCATCCCGAGCCGCCCGGGCGAGCCGTTCGGCACTGCGCCGCACGTCGCCGGCATGGGCGGGGTCGGCCGAGATCGAGGGGATACGGCAGAATTCGACCAATTCATCGACGAAGCGCGGCTGGTGGGCGTCGCAGTAGGCGTCGAGATTCCGAGCGTTCATAGCCCCGGAGCGTAGCGCGCGGGACGGTCTCCTCTCTTCGGCGAGCACAGCCGCCCTCGGTGGTGTAGCCTCTGCGCCGTCTGTCCCTCATCCCCACTCAACGTCGCAGCAGGAGGTTCGACCATGGCGGTTCAGGCACACGCCCCCGCGTCCGAGGGCCTACGCCCGCAGGGGCCGGCCCTGAACGAGAGCCCGCCCCGGGCTTTCAGCGCCGCCCCTCCAGCGCCGCCCGCCGTGGACGACCCCGTTGTCGAGTTGATCGGCCACCCGACCACCCTGCCCCGGGTCGCCTCGTGGACTGCAATCGAGGCCGCCGTCGAGTCGGCGGTCCTCCCCCACCAGCTCCACGAGATCGACCAGGTCGTCGAGCTGGCCCAGCTCGGAGAGCTGCTCGTCGAGAAGGACGCCCGGGTCGCCCTGCTGGAGCGGGGCCTTGCCGACTGGCGCGAGCGTGCCCGCCTCGAGATCGAGGCCCGCGCCGCCGCCGAGCGGCTCGCCTTTGAGCGCGAGCGCGACCTCATCGGGGTCATCCACCAGCAGATCTCCGCGATCGAGAGCGCCGAGGAGAGCACTCGCGAGGCCTTCGCGCAGGCCGACGAGTTGCGCGCCCGGCTCGACGAGCAGATGACCCTGACCGAGGACGCAGAGGCGAACACCCAGTCGGCGCTCGCCCGGATGCACGAGCTGCAGATGAGGATCGACGAGCTCGACGACCAGCTGCGTCAGCGGGCTCGACGCTGGTGGAGGCGCCGGGCCTTCTGAGGTCCGCCGGAGGCGCAGTCACCGGGATCGGCGCTGCGAGCCCCGACGAGCCGGACGCCGGGGCGGCTAAGGCTTCGATGACGGCTGTCTCCTGACGCGCGAGATGGTCGCGACGTTCGCGGGGTGGCCCCGGAAGCGGGCCGATCCCGGGCTCGTGACCCTGCTGCTCATCGTCAGACCGCTGCGCGGGCGCAAGCTGCGGCGGCACCGCAAGCAGAGCTGACCCCGGCACCGCTCAGGCCGGGTCATCCCGGGTCCCCCTGACCTCGAGCGCGGCGGTCGTGAGTCCGCCCGCACTCGGGTTGGCACCCGTCCCGGCATAGACTGTGGGAGCAACCGGGAATTGCCATTCCGGACACCCCGTCGACCAAGGAGCCGCAAACCATGACAATCGGCGCACTCACAGCAGACGGGCGGGGCCGCCTCCTCAACGATGGCAACCAGATCCCCCTGCTCGGCCTCGGGGTCTGGCAGATGAGCGACGGGCGAGAGTGCGAAGACGCCGTCCGCTGGGCGCTCGAGCTCGGTTACCGCCACATCGACACCGCCCAGGCCTACGGCAATGAGGAGAGCGTGGGGAAGGCACTGCTCGCGAGCGCCGTGCCCCGTGACGACATCTTCATCACCACCAAGTTCCTTCCGGGGAATCGGGATCCCGTCGCAGCCATGGAGCAGAGCCTGCGGCGACTTGGCGTCGACCACGTGGACCTGTACCTCATTCACTCGCCGCAGGGCGACGCCACCTGGGCGTGGCCGGGCATGGAGCGAGCACGCGAGCTCGGATATGCGCGCTCGGTGGGGATCTCCAACTTCAACGCCACCGAGCTGGACGAGGTGATCGGGGTCGGGACGATCGCTCCAGCTGTGAACCAGATCAACTTCAGCTCACTCCAGTACCGGAAGGCGCTGCTCGAGGCCTGCGAGAGACGTGGCGTCGTGCTCGAGGCGTACAGCCCGCTGGGAACGGGCCGGCACCTTGGCAACCAGACCGTCCGGCTGGTGGCGGATCGTGTGGAGCGAACTCCCGCACAGGTCCTGTTGCGGTGGTGCATCCAGCGCGATATCCCCGTCATCCCCAAGTCCACCCACCGCGACCGCATCGAGGAAAACGCCGACATCTTCAGCTTCCAGCTGTCCGACGAGGATATGCGGGCTCTGGACGCCCTCGACGAGACGGGCGGCACCGATCGCGCCGTCGAACACCCGTGGTGGTGAGGGGTACAGGGCGGCTATCCGCGTGACGGCAGTCCATGGGCTTCGTCGAGCCGCCACCATGTCTGGCGGATTCAAAGGGTCAGCGCACTGCCTCGGTGGGTGGCAAATGATTGCCGCAACCAGGAGGTGCCATGACGGGGTATCGGCGATTCACGGAGTCCGAGAAGGCTGAGATCTGGGATCGGATCGAGGCGGGTGAGAGCGTGCGGTCGGTCGCCGTCGCGTTCGGCCACTTTCCCAGCGCTGTGCGAGGCATGGTCCAGCGCAGCGGTGGGAGCCGCCCGAGGGCCCGGCGACGCCGCGAGCTGGCGCTGTCGGCCGCGGAGAGAGAAGAGATCTCCCGCGGCCTGGCAGCCAGGCAGTCCTCTCGAACCATCGCGGCAAAGCTAGGCCGGGCGCCGTCGACGGTGGCCCGCGAGGTCGGGCGGAACGGCGGCCGGTCCCTGTATAGAGCTGGTAGCGCTGAGCGCCGCGCCCAGCAACGCTGCCGGCGTCCGAGGCCGGGCAAGGCCGCGCTGGGCTGGCAGCTGCGAGCGGTGGTCGAGGCTAAGCTGGCCCTGAGGTAAGCGCCGGCCAGCGCCGCAACGTGATGGAGCCACCCGCGCACGTCCATCAGATCGGATGATCCTGGCCACCCTAAAGGCTGAGACGGTCACCGGACCCCGTTCGCCGGGGGGCCCTCAGCCCTGAGGCTGGGGTAGAGAGAAGCTCGGACTCCCCACATTCGCGCCGGCCTGGCCGGCCGAGGGACCCGCCTCGCACGGTCCAGCCTTCCGACGTCACAATCGCAGAATGCGATTTGGCCTCGATGTGGCCCAGCAGCGTCTGGAGTGGCCGGAGATCCTGGAGCGCGTGCGCCTCGCCGAGCACCTCGGCTTCGACGGCGTCTGGGGATTCGACCACTTCGAGCCGATGTATGGAGAGGGCCCAGGCAACTGCTTCGAGGGGATGACCACCCTCGCAGCCCTGGCCACGGCCACCTCCCGGGTGCGGCTTGGGTTGCTGGTCACGGGCGTGACCTATCGGCATCCGTCGGTGCTGACAGCAGAGGCCATCACCATCGACCACGCTTCCAACGGCAGACTTGACTTGGCCCTGGGCGCTGCGTGGTACGGCGACGAACACCGCGAGCTCGGGGTCCCCTTTCCACCGATCTCGGAACGGATCGATCGCCTTGAGGATACCGTCGAGATCTTCCGCCGCTTGACCACCGGTGAGCGAGTGTCATACGCGGGCCGCACCATCTCGCTCGCCGACGCCCAGATGCGACCGCTGCCCGTCCAGAGGCCGCATCCTCCAATCTGGATCGGGGCCTCCGGTGAAGCCCGGATGCTGCCGTTGGCCGGCCGGGTCGCCGACGCGTGGCACGGCCTCGGCGACGCGAGCGTGCTCCGCCGCAAGTGGGAGATCGTGGCCGAGGCGGCGCGGCGCGCCGGCCGTGACCCTAGCCGAATCACGCGCGCTGGCTCGGTCTCGATCAGCGGTGACCTCGAGGTGGCGCGGACGGAGGTTGAGGCGCAGCGTGACGCCGGCACGAGTTACCTGATATGCGGCTGGCCAAGCGAGGGAGCGGCGCGGGTGGAGGAGTTCGCCCGAGCGATGGCAGTAGGCGAGTGAGGTTTCGACCTCAGCCCGTGCCGCCCGGCGGTGCCGCGGTCCAGGCATCAACGCTCGTGCGCCTATAGAGAGAAGGTCGGCCTGCCCAGCCCCACCAGCGTCGAGCTCCCGATCGGGCCATCCAGGAGGCGCGCGAAAGAGTTGCGCGCCGCCGTCCGCAACGCCGGCTTCGAATTCCCGCAGCGGCGGGTGACGGTCAACCTCGCTCCGCGACCAGTTGGCGCACCATCGGGGCCGACGTGGCGTACGTGTGGCCCGCCGCGTTCGCCGAGGACGCCCTGCTCAGTGACCCGGTGCCCGGTACTCGACGGTCTTATTGACAGCGGTGTCGATCTCTTCGGGCGCTACAGCGAATCAGCGATTCAGGACACTAGAAGGCATTTCCACAAGTCTTGACAGGACCTCAGTCGTAGACGGTGAGGATGTCCTCGGCGTCGTGCTCCAGGCTGTGCCGGAAAGGGAGTCGAACTCCCCTAGGTCACGGGCCGCCACCGACGCCCAGGCGGGTGAGCACCTCGGGCCACGGGGTCCCGGGCTGATGCGCGCACCTCGGGCAGAGGATCGCCATGTGGGGCCGATCACCCATTAGCCCAACGGACGCTGCGGGCGGATTGTCGATCTCTGTCAGATGGTCCATGCACAAGCCCATCCCGCAGACGGCGCACACAGCCACCGCTTCCTTTTCGGTGCCGGCCTTAGCCTCAAGGTAGCAATTCACCGCTATCCACCTCACCTACGGACCGTGGGCGACAACCGGTTGACACGGCCCAACTGGAACCCGAACGGCGCGAAGCGCTCAACCTTAGCACCCGCCCGCCACTCCTCTAACGTGATAACTCAAGTAAAGCACTGGATGGTTGGCTTATCAAGGGCGGATGTGCGTAATGCGATGTGGGTCCATCGACCACGAACTGCACATTTCGCTATGTTCAAACCGATCGACGCAAGGGATACGCCATGGCTTAGGCTGGCCGCGCCTCGGCTGAGCCTACGGGGAGCGATGCACCTCTTCAGCCCACCCCACGAGTAGGGGCGAACGGCGCGGGAGCCATAAGGAAGTCGCAACGAATCTCGGAGGTGGAGGGGCCGCCATCGCTGATGGCGATGCCCTAGAGGTCTCCCAAGGTCCAGAAGACCCCCGAAGGCTACGGGATCCCCGTCCCCAAGCGTGGGGAGTTTGGCGCGAATCTAGACAAGCTACTCAAGGCTCCCCAGCCACCCGAGAGGGTCGCCGGGCGCGGGGTGCTGCCTCGCAACCGCCAGGGCAGGGCGGTTGAGCCCTCCGCTGGGGCGCGGGGGCTGCTTGTAACAAGATCCGTGTGAATTTGCTTAATTCGCCCCAGGCACGGCCCGTGGCGGAGCGAGAGGGATTCGAACCCTCGATACCAGTTGACCCCGTATACCGCATTTCCAGGCCCCCGAAAGGGGTGGCGCAGGGGGGTGCAGGGAGGCATTTTGAATTCGCTGGAGGGTGCGGCCAGGCGGCGTCGGCCAGGGTTGGGCGGCCCCGTTGGGACTCTATTGGGACTCAGAGGACCGAGTCGGAGCCCCCCGATCGCGGCGTTCACGCCAGCACCGGTTGGCCTATCACCCGGGGGCTGCCGCGGCGCCGATCAGCTTCTGCGGCGCCGATCAGCTTCTTAGGACAACCTCTCTTCATAGGCACTCGGTTGCTGTCCAACCGAAGTAAAGCATCGGTCACCGGCGTCTAACTAATCGCCGTCGTTGATCTGGAAGCCTTCGTTGAGAAGCTCCGCGAGGAGAGTCGGCGATGAGCGCCACCCCGGAGAGCCGCGAGCGAGTTCAGTCGGCCATCTTCCCTACACTCCCGTGGCAGGGTCGTTACCGTGCCGCCGCAACATCCGGTGGGTCGTTGCATTCAATGCACGTATCAGCATCATCGGTATTGTGAAGGCGTGAGGGACAGCTCATCCATGGATGCCGTTGCCCCCCTATCCGATCGCGCATCAACTGCCGCTCGGATGGATCCGCCCCGCCGCCACGTCCGCCTGCGCATTGCCTGCGCAATCCTCCCCGTGCTGTTGCTGGCCCTGACGCCGGCTGGGCCCCTCGGTATGACGGCCGCCGCCCAAGGTACCGTGACGACACTGTGGGGCATCGACACTACGGACAGCGTCCAGCAGGACAACGACCTCAGCAACACCCAGACCGTCCTCGGGGCTCTTCCTCAGTTCGTCGGCCGGTATCTCGTATGGGATACGGACCTGACGAGCGCGGAGGCGCAGTACATCCAGAACGCAGGAGCGTCGATCCTTCTGATCGACAGCCCCAACCAAAGCTTCACCTCCGCAACCAGCGACGCGCAGCAGGCGATCGCCAAGGCGCAGAGCCTTGGGGTGCCCGTGGGGACGGCCATCTTCCGCGACGTCGAAGCGGACTCTCCGATCACAACCAGCTACATCACCGGCTTCTACGACGCATTCCAGGGCAGTGAATACGTGGCCGGCTTCTACGAGAACCCGGGCAGTGGTCATCCGTTCGAACCGCAGTACTGCGACGCGGTCTCCCAGAACTCAGCCATCGCGACCATGCCGCTGTGGTCGAGCGAGCCCGAGCTGGAGTCGTCCACGCCGTATCAGTCGGCGGCTCCATCCTGGCCTCCGGAGACCCCGAGCTGCGCCAACACGACGGTGGCCTGGCAGTACCTGGAGAACGGGGTGAACACTAGCAGCTGGCCGGGCAACTCTCCGAACGTGGACGTCGATGAGTTTGATACCAGTTACGACGGTTTACTGTGGGACTATGCCGCCGGTGGCATCGACACCACGAACTGGAAGATGGGGATGATGTCGGGCACGAGCCCGAGCATCACGGCGCTTGCCGGTGGAGGCTACGAGGCGGCCTTCCAGGCCACCAACACCAACCTCTGGACGGCCGGAACGACTGGCACTACGGACTGGCAGATGGGGATGATGTCAGGCACCAGTCCGAGCATCATCGCGCTCGCCGGTGGCGGCTACGAGGTGGCCTTCCAGGCCAACACGAGTGACCTGTGGACAGTTGGAACGGACGGCGCCAAGGACTGGCAGATGGGAATGATGTCAGGCACCAGTCCGAGCATCATGGCGCTTGCCGGTGGCGGCTACGAGGTGGCCTTCCAGGCCAACACGAGTGACCTGTGGACGGCTGGAACGGACGGCGCCAGGGACTGGCAGATGGGAATGATGTCAGGCACCAGTCCGAGCATCACGGCGCTCGCCGGTGGCGGCTACGAGGTTGCCTTCGAGGACAACACCACCAACCTGTGGACAGTCGGAACGGGCGGCGCCAAGGACTGGCAGATGGGAATGATGTCAGGCACCAGTCCGAGCATCATGGCGCTTGCCGGTGGCGGCTACGAGGTTGCCTTCCAGGCCAACACGAGTGACCTGTGGACAGTCGGAACGGGCGGCACCATCGACTGGCAGATGGGGATGATGTCGGGCACCAGCCCTGGCATCACGGCGGTCGCCGGTGGAGGATACGAGGCAACTTTTCAGGACCACAGCTCCGACCTGTGGACCGTGGGGAGGGCTGGCAACACCAACTGGCAGACGGGGGTCCTGTCGAGCAGTAGCCCGAGCATCGCGTCCGTCAGCGGCGGAAGCTACGTGGCGGCCTTCCAGGCCACCACCACCGACCTCTCGACGGTCGGACTCGGCGGAGCCATCGACTGGCAGATGGGGATGATGTCGGGCACGAGCCCGAGCATCACGGCGTTCTCCGGTGGCGGCTACGAGGCCGCATTGCAGGCGAACACCACCGACCTATGGACGGTCGGAACGGCCGGCGTGACGGACTGGCAGATGGGGATGATGGCGGGCACCAGTCCGAGCATCACGGCGCTCTCCGGCGGCGGCTACGAGGTGGCCTTCCAGGCCAGCTCCGCCGACCTGACGACGGCTGGAACGGCGGGCACCACGAACTGGCAGATGGGGATGATGGCGGGCACCAGTCCGAGCATCACGGCGCTCTCCGGCGGCGGCTACGAGGTGGCCTTCCAGGCCAGCTCCGCCGACCTGACGACGGCTGGAACGGCGGGCACCACGAACTGGCAGATGGGGATGATGGCGGGCACCAGTCCGAGCATCACGGCGCTCTCCGGCGGCGGCTACGAGGTGGCCTTCCAGGCCAGCTCCGCCGACCTGACGACGGCTGGAACGGCGGGCACCACGAACTGGCAGCTGGGGATGATGGCGGGCACGAGTCCGAGCATCACGGCGCTCGCCAGCGGCGGCTACGAGACGGCCTTTCAGGCCAACACCACCGATCTATGGACGGCTGGAACTGCTGACGCCACAGACTGGCAGATGGGGATGATGTCGAGCACCAGCCCGAGCATCACCGCGCTCGCCGGTGGCGGCTGCGAGGTGGCCTTCCAGAACGCCACCACCAATCTCTGGACGGTTGGAACGGGCGGCACCACGGGCTAAAGACGTTCGCGTAATACACTGACAAAGAAGTCACAGAGAAAGGCCGGCCTGGCCGAGGACCCGAAGAGGAGCTGCTGGCTGTTGCGGATCCGCTGCGCACCGATACGGGCGGCGGCCATGGTGTCGGCGATCTCGAGGTCACACCGGTTGGCCGACTCGTTGCCCTTGAGGCTGGCCCACAGCCCTCAAGGGGGTTGAGCTCGGGAGCGTAGGCGGGAAGGCGCTCAGCGGTCAGCCAGCGTTGCTGGCGATGCAGATAGTCGCGCATACGACGGCTGCGATGGCTGTTAAGGCCGTCCCAGAGCAGGAGGACGCGCTCGCCGCGAAAGTGATGGCGGAGCTGCTCCAGGAACTCGATCAAGCCCTCGTCGTTGTAGGCACCCGGACGCAAGTGGAAGTCGAGGCGGGCGCGCCGGCCGTCCCAACGGTACCCTGGCCGCGGCCATGGGCCCCCACCTCTTCCTCCCCGACCGAGCCCCCGAGGTCCAGGTGGCGGCTCTCGGCGACCTGGGCGAGGCGATCGGCGCCGCCCTCCTCGTGGGCGCCGCCGGAGCGGACTCAGATGGTGACCGCCGCCCAGGTCCGGCCACCGTCGGTGGTCATCAGCAGGGTGCCGACGGAGCTGGTCGAGGAAGTGGCGATGGCGACGCCCTGGGTGGTGGTGCCGAACCCGACGTAAGCGATGGCCGTGCCGGTGCCCCCGGTGTAGACCGTGCTCCAGCTCCCACCCCCGTTGAAGGTCGCCACGATGTCCCCTCCACACCCGGCGGCTGCGACCGAGGTGCTGGAGCTGGCGAGCGTCGCGCTGCTCTGGCAGGTGGAGGGCAGAGCGGTCGTGAGCTGGGTGAAGCTGCCTCCCCCATTGGTCGAGGTGAAGGCGTCCTCGGCGGGACTGCCTGACGTGTACGCCCCGACGCCGCAGATGGCGACGAGGTCCTGGGTGCTGGCGGCGGCGAGCGCAGCGGGGCCGCCCGCTGTGCTGCACGCCGGCGTCCACGAGCTCCAGGCGCCGCTCTGCAGGCGGGCGCCGCCCACCACCGTCCGGTCGTTCTCCAGCACCCAGCCCGCGGAGCCCTGGATGACCAGCTGAGCGCCGGGTATCGGCCCAGCGCCGAATTCGATGCCGGTCGGTGAGGTCACCCAGGAGTTGGTCCCCACCGGGCTGCTGGCGATCGTGAATCCGGAGGTTCCGAAGTACACGGCGTACACCTCGCCCGCGGCCGTCTCCAGGCCCTGGATGGGGGTCATGCCACCCCCGGATCCCAGGCCCGGAAGGGTGACCTGGACCCAGGTGGCGCCACCGTCATGGGTGGCCCAGAGCTGGCTGCCGTATGCCCAGCCGTCCTGCTGATCGGCGAAGCGGACGCCGGAGACCCCGCTGGTCGCGGACCCGGTGTAGAAACCGATGGGAGGCGGGGTGACGCTGGTCCACGACGTCCCACCGTCCTGGGTCCGGGCCAGTGCAAGGCTGCCGCCGACCGTGCCGAGGACCCAGGCGTCCTGGGACGAGACGAAGGTCACCGAGGCGGCCTCGAAGTCGGCGATGGGGGCCGGAGCCGGGGTGGCGGGGGGTGCGTACGCGGACGGCTTGGCGGTGGTGACGGGCCGGCTCGCCGTCGGCGACGCCGTCGGGGTGCCACTGCCCCTGGTGGGGGTCCGGGTGGCAGACGTGCTGCCGCAGGCCGCGAGCAGTGCCCCGAGGGCTAGCAGGGCGGGGGCAGCCCTCGGGCGCAGACCGGTGCGTCGTGTCATGGACAAGCTCCTCTGAGGCACTCCACCCTACACCTGAATACGGCCTGCGAAAGCGTCCCGTGACATCACGGCTCCCGCCCCTCGCTCTGTCGCGCCTACTATTCGCCCCGCGTACCAGGCGGTCCTCCGCTCGGAGTGGAAGCCTGCAGCTCCCGGGCGTCGATCACGGCCAGCCTGCTTGCCAGCCGGTCTGCGAGCGCGTAGCGAGCGGCGAAGTAGCGGGGTGACGTGTAGCTGACCTTGGTCTGGTCCCCGGCCGCCCACACCAGCACCTTGAGGGGCAGGTCGAGTGCCGCGAGCGGCGCCGCCACCATGACCGGCGTCCCGGCCGGCGGGCTGCCGAAGATGACGACCTTGGTGTCGCGCAGCTCGAGCCCCACGCTCTCGGCCTCACTGCTGTGGTCGATCACGGCGAAGACCTTCATCCCGCGCGCCTCCACCGCCATCACGAGGCGGGCGACGGTCTCCGGCACGGAGCGAGGGCTCAGCTTGGTGACCACTCCCGCCTCCGCGCCACCTCCCAAGACCGCCTGACCAGCGAGCTCCGGTATCCTCCGTGGAGTTCTCTCTCAAAGGAAGTGGGCCGTAAGAAAACGCGCCATGAGCTACGAAGAGCGTAAGCGTCTGATTGCCGAGCTCCAGAATGTGCGCCACTCCCGCGTGCTCTGCTTCGTTTTGTCTGACCGCGAAGCGTTCCCCGCCGCCATTCCCGGCTTCGCGCCTACTATGGCCAGCGACTCGCTCCTTCGGGTCCGAGACCTTCTCCACGAGATAGGGCGCGTCGAGCAGTTAGACCTGTTCCTCTATACCCGAGGTGGGGCGGTTGAGACGGTCTGGCCGCTCGTCACCAATCTACGAAGTCACTGCGAGCGACTCTCGATCCTCGTCCCTTACCGCGCGCACAGCGCCGGCACGATGCTGTGCCTCGGGGCGGACGAGCTCCTAATGAGCGATGGCGCGGAGCTCAGTCCGATCGACCCTACCACTGGCAACCCGTTCAATCCACGCGATCCCACTAATCAGGCAAATCAGTTTGGCATTAGCGTCGAAGACGTGACCGCCTACTTCGACTTCGCGCGTACGGTCGCGGGCATAAGCCAAGAACAGTACGTCCTCGATGTGCTCAAGCAGCTAACGTCTCAGGTTCACCCCCTGGCCCTGGGCAACGTCCAGCGCGTGTACCTTCTCATCGGGCGACTCGCGCGTGAACTATTGGCGCTCCACCTGAACCGCGACGACCAGCTCTTCGAGGCTATCGTTTCCGGACTTACCACGCGCTTCTACTCACACCTTCACGCGATTTCGCGGCTGGAGGCACAGTCCCTGCTGGGAGACAAGTGGGTCCGCGCACCCGCGACGACCGAGGCAGCGGCCATCGACCCACTCTTTCGAGCGTTTTCCAACGACCTCCACTTAGAGGAGAAGTTCAACCTCCCGGACGAGATGGGAGATCAGCCGTCGCTGAGCGTGCGTGCCATCGGAGGCTTCATTGAGACCGACAGCAGATCCTTCGTTCACGAAACCCGGGTGAATGTGATGCAGCGGCCGCAGCTGCCGCAGGGGATCCAGCTACAAGTGGCCCCGGGCCAGACTGTCCCGCTAGCTCCATGGGTGGGGAGACTCTATGACTTCGGAACCCAAGCGACCGGTTGGATCCCCAACACGGAGGATCTGTAGGATTTGGCGGAGCGAGAGGGATTCGAACCCTCGATACGAGTTGACCCCGTATACCGCATTTCCAGGGCGCCGGAGGGGGTGGTATGGGGGGGCACGAGGGGGCATTTTGAATTCGCTGGGCGGCCAGGCGAGGCCGCGTCGGGCAGGGTTGGGCAGCCCCGTTGGGACTCTATTGGGCCACGCGGGCAGGGCCAGAGTCCCCCCTGGTTGCGGCGTTTGAGGGGAACGCTGGCTAGTGTGCCGGCCCCGGCTCTCCCAGATCCTGGAGGCCAATTTGCTGAGGGTCCGTGGCGACCGCCGGGTGCTCGCGCCCGTAGGCGCCCTCGTGGCTGGCCAGGGCCCGCTCCCGCAGCGGGCGCGCCGCCCCCGAGTCCCCCAGCAGTTCCGCCCGGCCTCGCCCACCCGTTGGCTATGGGCCTTGGGCCGATCTCTCCCCTACCGGACCTCCGCCCCGACCCCCGCGTCCACGAGGGCTGAGAGCGCCTCAACGACGCCAGCCCGCGCCGGCCCACCGTCCGGCGATGGTGAACCTCGGTCTTCCCAGGTACACCGCCGGCTCGGTCAGACGCTTACGCGGTAGTGGAGGTGAACGACGCCGTTTCGGAA
>ODAK010004258.1_pt1 | contig 14683 bp, 11 predicted proteins | sample 1539591 | NCBI WGS metagenome assembly ODAK01 (sample SAMEA3539303, study PRJEB22396) | soil metagenome | biome: tundra; feature: field; material: soil | place: USA | collected 2010-05 | depth 0.15 m | reverse complement strand
GAAGGGCACCATATCCATGAACCGCTCCGCCGCACCAGGGGCCATCGGCCTCTACGACCCCGCAAACGAGCACGATGCCTGTGGCCTCGCGATGGTCGCCAAGCTGTGGGGCGAAGCGACCCACGCGGTCGTCGAGAAGGCGCTCGACGCGCTGGAGAACCTGGAGCATCGCGGCGCCGAGGGCGCCGACCCCAACACCGGCGACGGCGCCGGGATCCTGCTGCAGATCCCGGATGCGTTCATCCGCGCGGTCGTGGCCGGCGTCGACCTGCCGCCGGCCGGGCGCTACGGAGTCGGCGTCTGCTACCTGCCCAGCGACCCCGAACGCCGCCATGCGCTCGAGCAGCTGATCGGCGAGACGATCGCCGACGAGGGCCAGCGCGCGATCTGGTGGCGCGACGTCCCGGTCGACGAACGCTACGTGGGGGAGACCGCCAGGCTGTCGGCCCCGGTGATCCGCCAGGTGATCGTGGCCGCGTCGGATGAGCTGGAGGATTCCGACGCGTTCGAGCGCAAGCTGTACGTGATCCGCCGTCGGCTGGAGCATGAGGGCGGCAACGAGCTGCACATGCCGAGCTTCTCCAGCCGCACGATGGTCTACAAGGGGATGCTCACCGCGCCGCAGCTGCCGCGGTACTTCACCGATCTGCGCGATCCGCGGCTGGCCTCGCGCCTGGCGCTCGTTCACTCGCGTTTTTCCACCAACACGTTCCCGAGCTGGGAGCTCGCGCACCCCTATCGGATGATCGCCCACAACGGCGAGATCAACACGCTGCGCGGCAACGTCAACTGGATGCGGGCGCGCGAGTCCCAACTCTCGTCAGAGCTGTTCGGCGAGGACCTGGCCAAGGTGGTTCCTGTGGTCCGGCAAGGCGGCTCGGACTCCGCGGTCTTCGACAACGTGCTGGAGCTGCTGGTGCTCAGCGGCCGCTCGATCCCGCACGCGATCATGATGATGATCCCCGAGGCCTACAAGACGCGCAGGGACATCGACCCCGACGTCCACGGCTTCTATGACTTTCACTCGTGCCTGATGGAGCCGTGGGACGGTCCCGCCGCGGTGGTGTTCACCGACGGCCGTCTCGCCGGCGCGGTGTTGGATCGCAACGGCCTGCGGCCCGGTCGCTGGATCCAGGACACCGAGGGCTACGTGGTGCTGGCCTCTGAGACGGGCGTGACCACGGTCGCCCCCGAGCACGTCTCGCGCAAGGGGCGCCTGGCGCCCGGCAAGCTGTTCTTGATCAATCTCGAGGAGGGGCGGATCGTCGAGGACGAGGAGGTCAAGCGCCGCGTCGCCCGCCGCAAGCCCTACGGCGAGTGGTACGAGCGCTCGGTGGTCCACATCGACGACCTGCCCGACCGTGAACCGCGCACACCGCGGGTGGAGCCGCTGCGCTCCAAGCAGCTCGCCTTCGGGTATTCGCTGGAGGACCTGCGGATGATCATCGCGCCGATGGCGGCCAACGGCGAGGAGCCGGTCGCGAGCATGGGCAACGACGCCGCTCTGGCGGTGCTCTCAGAGCGCCAGCCACCGCTGTTCGCCTACTTCAAGCAGCTGTTCGCGCAGGTCACCAATCCCCCGATCGATCCGATCCGTGAGAACCTCGTGATGAGCCTGCAGGCCGGCGTCGGCGCCGAGTTCAACCTGCTGGCCGAGTCCCCTGACCAGGCCCACCAGCTGGTGATGGACCAGCCGATCCTGCGCAACCACGAGCTCGAGAAGCTGCGCCAGGTTTCCCACGAGATCTTCGACGCCGCCACGCTCGACATCACCTGGCCGATCGAACGGGGCCACGCCGGCATGGAGGCGCGGCTGCAGGCGCTGTGCGAGGAGGCGGCGCGCTACGTCGACAACGGCGCCAACATCCTGATCCTGTCGGACCGCAACCTGGGGCCCGAGCGGGTGGCGATGCCCTCGCTGCTGGCCGTGGCGGCGGTCCACCATCATCTGGTGCGCGCGGGCACGCGGCTGCGCACCGGCCTGGTGATCGAGTCGGGCGAGCCCCGCGACATCCACCACATGGCCACGTTGATCGGCTACGGCGCCTCGGCGATCAACCCGTACCTGATGTTCGAGTCGCTAGACGAGCTGGCCGAGCGCTCCGTGCTGCCCGTCGACCTCGATCCCGAGGAGGCCGAGAAGCGGATCGTCAAGGCGATCGGCAAGGGCCTGCTCAAGACGATCTCCAAGATGGGGATCTCCACGATCCAGTCCTATTGCGGCGCGCAGATCTTCGAGGCGGTGGGGCTGGAGCGAGACCTGATCGACAAGCACTTCACCGGCACCGCGTCACGGATCGGCGGCGTCGGGTTGGAGGTGCTGTGCACCGAGGCGCTGGAGCGCCACTTCCGGGCCTACCCCAAGACGGCCCGCGATCTGCTGCCGGTCGGCGGCGTGCTGCAGTGGCGCCGCGACGGCGAGCTGCACATGTGGAATCCCGACACGATCGCCAAGCTCCAGCACGCGGTTGGCGCGCCGGCACCGCCGGATCCGGCCGTCGGCGAGTCCCCCCAGCAGGTGTACGCCGAATTCGCCCGGCTGGCCAACCAGGAGACCACGCAGAAAGCGACCCTGCGCGGGCTGATGAAGCTGCGCGAGGCGCCGGAGCCGCTGGCGCTGGACGAGGTGGAGTCCGCGGTGGACATCGTCAAGCGCTTCAGCACCGGCGCGATGAGCCTCGGCTCGCTGTCACGCGAGGCGCACGAGACGATGGCGATCGCGATGAACCGGATCGGCGGGAAGTCCAATACCGGCGAGGGCGGGGAGGACCCCTCGCGGTACGTGGCTGACCCCGGCGGGGATCTGCGGCGCTCGGCGATCAAGCAGGTCGCGTCGGGCCGCTTCGGTGTCACGATCCACTATCTCGTAAACGCCGATCGGCTGCAGATCAAGATGGCCCAGGGCGCCAAGCCCGGCGAGGGCGGCCAGCTGCCCGGCCACAAGGTCGACGACTACATCGCCAAGATCCGCAACTCGACCCCCGGCGTCGGCCTGATCTCGCCGCCGCCCCACCACGACATCTACTCGATCGAGGACCTCAAGCAGCTGATCTACGACCTGCGCTGCGCCAACCCGACCGGCTCGGTGTCGGTTAAGCTGGTCTCCGAGGTCGGCGTCGGCACGGTGGCGGCGGGAGTCGCCAAGGCCAACGCCGATCACGTGACGATCTCCGGTCACGACGGCGGCACCGGCGCCTCGCCGCAGTCCTCGATCCAGGCCGCGGGCGTACCGTGGGAGATCGGCATCGCCGAGACCCAGCAGACGCTGCTGCTCAACGACCTGCGCTCGCGGATCACCGTCGAGGTCGACGGGCAGATGAAGACCGGACGCGACGTGGTGATCGCGGCGCTGCTGGGCGCCGACGAGTTCGGCTTCTCGACCGCGCCGCTGATCGCGATGGGCTGCATCATGATGCGCGTCTGCCATCTGAACACGTGTCCGGTGGGAATCGCCACCCAGGACCCGGAGCTGCGCAGCCGCTTCCGCGGCACGCCGGAGCAGGTCGTCAACTACCTGATGCTGGTCGCCGAGGACGTGCGCCAGATCATGGCCTCGCTCGGCGTCGCGACCTTTGCGGATCTGATCGGGCGCACCGATCTGCTGGAGATGGACGAGGCGATCGACCACTGGAAGGCGCGGGGCGTGGACCTGTCGATGATCCTCACCAGCCCTGACCTGCCGCCGGACACGGCGCGCCGCCGGACCCGGCCGCAGGTGCCGGTGCTCGACGACGCGCTGGACTGGGAGCTCGTGCGCCTGGCAGAGCCGGCGCTGGAGCAGGGCGAGCAGCTCAGGCTCGGCCCGATCCCGGTGCGCAACGTCAACCGCACGGTTGGCGGGATCCTGTCCGGCGAGATCGCTCGCCGCCGCGGCGTGCACGGCCTGCCCGAGGGCACGATCGAGATCTCCTTTTCAGGCTCGGCGGGGCAGAGCTTCGCGGCCTGGCTGGCCCCGGGCGTGACCTTCTCGCTGCGCGGCGAGACCAACGACTACACCGGCAAGGGGTTGTCGGGCGGCGTGGTCTCGGTCCGCCCGCCGGAGTCGGCGCTGTTCCGGGCCGAGGAGAACGTGATCGTCGGCAACACCGTCCTGTACGGGGCCACCGCGGGCCGGGCGTTCTTCCGCGGCCTGGCGGGCGAGCGCTTCGCGGTGCGCAACTCAGGCGCGCACGCGGTCGTCGAGGGAGTCGGCGATCACGGCTGCGAGTACATGACCGGCGGCCGGGTGGTGGTGCTCGGCACCACCGGGCGCAACTTCGCCGCCGGCATGAGCGGAGGGGTCGCCTACGTGTACAACACCGACCGGCGCTTCGAAGGACGCTGCAACACCGAGCTCGTCGACCTCGAGGAGCTGGCCAAGGAGGACGAGGCGGAGGTCAAGGCGCTGATCTCAGAACACGCGCAGCGCACCGGCTCGCTGGTCGCGCGCAACGTGCTGGCGTCCTGGGAGCGGGCCCGCGAGCGGTTCGTGAAGGTGATGCCGCGCGACTACAAGCGCGTGCTCGCCGAGCTGGCCGAGCGCGAGCGCGAGCAGGAGGCCGTGGAGGCCTGACGCGAGCGGCGCCCGGTCGGGTGCCGCCCCGCCCTCCCCGCGAGCGCGACGTCCGGGTCGTCCAGCCGGCCGTCCCGCGCTCACCCGCGAGCCTGAGCAGCACCGTCACCCAGGTGCAGGTGCGCCGCTCGCCTCAGCAGCGCTCTGGTCAGGCCCTGGATCGTGTCGATCCCGTATTGCATCGTGGGGTCGCCGTCGGTCATGACCGCCAGCGCGAACGTCCGCCCGTGGCCCTCCAGCCGCGCGATCTGGTGCACCAGCTGGCCCAGTGCGGTCGGCTCCGAGCCGTCCTTGAAGAACACCGCGTAGCCGAGCGGCCGCGCGATCACCGGGATGCCCCAGGTCTGCGAGGGCTCGATCGTGGACAGCAGGTAGCGGGCGTACCCGACGAACTCGGGCGGGATCAGCGAGTCCATCTCGAAAAAGAAGTGCGCCTGGTCCGCGGGGCTGAGCTCGGCGTTCAGCCACGAGCCCGAAACCGAGAAGTCGGTCATCCCGGCCGCCGCTGCGATCGCGTAGAGCCCGGAGTCGCCGACGATCGACCAGCATAGCGTGGCCGCGTTGTTGTCGGAGATGTGGATCATCGGGTACAGGAACGAGTTGCTATAGGCGTCGACGTGGTGCTGGCCGATCGCGTGCAGTCGACGGAGGTAGGCGACCAGCAGCATCGCCTTGACCACACTCGCGGTGGTGAACCTCCAGTGCACGTGCAGGCCGGAGAGACGGCCCTCGCTGTCGAACACGGCGAACGCGGTCCGCCCGGTCCGGCTCGACAGGTAGGCCGCGGCGCGCGAGATCGCGGCGGGGTCCGGGAAGCCCACGGGAAGCGAGCCGCCCCCGTGGTAGCCGCGCCCTGAGCACCCCGGTGGCCGGCGGGGGTTCAGCAGCGCATGGTCTGAGGGCGCGTGCAGGCAGGCCCGGAAGCGATACCGCCCGGCCGGCAGCGGGATGCCGATGTGCAGCACCGCCACCGAGCGGCTGAGCGGGTAGGCGTGGGTCGAGGCGGCGGTGAGAAAGCGACTGCTGGATCCGCTGGCAAACGACCAGCTCACCGGAGCGCCGCCCCAGCGCAGGTCCCGCGGGTGAAACACGACGATCGTCACACCGGCGCGCCCCAGCGGGAGCGCCTGTACGCGGGTGAGCGTGAGCCCGATCACCCCGATCACAACGGTCGCCGTCACGGGGCTGCCGGCCGGCGTGGCGCTGTAGCGGCTGTTGCGGTCCGGCACGACGGCGAACGAGAACGCCCCGCCGGCGGTGGTCGTGGCCGTCCTGACGAGCGCCCGTGACCGGTATGGATAGGGGCTCTTGTAGAGGTTCACGACGCCCCCGGCCGGCGCGCCGCTGACCTGACCGGAGAGCACGATCCGGGTCCCGCTGGTCACCTGCGTCGAGCGCGTGTGCAGCGAGATCGAGGGCGCGGCGTGACCGCTGGCGGGCGCGGCGACGGTCAGCGCGATCGCGCCGAGTACGGCCAGCATTCCGGTCCGGGAGAGCATCTGAGCGCGGGACTCTAATCCGCCGGGCCGCCTTCGCGCTGAAGGAGGCACGCGCATTGCTGGTGCAGCGAACGATGCACTAGCCTCCCGGGACCGTGGGTGAGCTTGGAGCGTTTCTGAAGATCCACCGGGTCGGCTTTGAGAAGCGCGACCCGCGCCAGCGCGTGCACGATTACCGCCAGTACTTCGCGCTGCAGTCAGATCAGGAGCTCAGCCGCCAGGGCGCCCGCTGCATGGACTGCGGGGTGCCGTTCTGTCACGAGGGCTGCCCGCTGGGCAACCTGATCCCCGACTGGAACGACCTCGTGTACCGCGACAAGTGGCGCGAGGCGCTCGACCAGCTGCATTCGACCAACAACTTCCCTGAGTTCACCGGTCTGATCTGCCCCGCGCCGTGCGAATCGGCCTGCGTGCTGGCGATCAACGACGACCCGGTGGCGATCGAGCAGATCGAGCTGGCGATCATCGAGCGCGGGTATGCCGAGGGCTGGGTCGTCGCCGAGCCACCTGACCGGCGATCGGGCAAGACCGTCGCCGTCGTCGGCGCGGGACCCGCCGGCCTCGCCGTGGCCGCCGAGCTAAACCACTGCGGCCATGCGGTGACCGTCTACGAGCGCGACGAGGGGCCGGGCGGGCTGATGCGCTTCGGCGTGCCCGACGCCAAGCTCGAGAAGTGGAAGATCGACCGGCGCGTGTCGATCCTCGAGCAGGAGGGGATCGAGTTCATCTACAACCGGGACGTGGGGCGCGACGTCACCGCAGAGGAGCTGCAGGAACGCTACGACGCACTGGTGCTCGCCGTCGGGTCACGAGTCTCGCGCGACATCGACGCCCCGGGACGCGAGCTGGCCGGGATCCACTTTGCGATGGACTATCTCTACCAGCGCAACCGCTGGGTGGCCAAGCAGGAGGACCGGCCGTCGCGCGACCCGGTGACCGGGACCGAGATCAGCGCCCGCGCCAAGAAGGTGATCGTGATCGGAGGCGGCGACACCGGCATGGACTGCATCTCCAACTCCCATCGCGAGCAGGCCCACAGCGTGGTGATACTCGACGTGTACGCGGCGCTGCCGCAGACCGGCCACGATCCCCGCCACCCGTGGCCGCTGCCGCCCAAGCGGACGACCAGCACCTACGCGCTGGATGAGGGCGGCAAGCGCCGCTGGGGGACGGAGGTGACGGGCTTCGGTGGCCGGGACGGATCGGTCAGCCACGTCTACGCCCGCCAGGTCACTGGGACCTCGTCGCGCGACCTCACGCCCGTTCCGGGCAGCGAGTTCGTGCTGGAGGCCGACCTGGTGCTGATCGCGATCGGCTTCGAGCACCCCGAGCACGAGGGCATCGTCGGCGAACTGGGGCTGGCGCTGGACCGGCGCGGCAACATCAGCACCAAGCAGACCTACCGGACCTCGACCGGCCGGGTGTACGCCTGCGGCGACGCGCGGATCGGGCAGTCGCTGATCGTCACCGCGATCGCCGAGGGCCGCAAGTGCGCCCGGATCGTCAACGCCGACCTCGGCGGCAGCCCGATGGACGCCGATCGGGAGATGCTCGCGGTGGGCGCATGGAGCGGCGAAGCGGATCGCACGCTTCGTCACGAGGCCGAGGCCGCGGGGACCGTGCGACCGGGCGAGGAGTTCTTCACCGGGCCCGGAACCCGGGAAAGCTAATAATTCTCCTACGCGAGTCAGGGCCCGGAGTGGTAGGTTAAAGCGCGAACGAGGGCCACGCTGACGCGCGTTCGGGTGCGGACGAGAGCGAAGTAAAGGTTTAGATAAGGCTTGGGACGGGGAAACTCGCCCCTGTCGGTCAGGGAACTGCGCCCCCACTTCCCTGACTCTCCGGGGGACCCAGATGGATCTGGGTCCCCCGGGTCTTTAACGGCGCACTTGCGCCGGAGGCGCGCGGCCGACTGCTCGGTGTGCGACCGTGTGGGCATGCTGACGCTGACCGCCGCCGGCGCGTTGCACGACCACGGGCACGCATCGATCGGGAGCACGATCAGTCACCTGTTCGACTCCGCCGGCAAGTTCTTCTCACAGCTGGCCAACCTCGGCTGGATCTCGCTGCTGATCGGCCTGGCCTGCTACGGGCTGTACCTGCTGCTGCGCTCGCGGGCGCTGTTCAACGCCGTGCGCGCCGCCTATCCGGGCGTTCCCGTGCGCTGGCGGGACGTGTGGGGCGCCTACATGGTCGGCTACGCGGTCAACAACGTGTTCCCACTGGGCGGCGGCAACATCGCGCAGCTGTTCCTGACGCGGATCGCGATTCCGCCCTCCAGCTATCCGGCGATCGCCGCCGGTCTCTCCACCGGGGTGGTGTTCGACTGGCTCGTCGGGCTGTTGGTGATGTGCTTTGCGTTCACCCAGGGCGTATTCCCCAAGCCGCCCGATTTCTCCAAGCTGCCCGCGTTCGACATCAGCTTCTTCGCCTCGCACATGCGCTTCACGCTGTTCTTCCTGACCGTGCTGAGCATCGGCTTCCTGGTCGCCTTCGCGCTGCTGTCGGCCCGCGTGCGGGCCTTCTGGCAACGCGTGCGCCAGGGTTTGACGATCCTGCGTGATCGCCGCCGGTGGCGGCGGGAGATGGCCACCTGGCAGGCCGCCAGCTGGGTGGCGCGGTTCGCCTCCTACTGGGCGCTGCTCGATGCGTTTCACATCGGCGGCTCGGTCCGCAACGCGCTGCTCGTGCTGGCCGTGCAGGTCGTCGCGTCGGTGTTCCCGTTCACGCCCGGGGGCGCCGGGGTCCAGCAGGCGCTGCTGCTGACGATCTTCGCCCACAACGCCGACGTGGCCTCGTTCTCGGTCGGTCAGCAGATCGCCACAGCGGTGCTCAGCTCGGCGCTCGGGTTCGGCGCGCTGGTGCTGATCTTCCGCTTCCGGAGCTTCCGTGAGGTGATCCAGCGTGGCCGCGAGCATCGTCGCGGCGAGGGGGTCGGCGGCGTGGAGCCCGAGGACCCGCGCTCGGACTGGGTCGCGTCGGGCTGAGGGTCGCCCGCGGTCGTCCGGCGGGGGGCGGGCGGTCGTTCGGAGGCGGGCGGTCGTTGGCGGCGGGTCAGCTCGCCCCCGGTGGAGTCGGGGTGACTCCGGCCGGTCTGCGGCAACCGCGCCAAAGCCCGCGCGTTCCGCGAGCGTCGCGCGCCCGGCGCGACAATGGGAAGCCCTTACGGCCTTTAGGTCCGCGACTGGAGGACTCTTGGGTTCCCCGCCGCTGGAGCTTGGCGCTGAGCGAGACCCTCAGGTCCCCGGCCGCTGGAGCTTGGCGCTCAGCGGGAACCGGTTGTCAGAGCAGGTGCCGCCGATGATGCTCAGCTGGCCCGTGGCCCGCGCACGCGAAAAGCTCGCCGACACCCGCAGGGACAGCTGGGTGACATTGACGGTCCCGCTCGGGCCGATGAACAGGTCGATGGCACCGAAGGGACCCCCGCAGGGCTTCAGCTCAGTCGGCAGCGTGATCGACGCCGCCACGCGCCCGCCGGCGATGACCTTGAACTTGCCCGACTCGCCGTCTGAGAACTGCACCCGCCAGGTTCCATCCTGCACGACGCGTCGCTTGGCGGGACGCATATGCCAGGTCAGCTTCCCTTGGCAGCCGCCGGAGGAGACGTGGTAGTGGGCGGCGAGGGAGGCGCTGCGAGCCCCGGCCAGACCACCTTCGAAACCGTGGGTGAGCCCGAACGACCCATGGCGACGCACCGGGCTCGGCTGGCCGACGGTGAGCAGGTTCTCCAGGTAGTTGGAGGCGGACGGCGGGCACTTGTCGGGGACCAGCAGGACCAGATCCTGATAGCCGTAGGCCGGGGAGCCAAAGCGCCGGGCGAAGCCGGGCTCGGACAGCAGTGAGAAGCTCGCCGGATAAGCGTTGACGGTTCCCTCCCAGTCGCCGAGGGCCGGAACGTAGGGTTTCCCCCTCTGGGGTGTGATCTCCGGGGGATGGGTTCTGGGCTGCGTGGTCGTGGGTCTGGTCGTCGTTGTCGTAGGTGTCGTCGTTATCGTTATTGCGGTCGTCGTTGTCGGGTGGGGGAGGGCCGCCGAGGCGGCCGTCGCCCCCGCGCGAGACAGCGCGATCGACGCCGCGGGCCCGAGCGCGCCGGCGAGTGCGATCGTCGCGAACAGGGTCAAGCGCCGTCCCCGCCCGGAACGGCGCTCCTGCTCGGGTGCTTGCCTAGCGCCTGTCACCTCGCCTTCCCTTGGGACCCGGTCGAATTGCGGCCCCTTTGGGTCGGTCATCCTATCCGGCCGCCGGTAACGGCGTCGAAGCGCGCTGCGGCCGACGCACGCGGCGTGCAAGGATGAATGGAGCAATTGCCGACCTTCTGCCGTCATAACCGCCTGATCCAGAACTGCCCGATCTGTGCCCGCGAGCAGCAGATCGAGCTGCGACCGGTGCTGTCCCCCGGCGCGCCGCGAACGGGCGCCCCGCGCGCGACCCCGCCGCGCGAGCGCGCGGCGGGGTCTCGGACCGCCGGCTCCGGCGCCGCGCGGACAGGGAGCCGTTCGGGCGGCGGACTACGGCTTCGCCAGCTCTCCCGGGGCGCCGAGGACGGCTACCGGTCTTCGCTCACGCCGGGACTGCACTCGAGCGCGGATGCCGATCGGCTCGCGCAGGAGCTGGCCTTCGCCGCTGGCCGCCTGTCGCGCCTGGAGAGCGATCCGCCTGGTCTCTACGCCGCCGTCGCCGCCGGCCCGGAGGACATCGAGGAGCGCACCTGGCTGGCGTTCCTGATCGCGTATCTGTGCCCGCTGGAGGACAATCAGCCCTTCGCCCAGATCGAGCGCGTGCGAACGTCCTGGGCATCGGGGGAGTTGCCCGATCTCAGCGACGCGCAGTTCGGCCCGCGCGGCGCGCAGGACCAGCCCGGCTCCGGGCGCACGCTGGAGGCATACCTAGCCTGGGCCGCGCGCGCGGGCTCCCAGGCCGCCTCGTTCACCGGAGAGGACTCATGGACTCCGGAGCGCCGCTTTGCGCGGACCTACGAGCGGCTCGCGCTCCCGGGGCTGCATCGCGCGGCGCGCTTTGATCTGCTGGTCACGCTCGGCCGGCTTGGCGTCTACGAGCTGAGCCCGGCAACCCTGGCACTGGGCGGGGACAACGAGGTCACGCTTGGCGCCAAACGCGTGCTGGGGATCGGCGATCCGCTGCTGCTGGAGCGCCGCGCCGTCGAGCTGGCGCAAGCCTGCGAGCTCCCGTTGGAGTCGCTTGACCTGGGCCTGGGCAACTGGGAGACCGGTACCCGCGCCAGGCTCGGTCTGGGTGCCGATGCCGAGCCGCCCGCCGACGCATTGGAGTCTGCGCGGGCGGCGCTCGGTCTCTGACGCGTCGGTTCGCGACGGCGGCGCTGCACCGCTCCGCGCGCCGGCGTCATAGCTCCGTCCGGACCAACGCTTACCTTTCCCGGGCGTCTGGATCCCCGAGTCGGAGCTGCAATGCCACTCTGCTTCATCGAACCGCAAAACGCCATCCGGGTCATCGCCGATTCGGTCGGACGTGAGGCGCGCCGCCAGATCCTGGGCGAGGTCGTGCGCGCGTGGGTTGACGAGATTCCGGAGTCAGAGCTCGAGTCCCACTACGCCAAGGCGGTCGCTGATCTCGATGAGCATGATCTCTCGCTGCTCGCCGCCTGGCACGCATCGCTGGAGGTCGGTCACCCGCTCCCGAACAAGGAGTTCCTGGTCAACGTGTTCCCGTCGCTGGGCGAGAACCGGCGTGAAGCGCTCAAGATCGCCGCGGGGTTCCGGGGCGAGGAGGCGTTCGAGGCGGGCGTTGGGGAGGAGCAGGCGTTCGACACCGTGCTCCCGTGGCTGTCGGAGGAGCGCTGCACCCAGCTGGCTGCCGAATGCCTCGAGCTGTACTGCTGGGATCGCCTGGGTGTGGACAACTAGCGGCCGGGAGCGTGTGCCGCCCCCGATCTCATTGAGGGTGCGACATTTACCCCACATAACGACGAAATCGTCGCACCCTCCTCCCGCGCCGGCCACCCGACGCACAAACCCAGGACTCACGACCCGACCCAGGAACCACGACCAGGGGCGCTCAGCCGCCGCCGGCGAGTATCGCCTCGGTCTCCTGGATCGCCTGCTCGGTGTCGCGAAACCAGACCGCGTTGATCCCCAGCTCACGCGCCGCGTTGCAGTTGAGCTCGATGTCGTCGATCAGCAGCGCCGCATGCGGTTCGACGCCGAGGCGCTGCAAAGTGATGTCGTAGATCAGGCGCTCAGGCTTGCGCGCGCCGACGAACGCCGAGTCGACGACCACGTCGAAGATCTCGTCGACCGGGAGCTTGGCGCGCCAGAGCGGCTCCCACTCGCGGACGTTGTTGGTGCAGATCGCCAGCTTGTAATCGCGCCCGCGTAGCTCACGCATGTACTCGATCAGGCGCTGGTTGGGGTGCAGGTGCGCCAGATACTGTTCGCCGAAGCCGTCGAGGGCGATCTCGCGTCCGAGCTGCCGGCTCAGCTGCGCGCCAAGCGATCCGAGGAACCGAGCTTCGGTCATGCGTCCGGTCTCGAGCTCGAACAGCGGATTTGCGCCGTCGCGCTGCATAATCGCCGCCATCGCGGTGCCGATCGCCTCCAGCGACACTCCGGAGGAGTCCCTGAACGCCTTGAACGAGTCGAGCAGCGGTGAGGTGAGCACGCCGCCGAAGTCGCTGATCACCGCCTCGATTGGGCTCATCCGCGGCGGGCCAGGAGGTACACGCCGGCACCCTGCCGGCCATGGCTGTGACAGCGCAGGGGCGCCACGCGGACCTCGAGCCCGTCAGCCTGCAGATCGAACGCTGGGCCGGCGACCTCCCCGCCCGCGCGCCGGGGGTAGTGCTCCTCGCCGTCCTCGAGCCACAGCTCCAATCCGACTCGGGCGGGGGTGCCGTCGGATGTGTAGGAGGTGGAAAGCCGGGGCTCAGCCACGGCCAGCCAACCCTCGGGCGCAAAGACCGCGGCGGTGGCGACATCGCGTGAGTGATCGGCGGCGCCGCGGGGCCGCAGCGACAGCAAGGTGAGCCCTTCGCCGGCTCCGAACCAGGCACGGACGTCGCGCAGCGAGTCGAGGCCGTGCAGATCCAGGCCTTGATCGCGGCTCGTCCTGGTGCCCTGGCAATCGATCTCGTGCTCGACGCCGTCAATCGTGATCCGGCCTGAGACGTGACACAGCTGATCGAACCTGGCACCGCCTCCGCCGTCCCCGGCGGTCGGTTCCGCGGGGCGATCGCCGGGATCGATCGCCAGCTCCAGGCCGGCAGCGGCCAGCGTCCATCGCTCGCCGGCGACCGCCCACTCGATCGAATCTCGCCCGAGCCAGTGGTTCTGGCAAGCCGGCATGCCCACCACCAGAAACCGAAGCTCGCCGTCGATCGCCGAGCCCCACAGATCGCCGTCGAGGTCGCCGAAGGAGACCAATCGAAACGGTGCCGGCCCGGTCGCCATCACTGCTCCAGCCCGGGCGGTCGGACGTCGGTGGCGGTCGAGTCCACGTCATAGCCGGAGGACCCCTGCGTCGATCCCCCCGGGTGCTCAGCTCCGGGGCGCACGGCCAGTCGCCTGCGAAGGTTGCGCAGCACCCCGCGGCGCGCCAGCGCGCGAGTGGGCCCGAGCAGCAACAGAACTCCGACCAGGTCGGCGATGAAGCCGGGCACCATCAGTAGCCCTCCGCCAACCAGCACCAGGGCGCCGTCCAGGACCTCTCTCCCCGGCGCGCGGCCCGCGGCCAGCGCCGCGCGCAGGCGAGCCAGCGCGGCGCGCCCCTCGGCGCGGGCCGTCCAGGCACCGATTGGCCAGCCGGCCAGCAGCAGTAGCACCGTCGGCAGGGCCCCGATCGCGTCACCGACCTTGATCGCCACGTACAGCTCAGCGGCCAGCCAGCAGACCAATATCAGCGGTACGACCAGCATCTATGAATGAAGGCTACTGACCCGGGCTGGCGCTAGGCCACGGCCGGCGTGGGATCTTCCAGCCTCACGCCGGGCAGCCGGTGCAGGCCGACCATTTCGATCAGGGTCCTGATCTGAGGCTGAGCGCCGCGTAGCCTGATCGCGCGATCCTGAGCTCGCAGACGGCGGGCCAGCATCGCGAAATCCAGCATCAGCGAAGTATCGGCGAACACGAGCTCGCTGAGGTCGATGATCACGTCCGCCTGGGAGCGGATCGCCCGCGTCAGAGCCCGGCGGCGTGATCCCTGCGTGCTCCGATCCTCGTCGCCGATGCAACGCAGGGTCGGGGGCTTGTCATCGAAGTCAACGATCCCGAAAACCTATCCAAAGCTGTGGTCATCTGGCAAGTGCTTTGAACCAACTCTTCTACACTGGGCAGATGGCATCAGTAGACGAGGTGACCGAAGCGCTCCGTGACGTGATCGATCCCGAGCTCGGGCTCGACTTCGTGGAGCTCGGCCTGATCTACGACGTCGAGGTCGAGGGCGAGACCGTGAAGGTCACCTATACGCTCACGAGCCCCGGCTGTCCGATCGGCCCGCAGGTATCGGAGCAGATCGAGGAGTTCGTCGGAGAGCTCGACGGCGTCGCCGACGTACAGCCGACGATGACGTTCACGCCGCCCTGGACCCCGGAGCGGATGAGCGAAGACGCCAAGTTCGCACTCGGCTTCTGACGCGCGGATCGGCTCAGGCGGGCCAGGGC
>ODAK010004256.1_pt1 | contig 14685 bp, 8 predicted proteins | sample 1539591 | NCBI WGS metagenome assembly ODAK01 (sample SAMEA3539303, study PRJEB22396) | soil metagenome | biome: tundra; feature: field; material: soil | place: USA | collected 2010-05 | depth 0.15 m | reverse complement strand
CATACGCCGCGACTCACCGCAAGGACTTGTTCCGATTAGTTTAGAGAATTGGTATAAGGCATCCACGGCCACCGGTCCCGGACCGCGATTGACAATGTTGATGGCATGTTTGGCTGAAATGAGACCAGTCACTTCGCACACCAGCTGCTGGGCCAAGCGCGTGCCGGTGATGGACAGATCCACCGTCGCGCGGGGTTTACCATCAATCTGAATTTCGATCTTTCCGGCTCCTGCTTCTTTCGGAGCGATGACTGAGACGCTCGTGCCGGTGAATGAACAACTCCAAACATCGCCGGGCGAGTCGCTGGTGGTGAGGTCGTTGTTGAAGTCGCCGATGCCTAGGTTGCATCGGCGAAGCCATCCCGGAGCAACCGCGCCGGGATCGTCGTCATTGATCCAGCCCTTGGCGTGGGTGATGCACAGAACCCGGCACTCCGAGGCCAGCGATTGGTTGTTGATCCCCGCCAGCGGCTGCGCCGATCCGCCGGGCGTCACCGTCAGGCTCTGATCGTCCTGCACAAATGTCAGCGGAATATCTGAGCCGCGCAGTTCGACTTTGGAGACTTTGCCCAGCGTCGTTCGCCGGCGCGCAACGCTTTGAGTGTGATCGTGCCGCCGTTCCAGTCCAAGAGTGTGGCGTAAATATTGCCGTTGTTGCGCGTGTAGCAAATTGAATCGGTCTTCTCGCCGAAGACTTCAAATGGACGGGAGGCATAGACAGCTTCGCCGTTGATTTTCAACCAGGCACCGATGTCTTTGCTGATCTGAATCAATTGCGGATCAAGATCGCCCCGGCCATGCTGGGTGAGGTTGAGCAACATGGTTCCGTTGCGAGAGACGTTCTGCATCAGCAACCCGATTACCTTTTTCGCATCCAGGTATTTCTGTCCAGTCTGGTAATGCCAGTCGGCGATGGTGGTCTCGGTCTGGAAGAGATAAGCCGTGATCTCCAGTTCGTGTCGGCTTCGGTGCTCTTGACCAGGGCGCGGTCCACGAAGGGAAGGAGTTCGGGGGTATTTTGGAAGCTGTTGTAGCGCCCGCCCACGCCTTGAGATTGAGCACGACATCCATTTTCCCGCGGTTCCATTGCAGGGATTTGTTGTAGTAGTTCGCGATCAGCGGCGGGGCAAGAAAACCCAGTCCCATGCGCACGCCTAAATCCATTTGCGAGTCGCCCGCATGCTCGTCGAAATAAATCATGTCGGGATGATACTTGGTGAGGGCGTCATCCACCCGCCACATGAACTGGTTGGCAAAGGGCGAATGCAGCGGATCTTTGTTGTTGTGAACCGGGCCGTAGATATCCACCGGGTCCATGCCCTCCCACCATTTTCCTTTTCCGTCCAGAATCGTTTGCAGCGTATCGTAGGGCACGCCTTGCTTTGGCCCCTTCTTGTCGCTGGTGTAACGCACCGGCATGAACTGGCCCCAGGTTCGCCCCGACGAATTGTGAAAACCGATGCCGAAACGCAAACCGCGCTGGCGCGCGACCTTTTCCCACGTGCCGACGACGTCCACCTTGGGGCCGACGCGAACGGAGTTCCAAGGCTGGTAGGCCGAATCCCAGCAATCGAAGTTGTCGTGGTGAACGCCCATGGCCATGAAGTATCGCGCTCCCATTTCGACAGACAGGTCCATCAACTCATTTGGATTCCATCGGTCAATCACCCAGTTGTGGCAGATGTCCTTGTAACCGTATTCCGACGGATGACCAAAGTTTTTGAGGTGGGAACTATATTGGCCGTTGCCCTCCATATACATGCCGCGCGCATACCAATCGCCCCGCTCGGGCATGGATTGGGGATCCCAGTGCGCCCACGCGCCGAACTTCGCATCGCGCCACCACTCCGGCACGGTGTAAATCCGGCTCAACGCCTTCCAGTCGGCGGAATAGGGACCATCGGCCACCGGCAACGGCGGCAGGTTCCAAATGTCCGGCGGCAGGCCCAGGTCTCCGTCGCCGACAACGATGCGGTCAATGTTCACCGCGACATCGTTGGTCGCCAGACTGATGGTCAGCGTTGCCTTCGCGGGAATCGCCAGCTCAATGAGAGCATTGAGAAAAGAATTGGTGAGCGCCCCCGATGAATGAACGTTCACCTTGCGTGCCGGCTGGTCGTTCACCGCGACACTGATTGTGCCCACTTTCACCGTAGCATAGCGAATGGCCAATCGGCTGGTAGTCGGCAGGCGGGTGAACTTGACGCCCTGGCCGGGCTTGATCAAGCCGACCAGATAACCTCCCGAGGCGGCGCTGTCAGCCACCTTCGATGCGCCCACGCGTTTGGCGGCTTCCGCCTCGAACGTGTGCTTGTCGGCAGCGATGGCCGAAGTGGAAGCGGGGAGCAACAACAAAAATCCGGCCAAAAAAATCCGGCATAGGTTCATTTTCATTTTCGCCATGACAGTCGCAACGGCACAGAGCGGAACTCAAAGCAGATTCAGGATTGATCCCTTTCCCCCGGTCTCACGAATCCAGATGTTGCGGACATGCGCAGCGCCAGTCTCGCGACTGACGCGCGCCTCGATTTCGTCCCGCACAACGTCTCATATTGCAAATATTTCCCGGGTCAGCTTTGCGGAATAATCTCAATCGCGTTGATCTGCGGGTTTTCGATGTTGCTGGTGAAGGTGATCTTGAACTTCCCGTCAGTGACTTCCACCGGCACCGTCTCAACGTAGGCGCGGTTCGGTCCGCCAGCCTTTGCCCACACATCAAAATCCTTGAACTCGCGGCCCTGCACATTGAAGGAAAACACGCGTCCGCCGGGACCGGTGACGCCATCGAAAGTTTCGGCGAAGTAAAGTTTGGCGACGTATTTGCCGTTGGGAACATTGCACGCAAAGGAGTTCATCCCGTAATGTTCCGACAGAAAAAGTCCCGGGTCTTTGGTGTTGGCGATAGATGTGCCCGCGTCACGCTCAATTACATCACCGCCATCAAATCCCTGTTCGGCCTGCCAAATGTTGCCGCTGGAATCCTTGAACGGCGCGGAGGATCCGGCCTTGATCCGAATGACGCCCGGCGCTGTTGCCGCCGCCGGTGCAGCCGAAGCCTGAACTGCCGCGGCGGGCGGCGCGGGGGTTTGCACCGGGGCCGATGCGGATTGTGCCGAGTCTTGGTTGTTCGTCTGGCAGCCGGTCACGAAAGTGAACATGCCGGCAGTTGCGCAGATACAGATAGTCTGAGTAAGTATGTTTCGCATAATCTGGATTTGGTTCTTGTTTGTTGTTTTGTTTTGTTTTGTTTTGTTCTCACGGTGCGGCAATCGTCATCGGCAATTTCAGCCTGATGTCGTCCGACGCTGCTCCGATGAGAAATTCATAGTCGCCCGGTTCTACCACGTATTGCTTCTTTTGCGTGTCCCAGTAGCGCAGCCGTAGTGTCGGGACTTCTACCGTGACTTTGTTTGATTCACCGCGCTTCAGATGCACGCGGGCAAAGCCGCACAGCGCGAGCTTTGGCTGGGGAACGCTGGAGCCGACGTGGCGGAAATACACCTGCGCCACGTCATCACCGTCGCGCTTGCCGGTATTCTTCACGGTGAATGTCACCTTCGCAGTGCCATTGGCGGCAATCTTCTTTGAATCCAGCTTGCCGCTCTTGTAATCAAAGGTGGTGTAACTCAAGCCGTGGCCAAACGCATAAAGCGGCTTGCCGCTGAAATAACGATAGGTGCGGTTGGTCATGGAATAGTCTGTGAAGGCAGGCATGTCAGCCGTCGCCCGATAGAACGTCACCGGCAGATGACCGGAGGGATTGATCTCGCCGAACAGAACTTCGGCCACGGCGCGCCCGCCTTCCTCGCCGGGATACCAGGCTTGCAGAATCGCCGGCAGATGTTCGTCCTCCCACGGCAGCGCGATGGCGGAACCGCTGCAATTGACCATGACCATCGGCTTGCCGGTGGCCTGGAGCGCCTGCACGAGTTTCTCCTGCACTTCGGGCAGTTCAATCGAATCACGATCGAACATTTCGCCTTCCTGGGCCGGAGTGATGCCGCCGACATAAATGATCAAGTCCGCATTCGCCGCCTGGCTGAGAGCCTCGGCGTTGAGTTCCGGCAAGGGGCGGGTTGTTTCATTATCTTGGCGACTCCACGCCGCAATCGCCTTGTTGGTGGTAATCGGACTGCCCTGCGCAAAAGTGACTTCGATGTTTGTCCCGGCCAGTTGCGTGATGCCGCTCAGAATTGAGATCGGATGCGAAGCGGACCCGTGATAATTGCCATGCAACATGGACGTTGATTTGCCATTCGGTCCAATGACAGCAATCCGTTTGAGCTTGGATCGGTTGAGCGGGAGGATGCCGTCGTTCTTCAGCAGCACCAGCGATTGCCGCGCAACTTCCAGGGCCAACTGCCGGTGTTCAGGCGTGTTGTTGTCCTTGAGGGTGTATTTCGAATATGGAACTTTTTCCGCCGGATCAAACATGCCGAGGCGGAAGCGGGTCCACAAAGTGTAATACAGCGCCTGATCAATTTCTTTCTCGGTGATCAATCCTTTTTGCACCGCCCGCACCAGGGCATTGTAATCTCCGCCGCAACAAAGGTTGCAGCCCGCTTTCACCGCAGCGGCAGCGGCTTCTTCCGGCGTATTCACAAAATGATGCTGTTGCCGTCCCCAGATGTCGTGGATCGCATCGCAATCCGAGACGACATAACCCTCAAACCCCCATTGCTTGCGCAGCAAATCGTCGAGCAGAAAGGAACTGGCGCAGCAAGGCATGCCGTTGACCGAGTTGTAAGCGCCCATGACGCCGGCGACTTTTCCCTCGCGCACCACGCGCTCAAATTGCGGCAGATACGTCTCATACATGTCGCGTTCCGAAACCTGTGCATCGAAGCGATGCCGGTCCGGCTCCGGGCCGCTGTGAACCGCGTAATGTTTCGCGCAAGCCATCGCGAGCATATAGTTGGGGTCATCACCCTGAATGCCCTTGACGAACTCAATGCCAATTTCACTCGTGAGATAAGGATCCTCGCCATAAGTCTCCTGGCCGCGCCCCCAGCGCGGGTCGCGGAAAATATTTATGTTGGGTGTCCAGAAGGTCAGGCCATACCACCACTTGGAGTCACCATTATGCTTCGTGGTGTAATCGTTGAACTTCGTGCGACCTTCGATGCCAATGACAGTTCCCTCCTGATGAAGCAATTGCGGATTCCACGCGGCCGCCCCGCCAACCGGCTCGGGAAAAACGGTGGCGCTGCCGTTGTTTGCGACGCCGTGCAACGCTTCGTTCCAGTAGTTGTAGGCTGGAAGTCCAATTCTCGGAATGCCTGGCGCGCCATTCTGCAACTGCGCGACCTTCTCGGCCAGCGACATGCGGCGAATCAAATCATCCGCGCGCGCCTTCGGAGGTTTCGAGGGGTCGCGCCAGATCGGCGGGTCGCTGATTTCTGGCACGCGCGTCGCGGAGGCGGAAAACGTATCCACCATTTCTGAAGCGCTGAATGCGACCAAAGCATTTTTTACCTCAATGGTGTTGAACTTCGCCCTCCCCTTGCTCGCCGAAAAAGAAATCTTGAACGGACCGCCGATTGAGTCGTCCTCGTGTTCAACGGTGCCGTTGATGTAACAGACCTTTCGGGCGCCTCCGGCAGTCGCAACGATATCGAAATTCCTGGCCAACGCCGTGTCGCCCGAAGTAACATCGAATATCCGCTCGCCCGCCGCGCCCGCCGAGGTTTCAACTTCGCCGATGGCCACCGTATATTTGCCCGCAGGCAAATGCGAGATGGTGACGGTGAAGTTCTTTCCGTTAATTTCTTCGCGGAACGCCACGGCATTGTTGGTGGCACCTTCAATTGCGGCGGAAGCATTGTCCTTGCTGTGCGTGAAGTCTCCGCCCACGCTCACCTGCTGTCCACACGACGCGCAGCCCTCCTCAGCGGCGAAAGCAACTGGCACATAGAACTGGATACTCGCGATAGACAAGGATGCGAGGAGGACGGCGGCGAAGCGCGGTTGGAATCTTGAACGGATAGTCAGAGTGTTGCGGTCATTTTTCATAGGATGAACGATCAAAGGAATCCGGTGGTGCGTTGATAGCTCAGATTGGTCCAGCCAGCTTTTCACCTACCCGGAAATAGTCGAAATCCACGAAGCCGCGGGAATTCTTCGTCGCATAATTGAATAACGCAAAGCGGTAGCCCATGAAATGCGGCAGCGTGTAGGACATCTGCAAAGGCTGTCCGATGGCCGTCCACTTGTTGCCGTCAAGACTGTAGTAGAAATAGGCTCTGTCCGTCCGGTTCTTGAAATCGCACTCCAATCTTAGGAAAACGGTGTTTCCGGCGAGCGGCACGCTTTCCACTTCGGTTGGAGAATTCGAATCCGCGGCGACCATCACGATTAACTTTGTATCGCCGGACATTTTCACTCCCACGAATCCGTATTTCTTCTGCAACGCGCCCAACCCGGCGAAGTCGCCATCTTTCATGTTGCTCACGTCCATCGCAACGCTGCCCGAACATTCCGGGCCAAAGGTGCGCTGGGTCAGAGAGTTCCTAGCATGAACGAAATCAGGATCCACTCTGCCGGTCGTCAAACGCAGAAAGCCGGGACGTTGAGTGAGCGACCAATACATTTTATCCGGGTTGTGATTCCATTGCCATGCCAGTGGAAGCGCGGGTTGACCCGGACTGCGATCGAATTCATCTGAAGTCACAATGTTCGCAAGACTTCTCGGACCCGATGGTATGTTCAGACTCGTCGGCACCTTGCCGTCCACGCCCATGACCGGCCAGCCATCCTGCCATTTGACCGGAACCAGGTAGGGGATGCGGCCAACTGCTCCGTGATCTTGAAACAGGAACGCATACCAGTCTCCTTGCGGCGTATCAATCAGGCATCCCTGCGCCACTCCCGCATCTTTCAACGCGACTCGGCCTTCATACGGACCCGCTATTTTGTCGGACCGGTGAACGATCTCGGTGCGCATGCCGCCTCTCGGCCAGGTGATGTTCAGGAGATAATACTTTCCGTTGATCTTGCGCATCTGGGAACCTTCCGCATTGAGGCCGACATTGGGCCCGGCCACGGCGCCGGCGTTGGTGATAATAACTTGATTGAACCCACCGGGCTTGATTCCCGTCAAGTCCGCAGTCAACTCGGTCAAGCGAATGTCCCCGCCGCTGTTGACCATATACACGCGGCCGTCGTCATCGAAGACCAACGAATTATCGTGCAACGCGGGGGAAAAAGAATTCACGGTCCACGGGCCTTTTTCGATGTCCTTGGTCCGGCAAACATACGTCTTGCCGGTGGTGCTGGAAGACATGGTCACGTAGAAAGTGCCGTCGTGATAGCGTAGGCTGCTTGCCCAGGAACCGGCTCCATACGCGTTCTTCCCATTCTGCAAAGTCAGCGCGTCGTTGTCTCCCAGCGTATCGTAGGCATAACCGATAAGTTGCCAGTTCACCAGGTCCTTCGATTTCATGATCGGCACCCCCGGACTCATGTGCATCGTGGTGCTGCTCATGTAGTAGGTGTCTTCTACTCGAACGAGCGCGGGATCGGGAACGTCCGCCCAAATGATCGGGTTCCGGGCAAACTCACTCTGCTCGGCTGGCGCAGAAAGCCGGGCAAGAAACACCGACGTTAATACTAATGTGACAACAAGACTACGGTTCACTTTGATCATATTAATCTGTTAGTTTCTTTTCAATACCACAGGCTCAATCTTTCACCGCAAGCTCATAAATGTTCACGCTGAAACGCGGAAATGTCAGTGAACCGGGCAAGCCATCAACCGGCGAACTGCTGATCGCGGGATTCTGACCGTTGCTTTCAGGCGATGCGAGACGCCACAACGTGCCTTTGCCGGACAAGGCGACGCCAGAGATGTTGAGCTTAAGAGCTTGCTCGACATCGGTCGGATTCAGGACAGCCACGGTCAAAGTGCGGTGGTCTGAAGTCCGAGCGGCGACAACATCAAGCGGAAAGGTATCGCTGCCGGCATTGACTGACGGTTGCTCGCCGCCCGGCGGATCAGTGGGTTTCGGCTGGGGCGAGTTCCCGGTGACTTCGACCGGTAGCGAGCCAAAGTGGTCGCGATAGATTTTGAAAACGAGACCACTGGCATTCAACGAGGCGTTCGTTCCGTTGCGGGAAAGCAGCGACGTCGCAAACGTGTAGCCCGCCATCTGCATGATGTCGCTGTGCCGGAACATTTCATGGAACACCCAACCGTAGGCGGGATAAACCGGATACGCATTGGTGCCGCCACGGCTGCTGTATGCCCATTCGTCAATATTCAGCGGCTTCGGGTGAGCGACGAGTTGCGGGAACAATTTTTCGTAATCCTTGTATTCCTCGAATTTGATGCGGATATGGTTGGCGGGCCGGCGCATCCAGTCGGTGATTGGTTCCTTCGGATCATTCGGCACCTGTTTGCCTTCGGCGAGACTGAAGTGAGTGGCGCCGTAGTTGTAGTAGTGATCGCTTAGGAGGTCAATGTTACTAAAGCAATTCTGGAGCAAGCCACCCGTCCAGTCCGCCGGCGAAAGATAAGGCGGAACCAGGTTGGTGCCCAGGCTCAACGATTCCTTGGAACCGGTCATCGTGTCCGGCATGGCGCCGCAGGCGATCAGCGTGATGCTCGGATCCACCTTCTTCATCGCCTTGGCAAACTGGTTATGCTTGAACTCAAACTGATTGAGCTTCATCGCGCCATATTGGTAAGTGATCCCCCACATCTCATTGCCGATGCCCCAGAACTTCACATGATAAGGCTCCGGATGGCCGTTGGCTGCACGCTGTTTGCCCATCGGCGTTGAGGCGTCGCCGTTGGCATACTCCACGTATTGAGCGGCAGACCAGGCGTCGCCGGTGCCGGCATTGACGGTAATGTAGGGTTCGACATCGAGGAGTTTGCAGAGTTTCATGAACTCGTCCGTGCCGATGTCGTTCGATTGAAGGGCGCGCCAAACCGGATCATAGACGGGCGGACGTTTGTCCGGGTCGCCAATCGCGTCGCGCCACTCATGCGCGGAAACAAAATTGCCGCCGGGGAAACGGTAAACATCGGAGCGAAGGCTCTTGAGCGCGGCAATGGCATCAGGCCGCCAGCCGTCCAAGTTGTCGGCAGGCATCAGCGAAACTGCGCCGACATGGAATGAACCTGTGCCCGTGCCGACGATTTCAAATTGCGCCGCGCCGGAGTTCTCAGCTTTGAATGAGAACGTCAGCTTCTTGTCGTCCGCGCTCAATTCGCCGAGCGAAACCGTCTGGCGGGCGGCGTCCGCATTGGTGCCCCAGACAATGTTGATGAAAACTCTCGCAGTCGAATCGCCGGCCAATTGGACTCGGCCATTATAGGTCGTGCCTTGAACGAAGTTAACTCCGGTCTGCCGTATGCCCCGAGGCTCCGATCCGGCAAGTTGGACCAACGGAGTGTGATCACCAACGAATGGATGGCTCGTGTCCATGACGACCGAATCAACCGGACCAATCGGATTCCAGCGTCCCGGTCCCACGCCGCGCCTGCGGCTCGGGCCAAAGCCCGGCTCGCGCTGGCTGGCACTGGGATCCTCCGCTGGTTTGGGCATGACCGCGTAATAGAACTTCCGGTCATCGAGCATTTCGCACCAGAGACTGCTGTAGATCAGACTGCCCGCGTGCTCGATGAATTGCCCGTAAAGGTAAGGAGAGATCGGCGGGCCGGTTCTCGATGCATCAATCGTCGCGGTGACGGATTGGCTGGGAGCCACGGTCTGCGATCCGGCAGTGACCGCAGCAAGAAGAAGCAGAATGGAATACGGTTTTCTCATGGGAGCTTCATTGGAAAATGTGCTGGGAGAAAAGATAAAGATTGTTGGCCCATTCCGTGTTGTCGTGCGCGTGTGAATCCACGTTCCAAATGTGCGGCACACCTTGTTCCTTGAGCATTTTGTGGACGCCCTGACTGACGCGTATCAGGCCGTCTTTGTTGCCGCAAGCGAGCCACATCAGCTTCAGCTTCTTGGCAGTTTCCGGATCAGGCAAAAGCTTGTCCTGGGACATCCCGCCGAATTCACGGGTATTCGGGGCCGAGGAGAATCCACCGACATAAGCAAATGCCTCGGGGTGAACCAAGCCGATATTCAACGTCTGGCCGCCGCCCATTGAGAGACCGGCCAGGGCGCGATGTTCGCTGTCGGCATACACGGAGTATTTGGACTCTATGAGGGGAATAATGTCTTTGAGCAAGTCGTCCTCAAACGGCTTTCCCCAACCGTCAAATCCGCCCGGCCCGCCGCCGCGCCGCGCACCAGCGCCTTCCCCGGGGAATTCACCCGCAGCCTCGGCCGTGACACTGGCATTGCCGTTGGGAAAAACCATGATCATAGGCTGAATCTTTTCATCAGCCAGCAGGTTGTCTATCACGGTGTCCGCGTGGCAGGCTTGAATCCATTCGCGGTCATTGCCGCCGATGCCGTGCAACAGGTAAAGGACGGGATACTTCTTATCGGCAGAGTATCCCGGCGGCGTATAGACACGCACCTGCCGATGTGTTCCGAGCGATTTGGAATCATATTGAATGGCCGTGATTTCACCGTGAGGAATATCGGCGCGCTTGACATTGAAACCGGCGGGTGGTTCAGGAAACCCGGGCTTGTCGTCCGGGCCTAACTCGATCGGGCCGCCGAATCCACCGCGTCCGCCCCGGCGCGCGCCGGGTTGGTTCGTGCCCGGTGGTTGCGCCGGAGCGCTGACCGCATCGCGTTTGGCCGTGGCTTCTGAAGAACCAAAATCGCCAACTTGGCGCGTGAACTTGATTTCGTTGCCCGAAACCTTTCCGGTGAAAACAACCCGGACATCGTTGTCTTGAATCTTCAACATCTCGACAAACGAAAGCGTGCTGCCGTCCATCTTGCCCTCTTTCAAATCCGACTCGCGTTTTGAATCGGTAAGTTCCACGCTCGCCCTGCCGGTCACGTTGGCGCAGTCCTGCTTGAGCGTGAAGGTGTATTTTTGCAGGCCGCGCTGCGTGTCGAAGTCGGCCTTCCAAGTGCCGGTCACGTCGGTCGCAGCCACGGGCGCGGACGCGGTGGCCGCGCCGCCTTCGCGCTTGGCCACGATGTCTTCTTTGGCAAAGTCGCCGACTTCGCGATGGAACTTGATTTCGTTGCTATCCGCCGCGAGTTTGCCGGTGTAGGTGATGCGAATATCGTTGTCCTGGAAATTCAGCATCTCGACAAACGAAACTGTGTCGCCGTCAACCTTGCCTTCTTTCAAATCGGTTTCGCGTTTCTGGTCGCCAATTTCCGAGCTGGCTTTGCCGGTCAAGTTAGTGCCGTCCTGCTTGAGCGAGTAGGTGTATTTCTGGACGCCGATTTGCGAGTCGAATTCGGATTTCCAAGTGCCGCTAACATCAGCGGCAAATACCGACAACGGCAGAACCGCGAGTGTCAGGAGTATAGATGTAGTCTTCATGGTGATTTTGAATATGAGTTAAGAGTTAATCCTGGAATAGCAACGGGGCGAATTGATACAGGCTTCGGCGCCAGGACTGCCACTCGTGGGCGGTTAGCGGCGATTCGTAGTAAACGCTCTTGATGCCGGCTTGTTGCAGCGCTTCGACGGCGCTCTTGCCATTGGCGCCCATCCCTCGGCCTCCCGTGACCTCACGGCTTCCGTAGCTGACGAACACGAGTTTGACCTTTTGCTTGAAGGCGGCCATGTCCGAGATGTCATTCGTCGCGATGCTGCCGCCGCTGAAAATCCCGATGTGCGAAAACTTGTCGAGGTTGGCCAGAGTGATGGACCGGGTCTGCATGCCGCCCATCGAAAGACCGGCCATGGCCCGGTGAGGCTGGTCCGCGATGGTCCGATAGTTGGCATCAATATAAGGAATCAAATCTTCAATAAGAACCTTCGCAAAGGAATTGAAGTTGAACGAACGCCCTCCGGGTCCAGTAATGCTGCGGGACAATGCACTGCCGGTCGAATTGGTAGTTGCCGCTCCGCCACCAAACATACTGGAACCGGGCACATAGCTGTTGGCCATCACGATGATGAAAGGCTTGGCCTTGCCAGCGGCGATCAGGTTGTCCATGATCAGGCCGGTGCGCCCCTGGCTGCCCCAGCCGGTTTCATCCTCCCCGCCGCCGTGCTGCAGATACAACACCGGATAACGCTTCGACGGATCCTTTTCATAATCCGGCGGCGTGTAAACGAAACAGCGGAGAACGGCATTGGCGTTCGTTGAATAGTAGAGGGTCTGTCGCAGTTGGCCGTGAGGAACGTTCTTGAGCGCATAGAAGTCCTGATCCTTGGCGGAAACTTCGATGCCGCTGCCCCAGCGGCTGGCGCCGTAGAAGTATAGACTGTTGGGATCCGGAACCTGGGCGCCATCAATAACAAGCTGGTAATAGTGAAACCCTTCGTCCTGCGGCCGCGAGTAACCGGCCCAGGCGCCGTCTTCGTCCTTGCTCAGCGGATATTTCACGCCACCCAGATCGAGTTGGACGCTCTGAGCCTGGGGTGCGATGACGCGGGCCCGGACGCGGCATTCTGAGTTGACCTGAGGATACTGTTTGCCCTGCTGATTCGATGTCGCTGGCTTCCAGTCGTCCGCCGGCTGCTTGGTTTGCGCCAGGCAGAACTGACCCGACATGATGGTGACGACCGCGAGGAAGGATAGGGTTGGTTTCACGTGATATTTCGATGATGTTGATTTCATGTGATGTTGTTGATGATAGACGCTTTTTCATTCAATTCGCCTCACTTGGCCAGCCGATAGAAAATCGAGTTAAAATTGGCTGACATGGGTATCGCGACCTGCCAGCAGTTACCGACAATTTGCGGCGCAGGCGATGTTACATCTCCCCAGTTACCCAAGGCCAGGTTCGTGCGCGACTGCAACGTGAATCCCGCGTTGGCCAGCGGCCAGGAAACTGTCAGACTCGCTCCCGTCAGCGTGATGTTCATCGCCGGACTGTTCGTGCTCAACAACTGGCTGGAGCCCAGCGCGGCGGTCGCGGCAATTTCCGCGGAAGAGAGTCCGACGTTGTAAATGCGGAATTCGTCAATCAACCCGTCGAGATAAGGATCGGGATACTGCGACCGGCCAAGGTAGTTGTTGACGGTGCTGCCCAGACTCAATGGCCGGAGCGTCATCGAGCTGTTGGTTCCCACCGGGAGGCCATTGAGATACAGAATGCCGGTGTTCCCGTTGAGCGTCACCACAACCTGATACGAAACGCCCGCGCTCATCGTGGAACCGCAGTTGATTTGTTGCTCACTTCCACCGCCATTGATGGTGATGGCGAAACGCAGCCGTCCATCCCCTCCATTTTGCGGGGTGAGGAACATGTTGGTCGTAGTGCCGCTTCCGAAATCGAAAATCCGATTCCAGTTGCCCGTCGAATTGAGCCGCACCCACGTGATGATGGTGAAGTTGCTCAAGGTGCCGACAATCCCGGTGGGAAGACTCGCGTATTGCGATGACGCCGATGCCAACGTCAACTGGCCGCCGGAAAGCATGCCGCCGCCCGGCAACGTGCCATTCCAGACCGGACCGCCAACGGAATCAGCGATGCTGGCGCCGTTCGTCTCACTGAAACTATACCGATGCACCAACGATCCCAAGGTGGGCGACACCGTGGCCGCTGCGGCTTGGGCACTGTTCAAGGTTGCGCTGCCGGAAACGACCGCGCTGACCACGTAGCAATACATCGTGCCGCCAGCCAGTCCACTATCCGGATAGTTCGTCGCGGTCACGCCGGTGGCAATGGGAGTGTAAGGCCCGCCGTCGGTCAGAGAACGTTTCACGTTGTAACTGGTCGCATTGGTGAAACTATTCCAGACTAAGTTGATTTGGCCGGTTGAGACTGCCACGGCAGACAATCCCGTCGGCACTGGGTTTTGCGAAATTGGCCAACCCGGCGCCGTCACGTTGTCGAATGTGGCCGCGCACAAGGACGAATTGTTATGACTGGTGAGCGCCAAACCAATATATGCGGTGGACATGGTGAATGTTGCCGTTCCTTGCTGCGTCCAGTTCGTGCCGTCCGGGGAACGATAGCCGGTGAAAGTATTTCCGCTGCGCACCAGTTTCACCCAGTAAGGCGCACTCAAGCCACCCGTGGCGGCGTTGGCCGAGCTCCCGCCGGTGCTAGAACGGGTTTGCCAAGTCACGCCGTTGCCCGGCGTCACCGCGATGAAGGCATTCGCAGCATTGGCCGCCAGGCTCTCGCGAATCATGACGCCGGCTTTGGACCAGCCATCAATGGTCTGCAAAGAAATGGTCTGCAAAGAGGCGACGCGGGCAACGATGGTGCAATTTCCGGTGACGGGCACATAAGCAAAGCGGAAGGCGTCCAAGGTGTTCCAGATATCTGCCCCGCTGCCAGTCACAGAAAACACGCCGTTGCTGTAAGCCGCGCTCCCCGCAACTCCCGCCGATCCCACGTCCTGCGTCATCCAGGGGAAAGGCAGGGCCACGGTCGCTTCCAAGCTGTTGAGGCTTTCCACTCCGCCGACAACCGCACTTACCACATAGTAGTATTTCGTGCCTGGGGAAACGGTGTCGGTGTAGTTAGTAGCCGTGACGCCGGTGGCGATGGGAGTATAAGAGCCGCCGCTGGTAGTCGAGCGTTTGACGTTGTAACTCGTCGCTCCCGCCACAGCGTTCCATGCAAGATTGATTTGCGTGGCGGAGTTTGCCGTGGCGCTCAAACCCGCGGGGAACACCGGAGC
>ODAK010004253.1_pt1 | contig 14688 bp, 10 predicted proteins | sample 1539591 | NCBI WGS metagenome assembly ODAK01 (sample SAMEA3539303, study PRJEB22396) | soil metagenome | biome: tundra; feature: field; material: soil | place: USA | collected 2010-05 | depth 0.15 m | reverse complement strand
CTTTGCGGCGACTTGACCGATAACGGACTGGTCGAGGAGGCAAAGGTTCTGGCGAAGGAGATCACCGCGTCGCTGCGGATTCCGGTCATCGGCATCCTCGGCAACCATGATTTCGAATCAGGGAAACAGGATGACGTGGTAAGGATCATGATCGACGCCGGCGTGACCATGCTGGATGGCGACTCGCACGAAATCGAGGGTGTGGGCTTCGCCGGCGTGAAGGGTTTCGGAGGCGGCTTCGGCAGGCGGCAGCTCGGCGCCTGGGGCGAAGACATCATCAAGAAATTCGTTCACGAAACCATCGAAGAGGCTCTCAAACTGGAGCAAGCCCTGGCCAAGCTCAGGACCCCACAGAAGATCGCCGTGATTCACTACGCACCGATCCACGCCACCGTCGTCGGCGAGCCAGAGGAGCTCTATCCGTTTCTCGGCTCGTCGCGTCTGGAAGAGCCGGTCGACCGCTATCGCTGCAACGCCGTCTTCCACGGCCACGCACACCGCGGGTTTCTGGAAGGGCGCACCAAGGGGAACGTGCCTGTCTACAACGTGGCCATGCCGTTGCTGGCCGCTAACGATGGAAACAGGCCGCCATTCCGTGTGATCGAGGTGCCGGTCGGAGAGGCCGCGGCGGTCTGACGAACTACAATTCGCCCATGCGACACCCCGCATTTCCGGACGAACTTTCTCGCGACCGGCTCATCGAGTGGTATCGCGAAAGCCGCAAGGTGACGCGTGCGCTGTTCACCATTCCGACGGAAGAGGCGTACTACGACCGGCCGATCCGCTTACGCAATCCGATCGTGTTTTACGAAGGGCACCTTCCCGCCTTCGACGTCAACACGCTGATTAAGCTGGCACTGCAGCGAGATGGATTCGACTCCGAATTCGAGATGTTGTTTGCCCGCGGCATCGACCCGGAAAACGAAGAAGCAGCGAAAACGCCGACCGATTTCTGGCCGGCGCGTGCCGACGTTCAACGCTATGCCGGGAACGCAGAGGATCAGATCATCCGGGCCCTGTGCGATGGACCGATCGATGACGGTCTCGTGCCGCAGCGGCGGAATGCGGAGGCCGCGTTCACGATCCTCGAGCACGAGCTCATGCATCAGGAGACGCTGCTCTACATCTTCCACGAGCTGCCCTACGAGCGAAAGAACGCGATCGCTCCGCTGCGCGGCGGCAGAGCGCCGTCTCCATCATCGCCGGTGACCAAAGACATCGTTCGCATCCCCGCCGGAGAGGCAACGCTCGGCGCCTCGGGGACCGAGTTCGGATGGGACAACGAGATCCCGCAGATGCGAGTCGCCGTCGGCGAATTCACCATCGATCGCCACGACGTCACCAATCGCGACTACCTCGAGTTCGTTCGCGCTACCGGCGCCGAGGGGCCGCACTTCTGGCTGAAACGCGGGGGTGAGTGGTACTGGCGAGCAATGTTCGATCTGACTCCGCTCCCTCTCGACTGTCCGGTGTATGTCACGTACGAAGAGGCGAGCGCGTACGCTGCCTGGCGTGGCAAACGTCTGCCGACCGAGGCCGAGTACCACCGCGCGGCGTTCGGGACACCGACCGGCGAGGAGCGGTCGTTTCCGTGGGGCGAGGCGCTGCCGGACGCAAGCCGCGGAAACTTCGGATACGGGCACTGGGATCCTGTGCCCGTCGGCTCCTATCCCGAGGGCGTCAGCGCGTGGGGCGTGCACGATCTCGTCGGCAACGGCTGGGAATGGACCTCGACGCTCTTCGAACCTTTCCCTGGGTTCGAGCCGATCTCGTCGTATCCCGTCTACTCGGCGGACTTCTTCGACGGGAAGCACTACGTGTTGAAAGGTGCGTCGCCGGCGACAGCGCCCGAGCTCATTCGCCGCAGCTTCCGGAACTGGTATCGGCCGGCATACCCGTACGTCTACGCGACGTTCCGCTGCTGCTCATAGCGTTCCGCTGAATCAGCCAGACTCATGCGATTCTTATTCGTTAAGGCAGTCTCTGCCTCAGAAACGCGCACGATTAGTGCACTGTCGTAGGTCCATGGAAACGCTGACACTCACCCAATCCTACAAGCCGAAAACCTTCAACCTCTCGGGACTGACCGGCATCTCTGACAAGACTCTTGAGATGCACTTCAAGCTCTACGAGGGCTACGTGACGAACACCAACCTTCTCAGCGAGAAGATCGCGTCCATTCTCGAGGATGGACGGGTCGACAAAGAGGAGATGCCTGCCTATTCGGAGCTGACGCGTCGCCTCGGCTTCGAATACAACGGGATGGTCTTGCACGAGTATTACTTCGCGAACATGAAACGCAATGCCGGCGGCGACGTTCCTCGGGGCAGCAAGTTCCGCGCTGCTATCGAACGGAGTTTCCCGAGCTTTGACATCTGGAAGACCGACTTCGTCAGCGTCGGCAAGATGCGCGGCGTCGGCTGGGCCATCACCTATCTCGATCCAACCGCGGGGCGGGTCTCGAATCACTGGATCGAGCTGCATGAGAACGGCAACGTGGCCGGCTTCATCCCGCTGCTCGTGATGGACGTCTGGGAGCACGCCTACCTGCTCGACTACAAGCCGGCTGACCGTCCGAAATACATCGAGGCGTTTCTGGCGAACGTCGATTGGGACGCGGTGGAGAAGCGGATCGCGTAGTCGTACTGTTCATCGCGAACCTGCTGCTGTGCCGGCGCGAATCATCTCGACGTCCTTTCCCGCTGGACTGACGCTGCCAGCAAGGGACTGGCCGACGTGGGTGCGTGCGATCGAGGACTGAGAGCTGATTCGATCATCGTTCAGGTTATGATCCGACCTCCCAAAATCAAGGTCGGAGAGAGCCGATGAACTACGCATTGCTGGGAGTGCTGATGATTGCCGGACCGGCCGTCTATGCCGTCGCAGGCGTGTTGATCAGCCGCAAAGTCCTGCACGGGAAAGTTCAGGAAGGTCACAACGATGTGCTCGTGCCTATTTTCCTGAACGCCGGTGTGCTCTTCGCCGTGCTGCTCGGATTCATGGTCGTGGCCGTGTGGGAGTCGTACGACGCGGCCAAGAGCACGGCGGCCACGGAGGCCGCGGCCCTCGTGCCGCTGTATCGTGCGACGGTTGCGCTGCCGAAAGAAGCAGGCGACCGCATGCGCGAGCTTTCGCGCGAGTACGTCCATCAGGTCATCGAGGACGAATGGGCTACGCAGGCCGCCACCGGAAAAGGTAGCTCAAAGGCGCGTAGGGCGATCGGCAGCATGTTTCGCGCCTTCGGCGACGGTACGATCAGCGGCCAGATCAAGAAGGACTATCCGTTCATCTGCACGATGCTCATGCAATCCATCGGCGCGGTGACGAACGAACGGAACAAGCGCAACATTCAGGCGAACGAGTCGGTGCCCACCGTGATGTGGTTCGCAATCCTGGGTGGCGCTTTCGTCATCATCTCCATGAGTTTCTTGATTTATATGGAGCGCGCGGTACCACACATGATCGTGGCGGGCCTGATGGCCGCGCTCATCGGCTTATTGCTCTACAGTTGCCTGATCCTGAGCCATCCGTTCCGCGGTCCCGTCGCCATCAGCGCTGAGGCGTTCGAGAAGACGTTGCTGGTGTTCGACGACGTGGACAAAGGCAACTGACGTCGATTCCCTGAGGCGTTCATACACAACGCGCACTGGAGAGGCCATGTCCCATCCCACACACGCGGCGCAGCCGCAGATCGAGATGCACGTGAGTACGCTTCCTGACCTTCCGAACGGCGCGATCGAGCTCGGGGTCGTGTACGCGAGCGTCGAGGGCGTCAACGACCACTCCTTCGACGACTGCGTGGCGGAACTGAAGCACAAAGCCCACGCCCTGGGCGCGACGGGCCTCATCGGCATGCAGCTCGTGCAGAGTCAGTTCCAGTGGAATCAGCGCACCAGCCTGCTCGCGACCGCGGTGAAGTTGTAGCGATTATTGCGCCTCGCGAATCTGCAGTTCCGCCGGCTCGGCGATCACCTGGCCCTGCATCTCGACCGTTCCCTTCCGCTCCAGCTTGCCCCAGCCGGTGCGCATGCCGGAGACCGCGGTCTTGATCGACTTGAGGACGACGGCGTACATCAACTGGCGATAGAGAAAGCGCTGCCAGAACAGCCAGACCAGCGGCTGCATATCTTCACGGTCGAGCTTGTAGGCGACGAGCGAACCGGCCAGCTCAACAACGAAGAAGAACGCGTACATGAAGCCGATGAGATAAAGCGACGAGAGCGCGTTGGGAAGCGGCTGCCAATCGCCGACGAGATGGCCGCGGGCCCAGGCACGAATGACGTTGCCGAGCGACCAGAGGATCTGGACGTCGACGAGTGGCGAGAGAACCTGGAAGGCCACCTGAAACAGCCAGAGCGTGGGCAACATGACACGCCCGAACCAGCCGTAGCGGCCCAACGCGCGCCGGTGTTTCCACAGCGCCTGCAGCGTGCCGAAGGCCCAACGGAAGCGTTGTTTGAACAGGGCTCGGATGCTGTCCGGAGCCTCGGTGTATCCCATAGCCTTGGATTCGGTTTCGATTCTCCAGCCGATTCTGCGGATACGCCAGGTGAGGTCCATGTCCTCCGCCATCGTATCGGTCGTATAGCCGCCAGCCTGAAGGATCGCTTCGCGGCGCCACGCGCCGACGGCCCCCGGTACAACGGTCACGGAGTTGATCGTCGCGTACGCGCGGCGGTCGAGATTCTGGCTGGTGACGTATTCGATCGATTGCCAGTGTGTCAGCGGGTTGACACGATTGCCCACCTTCACATTTCCAGCGACTGCTCCGACAAGTGGGTCTGCAAAATGACGTACTAGTTTTTCGATCGTGTCGTGGGCGAAGACCGTGTCGGCATCGAGGGCGATGATGATCTCGCCCGTGGCCACGGCAATTCCCAGATTGAGCGCGGATGCTTTGCCGCCATTCGGCTGGACCAGCAGTGTCAGCGTGTCTCCGAAATTCTCGCGCACCTGTCCCGACGTGTCGTCCGACGAACCGTCATCGACAACGATGATCTCGAGAGGCTGGTATCCGTTTGCCAGCACGGCGCGGATCGTGTTTGCAATCACGGTTTCTTCGTTGAATGCGGCAATGACCACGCTCACCGCCGGCCTGTAGTTGGTGTCAAACGTCTCGTGGCGTTCGCGCCACTTGGCGATCAGCGCGAGGATGATGACGAAGACGACGCGTGCGGTGCCAAGGATGATCGCGCTCACGAAGGCAATGCCCAGAAATAGCTCGAAGAGATAGATCGTCTCGAAGACGATCTGGTCGTTGGCCAACATCAGAGTGTCCGAGGGGAGAACCTTCGGATTGACCGTGTCTCTGTCGCTATCGATGAGCGTCGATACGGGGACGAATGTGTAGCCCTTTTCATGGAGCTTCTTGACGAGAAGCGGAATGAGTTTCACTGTCTCGGAGCGGTCGCCACCGGCATCATGGAGAAGAATGCAGTTCCCTTTTTCACCTCCGTCCAACTGCTGCATGACGGTGTCCAACATCTGTTGAGCTCCACGGTGGTGGATCGATCCATCCGGCATTCGTTCGGCAGTGTTCCAATCCTGTGAGTCGATGAACTCGAGCACTGTGATGTAGTTGAGGCGTGAAGCCAACGTGATCGGAGCCACTTCAAAGTCCGCCGTCGGCTCCGCGTCGGCGTTGTATGGAGGCCGGAAAAGAAGAGTCGTTCGATGGAGGAGGCTCTCAAGAACGCGCCGTGTGGCGTTCAGTTGCAGACGAGCTTCCGATTCCCGAATCTCGCCGATATTCGGATGGGTGTATGTGTGGTTCCCGATCTCATGTCCTTCCGCCCAGATACGCCGGACGAGACTGGGATAACGCTCCGCGTTCTGGCCAATCAGGAAAAATGTCGCCGGAACGTGCAGCGCCTTCAACTCGTCGAGAATCTCTGCCGTGTAAACATCGGACGGCCCGTCATCGATCGTCAGCGCAATCATCTTTTCTTTATATCCGGTTCGTCTGATGACATAGGACGTTGGGAAGTTGTGGTAGCTCTCATCAAGAGCGAGGCCCGTCCCCGGGTCGATCTCGAGCGTGCGCTTGCCAGGGGTCGGAATTCTATCGACGTGGGCGATCTCGCCCTCTCCGACGAACTCGACGTCGAACGGAAAACTGACGGCCTCCAGCTTCTTCATGTCAGGACGGCGGTTCAGATGATCCCGATCGATGAAATTCCAGATCGAGGGATCGGCCGACCCGAGAACCCAGATGGCCATGCCTCGTACGCCATAGTTCTCCGCGATCAACCACTGGTTTGCCGCGGTGACGGCGTCGAGCATCCAGACTTCGTGCTCTTTACCCTGATCATCCTGGTAGAGAAATGTTGCATTGAGCGAGTCGTCATCAAAATCGACGATGTCTTCGGGCTTCTCTTCCTGCCGGAAATCGATTGCGTCGACGAGGGCGCCCTGGTATGTCAAGGGTTCAGCGTCCCCGCCGCCATACGTCCAGTCGTAGGCGTAGTTGCCGATGCCGATGACTAGTTTCTCGCGCGGAACGCCGTGGACGGGATCGACCGCGCGCCCGACCACGTCGCGATACCAGGAGATTGAAGAGATAGGGCCTGGCGCGCTCTTCTCCGAGTGTTCGTCGTAGGCCATGACCACCACGAAGTCGCATGCGGATGAGGCCGCGCGCCAGTCCAGAGTGGTTTTACTGGCCTCGAGATCGATGCTGACGAGAAGTTTCGCGGGCCCGAATACCCCCTTCATTCTGGTGAGGAACGGAACGAGAAGGGGATAGTCTGCGGTGTCGACGTTTTCAAAATCGACGTTGATCCCCTGGAAGTGATACTTGAGACACCAGTCGCGCAAACCTACGATGGCTTTCTGCTGCAAGGCCGGGTCGTGCAAGAAAATGTGAACTCGTTTTCCATCGAATTCACCGGAACCGTTTGACGACAACTGAGCGTTGCTGAAGACAGGTACGACGTTGAGGTTGTTCGCATGCGCGATGTTCAGAACATCGATGTTGTGCGGCGTGAGGAGCGGATCCCAATCTCGAAAATCAATCCCGCTGGCATCGGCGCTGAGATGGACCCACACCGGCAGCAAGTGCGTCATGTGGCTGGCGTTGGCCGTCAACGAATGGAGGCCCGTCTCCTGCCATGGTGCATAGAAAGCGGCGACGATGCTGTTGCCCGTCTGGATCGCTGGGACGGGGCCCTTTGCCTCGCGCGCCATGCGGTTCTTGTTGTCTTTGCTGATGCCTGCCAGGAGCCGTTCCCGATCGAGCTTCTGGAGATACTGGGCACGCGCCTGCTTGTGTGCCGGAATCCGCAGACCTCGCTTGATTGCCTCCGTGATTCCTTTGAAACCAGGCAAGAGCGGCACGGTGAAGAGGCTGACCAGCCAGACGCTGACGATCAGGACGGACAGCAAACCCAGCAACGTTCCGATGCGTTTGATCCACCACCAACGGCGGTGGCCGGGGTCGAAAAATACGGCGTGGTCGTGCATGGTACGAGTGGACGATCATATAGAACCCGTTTGGAAATGGTGGCATTCTGCGCAACCCAGGCGACGTTAACCCGTAAGACCTCACCATGACTCAGACCGTCATCGAGGTATCAGGCCTCAAAAAGCAATACCGGTCGGCGGTCGGTCGTTCGCGGATCACCGCCCTGGATGGCATCGACTTCGCCGTCCGCGAAGGGGAGCTTTTCGGCCTCCTGGGACCGAACGGCGCCGGAAAAACGACCGCCGTCAAGATCCTGCTCGACCTCACGCGTCCCACGGCCGGCGAAGCCCGCATCAATGGCCTGCCGGCTGGCAATCCAGAGAGCCGCCGCCGTGTCGGTTATCTGCCCGAGGGCCACAAAATCCCCGGCTATCTGACGGCACGCCAGGCGCTGGGGATTTTCGGCAAGATGTCCGGCCTCGACGACGTCACGATCAAGCGCCGTTCGCTGGAGCTGCTTGAGAAACTCCGGATCGCGCAGTGGATCGACGTCCGCGTCAAGAAGTACTCGAAAGGGATGACGCAGCGCCTCGGCCTGGCCATCGCGCTCCTGCACTCGCCACACGTGCTCCTGCTCGACGAGCCGACCGACGGCGTCGATCCTGTCGGCCGCCGCGAGATCCGCGACATTCTCCAGGCCGAGGCCGCGGCGAATGGAACGGCGGTGCTGCTGAACTCGCACTTGCTGTCCGAGATCGAGCTGACGTGCAACCACGTCGCCGTTCTGCGCAACGGCAAGGTCGCCGCTGCGGGGAGCATCGAAGAGCTGACGCGCCGCGCGGCGAAATACAAGATGGTTCCGGCGGCGCCCGTCGATGATGCACTCGTGGCCTCGTTCCGCGAGAGTGGCGCAGGCGTGGAGCGGGTCAATGGCCACATGCTCCTGACCGTCGATGACGTCACGCATCTGAACGCGCTCGTCGACAAACTCCGCGCCGGCGGCGGCTTGCTGACCGAGCTTTCGCCCGTCCGCTCCACGCTCGAAGACGTGTTCGTCGATCTCGTCCGCGCGGTCGATCCGGGAGCGCAGCAGTCCGAAGGAGCGCGGCTATGAAAGTCCTGATGGCGAATATCGAAGACGTGATGCGCGAGGCGGCCGCGCGCTGGACGCTCGTCGCGTACTTCTTCCTCTCCACGATCTTTATCCTGATCTTTGCCTCGGCCGTCAACCTCGACATCGTCGACGGCGCCCTGGCCGGCGCGAAGCTCTTCGGCAAACAGGTCGAGATGGGGAGCTCGATCTCGATCGAGAAGCTCGTGATGGGTTTCGAGTCAGGGTTCTCCGGAATCCTCTACGTTCTCTGCACTTTCCTGGCGATCTTCGCCACGGCGCACCTCGTGCCGAGGATGCAGGAGAAGGGGACGATTGATCTTTACCTCTCGCGGCCAGTGTCGCGCGTGAAGCTGATCCTTTCGCGGTACGTGGCCGGGCTCATCCTCGCCGGCAGCAACGTTCTCTATCTCATCGGCTCGATCTGGGCGATCGTAGCCTGGAAGACACACGTTTTTCATCCGCGGTTCTTTCTCGCGGGCGTCATGATCCTCTTTCTGATCGCCACGCTTCTCGCGTTCGCGTTCCTGATCGGCGTCATCACCTCGTCGACCGCAGTCTCGATCATGGCCACCTACGGCGTCTTCTTCTTCGGCGTCATGCTGGCCGGTCACGCGCGGATCGAGGCGGCGCTGTCGAAGGAATGGCAGGCATTCGCAATCAAGACTCTCTACTGGATCATGCCGAAGACGGCGGAGCTCGCGACGGCGGTCGTCGCATATGTAGCAGGCGGTGAGATTCATAACGAGATGCTCACCATCACCCCCGCTCCATTCGTAAGCACCGCGATTTTCGGTCTGGTCTGTCTCGCTCTCGCTTCCTGGTTGTTTCAACGAAAGGAGTTCTAAATGAAGAAGCAGTTTGTTTCACTCGCGGTCCTGGCGCTGGCGCTCGCTCCGGCTGCGTTCGCAAAGAACGACGCCATGTCACTCATCCCGAACGATTCCGTCTCCGTAGGCGTCGTCCGCCTCAATGACATGCGCAGCAGCCCGCTCTCGGCCGCGCTCTTCGCGCAGACGGCAAAGATCAGCAACGACGGCGATATGCAGAAGTTCCTGGCCGAGTCCCTCTTGCAGCCGACGAAAGACGTCGATGTCGTCGTCTTCGCCACATCGCCTCGAACGAACCTCGGCAGCGAGGCCGATTTTCTCATCGCCGCTGACGGCCGTTTCAACATCGAGCGACTCACGACTGCCCTCGTGACTCGCGGCGCGGTGAAGAAGACTTCGCCCCAGGGCGTTTATTATTTGCTGCCGGACAAGGGCACGGACAGCCATCGGCAGGGCGTCGTTGCGTTTCCGGACGCGCATCTCGCGCTCATCGGCACCGAGGCGGCCGTGAACGGAGCGCTCGCAAACCGTGCCGCCGGCGGAACGTCGTTCGCGACTGCCAGTGGTCTCGGACGCGACATGGCCCGCATCGACGCGAGCGCGACGGCGTTCGTGCTCGTCGACGTGCCTCGTGCGCAGCGCATCACCGGTGCACCGAAGTTGAATGGCAACAGCTCGTCGTCACAAGCACTGGGCGCGGCGCTGAAGAATGTTTCGACCGTTGCGATCTGGGCGACCGGCACCGGCGACTCGCTGAAGCTCAACGCGATCGGCCTGTCGTCCGACGCCGAAACGCTGGGTCTCGTCGAGGACACCCTGCGCGGCGCTCTTTCCGCGATGCGTCTGGCCGTGCAGGACAAAGCGCCCGAGATGGTTTCGGTGTTGCGCAAGTTCAGCGTGAGCCGCACCGACAACTCGGTCTCCATCTCCGGCAGCATCTCAGGTGAGACATTCCGGACGTGGGTTGCGAAGTCGAAGTCTCACGCCAGCATGCGGTAGGCATTTCCTGACGATTGAACATCAGCGGGGCCGGCGCGCGCCGGCCCCGCTTGTTTCATGATGTCAATGCGCAGTCCGGCGCCGCGGCGGCAACTCCGGGCCTACCGAAAATGCCGGCGCCATCGTCATGGTCGTGGTGTTGCCGGTGACGTCCGCAAGATCGAACTTCAAATCGACCAGCGCCCGGTCGACGTTCGTGATGGCGCCGAGGTCGACTCGATAGAGGATGCCAGCGCCATGAGCCGTGTCTTCGGTGACCTGGGTTGCGGTCAACGGGCGCCAGGCCGTCTCGCCTGCGTATCGATACGACACCTTCGTTGCGTCACCGCGGACCTGCTGGTAGATGCGTCCGCTGATGCCTGTGCTGGCGATGAAGTCGGCGGCGGAGAAAAGAAGTGAGCCGCTTCCGTGCGGTTCGAGGCGCGTTACGAGGGCGCCGCTTCCGTCGAGCAACATCATGGTCGTCACCAGGGGCGGAAAGTAGTCGGGCTGCGACGAATCGAGATTCATCGTCGCCGTCGTCGTTTTGCTCACATCGGGATAGAGCGTACCTATATTGGCTACCTCGATGCGATACCGCCCGGGGGGAGTCGTCAGATCGATCGAGGTCGAGTACCCGCTGCTGAGAATCCGGTTTCCGTTTGCGTCGAAGATCGCAGTCGAGGTGCCGGTGCGGTCGGTGATGCGCGATTCACCCAGCGGACCGACGATCTCCGTCGACAGACTCATGCGCGACGTTCCGGCCGGCGTAACGAAAATCGAGAGTGGGAATCGCGGCCCGAGACCGTATTCGTAGGTGGATCCGCTGTATGTCCACGGCAACACGCTGCCCGCGCCTACGCTCACCAGTTTGTCGTCGATCACGCGCAGCAACGGCGTCGTGTACTGCGTGATGCCGTCGGTGACAACGATGAATGCGATTCCGTTGACGTAACTCGGATTGACGTCGGGCGAGACGAACACGCGTGCGCTTACGGTCGGTGCGTCGACGATTCCGGTGACCGAGACACGGGCGGAGAGCGTCGGATTGGTTGCCAGGGCGAAAAGCCGGCGATCGCCTCGGACGGGCGGCGGCACGCCGATCTCGACCGTCCCGCCGCGCAGCGCCGAGCCTCCGGTCGTCAACGTCGCGTCATCGCTCACGCCGGTCAGCGGTGGATGCTGGACCATGTAGTACTCGTTCGCTGTCATGTCGAGCACCGTTTCGTAAAACAGCAGGGTCTTCTGCGGAGTGATGTCGGAGATATGCATCACCGGTGCGCTGGTCCACGGAAATGAGAGCGCCGTGATTCCGCCGGGCTGAGTAGTGTCGAGCACGATGCGGCCACTGTTCAGGTATCCGATGCCTGTCAGCGGCTGACCGGTCTCACGCCGCCCCGCGAATGTGATCGTGTGGGGCGTGTCGGCGGCCGTCAGCGAGATGGTGCCGTCCCCGGCAACAGCCACTTTCTCGCGGGCGATGAAGTCAGTCGCCACTACGTTCTTCGTTTTTGGATCAGCTTCCGCCGTCCAGATGAGCATGTCCCACGTGCCGGGTGTCATCAGGGTTTCGGATGTGTTGTCATCCATGAAGAGCGCAATTGCAGTCCTGGTCCGGTCCGCGCTGACCCAGACCGCGGCGGGGAAGGCCCTGTCAAAGTGAGCTGTCTCTCGCGCTGCTTTGGTGAACGCAAACTGGATGTTCCGGACGTCCGCCGGCACCGACGTAGTCGCAAGCACGATTTGTCCGCCACCGGTGAGCGAGCTGGTGCTGAATTGCACCGTTGCGACACTGAATGTGAATGCGAGAGTCACATCTGCTGAGCCACCGGCTGGGATGGTCACTGTTGGTGGCGACGGCGTCACGATCTCGCCGAAAGCGACGTTTGATTTGACCGTGTAGGACAGCGTCGTCGTTCCTCGATTCGTCAGGTGCAGCGTGCGCGTCACCGACCAGTTGGTCTGGTCGGCCGGTAGAAGTCCGAGACTGATCGATGGAGGATCGATGACGAGGTTGCCGGTGGCCGCCGCGTACGCGTCGATCCGTCCTTCGCCGCCGGCCATGATCTCGTCGAGGATGGGCTTGGCATTGTTCATCAGAGCCAGCTTGATCTGCGCCGGCGTCCAGTCGTGGTGCAGCGATTTGAGCAGAGCAGCCGCTCCGGCCACATGCGGCGTGGCCATCGACGTTCCGCTCAGCGTCACATACTGGTTTCCGGGATACGACGAGAGAATCGAAAGGCCAGGCGCGACCACATCCGGTTTGATGGCGAGGTTCTTCGTGTTCGGGCCGCGCGAGGAAAAACTGGTCATGAGATCGCCAAGATCGCTGGCACCGACGGTGATGGCGCTGCGTGCCGTCCCTGGGCTGGCGATGCTGTGGAATGCTCCGTTGTTGCCTGCGGCGATAGCGAAAGTCACTCCGGCCGCGGAGGCGTTGTCGATGGCTTCTGACAGCGGATCATCGGGATTGCCGCCTCCTCCCAGGCTGAGGTTGGCTACGTCGACGTGATCGCTCGTATTGCCGTCGCCATTGGGATCGGCGGCGCGCTCGATTGCAGCGAGAACATTGGAATCGCTACCGCTTCCGTTCGAGCCGAGAACTTTGTATGCGATGAGCGACGCGTCGGGAGCCACGCCCGTGATGGTGGACGAATCCCCGGCCACGATTCCTGAGACGTGCGTTCCGTGTCCGTTATCGTCGAACGGATCGGCGTCGTTGTTCACGAAGTCCCATCCGCCGATCACCTTGAATCCCGGCCCAAATCCGCCGCCGAGCGCCGGATGCATGTAGTCGATCCCTGTGTCGATGATGGCGACGGTCACGCCTTTCCCGCGTGCGCCCAGGGTGGTCCAGACCTTGTCCGCTCCGACGAGGGAGATATTGGCGCTCGCGAATGCGTGTACCACGCGGTCGGCTTCGACGCGCTTCACATACGGCAACGCCCGGATCTGCGCGATCAGCTCCTGAGGCACGTCGATCGCGGCGCCGTTGAAGACAACGAAGTATTCGCGGCGAATCTCCGGCGTGATCGCGCTCTTGGAAGCGCGGCCAGCGTTGACGATCCCGCTCAGATCGTTCCGAAAGCGAGTGAACGTCGCCTGGTAGTCAACGGCGGTTTTTCCGGCGCTGATCGCAGCCGGCGGCGCCACGAACTCGACGATCTGCCCGTTCGCCGCCTCGGCCTGCTGCGGAACTGCAATCCTGGAACCATCGCGCATCTCGATCTGGAGGCGACCATCGGAATCGACTTGCGCGTAGGCAGCGACGGCCACCGCAACGACAAACGCTGCCACTGCAAAACGACGCATGACGGGCTCCCTGGCTTGCAAACTTCGTGCGTTTCAGAGGAAGCGGCGGAGATTCTCACGCCACCACGGCCAGTCATGACCGAAGACGCCTCCCCATATCTCGAGGTAATTCTGAATTCCCTTCGACCAGAGAATCGCCGAGAACTCGCGGTTCTTGTCGACGATCGTGTCGTACTCGCCGGTGGCGATGATCCAGTCGATGCGCGAGAGCTTGCCGACCCACTCGCCGTCCATGTTCGGAATGTACGCCGTGGGGCAATTGAAATAGCAATTCTCGTCCCAGTAGCCATCGAGCTGGTCGTGAATGTCGTAGATGCCGGAGAAACAGATGGCGCGGTTGACGACGTCGGGATAGCGCGCGGCAAAGTTTGCGGCGTGATAGGCGCCGAAGCTGGCGCCGTAGACTGCGAGGTCGCCTCTCTGAGCCCGGTTGAAGATGTACGGTACGACCTCGTGGCGGAGATAGGCGTCGTACTGCGCGTGCCGCGCCGCCCGAACGGCGGGATGGACGTGCCGGTTGTACCAGCTCTCGTCGTTCACGGTGTCGACGAGGATCAGCTGGATCTCGCCGCCGTTCACCTTGTCGGAGAGGGACTCCGAGATGCCGCGGTCCTCATTTTCGGAGTATCGGCCAGCGGAGGTCGGAAAGAGCATGACCGGGCGTCCGAACTTGCCGTACCAGGCAAATTCCATGTCGCGTCCGAGGGATGGGCTGTGCCAGAAGACGTGCTCGCGGTACATAGAAAGGATGACCTTGAATAATGCCTATTAAATGTTGACTGTTCAGTGTTGAATTGGATGATGCATTCGGTGCTTCTTTTCATTCAATATTAAACAGTCAACATTGAACACTCAACATTTCGCCTGTATCAAGCCCATTTGCGGCTGGGCCGCCGATTCTATACGATCCGCCGCCCGGAGATTTCGATGAGAAAAAAGCGAATTGCACTCGTGTTCGGTATGGAAGACACCTTTCCTTGGGCGTTGATCGACGCCATCAACGGGCTCGGCGGCGATCGAGTCGAGGCCATGCCCGCGGAGTTGTCGTATCTCAA
>ODAK010004252.1_pt1 | contig 14690 bp, 16 predicted proteins | sample 1539591 | NCBI WGS metagenome assembly ODAK01 (sample SAMEA3539303, study PRJEB22396) | soil metagenome | biome: tundra; feature: field; material: soil | place: USA | collected 2010-05 | depth 0.15 m | reverse complement strand
CAATTTGTTCAAAAACAAAATTAGAAGTGTATAAATAAATTTTACTTTTGCTTTCTGAGAAATTATTCATTAATAAATAATTTATGAAAAAAGATAAAATAATTTTTGACCTGATTGCTGAAGAAAAAAAGCGTCAAACTATCGGAATTGAGCTCATTGCATCCGAAAACTATGTGAGCGAACAAGTGATGGAAGCTATGGGTTCGGTGCTTACTAATAAATATGCGGAAGGACTCCCGGGCAAGCGTTATTATGGAGGTTGCGAGATTGTGGATAAGATAGAACAATTAGCGATTGACCGTGCGAAAAAATTATTTAATGCCGAATGGGTAAATGTACAGCCTCATTCAGGTGCGCAAGCAAATGCGGCAGTGATGCTGGGAGTTTTAAAACCGGGAGATAAAATTTTAGGATTTGATTTATCGCATGGTGGACATCTTACACATGGCTCTCCTGTTAATTTTTCAGGAAAATTATATGTTCCGTCTTTTTATGGAGTGGAAGAAAAAACAGGAAGAATAAATTTTAATAAGGTGGAAACCATTGCTACGAAAGAAAAACCGAAATTAATTATTTGTGGCGCATCATCATACTCCCGTGATTGGGATTATAAAAAACTACGCCAAATAGCTGATAAAGTTGGTGCTTTATTGTTAGCTGATATTTCACATCCATCGGGATTAATTGCTCGCGGATTAATGAATGACCCTTTGCCATATTGCCATATTGTTACTACTACTACTCATAAAACTTTGCGTGGTCCGCGTGGAGGAATGATTATGATTGGTAAAGATTTTCAAAATCCCTGGGGCGAAAAAACACTGAAGGGCGAAATAAAAATGATGTCGGCGATACTTGATACTGCTGTGTTTCCGGGAACACAAGGCGGACCATTGGAGCACGTAATCGCCGCTAAGGCTGTCGCGTTTGGCGAAGCGTTGGAAGAAAATTATATGAAATATTGTATTCAGATAATGAAAAATGCGAAACTAATGGCGCAATGTTTTGTTGACAAAGGATACAAAGTAATTTCTGGAGGAACGGACAATCATTGTATGCTGATTGATTTACGTTCAAAAAATCTGACAGGAAAATTAGCTGAAAACACATTGGTAAAAGCTGATATTACTGTAAATAAAAATATGGTGCCTTTTGATGATAAGTCTCCATTTGTAACTTCAGGAATTCGTGTGGGCACTGCGGCTATTACCACACGCGGCATAAAAGAAAAACACATCCCTAAAATAGTTGATTTTATTGATAAAGTATTGATGAATCACGAAAACGAAAAAGTGATTACAGAGGTTCGTAATAAAGTAAATAAAATGATGAAAGAGTTTCCTCTTTATTCATAAATAAAAAAGTAATTAGGCTGGAAGTATTGTTAAAACAATCGTTTTGCAGAAGCAAGATGTCTCTAAACCCCGCAGACGCGAGTGTGTCACGTTATGCAGGCGCGTAGTTTTCAACTCGTGCCGATTATTTTTTGGCATCTTGCCATAGTAACAATTATGTTTTTGATTATTGTCTTTTCCAATAATTTTATATCAGCAGAGCTTTCTCTTTATCCATAATAAATCACACAATATTTACCTCAACTCACTAAGCTGAAATAAATATATTTACTATGCTTGCATAATAAAATATTTATTACATTTGCAATCCTGTGATGAGAAAAAAACTTACCGAAACTGTAGATTCAAAACTGAGAACGAGTTGGCAGTTTATCAGCAGAATGTATAATGCTGAAGCGTCGCAATACGGCGTTACTATGGCAATTGTTCATTTTCTTTTAAACATTGACAGCAAAGATGGCTCGTACGCATCCGATATAGCTCCAAAGCTTGGAATGGAAGGTTCTTCACTTTCAAGAATCATACAAACTTTAGAAAACGAAAAAATGATTATCAGAAAAAACGATAGCGCAGACAAACGAAAAGTCAGATTGCTATTAACTAACAAGGGAAAACAACATAAAGAACTTGCTAAAAACAGTGTCCGTGATTTTAATACATTGTTAGAAAATAAAATTGGAAAAAAAAGAAAAGAAGAATTTTTTAAAACCCTGAATGAAATAACACAACTTGCCGAAGAACGGCGTAAACAGTTTAAGGCGATTTAAAAAAACGTAATCTGTGGCAAGAAAAAAAACCGCAGACTGAATAAGATTATAATTTCAAATTAATAAAATTATGAATAGATCAATTAAAAAAGTAGCTGTCCTTGGCTCCGGTGTGATGGGAAGCCGCATTGCTTGCCATTTTGCGAACATAGGCATTGAAGTATTATTGTTAGACATCGTACCCAAAGATGCCGGATCGGATAAAAAAAGTCGCAATAAGATTGTAAACGATGATCTTGATTTTGCTTTAAAATCAAGTCCTGCACCTCTTTATCGTAAATCGTTTGCTAAAAGAATCACCACCGGAAACTTTGATGATGATATGAAAAACATTGCTGAATGTGATTGGATTATTGAAGTGGTGATAGAGCGCTTGGATATTAAAAAACAAGTTTTTGAAAATGTAGAAAAATTCCGTAAGCCCGGAACCCTTATCTCATCCAATACTTCCGGCATTCCTATCCATTTGATGAATGAAGGCAGAAGCGAAGATTTTCAAAAACATTTCTGCGGTACTCACTTTTTTAATCCGCCCCGTTATCTGAAATTGTTGGAAATTATTCCAACAGCAAAAACATCACAGGAAGTCATTAATTTTTTAATGAACTATGGTACAAAATTTTTAGGTAAAACAACGGTGTTGTGTAAAGACACACCGGGTTTTATCGCCAACAGAGTCGGTACTTACGGACTATTGGCACTATTACATTTGGTTGAAGAAATGGACTTAACTGTTGATGAAGTTGAAAAATTAACAGGACCTGTAATAGGCAAGGCAAAATCAGCTACGTTTCGCACTTTAGACATTGTCGGTATTGATACTCTTGTACATGTTGGTAATGGTTTAGCAGCAGGACTTCCTAATGATGAAGCAAAAGCGGCGTTTGTAATTCCTGGTTTTATTAATAAAATGATAGAGAATAAATGGCTTGGAAGCAAAACAGGTCAAGGGTTTTTCAAAAAAGCGACTGATGCAAAAGGCAAACCGGAGTTTCTTACTTTGGATTTAAAAACATTTGAATACAAGCCTTCAGAAAAAGTAAAATTCGCGACTCTTGATTCAGCGAAATCTATTGAAAATTTAAAAGACCGATTAAAAGTTTTAATTGCAGGAACTGATAAAGCCGGAGATTTTTATCGCGCTTCTATTTATGCAATGAATGCTTACGCCAGTCATCGTATTCCTGAAATTACGGATGAAATTTATAAAATTGATTCGGCATTAAGCGCAGGTTATGCTTGGGAATTAGGTCCCTTTGAAACATGGGACGCATTAGGAGTTTCAGAAACATTGAAAGGAATGGAAGCTGCCGGAAAAAAACCAGCGCAATGGGTTTATGATATGCTTGCAAGCGGCGCTACTACTTTCTATAAAATAGAAAATGGCAATAAAAAATATTATGATATTCCATCAAAATCATACAAAATAATTCCTGGAACAGAAGCATTTATTTTATTGGATCATATTCGCGATACCAAAACTGTTTGGAAAAATGCAGGTGCAACAGTTACCGATATTGGCGATGGAATTTTGAATCTGGAATTTCATGGTAAAATGAATACCTTAGGAGATGAGCAAATCCAAGGCTTAGAGACTGCTATCGCTATGGCGGAAAAAGATTTTAGCGGATTAGTTATTTCCAATGAAGGCGCTAATTTTTCTGCCGGAGCTAACGTAGGAATGATTTATAAGTTGGCTTCCGAACAAAAATTTGATGAATTAAATAGTGTGATTAAACAATTTCAAAATGCAATGATGCGAGTTCGTTACTCCTCTATTCCAGTTGTGGTAGCGCCTCACAACATGGCATTGGGTGGAGGTTGCGAATTAAATATGCATTCCGATAAAGTAGTCGCTCATGCAGAAACATATATGGGATTAGTTGAATTTGGTGTTGGTTTAATTCCGGGAGGTGGCGGAACCAAAGAGTTTGCTGTGCGTTTATCTGATGAATTAATGGAAGGAGATGTTGAATTAAACAGATTCCGTAATCGGTTTTTAACTATCGGACAAGCAAAAGTTTCCACATCGGCGCATGATGCATTTGATTTAGGTTACTTGCGTAACAACCTTGATACAGTTGTGATGTCACGCAATCTTTTATTGTCAACAGCGAAAGCAAATTGCATTGCAATAGCAGATGCCGGTTACACACAACCTGCACATCGCAAAGACATTCGCGTATTGGGCAGACAAGCATTAGGCATGGGTTATATGGGAGCCAGCTCAATGAAATCAGGTGGATACATTACCGAGCACGATGAATTAATTTCTCGAAAATTAACGTATGTAATGTGTGGCGGAGATTTATCTGTACCTACATTGGTAAGCGAACAATATTTATTGGATTTAGAACGCGAAGCATTTTTATCTCTTTGCGGAGAGAAAAAAACATTAGAGCGATTGCTAAGTCTTATCACAGGAGGAAAAATCCTTAGAAATTAGTTGTTAGTGGTTAGTTATTAGTTGTTGGCGAACACTAATAACTAACCACTGATAATTAACCACTAACAACTAAATTAAATCTCAATATTAAAATCTAAAAAAACATGAACGCATACATAGTAGCAGGTTTCAGAAGCGCTGTCGGAAAATCCGGCAGAGGAGGATTACGTTTTACACTTCCAACTGAATTAGCATCAAGTGTTATCAAACATTTAATGGCATCGGTGCCGAACATTAAACCGGAACAAATTGATGATTTGATTGTTGGTTGCTCTAATCCTGAAGCAGAGCAAGGATTAAATTTTGGACGTCACGTTTCAATAATGGCTTTTGATACAGACAAAGTTCCGGGACAAACTGTAAATCGTTATTGTTCATCAGGTTTAGATACCATTGCTCTCGCATCGGCAAAAATAAATGCCGGTATGGCTGAATGTATTGTAGCCGGTGGTGTAGAAAGCATGAGCGTGGTTCCGGCTGGCGGCTGGCGCATAGTTCCTGATCATAAAGTTGTTCTGAAAGACGCAACAGAATATTGGGGAATGGGTTTAACCGCCGAAGCTGTCGCAAATGAATACAATGTGAGTCGTGCCGATCAGGATGCTTTTTCTTTGGCTTCGCATCAAAAAGCAATTAAAGCAATTAAAGAAGGTAAGTTTAAAGATGAGATTGTTCCTTTTAAAGTAACCGAAGTATATCTTGATGAAAACGAAAAGAAGAAAACCCGCGAATACATTTTTGATACTGATGAAGGTCCGCGCGCTGATACAACTCTCGAAGCATTGGCAAAACTAAAACCTGTATTTGCAGTTAAAGGAAGCGTAACGGCAGGCAACTCTTCACAAACCAGCGATGGCGCATCTTTTGTGATGGTAGTGAGTGAAAAATTTATGAAAGAAAATAACTTAAAACCTATCGCACGTTTAATTACTTACGCGGTAGCTGGTGTTCCGCCACGCATTATGGGAATAGGACCCATCGAAGCTATTCCGAAAGCATTGAAACAAGCGGGAATGACATTGGATCAAATTGATTTGATTGAATTAAATGAAGCATTTGCTTCTCAATCATTGGCTATAATTCGTGAATTAAAATTAAATCCTGAAATTACGAATGTCAACGGTGGCGCTATTTCATTAGGGCATCCATTGGGTTGTTCGGGTGCAAAACTTTCTGTGCAACTTTTCAATGAGTTAAAACGCAGAAAGAAAAAATATGGAATTGTTTCTATGTGCATCGGCACAGGGCAAGGCGCTGCCGGAATTTTTGAAATGCTCTAAGAAATTGAGAATTGAAAAATTAAAGATTGAAAAATTGAAATATTTATTCTAACCAATGTAATAATTTCCAATTTTTCAATCTTCCAATTTGTAACCCATTTGAATTTAAACATACCGCATACACCCAATATGTTCCGCATTAATATTAAGTTGGGAATGGAAGTGGATATTGTAATAAAAAAAGACCAACGCACAGGCAAACGCACCCGCGGCAAAGTCCAATGGATATTAACAAGCGCTCCCTTTCATTCAAGAGGAATTAAAGTAACGCTTGATACACGCCAGATTGGTAGAGTGCAAGAAATAATCAGCTTATAATTTTGCAAACCAAGGGCTATCTTTTTGTTAATTTATTAATCAAGATAGTTTTTATCACAATAAATTTCTAAATTGCAATACAATATTTATTTTTGGCTGAATGCAAGAAGCTATGCTGAAAGCCGATTAATACAAATTGAATTTTGTAAACAAATTAAAAAAATAACTTAATTTGAAAATAAATAGTATGAAAAAAATTATTGCTATTCTGTTAACCGTTATAACTACATTAACTGTTGCCGCACAAAACTTTGAAGGAGAAATTAAATACACCAACATTTATAAAAGTAAAAAATGGTTTGTGTCGGACGAAAAACTAAATTCGTTGATGGGGACAAAAGAAGAATATTTTATAAAAGGAGGCGACTACAAAGCTATTGCTAATGGAACCTGGGTTCAATGGACACAATACATTAACAAGGACAATAAAATTTACACAAAATTATATGACAATGAAACAGTGTATTGGAATGACGCAAATTCGCATGATGATTTAGTTTTAAAAGTGGAACTGAATCAAAATACAATTGAAATTTTAGGATATAAATGTGACGAAGTAATTTTGACTTGTAAAAGCGGAATTCAGAAATATTATTTTAATTCAAAAATTTCTGTTGATTCCAAATTTTTTGTAAACCATACATTTGGAAATTGGTACAATTACTTAAAAATAGCTAACGCTTTGCCTTTAAAAATGGTAATTGACAACGAAAAATGTTCAATGGAAAGTATCGCTACAGAAGTTAAAGAAATGAAATTAGATGCAAAAGTATTCGAACTTCCGGCTAATTGCAAAACGAAAAAAAATCCATATTAAGGAAATAAATTTTAAAAATTTAAAAAAGAGTTTGTAGTTTGTGGTTCATAGTTACACAAACTCTAAACAAAAAAACAAAAAGTTATGAGCACAAAAAACGAAACTCCAAAACATTTTGAAGGGAAAATTCTTTACGACAACACCTATAAAAGTAAAAACATGTTGATGCCCAGTTCCCTTTGGAATTCAATGATGGGCTCAAAAGGAGAATATTTTATAAAAGGTGGTGACTACAAATTGATTTCTAACGGAAGTTTGAATAAGTGGCAGTTATATGTAAATAAAAACAACAAAATTTACAGCAAAGTTTCCAGCTCATCTGCAATTTATTTTAACGACGGGGAAATACAAGTAGATGAAGTTTTTAAAGTTGAATTAAATAAAAATGTTATTGAAGTGCTCGGATACCAATGCGACGAAGTTATTTTAACTTGTAAATCCGGAGAACAAAAATTTTACTTTAATTCAGAATTTGCTGTTGATACCAAACTATTTGAAAAACATAAATTTGTTAATTGGCATGATTATCTAAAACAAGCTCATGCTTTACCATTAAAAAGGACGGTGAACACCAACTATTTCACTATGGAATGTATTGCAACCGAAGTTACGCCTATGAAATTAGAGGATTCGCTATTTGAACTTCCGGCAGATGTAGAATTTAAAAAGAATCCATACTAACAAATAAAAATAAGCCAGTAATTGGAATTTATAGACGAAAAAATTGAAGCCTACGCATTGGCTCACTCCCAGCCCGAATCAGAAGTTTTAAAAAAACTCAATCGCGATACACACGCCAATATACTTATGCCTCGTATGTTATCAGGACACATGCAGGGCAATTTTTTAAGCATGTTGAGCAAAATGATTCAGCCAAAACACATTTTAGAAATCGGCACTTATACAGGTTATTCAGGCATTTGCTTGGCACAGGGTTTACAAGAGGGCGGAAAATTATATACCATTGACATTAATGAAGAGTTAGAAAAAATGGTAAGATCATTTTTTGATGAAGCCGGATTAGCTAATAAAATCAATTATTACATAGGTAATGCTTTGGATATTCTTCCAACCATAAAGCAAACTTTTGATTTGGTATTTATTGACGCGGATAAAAAAAATTATTCAGCCTATTACGATTTAATTTTTGATAAAGTTAGCAACGGCGGTTATATCATTGCCGACAATGTATTGTGGAGCGGGAAAGTTTTGGATGCTCCTGAAAAAATGGATGCGGATACTAAAGCTGTTGATGCGTTCAATAAAAAAATTCATACTGATAACCGTGTTGAACATATGTTATTGCCTGTACGGGATGGTTTGATGATAATCAGAAAATTCATGATTTAAAATTAAATCTTCACATTAGCACATCATTCAATTGTTTCTTTATTTCTCTGAAAAAGAAAATATATTATTACAAATAAAGTAGCAAGAGCAGTTACTATAAATGTAGAAGATGGATTAAAACTCATCCAAATTAAACCTGCTATGCTACTTGCAAATAATGTAGCAATGCTTGCACAACTTGCATAAAATCCAATAGCGGTAGCCGTTTCAGAGCTAGGCGCAATTTTAGATATCCATGCTTTAGAAACACCATCGGTAGATGCGGTAAACAAACCATAAGTAAAAAATATCGCGTACAACATCAACTCCGTTTTTACATACGCCATACTTCCATAAACAATTACAAACAAAAACAAACCTAATATAAAAGTTGGTTTCATTCCAATTTTATCAGCTAAATGTCCCATTGGCAAGGAAAACAAAGCATATACCAAATTGTAAAATATGTAAACGCCAATAATATGTAAATCGCTGATGCCAATATTTTTTGCCATCAACAATAAAAAAATATCGGAGCTATTGAACAAAGTGAATAATAAAAGTCCGACAACTACTTTTTTATAATCTGTTGAAGCAGTTTTCCAATAGCGGAAGTAGGAAAATATTCCTCCGCTTAAAGTAGTCTGCTTTTGAATAAAAACTTTCGGTTTCTCTTTAATGATAAACGTAAGTGCCGCACCAATGATGCCGGGAGCGAATGCAAGAAAAAAAAGAGGCTTATAATGTGCGGGATAAAAATATAAAAAAATCAATGCCAATAAAGGTCCGGTAGCTGCACCAAGTGTATCCATGCCGCGATGCAAGCCAAATACTTTTCCTTTGTTTGCTTTCGAACATTCATCGGATAACATCGCATCGCGTGCGCCTGTCCGTATTCCTTTTCCCAGCCTATCAGCGCTGCGAACAAATAAAACCCAAACAGGAAACGTAAAGATTGGCATTAAGGGTTTTGAAATACTACTCAAAAAATAACCTAATTTTATAAAAGGCAAACGCTGCCCTTTGTCGTCAGATAATTTTCCGAAATAACCTTTTGAAATTCCTGCCACTGCTTCGGCAATACCTTCCAATACGCCAATCCATAAAGCTGTGAAACCAATTGTTTTCAGATAAATCGGCATAACAGGATATAACATTTCGCTTGCAATGTCTGTGAATAAACTCACGAATGAAAGTATCCAAATGGTGCGCGTAAATATTTTTTGTTTGGACATTTTAAGTTTTATACCAAAGTTAGCAGTAATTTTGAGTCATGACCTTTATATTATTAAGCTAACAAGTGATTTATTGATAGCTTTGTATATTTTTAAAATGGTTTGAATTTGAGATATAAAATTGATTCTGTTTTGATAAAGATTACAAGTAAACCCCGCACTATGCATAGCTGAGAACGATTAACAATAATAACAAATATTTAAAATAAATAAATATTTATATGATGGACATAAGTAATGAACTAAAAACAAAGTACGATACACAATACTCTGACAAAACGGAAGAGTGGCGTAAAATTGGTGCCATTGGGAAAGCGGAAAACATAATTGATTTATCAAAGGGCATAGATTTTAAAAGGGTTATTGATATTGGTGCCGGAGATGGTAATATTCTATCATTATTAAGTGAAAAAAATTTTTGCAATGATTTTACAGCTGTTGAAATTTCTGACAGCGCCATTGAACAAATTAAGAAAAAAAAAATAAAAGGATTATTGCAAATTAAACAGTTTGATGGGTATAAGTTACCATTCAATGACAAGGAGTTTGATTTAGCAATTTGTTCTCATGTAATTGAACATGTTGAATTTCCGAGAATGTTATTGAGAGAAATCAAAAGAATTTCAAAGCATCAAATAATAGAAGTTCCTATTGATTTTTCATTTCAAGTTGACAAAAAGTTCAAGCATTATTATTCATACGGACATATAAATATTTACACCCCTGCATTATTTAATTTTTTATTGTTCACGGAAGAATTTGAAATTATAAGAAATAAAAATGGTCTTTATCAAAAAGAAGTTATTGAATTTCAGTTTAAAAAAGGTTCTGTAAATTATTTTAAATTTATGATTAAAAGATTAGTATGGAAAACAATCCCAATGCTAATGAAATTAAAGCCGAATACTTATACGGTACTAACAAAATAAATGAAGCTTCTGTATGGAAATATTCTTGTTGAAATGCCCTTTAATAAACACTTGTATAAAAAGGATAAAATATTTTTTAAAATAAATCCCAATGAATTTCTTCAAAGCCGATAAAAATTCCATCAGTCCTTATTTCAATAGGATAGGGTTGAACATAATCTCCTAAACCGCTTTTTGACCTTCCGGTTTTTAAATCAAAACTATAACGATGTACGGGGCATATAACGCTGCCATCGGCTGTGCAACGACCACTTCCAAGCGATGCGCCATTGTGAGGACATTTATCATTCACCGCAAAAAAACCTTCGGATGTATGCGCCAAACAAATTTTTTTCTTTCCAACATTTAGTGTTGTTACTTGACCAATATCTAATTGTGAATTTGCCGAATCAATAGAATCGAAAAGTTTATACCAGATTATTTTTTTCTTAAAAAACATTTTGTGAATTAAATTAAACTCTATATCCACCATCCTAATTCGCTCGACTCCCCTTTAGGGGATGGGGGCTTTGATTTTTATCCTCCTGCCTTCTTTGCCTTGTAATTAGCATCAATGAGCAGTTTTAATATTTTATCACGATGGTCGCCTTGTATAAGTATTTCATTGTTTTTTACGCTTCCGCCAACTCCGCATTTTTGTTTTAATGTTTTGCCTAATGCTTCTAAATCAGCATCTATTCCTATAAATCCATTGATGCGGGTAAGTAGTTTTCCGCCACCAATACGGTCGAGAAATAATTTTAAATTTTGTTGTTGAGGTGGTAATGTTTCTGGTGTTTTTTCCTTTTCAAATTCATAACTAAACTCTTTATTAGTAGAGTAAACAATACCGTTTATTTTATCTTTTTTTGACATTGTATTTTGTGTATCGGTTTGTGGCTTGAATGTGAATTAGAGATTGTCAGCGGTTCCTTGTTTTTTGTTCATTCATAATTTGTTTGATTCCTTGACTGTAAGTCGTAAATCTAAATTCCGGAAATCTCTGTTTGAATTTAGACGAGTCGAAAATATTATTATGCTCATATCTTGGAAGTAACTCTTGTATTTCTCTTAAATTTTTATTGAAAATTGCCCCGACTTTTAAAATTAATTTACTAATTATGGAATACTGAAACTGCTTTCCATAAATATTCGATGCCAAATCAATTAATTGTTTATACGTTAGTCTGTTGTCGTCACAAGGTAAATGCCAGGTTTGATTATAAGCATCAGAGGTGTTTCCAATTAATGCCATCGCCTTACTGGCATCCGGTGTCCAAATTAAAGTTCTTAATTTATTGTCGTTTAAAAACACTTTAAGTTTTTTGCCTCGCTTTATATTTTCAAAAATTAAAGTGTTCGTTATGCTTTGAGTTTTCCCTGCACCATAAAATTCGGGAGCTCGACAAATAACGGCTTCAATTTGTTTTAATTTTATTTCCTGCAAAAGCATTGATGCAATTATTTTTCGAACCTCTCCTTTTTGTCCAATCGGTGCAAATTTACTTTCTTCAGTTAATACATTGTCATTTTGTGGATACATATACGTGTTGTCAAAAAACACCATTTTAGTATTATATTTTTTACAAGCATCTATAACATTTCGCATTATTATTGGAAATTGAATAGTCCAAATTTTAGTGTCCATTGGTAAGCCAACCGTTAAGTAAGCGATTTCGCTTCCTTTAACAGCCTCGTCTGTTTTTGCTGCATCCATTAAGTTTGCAGGAAAAAGTAAATCTGTATCATTAACTTTTTTAGGGTTTCTGCTTACAAGTCTGATGTCGGAAGTATATTTTAGTTTTAGTTCTTTCGCTAAACCTTCTGCGATTTGCCCATTTGCTCCAAGTATTGTTTGCATTTTATTTAATATTTTTTGTACGTTAAGTTTGTCGGGTTTTTCTTCTTTTAATTTTGTTTAATAAAAGGTGGCAGGATGCCACCAAATAATTGTCACGAGCGAAACACGCTCGCGCCAGCGGGGTGCTACCAAATAATTGTCACGAGCGAAACACGCTCGTGACAGCGGGTATTTTTAGATTGTCGCTTTACAATGACTGGCTAACATTTGAAAAATTTTTGGTGTCAGTCAAGGATTAAATGGGTTTGTGCTTGATTGTTTTTTATTCTTACTCTGGCAATGTCGCAATATTCGGGGCTGATATCTATACCTATATAATTTCTGTCTATTTCAGCTGCTACCCTGCAAGTAGTCCCGCTTCCGCTCATTGGGTCAAGAACTGTGTCGCCTTGATTTGTCCACGATAAAATATGGTCTCTTACAAGTTCACAAGGAAAAGGGGCTGGGTGTCCCTTTGCTTCCTGGTCTTCTTGTTTTTTGCCAACTACATACTCCCAAATATTTCCTTTTATTTTTTTGTCTTTAACGGGCTTTGCAAACTTTTCTCTTGTCTGTTCGTTTTTTGAGTAGTTCTTATAAGTTGTTCCGTTTAATTCTAAACCTGCGTGCAAACAGTCAACCAATATTGAATTATGAGTTTTTACAACTCCTTTGCTAAACACGAACATAAACTCAAACTCGTTGTTGTATCTCTTGCGGTATATTTGAGGAATAGGATTTTTCTTTCTAAAAATCATTGTGTCGTGCAGATTAAACCCAATCTCTTTAAAAAAGAGTGCTTGCTTAAAACTTGTTCCAGTTTCGCTTCCCTCTATTGTGGCATCTGCTACAACCCAAACAACAACTCCGCCTTGTTTTGTAATGCGAAATAATTCTTTAGCAATGTCCTCAAATGGAAAATGATAACCGTTGTAATTTCGCAACCCATCATAAGGAGGAGAAGTAACAGTTAAATCAATTGCATCATCTTCAATGTTTCTCATCACTTCAACGCAATTGCCTTCAATGATTTTGTTTATATAGTTGTTTAAGCTCATTTGAAATTATTTTATATTAAATAGTCCGTTGTCTGAAATAGCATTTATAGTTTTAATCTTACTCTCAATTTTATGCGCTTTGATAAGTTCTTTGAGCGCATCTTCGTGGCTCATTCTCATAATTTTTTCTCTTTCCTTTATTAGAAAAGTTATTGCTTCCTCTTTTGCTATGAATATTGATTCTATTGCAACTTGTTTTTCAATGCCCCATAAGTTTTCTATTTTCTTTGAAAATGTAAGTATGGTCTTGTTAATGGCTAACCAATAGTCATTGGAACTTTTAGATGGATGGAGTGCAGGAATTGTTTTAAATATTTTTAGTAAAAGTTCCTGTGCTTTAGCTTTGCTTTCTGCTTCGGAATATGTTAATAATAAGGCAAGGTGAGAGTATGTGAAAACACAAACATTTCTGGAAGTTGCTTGTTGATATATTTGGCTTGAAGTGTTTGGCAATTGATAAATTGGACAAACAACCATTGCATAAGGTTTGCCACGTTTCCAACCGTCCATAGCTTGAACTTTAAAGTCCTTTTGATTTTTAGCTGTTCTGCTTAATCTAAATGCTTTTGCATCGGCAACAAAACTATAATTTTTTGCGAATGCTTCAACGTCTGCTGCATCCGCTCTTTCTTTTAGAACTATACTTTTAAGTCCAAGTGCCTTGTATGATAGGCAAAGTAAAGCATCTGTATATTTTGAGTAAAGTTTTTCTTCGCTTGTATCGTGTCCATAAGATTCAGGAATACTACCGCAAAGTCTTAAATGGTCTGTAAGTGCGGTTATTCCCGATTCTTTAATTTCTTGTTCTAATTCTTTTTCTAAACGGTCTGAATCATTGCCGAAGTTTCCGCTTAATTTACGGATTTCTTCTATCCAATAGGTTCGTCTTTTTATTGCTTCGTTTGATATAATATTGTCCATAAATTTCTGTTATTATTTGTCGATGCAAATGTAGCCTTTTTTGTCGTATTGCATTGAATTCTTGAATTCAGAGTATGTGTCGCAGCATTGCCTATGACTTATTTATACCCGATTAAAACCTTCGGTTATCCATCTAACGTAGTGTTACTTCCCGAAACTTTTATTCATTTACTTTAACAATAGTACAAAATATTTTGATAAATCATCGAATGGGCTTTTCACATTTACCGTTCAGAAAAATAATTCAAAAAAAGTATTTGAAGTGTTAAGTAAAATCAGTAATCTTGAGATACGTTATTTAAGAACAGAATAAATCATAATATAATACGTCATTGCGAGGAGGCACGACGAAGCAATCTCACACAAAGCATTAGGTATAGATTGCTTCGTCGTGCCTCCTCGCAATGAGATCGGAA
>ODAK010004250.1_pt1 | contig 14694 bp, 13 predicted proteins | sample 1539591 | NCBI WGS metagenome assembly ODAK01 (sample SAMEA3539303, study PRJEB22396) | soil metagenome | biome: tundra; feature: field; material: soil | place: USA | collected 2010-05 | depth 0.15 m | reverse complement strand
ATACGAGGGCGCTCAGACGCAAAACTTTGCGGCGAGGAAGCTTCGAGGAGGTGAGGTGCATGGCCATCGCGTTCCTTTTCTGACTCAGAAGACCCAGACAGCGCCTGCGGCGGTCATGAAACCCAGGGTCGTCCACCCGATAATTCCGTGGATCTGCGCATCTCGCTTCAAGTTGTCGGCATTGCCGGAGTCGGCCGTGCGCGCGGTGACGAAACCGTGCACCATCTGCGCGACCATCCCGGCCGAGGCCCCGATGGCGGCGATGCGATGGATAAGGCCGGTGTCGAATTTTAGGGGCTTGGCGTAGGGCTTGGGCGCGAACAGGGCATAGCCGGCCGTGATGCTGAACATAATGGCCGTCGAATAGGTGAGAAGACGGTGGGGCATGAGGTAGGTTCCGCTGCCCGAACCGCCTCCGTAGAGATTGTTGTAATTAAGCTGCCCGACCACGGATGCGGCCAGCATGAGTCCCCACGTCGTCAGCCCCAGAACCTGATGGACCTCGAGACGATGCCGACGGGTATGGGCGAGCGCGGCGGTGTCGCTTTCTGGGCTGGTGCCCGAGGGTGAGAGCAGGCCCGGTTTCGCCGGCTCATCGAAGAAATTGAAATCCAGCTTGGGAGCTTGCGCGTCCAGGTGTTTGTCTCCGACCGCTGGGGCAGGTGCCGTGGACTCACCTTGGGCCGGCGGCGGCGCCGAAGCCTCGGAGGGCGAGACTGGCTGGCTCTCGCTTGGTTGCGGTGCTTGCGCCATGGCTGTCCCAGAAGAAACGAGAGTAAGAAAAAGGAGTGCGACGGTCCTCGATAGCGTCATTGCCGCAAGAAGGTACTGTATTGTCAGTAGACTTCAACGTGCGAATTCAGCACGTCGGGCAAAATCGCTGTTGTCCCGGCCGTCTTCCCCAAAGTCTAGGTCAACCTTCGCTTGCAGCCGAGGCAGGCAGGAACCGTCGTCGGCACTTCTGTCGAAGGTCGATGCCCATAGCGGGTATGCTGCGGTCCTATGACTGAACAGCCCTTAGCCATACTCTCTCGTCGCCAATCAGTCGGATGGTTCATCGCCACCGTCCTCGCAAGTTTCTTGGGTGTGTATTGCCTGTTAAGTACTCGTCAGGCGACGTCGGGTACTTTCGACGAGAGCAACCATCTAGCCTGTGGGATCGAGTGGTGGCAATTCGGCAGCTACACGCAATGGACGGAAAATCCTCCGCTGCCCCGCGTGGCCATCGCGGCGTTGCCCTACCTGTTTGGCACGCGACTGCCGCCGCAGGTGGAGTGGGATCCCAAGACCCACGAGTGGGATCGCAGTTGGGAGATGGGCGCGGATCTCCTGTACGGGGGCGATGGCTATGAAACCAACCTTCGTCGTGCGCGCTGGGGCACTCTGCCTTTCTTCTTGCTCGCGCTCTTGTCCGTCTGGGGATTGGCCGGCGGGCGGCGCAGTCCCGCGGTTGGCTTCATCTCCGTCGCGCTAACCGCCACCTTGCCCGTCTTGACCGCGCACGGCGCGCTGGCGACCACGGACATCGCCTTCGTGGGCACCTTCCTGCTCGCGACATTGGCTCTGTGGCGCTGGTTTGCATCGCCGATCTGGGGCCGGGCGATGGGCTTGGGCGCGTCGGTCGGGCTTGCTCTGCTGTGCAAGTTCTCCACGCTGGCGTTCTTTCCGGCCTTGGTGGCGGCCGTTCTGCTCGCGCGCCGCTTGTCCAAGACGCCCGTGCTGCCGAGATGGCGTAACGAACGGTTGCTCACTCGAAGGTTGATCCTCCAAGTCGTGGGGATGCTCATGGCTGGCTTCCTGGTGACCTGGGCGGGATACCGATTCTCGGTCGGGCGCATCGAGGACCTGGCCAGCGAGGTCAAGGACTGGCTGCCCCTCGTTCCCGGCGTTGGTGCGAGGAGCGCGTTCGAGTCGGTGTGGCTGCATGCGACTCTGCCCATGCCCGAGCTCTTCCACGGGTTGCGCTTCTTGGCCGCCCACAATCGCGTCGGACACGAGGCGTACCTGCTCGGATGGATCTCCCCGTTTGGCTTCAAGACGTTCTATCTCATAGCGTTGCTGGTCAAGACGCCTCTGCCATTTCTTGTCCTGTGCTTGCTTTCACTCCCCGTGATTGTGCAACGCCGAGCTCGGCAATGGCCGGCGTTGGCGTTCCTGCTTGCCGCCACCGGAATTCTGTTGGTGTCGTTGGCCAGCCACGTGAACATTGGCATACGCCATGTCGCCGTCATCTTGCCGCTCCTTGCGGTGGCGACGGCTCTGGCCATTGGGACACACTTGGAAAGAAAAGCGGCGGTGCATCGCTGGCTGGTTCCAGCCATCGTCGGTGTTCTGCTGCTTGCCCAGACCACCATCGCGGTTCGCAACCGTGCTACGGCCATTGGATACTTCAATGCCCTGGCAGGCCCAGAGCCAGCGAAAGTTCTGCTCGATTCCGACCTCGATTGGGGACAGGACTTATTCGCCCTTCGCCGCGAAGCCAACGCCCGCGGCATTGAGGACCTGACCATCGCGTTCTTCGGGACGCTGAGGCAGTGCCAACACCAGCTTCCCAAGCTCACCGCCCTGGAGCCCGGCAAACCCGCCACGGGCTGGATTGCCATCAGTGAAAACTACTACCAGGAACGCAGCACGTTTCAGCTATTGAAGGATCCCTGCCAGCCCAAATCCGCCTACGGGGAAAAGGACGCTCCCTTCAAGCCGTTTGCCTGGCTGCATGCTCACAAGCCCGTCGCCATCGTGGGTAGCTCGGTGCGACTGTATTATGTTCCGTGATTCGAGCCGTCGGAAGATCGCTTCAGCGCGCGACACGCTTCAAGCAGGTCTGATGCCATCCGCAGCCGCGCCACCACCGCTTCGCCCGAGAGATCGATCTTGGTCTCGAGCCGGTGTTCGGGGCGCAACGAGCCCGCCATGGCACTGGCCGCGCGCAGGCGGGCCTCAATGGCGGGCGACGACATGTCGACGCTCATCGATCCCCGTCCTTCAGGTTCTGGATGTCCGCAATGTCCTGGGGCCGTCCGGCCAGTGCTTTCATGGCGATGAGCGCCTCCCGCCCAACCACCACGATGTCCCTGCTCGCGAAGGGTAGCCGCGCACGTCCCGCCCAAGCCGGCTCGAAATTGCGATCGACGAGCATGAAATCCACAGTGACGAGGTTGCCCTGTACGTCCACCTTGTTCACGCGCTGAAGGCTGGTGCCATCCTTGAACTCGAAAGGGAGCGCTTCGAGCGTGAATCCACATTCGCGCACAGCCGCCATGGCCCGGGGCAACGAGTTCGGCTGGATGAGCAGATCGATGTCCTTGGTCGCACGGGGCGCCCCCCACACCGCGACCGCCAGCCCACCCGCTAGCGCATACTCCACGCCCGCGGCATCGAGGGCACTGACGATCGAACGCAATTCGTCGAACAAAGTCACGGCGATAGTCTAGCAGGATTGCGAATCGACTATCGCAGCCAGGAATGTTCCGTGCTCGGCCATGAGGCGAACGAGCTCTTCCTGACTGGGCATGGTGCCGTGCTTGCGGATGAGCCCCGCCAGGCGCTCGAAGTAGAACTCGTAGCCCGAAGGTGTGAGGGCGACGAGATACCTGGCCTCTTCCGATTGCGGATTCGAAAAGCCATGGGCGAGGCCGCGCGACGCAAACACCGACTCTCCGGCGACGGCAGTACGGTAGCCGTCGCCAATGCGGAATTTGAGCTGGCCGGCAATGACGAAGAAGGCCTCGTCGTGCCCACTATGAATGTGCTCGGCCGGCCCCGCATGACCGCCATCCATTCGCGCCTCGATCAAGGTCATCGCCCCGGCCGTATCGGACGCCGAGACCTTGATGCGCAGGCGCCAGCCCGGCAGCTCGATGAGGGCACCCTCGTCTTGGCCGAGAAACGTGCCGCGACCTGCTCCGCCCATGCCGAGGTAGCGTTCGAAGGACATAGGCGAAGTTCTGACCGAGTTTCCGGAGGATGCAATTCGGGCAGCAGGGCGGGGCGCCCGACTTTCTCTACCGACTTACGCCGCCTTGTGCGAGCGTACGGATAGCTCTTCGCGCAAGCGCCGAGAACATGGCGCCGGGCTTGGATCCCGCGGCAGGAGCGCCTTCATCTGCGGGTGGCAGTGATGGAGGGGGTCCTATGGCACTCGGGACCTGCGTCCGCCCCTGCCAACCCTCGGGCTTCGCCCTCGCCCTAGCCGCCGCGCCGGAGCAAGCGGGTCGCCGAGGTGAACCCGCTTGCGAATTCGGACTCCTCATCCCAGCCTTCTCCTCGCCAGCGAGGAGAAGGGGCCGGATCTCGGACGGCCCGTCACACTGGAGCGCTCGTGCTAGCGTTCGCCCATGAGAAAGCTGTCGTTAAGCGATGGCGCCGATTCGTTCGACGTCGCGCTGTTCGAGGCGACCGCGCCTTCGGCAGCCGTTCTTTTTGCGGTGGGCGGTGGCGGCAACCCTGAACGGCATCTTCCGCTTCTGGCGTCGCTTCAGGACAGCGGCTGCACGGTAGCGGCACCGTACTTCGATCGATTGGTCACGCCAATACCGACCGCGGCCGATCTTCTCATGCGGGCCAGGCGCCTGCGCCTTGCGCTCGACCAGATTGCGCAGCTGCGGGTGCCCACGACGGGCATGGGCCATTCCATCGGTGCGACGATGCTGCTGGCCCTGGCAGGCGGTCAGGTGTGGATGCGCGACAGAACCAGGCTGGACATCGCGCCCGAACCGAGGTTTGCGCAGCTCGTGCTCATGGCCCCAGCGACGGATTTCTTCCGGGCGCCGGGCGCGCTGGAGGCCGTGCGCCTGCCCATCCAGGTGTGGGCTGCTGCGAAGGACGTCATCACGCCACCCGCACAGGCCGAGCTTCTTCGTCAAGCGCTAGCCGATCGAGTGGCCGTCGACCTCCACGTCGTCGCCGACGCCGATCACTTCTCCTTCATGAACACAAGGCCTCCGCAGACCAACGAATCGCTGCCCGATCGCGAAGCGTTCCTCGCCGAGCTTGCCGCGGAAGTGATTGGATTCGTGGTGCGGTAGCGGGCGGAGGGCGATCGGCTGTCTGGCGCAGACGGGACGGCCGGCTCCTCATCCCAAGCCTTCTCCTCGCCAGCGAGGAGAAGGGGCCGGATTTCTTTCGCAGCAATGGCTGTGGCCGGATGCGCGGCCTGCGGTTGCAAGAGAGGGTCCGGAGGCAAGGGCCGGTTCTGTCTATCGATGATGGTCCCGTCTTGCCAGCGAGAGATGGCCGCCGTACTCTTCTCGTATGGCCGTTCCAGTGGAGAAGCTGCACTGCCATCGAAAGCCTGGGTATTGGCGCAGGCGAGTGGAGACAGAGCCGGCCAAGTAGCTGGGGCCGGACTACGCGAGCATCAGTCGCATCAGCTCGTCCTTTTCGATGAAGGCGAGCAGGTTCTCTATGGCCCCGCGTTCGGACAGGACGGTGTAGAAGTCTTCTTTCACGCTGGGGGCGAACTTGACGGCTTCGATGAAGTCGCGGCGGCTGAGCGGGTGTTTCTCCATGAAGGACAGGAAGCCGCTGTCTTGGATCGACTTCTTGAGCAGCTCGTAGGTGTCGCCTTGCAGGTGACTGACGGCGTAGGACGCGGCGCCCACTTGCAGGCCGTGTAGGGACGGCTTTTCGGCAAGGCGGTCGTAGGCGTGCGAGATGAGGTGCTCGCTGCCGCTGGCGGGACGACTGCTGCCGGCGATCTCCATCGCGATGCCGGCCATCATGAGCGAGCTGGCCACCACACGCACGAAATCCACGTCCTGGGGATGCTTGTTCGGGTAGTAGAAGAAGGTGTCGGCGGCGTTAAGGCAGATCATAGCCGCGAAGTCGTTGACCGGCTCGCCCCGCTTCTTGAAGGCCAGCTTCCAGTCGAATACCGACGTGAACTTGCAGAAGAGATCGCCCATGCCCGAATAGAAGAAAGCCTCGGGTGCGGAGCGGATGATCTCGGTGTCCAGGATGACACTGTGGGGAATCACGGTGCGGACCGTGCGCCGCGCGCCCTTCACGACCAGCGACGAGAACGGCGACGAGAAGCCGTCGTTCGAAATCAGGGTCGGCACCGACACCAGGGGAATTTGCTTGAGGAGCGCCAAGTACTTGCAACAGTCAATGACCTTGCCGCCGCCGATGGCCACGATAGCGTCGAGCTTCTGAGGTAGGAACAGACTGTCCTGAAAGATGACTTCAATGTCATTAGAAGCGGCCACGCCTTCGTGGGCGATCTTGATCTCGGACGAGGCCAGTGAGATCTCGACCGTCTCAGCGAGCATGGGCTTGAGCCCTTCGCCATAGAAGAGCGCGATCTGCGAAAAGCTTTCGTTGCGTAGGTACTTGCCAAGTTTGTGAAGGGCGTTCGGTTTGATGCGCAGAAGAGATGGGACAATAATTTCCATGGATGGGCGTCTCGTCGATGGTTGCTGGATTGCGAGTGACTAGAGTGCCGTTAGATCAATTTCGCCGACGTTCTCGAAAACGTGGTCGGGGCGGTAGGGAAACCTGTCGAGACTTTCGAGGGTCGAAACACCCGACAGGACCAGGCAGGTCGTCATGCCGGCTTCCAGGCCTGCCACGATGTCCGTGTCCATGCGGTCGCCGATCATGACGGTCTCCGACGAATGACTGCCGAGCTGCTTGCGGGCGATCATCATCAGCAGCGCGTTGGGTTTGCCTACTACGTAGGGCTTCTTGCCGCACGCGACTTCGATGGATGCCAAAATACTTCCCGCCGCCGGTTCGAGGCCGCTTTCGGTCGGGTCGACCACGTCGGGATTGGTGGCGATGAATTTCGCGCCCTTGTCGATGAGGCGCAGGGCCTTCTTCATCATGTCGTAGTTGAAGCTCGTGGTCTTGCCGACGACCACATAATCCGGGTTGTGCTCGGTCAGCGAGAAGCCGGCCTTGTAAAGCTCGCTGGCCAGGCCGTTGCCGCCGATGACGTACGCTGAACCTCCAGGCTTTTGATTCTTGAGGAAGGACGCGGTGGCCATGGCCGACGTGTAGAAGTTCTGCTCGGTCAGACCCTCGATGCCCATGCCTTCGAGCTTGCGCAGCAGATCGATGGGCGTCTGCTCGGAGTTGTTGGTCAGGAAGAGAAACGGTGTGCGCGCCTCCACCAGCCTGCGGATGAAGTCCTTGGCGCCGTCCACGAGGGCCTTGCCCCGGTAGATGACGCCGTCCATGTCGGAAAGAATTGATTTGGCCATCGGTTGTCTCTGCTTGCGCGCGAGTGTAGCGCGTCCGATGCGCCGGCACCGTCGAGAAGATAGGACGTGGCGATATTCCCGGCTGTCAGGGGGCGATGATGGCTGCCGAGCCTGACTGGTCGACGAAGCTGATGGCGGAGGTGGCGGCGTATTGAGTAAGGCCATCGAGGCCATTTCCGCCGATTTCTGTCCCTGTGCCGAAGTTGAAGGTCAGCACCTGGGGACTCGCCGCGTTTCGCGGATAGAACCCCTGACTGGTTGTCGTGTTGGACGCCAGTCGGCCCGCCGTGTCGAAGCGCAACCGTCCAACCGCAATGGGCGTAGGCGTTCCGTAAACCGTGGGAGTCGTGCCGTCGAACTCAAATGCCACGTTCGCTCCGTCTGTCATCGCGTGGTAGGTCCAGTCGCCGGAGTCGCCTGGTTCGAGATGAGAGGCATCGTCCTTGGAGAAATGCAGATCCAGCTGGATGGCCTTGCCGAGGGAATCGTAGACGGTCAAGCTCGTCGTGAAGTTCGACGTGGTCTTCGGCGAGACAGGATCCCACGTGAGTATCCACGCAGTGTGGTCGAGATTTCCGCGAAGGGTGATGTTGTCGGTGGCTCTTGCAGGTTTCGCGATACTACCGCCCGAGCCGCCGGCTGTCCCTCCTAAGCTACAAACCGTACTGCTTCCGTCGGCGCCGCTTTGAGTGTTGACGGTAATGTCAACGCAGCCACTCGCAAACAATAGATAGAGCACAACACGACCTTGCTTCATGGGAGCCTCCGGCCTGGTACCTGTGGCCGTTCCTATCGTCAGATCCGGGCGAGACTTCAGTGAAAAGGGGGAGTCCGTCGTCCCGCAGAGCGACGATCCGATCTGTGTACCTCGCCCCGCGCCAGCGGGGAGAGGTCGCCTCGCGGAGCGACACCTACCAGCAGTGTGTCGCCAACGTTACCGACTGCTCATCGAAGACAGTGGGCTTCGGCCTCGGTAGCCGAGTCTGCCTCTCCTTGATTCTAACCGTGGAGGCGGTCCACGCCTCGCTTGCGGCCTGCTTCTCGGAGTCGTGCGACACCCTGCGGTCGTGCTACGAGAAAGTCATGGGCAAGGTCCCCTGAGGGGCGCAGGCTCACGCTGTCTTTTTCACGGGAATGTCGACGAATCGCTCGCGCGACATTTCGGCACCGTAGACAATGCACGCAAGGGAAGCCTTCTTAACTCAGACGACCTGAGGGATCTGGATGCGGCCCTTCCTACAAAGAAGGGATGAGTGACATCAGAATGGATAGGTCGGTGGCTCGCTCTGTACCGTCACCCACTGAAGCTCGGTGAATGCTTCGAAGTTGGCCTGGGGGCCACCCACGCGCGATCCGGCGCCCGATGCCTTCATGCCCCCAAACGGGTTCACCACGTCGTCGACCACCGTCTGGTCGTTGATATGAACGCCGCCGCTGGGGATCTGCTCCGCGATGGCGAGGCCTTTCAGCACGTCCCTGGTGACGATGCCCAGCGACAGTCCGTACTCGGTGTCCCGAGCCAACTCGATTGCTTCCTCGACCGTGTCGAAGGGCACGACCGGCGCCACGGGCCCAAAGATTTCCTCTCGAAAAGCCGCCGTGTTGCGCGGCACGTCCGCAAGAACCGTTGGGCGATAAAAAAGACGATCGTAGGTGCCGCCAGCCGCGAGTCTAGCTCCCTCGTTCACGGCCGCGGTCACGATGGCATGGATGCGATCGCGCTGGGCAATGTCAATCACGGGCCCAAGAGCCACCTGCGCAGTGGCGGGATCGCCGACCGGCAGGAGGTCGGCTTTGGCCGCGAGCTTACTCACGTACGCGCTGTACAGACTGCGATGCACGAGATGCCGACCCGAGGCCATGCAGATCTGCCCCTGGTGCAGAAAGGCGCCCCACGCTCCCAGCGAGACCGCCTTGTCGAGATCGGCGTCGTCCAGCACGATCAGAGCCGACTTGCCTCCGAGCTCGAGATGAACACGCTTCAGCGACGAGGCTGCGGCGCGGGCGATCATGCGTCCGGCGCGCGTCGAACCGGTGAAGGCGATCACTGCAATGTTCGGATCGGCGACCATCGCTTCCCCAACGTCCGCCCCGCCCGGCAAAACGCTGAGCAGCCCCTCAGGGAGGCCCGCTTCTTCGAAAATGCGGGCAAGGACGACGCCGCCCGCGACGGAGGCACGCGGGTCGGGTTTGACGACCACGGCATTGCCGAGTGCCAGCGCCGGCGCAATGGCGCGCATCGAGAGGACGATGGGGACGTTGAACGGCGCGATGACACCAACCACCCCGACCGGCAAGCGTCGCGCGAAGCTCAGCCTGGGCGACGGCGTTCTGAGAACATCGCCAAAGGGCAGCGAGCATAGCCCGGCCGCTTCGTGACAGGCCTTGATGGCAAAGCCAGACTCGTAGGCAGCCATGCCCGGGATGGCGCCGATTTCGCGAATGATCCATCCGTGGATCTCTTCTGCGTGCCGTGCGAACAAATCGCCGGCCTTCCTCAGAATCGCCGCTTTCGCATCGAAGGGCACGGGAGCCCAGGCGCGCTGTGCGACGGCTGCCTTCTCTGCCGCGAGCGCGACGTCTTTCGGCGCGGCCACGCCGACCCGGCCAAGCGTATGGCCGGTTGCCGGCTCAATCACGTCACGCACGCCTCCGCTTCCCGTCCGCCAGCCATTGAGAAAGATCCGTCCGGTCCACGTGTTTGCATCGATGAAGCTCATGCGTCCTCCGTCCTCTGGTCGTGATGATTGGAAATCTGCCCGGCGTGAACATTGCCGTCCCAGGATCTCCTCCGAAATCGACAGGCGCCAAACCGTTCGACCCAGCGTTCAGGAGTATCCGACTCAGCGCTCTCGATTGCAACAACGTTCCGGTGATCGCGTGCGCTACCTCACCGACGTCGTGTCCATCTTCGAAGAGCTGCAGATCCCTTGGCAACAACGGTGCATGACCATGGATAAGAACGGCGTGATCGTCCCCGAATACATCACGGCCATGCACCTCGGGCAGTAGCGTTGTGTCTTGAAGCCTGACCGTATCCGAGGGAGGTCAGCCGCCCTCCCAAAGTACCCTCGGATTTGGTGGCATCCCGGAGGGCGTGTCTCAGAAAGTTGACGATAGAGCGAGGGCGAGCTCCGCGAGAACTGGCAGGATCCTTGTCGAACCCAAGGATGGAGCCTTGGGCATGAGGCTTGCAACTTTCCGACGCCCGTGCCCATGAGCAACGCCAGGATCGCATTTCTTCTGGCCTTACCTCTTGCGCTGGCGTGCGACCACAGTGAGCTCAAGTCGGGAGGCTCGGATGGCGCGCTGGGGGGGAGCGGGACGTCGGACGCGGGCAGCACCGACGTAGGGACGAGGCGCACTCCCGAGCAGCATCGCCCGATGAGCGCTCTTTGTCCGCAAGAGCGCGGGTCGGGACTGCCCAGTCTGGAGGGGTGCTCGCCTGATGCTGGCGACGGCCTGTCTCCCAGGTGCTGGCAGGACTCGGACTGCACGGCAGGGAAGAATGGTCGTTGCATCAGCGGCGGCCCCATAGCCTGCATGAGTGGCTGCTCGTACGACACGTGCAACAGTGATGCGGACTGTCCGAGCAAGGTGCCCTGCGCTTGCCGAGCGTCGGCGGCGGACTTGGATGCCAACGCGTGCGTGACGGAAAGCAACTGTGCCATCGACGCCGACTGTGGTCCGGAAGGCTATTGCTCCCCGAGCGTGGTCAACGATTTCTGCGATTGCCCGGTCGCGGCGCTTTGCGCTGACAGCGGGGGCTGCTATGCGGGAGGCACGAAGGTCCCGTGCGCCTGCGGAGACAGTTGCGGGCATGGCTATTACTGCCACACCCCAAGCGACACCTGCCGCGACGATTCTGATTGCGATCGGGGCACCTGCAATTACGACAGACTGGACAAACGCTGGACGTGCGCCATCTGCTGGCCGATACCGTGAGGGCCGGTTGAGCATGAGCGCAGGCCGCCGCCATTGACGCGCCTGATCCGCCCTCCCAGAGTACCCTCGGATAGGGTGGCATCTTCGCAAATGCCGACCTTCAGGTTGGCGCCCTTGAGCAGCTCGCCGACGCCGACGCCGTCGATGGTTGGGGAGCGGCCCAGTCTGCTCGCCAGGGCGAAGCATAGTGGAGCGCAGCCCTAGTGGAGGCGTCGTCGGTCCCCTGCTGGTCCTTGACCGTTCTCAGCGTCGGATGCCGAGAGTCGGAAGACTGGCACTCGTAGCCTGGGCTGCTCATCGCAGTCGGTGCGGGTGTTTCTGGTGCCACAGCTCGTTCGCCCATTGCGATACCTCGAGTCCTGCCGGCGATGTGTTCTGCTCGTAGAGAAAATCGCAGCCGCTTTCCTGAAGGTGGACGCTCTTCTGAGCATTGGTCCGTGCATCGAATAAGAATCCATGCAGGTCGCGGAGGACGCCCTCGCTGCAAGGGCCTCCAAACTCTTCGACTTCGCCGTCCTTGGCTTGCGCGAGCAATCTGAGGATGCGTCTGACGTCACGCATGGACACGCGGTCGGGGGACTCTTGCGAAGCCAGCCGGATCTCGGCCGTCTCCTGGGCGGTGACGTGCCAATCCTCCATAGCCTTGTAGACGAGGTCGAGATCGGCGATCCGTGCCCGGTATCTGTATTGGTTTCCCGCCGTGTCGATGATCCGCCACGACTTGCGGTAGTTACCCACGCCCTCCGAGGTGCGACGTTCCCAGGACCCGAGCAGAAGCATGCACGGGCCGTCGTTGCGCAGCCCACAAGGGTGGTCGACTACCGGATCGGAACGGCAAGCGGAGACCAGAGCCAAAACGACGCCTGCCGTAACCAACGATCGCGTGACCACCTTGGAGAGCAGGTTTGCATCGTGCATGAGACTGTGTGTCGAGAATTCTATCGCCGTCTCGTGGTCCAATGTCCAGCGTGCGAAAGCGCTGGTGAGCGTATGCTCGGGCTCCTCATCCTACCGGTTCTCGTCGCACGCGAGGAGGAGGGGGCCCAAAAACACAAGCGGCGCCGATCTTTCGACCGGCGCCGTTCGCACTAACACTCTCTCAGCTTACTTCGTGCGCGGATTCTCGATTTGCGCTTGCGCTGCGGCGAGGCGCGCGATTGGCACGCGGAACGGGGAGCACGAGACGTAGTCCATGCCCACTTTGTGGCAGAACTTCACGCTGTCGGCGTCGCCGCCGTGCTCGCCGCAGATGCCGACCTTCAGCTTGGCGCGGGTGCTGCGGCCGCGCTCGACGCCGATCTTGATCAGCTCACCCACGCCGTCGACGTCGATGGTCTGGAACGGGTCGTCTGCCAGCAACTTCCGGTCGAGATAGTCGGGGAGGAATCCACCGATATCGTCGCGGGAGAAGCCGAAGGTCATTTGCGTGAGGTCGTTGGTGCCGAACGAGAAGAACTCGGCGACCTCGGCCATTTTGGCGGCCTGCAGAGCAGCCCGCGGGATTTCGATCATCGTGCCGAACTGGAAGGGGATCTCCTTCATACCCAGCGAGGCGAGGACCTCTTTGTACACGCGATCCACAATCACCTTCTGATCCTGAATCTCAGTCACGTTGCAGGTGACAGGGATCATGATTTCCGGGTGTGCCTTCTTGCCGGCCTTGATCAGCTCGCCGGCCGCTTCCAGGATGGCGCGCACCTGCATCTCGGTGATCTCGGGGAACGTGACGCCCAAGCGGACGCCGCGGTGACCGAGCATCGGGTTGTTCTCGCGCAGGCCCTCGGCGCGCTTGTTCAGCTCGCCCATGTCGACCTTCAGCTCCTTCGCGAGGGCTTCGAGCTTGTCCTGCGAGTGCGGGACGAACTCGTGCAGCGGCGGATCCAGCAAACGGATCGTGATGGGCAGACCGTCCAGGGCTTCCATGGTCGCCTTGACGTCGTTCTTCACGAAGGGCGCCAGCTCAGACAGTGCGGCTTTTCGCTCGGCGACTGTCTTGCTCATGATCATCTTGCGCAGCAAGAACAGTGGCTTGTCCGAGCCCTCGCCGTAGAACATGTGCTCAGTCCGGAAGAGGCCGATGCCCTCCGCGCCGAACTCAATGGCCTTCTTGGTGTCCTTAGGGCTGTCCGCGTTGGTGCGCACCTTGAGGGAGCGCTCGGCGTCGACCAGCTTCATGAACTCTTTGAAGGATTCGTTCTTGGACGGCTCGGCGTCGACCAGGGCCATGTCGCCCAGGTAGACGAGGCCCTTGGTGCCGTTCAGCGTAATCCAGTCGCCTTCCTTGATGACGTCACCCTTCTTCGTCGTGAAGGACTTGCCGTCATGAGCGATGTCGATCTCGCTGCAACCGACGATGCAGCACTTGCCCCAGCCGCGGGCCACGAGCGCCGCGTGCGAGGTCATGCCGCCCTTGGTGGTGAGGATGGCTTGCGCTTTGTGCATGCCGTCCACATCCTCGGGCGACGTTTCTTCGCGCACGAGAATCACCTTCTTGCCCTGCTCACCGAGCTTGACCGCTGCTTCGCTGGTGAAGACGACCTGGCCCTTGGCGCCGCCGGGACCGGCAGGCAGACCCTTGGCCACAGACTTGGTCGCGCCTTCGACCTTGGGATCCAGCATCGGCAAGAGCAGCTCGACCAGCTGGTTCGGGGCCACGCGGCCGATCGCGGCCTTGGCGTCGATGAGGCCTTCCTTCTGCATGTCCACGGCCATCTTGACCGCCGCGGTGCCGTTGCGCTTACCCACGCGGCACTGGAGCATGAACAAGCGACCCTTCTCGATGGTGAACTCGATGTCCTGCATGTCCTTGTAGTGCTTCTCAAGGCGGTTCTGAATTTCGAAGAGCTGCTTGTAGCAAGCGGGCATGGTGGTCTCGAGCGTGGCGAGCGTCTCGCTCTGCGAGTTCTTCGAGTTCTCGTTGATGGGGGCGGGGGTGCGGATGCCGGCCACCACGTCTTCGCCCTGGGCGTCGACCAGGTACTCACCGTAGAAGTGCGGGTCGCCGTTGCCCGGGTTGCGAGTGAACGCGACGCCGGTCGCAGAATCGCTGCCCATGTTGCCGAACACCATGGACTGCACGTTGACGGCGGTGCCCCACTCGTGCGGAATCTTCTCGATGCGGCGGTAGTCGACCGCGCGCTTGCCGTTCCAGCTGCCGAACACGGCGCCGATGCCGCCCCACAACTGATCCTGCGGATCGTCGGGGAAGGGCTGGCCAAGGACGTCCTTGACGATCTTCTTGAACTCGACGACGAGGCCCTTGAGGTCATCGACCGTCAAGTCTGTATCGCTCTTGTAACCTTTCTGTTTCTTCACGGCGTCCAGGCGCTCGTCGAGCACCTTGCGGATGCCTTTGCCGTCCTTGGGCTCGATGCCGGCGGCCTTCTCCATGACGACGTCCGAGTACATCATGATCAGGCGGCGGTAGGCGTCGTACGCGAAGCGGGCGTTGCCCGTCTTCTCGATGAGGCCCTGGATGGTGACGTCGTTGAGGCCGAGGTTGAGGACTGTGTCCATCATGCCGGGCATCGAGCGGCGCGCGCCC
>ODAK010004249.1_pt1 | contig 14695 bp, 14 predicted proteins | sample 1539591 | NCBI WGS metagenome assembly ODAK01 (sample SAMEA3539303, study PRJEB22396) | soil metagenome | biome: tundra; feature: field; material: soil | place: USA | collected 2010-05 | depth 0.15 m | reverse complement strand
TTGCCTTCCTTGTGGCCGGTATGAACGGCAGGAACGGATTTCCACAGCCGCGTCGCTAGGTCACTGGTGGAGAATTAGATTACGCGAATCGGACGGGAGATGCAAAGGGCGTGTAGCCACCGAACCACTCCGGGGAATTGTTCGACAGCGTCGCGAATTCGGCCGTAGAGCACGCGTCCCTGCTGTTCGGAATAATGGGCGCCTTGCAGGTCGAGAAAACTACATATCGCGACATCGCGCGGTGAAAAGCCAAGATTCACACGCCGCAGATTCATCAGGCTCTTGAGGCACAGTCCAACTCCAATCAAGACCACGGTGCAAGCGGCAAACATGCATTACCAAGGTTTGATTCTCGGATACCAATCGTCAACGTAGATCTGACACCGCGCATTTTACGAAGCACTCCGCTCGATTCTTCTTGTCGACTTTCACTGAACGCGATAGCGTTTGCGTCATGCGTGTGGAAGCCGTGAATTCACTGGGCGTTAAGAGCGTATTGATTGAGTTTCCGTCGAGCGGGCCGGAAGCAAATCCATATATCGATTTGCGAGAGAATCCAGCGGCGGTCGCGCAGATAAGCGCGGCACGAGAAAATCCTCCTCTAGCAAGTTTTCTTTCGGCGGTGAACGGGCCGGGATCTTTGTTCGCCACAATGCGAGCAAAGGTTTGGGACGAGCCGAGCGCGCCGCCGGCCGCGGACTTCACATTTCATTCGCGCGTTGATTTGATGTTCGCGCGGGAATCATTCAACTTCATGCCGGAACGTTACGAAGATGTTGTGCGGCGATTGGTGGAATTGTGGATGCGCGATTCATCTGGCGATACCCTTTCCGTGCGTATGGAAATACTGCCCTGCAAATACGATTCGACAAAAACGGGCGGCGCGACAAAGAGCGAAGGCGGCGTGCTGCGCTTGACACTGACGGCGAAAAGCACCACCGCAGAACAGGCGCATGTTCGATGGGGGCTGGGAATTGTGCGGGTTCAACAAGCGCTGTTGTTCGTTTCGCGAGCGATGCGGCAAAAACTTGGAATTGATAGTGAACCGGAATAGAAGTTATTCAGACGCCGAAGGAAATATTTTTACGCGGAAAAATTTTAGGTGACGAACAGGCAGCCGACCCGCGGTTGCTGACCGACAGTGCGTTGCGTGTAGAGTTTTTTCAACTTTACGCGGACTTCTCCAAGTATCGGCACCTGCAGCACGGCTTGAAACGGTTCTCCGGCCGGCAGATCATTTTCGGCTTCCAGCGCAACGCCCCCGTGGCTCATGTCCAGAACGCGGTATGACTTCTGGCCGCGATCACCAATCGTTGCAAAAGCTTTTTTGCCGGCAAGCGAAATGCGTTCCCACCTGCGACGTTCCGCTCCAGAACGTTCGTTACTTGCCGGAGGTGCAGTCGCCGCTGCGGCAACATTTGTTTTCGGCGCAGCAGCATCCTGTGGCGCAACCTTTGCGGCAGGCGCGGAATCGGTGGAACCGCTGTCCGGTTTCACTTTGGAAGTATCAGGCACAGGTTGCGGCGCAGGATGCGAAACGGCGCTTTGTGCCGGACCTGTCATCGAAGTCCTATCAACTTCGGTTTTGCCTCGCGCGGAATACTTCATCTGATAGAGTCGCTCGTCTGCCACACGCAGGAGGCCTTCTGCTTGATCGCCATCTTGAGGGTAAATCGCGAAGCCGTAATCCAGTCCAAGAGGAATATCCATTTGTTGCGGTTGCACTACTCCCGCAAAATTCGTGTTTATACGGCGGCCGAGCGTCGTGGCGTGCTCGGCATCGGATTGCGGCAACAGCAGCGCAAACTCATCGCCGCCAATGCGGAAAGCGAAATCCGAAGTGCGCATGGAATGGCGCAATGTGCTTGCGGCAAGCTGCAGCACCTGATCGCCGCGGGGATGTCCGAATCGGTCGTTCACCATCTTAAAAACGTGCAGGTCCAGAACAATCAGAGCAAGGCTCAAATCGTAACGACGCGCGCGATTCAATTCCTTTTCAAAATATTCCTCAAATAATCTGCGGTTGTAGAGTCCCGTGAGCGGATCCGTGGCGGCATTCACCTGAAGCTTCTTCAGTTCCTCGTATTCCATCAGGATTGGCGCGCGCAGGAAATTGGATGAAGCCAGGTAATCCACCATCGCCGTTTTCAACGCTACCGGACGCCCCACGAGCTGCGTGAGTTCGCGCCGCCGTTCCAGAATTCGATCCCATGATTCCAAACTTTGCGCTTCGCTCAGGTCTAACTGGGTAAGAGATTTCAGCAGGCGCTGAAGGAACAATCCACGAGCAGACCGATCAAGACCCTCAAGGGTATCGATCAGCAATTCAAAGAAGCTATCTTCAACGGGCCGGGTTGTGCCCGAAAATCGTCCGGAATCGGACAGTTCCATTTAATTGTTTCCATTCAAGCTTTCCCCCGGGGATTGGGGACCGCATACTCTCGACTGTATCAGTAAGTTACAGAAGTGTGTAGCACACGGATTGCCATCCGCGAACCAGTGCAATAGTTCGCTTTCCGGCTAAAAATACTCGTAATGTATTGAATCGAACGTTTCGGCGGGACGAGGCAGAAAAAGTTCAGTTTCGATGGACGTTTATGCGCAATTCATTACACTTGACGAGTCAAAAAGTTCCGCTGCTTCCACTACTCCACTACAGCGTGTGTGCGCTATTCCAGCGCCTTAAGAAATTCAACTCCAACGAATTGCAGTTCTCCGCCGTCCGTTTCCTGCCGGCAAACGCGGGCCTGAATCGGAGGAGTTTCCGGCGGCACGCGGGTATATGCAGTTGAGGCAGGCGATGGCGCGGGAATGGTTAGTTGCACCACGGTATCCATTTCCAACAGGCGCGTGCTCGCCAAAAATGCGCCTGTGGCACTAATATCAAACGTCTTCGTAAGATCGAGGAAGACCGAGCCACCGGCATCCACGCCTCTTACAAACATCGGAACTTGCAGTCTTATCCTAGGCGAACGGCGACGCTCGGCGGGGCTCAAGCAGCTACCATCCCTTCGCAAACTACGGAAAATTATTTCCCGAGTCTAGTACTAACGACCCAGTACGACAAGTAGAAGCAGATTTCATGCCACAAAGTGGTAGAACGTTCTCATGGTTGTAATACACTGTAAACACAAGGTTTATATATGAATTGTATGTAGTGGAAATCAATTGCACACCGCCATTTCTTCCTTTCTGTCTAGTTCTTTTCTCGTATTGTGCAAACTAGGACTCCTTTACCATTGACACTCTTGAGCCGGTTTGCCACTATCAGCCCTGGCGAGCTGTCCACCTGCGCCCGCATTGGGGAAGGCCTTGGGAGCGATTCGGCCAGACTAGTTCCAAGCTAGGACGCCTATTGTTGGAGGTTGCTTGATCAAGGGAGTAGTCACGGAAGCGCCGAACGGAGTCACACTCTCCCCTGCGATCGTCCTTTCGTTATTGGACGCGCTGGATGGACCGGTATTGATTGCGGAGCGCGCCGGAAGAGTTGTGATTGCCAATCTGCGTGCGCGGCAGACTTTGACCGCGGAAGGGTTTCCCGAACTCGGTAATCTGGATATTTTTTCGCACTTGTTGCACGTCGATCCAAAAGTTATTTTTCAACAAATTGAAAGCGGCGAGCGCGAAGTCTCGCTGCAAATTGAACTCCGCAGTGGCAAGGTGCAATCCCGCGTACAGTGGCTGCCGGAGCCGGACTGGCTGGTCGTGCAGATGGACGCGCCGACGAAAAATGTATCGAGTGATCCCGCTGGCCAGCACACCGTGGAGGGTTTGCTGCAGGAACGTGAAATTACTTATCGCAATTTGCTGGCGGCGTATCTGCGGCTGCAGGAAGTGAACCGGCAAAAAACCGTTTTTCTGGCGTCAGCGGCGCACGAATTGAAAACGCCGCTCGCGGTGATTAAAGGTTATTACGATTTGTTGCTTTCCGGATCGCTGGGGAAATTAGCCGACAAACAACGCGAGATTTTGCACGAATCGAAGGACAGTTGCGACCGGCTGGTACGGCTGGTTTCGATGTTCCTGAATTACTCGGCGCTTGAGAGCGGCAAGCTTGTGCTTCATCTGCACGATAACGATATTCGTGATTGTTTGAGCGAATTGACCAGCCGCTGGCAGGAAGCATTTCAACGCAAGAATGTAAAACTCGAGTTCCGGCTGGATCCGGGTTTGCCGGTTTTTCGATTTGACTATCAGAAGGTCCAGCAAGCCGTGGCGAATCTTCTGGATAATGCGCTGAAACATACGCCTGCGGGCGGAACTGTCAGCTTGCTCGCGGAGCCGCATTTCTGGGAGCGCCGTTCTTCCGGCGATCCTAAACCGCAGGAGCGTCGCTTGCAGATTATGCGTCAGCCGAATAGCGCACAGATTTCGGTTACCGATTCCGGGCGCGGAATTTCGGCGGAGCATCATCAGGAAATATTCGAAGATTTCGTTCGCGTGGACCGCACGGCCAGCGGTATGGGCCTGGGATTGGCGATTGCCAAGCGGCTGGTGCAGGCGCACCGGGGAAAAATCTGGGTCGATAGCGAGTTGGGACGCGGAGCAAGATTTACAATGATTTTGCCGGTTGAAAAAGTTTAGTTCTTACCAAGGGGAAATCAAAGTGGCCGAAAAAGAACGAGTGGCGAAAGAACATATTTTGGTGGTAGACGACGAACCGAGCATTCGGAAGTACCTTCAGACACTGCTCGAAGTCGACGGCTACGAAGTGGAGACGCTTTCATCCGGCGAAGAAGCTTTGGAACGCATCGGCTCAGGCGCCGGAGAAAAACCCGATTACATTATCCTGGATGTGCTCATGCCGGAGTTGGGCGGTCTCGAAACCTTGCAGCGTTTGATGCAGATGGACCGCAACCTAAGCGTCATCATGCTTTCCTGCACAAATGAAGTTGGCACCGTGGTGGAAGCAATTCGCCAGGGCGCGCAGGACTACATCACCAAACCATTTGAAAAAAGCGAACTCGACGCGGCCATGCTGAAGTGCCAGCAAAAACGAAAGCTGCGCGAAGAAAATAAAACTCTGCGCGAATATTGCGATCAAATCACTGAAGACCTGAGTTTCCTGGCAGCCAGTCCACAGATGGTTCGCATTCGCCAGCAAATTTTACAAATCGCTCCGGTGGACGTGCCGGTGTTTATCAGCGGTGAAAGCGGCGTAGGCAAAGAAGTCGTGGCGCGCATGATTCACCTGCGCTCCGCGCGCCGCACGCAACCATTTGTAAAAGTGAATTGCGCCGCGCTGCCCGGCGAATTATTGGAATCGGAACTGTTCGGATTCGAGCAAGGCGCCTTTACCGGAGCGGTCCGCTCGAAGCCCGGGAAGTTTGAATTGGCAAATAAGGGCACGATATTCCTCGACGAAATAGCCGAGATGAGTTCGCACATGCAGGCAAAGCTCTTGCACGTTTTACAGGATCATCAGTACTCGCGGCTTGGTGGAAGGCAGCTCATCGAAGTTGACGTTCGTGTGCTGGCCGCCACCAACGTGGAAGTGCAGGAAGCCATGAAAACCGGACGCTTCCGTGAGGACCTGTACTATCGATTGAACGTGCTTTCCATTCAGATTCCGCCTTTGCGCGAACGCATTCAGGAAATCCCCATGCTGTTCCGCCATTTCCTGAAACAGTACAGCGAAAAATTCAACAAGGAAGCTCCCGTGCCTTCGCAACATTTGCTGGAGGCCGCCGTCCGTTACCACTGGCCGGGCAATTTGCGCGAACTGGAAAATTTCGTCAAACGCTATGTGATTCTGGAAGACGACGAAGGCAGCCTGCGTGAACTCGTGGAAATGTCCGCAGCTCGACAACGGACGACTCCGCGTGCGGAACCTGCGCCGTTTAAGGGGCAGGGGCTGAAAGCGCTGGTGCGTGGCTTGAAAGACGAAGCCGAAATGGAAGCCATCGGAGAGGCTTTGGAGAAAACTCACTGGTGCCGCAAGGACGCGGCGAAAATGCTGGGCATCAGTTACAAGGCTCTTCTGTACAAAATGCGGCAGTTCAATTTGGATGGTGGCCGAGGCTCACGAAGCGCGCCGGCGGGAAAGACAACGGCACCAACGGCGGAAGTACCGGCTACCGCGGGAATTGACCGGGAATAGTGTATCCGATTGATGCCTAATGACTTGCACCTCTTGGGCATAGAATTGGGATTTCAAGCCACTGCGAAATGGTAGTCGAGGGTGAAGATTAAGTGGAATTTGCGAAGGAATTTCAACCGCAAGTGGGCGAAAAAGCGGCCAAGGAGTCGAGTCATTCTGTGCGAGTTTGAAGCTGCATCCTATTGACCAGTCTCTAGTTATCGACAAAATGGACGTTTGAGTACTACTCGTTTTTGGATTTACGCCAGTTATGGATTTCGATTGAGGGGAAGCAGCTTTACAGCTTTGGCAACCTGATTGCACCAATGCCCCGTGGGGAAGTCTAGGCCATTTTGATTGGGGAACTTGGGGGAAGTATGACAGAGCGACGTACAGCACGCCGGTATGATCTTTCACTGCCGCTAATCATTAAAGTGCCAATTGAAAAAGCGGACGGCGCGCGTAACGGCCGGACGAGGGACATCTCCACACGCGGCGTTTACTTTACCTTGGATCAGGATCTGGAATCGGGGACAGAGCTGGACATCACCCTCACACTCCCCGCCGAGATTACGCGTGGCACCGAAGTTTTTGTTCGCGCTCAGGGACGGGTGGTCCGCGTTGACCGGCGTCAGGACGACGGCACCAAGCATGTCGGCGTCGCGGCAGTGATCGAGCGATACGACATTATCCGCGGCGAAACACCGAGCGCGAACTAGTTTCTTCAGCGAATGCTTCTGAGTCTTCGGTATTTAGCTCTTTCATCTGTTCCCTCCGTATAGTTCGACGTTATTCGTTGCAATGGGCGGACGAACATCTTACCATTTCTGACAGAGCTAAAAATGGAGGAATGCGATGCGTGTCGCAGACCTGATCAATTCCCGTAAAGAAGTTTTCTCGGTACTCGAAGATGCAACGGTGCATGATGTCGCGCGCTACCTGCGTGACCGCCGGGTTCGCACCGTCGGAGTGCTCGATGCGACGGGAAAACTTGTGGGAGTGATTTCACAAGCCGATATTTCCGATCGCGTTGCCGCGGAAAACAAATGCCCGGCGTGGATGCGGGTTTCAGAGGTAATGACCAAACAGCTGGTAACCGTTTCTCCTGAAATGAACATCGACGAATGTCTGGTTCTGATGGATAAACACAAAATATTTCATCTGGTGGTCGCTGAAAATAAGAATAATTTTCTGGGAATGATTTCTGTGAAGGATTTGCTCCGCGTTATTTCTTCAGACCAGAAGGCGCGCGCCGACTTGCTGGAGTCATTTGTGTTTCCACAACGCTGACGAAGGACTTTCTGGCGGGAATTACGTGAGACGGCGCAATAATTGTGTCAAGCGCGCCCGCGCTTCCAACTGCATTGCCGTAAATTCCACTCCCATCCCGCGACCTGGCTCATAGGAGCGAACAACCGCTCGTGCGCGAACTTCTCCACCCGGCACGTCGAACACCAATTTCACAACGTCACCGACCTCAGCCGATTTCTTCGTGTAAATAAATAATCCGCCTAAACCGAGGGTGCCAATTCTGGATATGACGCGCTCGCCCCCGGCCTGCCACGCCACTGTTATCCCTCGAGGCAATCCGACTCGCGGATACCGTCGGTTAGGCTTTGATGGCATTGTCGGGGCTGGCGTTGTCGGGGTCATCTTGTTCTAATTCTAAAGCCGCCCGGAGCAGGATAAAAGCTTCTTTCGGCGGTCGCTTTCCGGATAGAAACGTCTCAACCATCGGTCAATTCGGCGAGAAACTCGTTAGTACGATGGTACCAAAAGCGGCACAAAGGGCAACAGTGTGCCCAAGTAGGTAACAGGTTTTCCTTTGGGGTAGCCGGGTGCAGGCCAAATTCGAGACGATTCGTGACGAAGATCGCCAGCAATGGAGCTCCAAGAGTCTCCCGAATTGAATTAACTTCTGTCTTTTCAGATACTTGCTAACGATCCACATTGGACCCAGGTTGATGACCTTCTTTGGCACCCCGGGTGCGTAACAAGCATCCGCCGCGAGCTTTGCTCGCACTCATACTTATGCCGACTTCTGCCGCCAAGATTGCACTGAGCCAAAGCCGTACGCATGCGGAGTTTCCGACCGACGTCGCTATTTTTGGCGAGTCCACGGCTATGGAGGTAATTCGGCAGAAGGTGGAAAAAGTATCGGGAGCAAACATTCCGGTGCTGATTCAAGGAGAAAGCGGTACGGGCAAGGAAGTGATCGCGAGACTGGTCCACCGCCGTTCTGCGCGCTCGCAGGAACCGTTTATCAAGGTCAACTGCGCGGCAATCCCAGGAGCGTTGCTGGAATCTGAACTTTTCGGATATGAAAAGGGCTCCTTCACAGGAGCAGACACGACCAAGCCGGGGCGCGTGGAGATGGCTAACGGGGGCACACTTTTTCTTGACGAAATCGCCGAAATGGATCTTGAGCTCCAGGCCAAGCTCCTGCAGTTGTTGCAGGACGGACAGTTCTGGCGAATTGGGGGCCGCGAAAATATCTCGGTCGACGTGCGCGTCCTGTGCGCCACGAATCGAAACCTGAAAGTGGAGATCGAGGAGGGCCGCTTCCGACAGGATTTGTTCTACCGGATTAACGTTGTCACCGTGCACCTTCCGGCTCTCCGTGAAAGAAGCGGAGATATTCAGTCTCTGGTTCGGCACTTTGTGGAGCAGTATTCGCGAAAATACGGCAGCCAGGTGCAACCGCCTTCGGGGTACGCGCTACGTCTGCTTCAAAGACACCACTGGCCGGGAAACATTCGCGAATTGAGCAATTTGATTGAACGCTACACCATTCTGGGTTCGGAAGACGCCATAACGAACGAACTTCTGAAGGCCGTTCCCGCAGCGCCACGCACGGATACAGATTCTTACGCTGCCGGATCGATCCCTATGAAGAGCATCACGCGACAATCCGTGCAAGAACTGGAGCGCAAGATTATTCTGCGGGCCTTGATCGCCCACCGCTGGAATCGCAAGCGTGCGGCTCAGGACTTAAAAATAAGTTATCGCGCATTGCTTTACAAAATTAGACAAGCCGGGCTTCCGTCGCGCAAGTTGGCTGCGGAATCCGCTGCGAAAGAGCTGCTGTTACACGGTTCTAATTTGTCCGGCGAACAGCAATCGTAAGCGGGAGACGCAAAAACACCCTCCAATTTCGCAGTCCGAAATTCAACGCATCAATTGACGCAGTCTTGGAGGATCAAGACTGCGTTTCCGTTTCGGCGAGCATTAGAGCACAGGTTCTGGTACTAGCAGTACTGCCGTCGCGGACTTGGCCGATGGTCAGTGGGTGAGCCCAGAACGTTCTCACGAGAGGAAAAGAATTGCACACCCAAACCGACCAAGCCGGGGAATGGACGCGCCATCGGAATAAGCGCTTTGTCTCTACGCTGTTAGGGCGTATGATTTTCGGGCCGGACCGCGCGCTTTGGAATCGCAATTGCACTTAGGGCTGTGATGAAGTAGTGTCAACCCTTAGAAAACCTTGGAGGCTCGTTGAAGATGCGATTCACAAAATACATTGCGGTTCTCGGATTGGCCTTAGCCATAGCGCTCTTGGTTCCTGCGGCACACGCAGACACGTATAATCTTACCGTCCAAAATGGCGGTATTATCCCCACGGCATCGAGCTACGGGACGGTAACCGTAACCTGCTCAAGCAGCACGAGCTGCACGATCGACTTTAAGGCAACGGCGGGCTATTGGTTTCACAACGCTGGCGTAGGCTGGAACCAGGCTACACTCGACGCTGGCGATTCGATCTCATCTGAAGTGCCGACTTGCACCACGACTACCGGTGCGACGTGCACCTTCAACTCTGGCGGTGATCACTTTGACGGGTACGGCAGTTTTACGGACAGCGTCAGCGGTGGCACTGGAAGTTCCAGCGGCAACACCGAAATATCGATTTTGATCACCGGCGTAGACTTGCAAACCTCCGACTTCGAGGTTTCGAACGGCAACGCTCACTTCGCCGCAGCGGTATCTCCGGCTGGCAGCTGCCCTGAGGGCGTTTCATCCTGCACGGGTTATGCCGCGGACTCTGGCTCAATTAACGTTCCAGAGCCGGGCACATTCGCGCTTCTCGGAATGGGCATAGTGGGTCTCGTGGGACTTCGCCGCAAGCGAGTTACCGCGTAACCAGTTTTAAAAAATCTTCATCTTCAACGGGCCCGGCGTACCGCAACGCCGGGCCTTTTTTATTGGGATGAGGCTGAACGGGAGTGGCCCACAACCGTCAGAAGTACACAAAGCCCGCGTCTCGTCTGAGAGGGTTTCTCGTTTTCGCCCGGCATGATCTTTGCGGAGTTCAGTGTCTCGCGCGTACTTAACTCCATAACGACAGCCCTCGACGCATAGCTTGCCCGGCGGCGCGAGATTCGCTAGCCTTGTTAAAGATAAAATGCCTTCTCTTCGGTTGAAGAGCTGAGGTCTGAGAAAATATGTACAAGGAGTTCTTTGGGCTCAAAGAGAGCCCGTTCAACGTTAATCCCGACCCGCGCTACCTGTATCTCACCGAGCAGACGCAGGAAGCATATGCCTGTCTGACTTACGGTATTCAGGCAAAAAAAGGATTCATCCTGCTGACCGGTGAAGTCGGCACCGGAAAAACGACGTTGCTCAACCGATTGTTGGATTGGTTGCCCACGCAGCGCGCCACCACTGCTTTTATTTTCAATCCCCGGCTTTCCGTGACGCAGTTGCTGGATTTTATGATGACAGACTTCGGGATTCCCTGCGAATCGAAGTTAAAAAGCCAGGTCTTAATTCGCCTGAACCATTGGCTGCTGGAGCGCTACAAAGCTGGTGAACCGGTCGTCTTGATAATTGACGAGGCTCAGAATCTTTCGCCGCAGGTTCTGGAAGAGATCCGATTGCTCACGAACCTTGAGACTTCAACTGAAAAGCTGTTGCAAATTGTGCTGGCGGGGCAGCCGGAACTTGAAGTGAAACTTGCGCAACCTCAATTGCGCCAATTGCGCCAGCGCATCACTTTGCGCAGCAAGACTTTGCCTCTGACGCTGGAAGAAACCGCCGGCTACATCCAGGAGCGCCTGAGGATTGCCGGCGCTTCGGATAACAATATTTTTTCAACGGAGGCGATCGAAGCGATCCATCGCCTGGCGCGCGGAATTCCCCGTGTAACGAATCTGCTGTGTGAACATTCGCTGATTAATTCGTTTGTCGACCAACACAAGTCCGTGCGTAGAGAAACGGTCGAAGAAGCCGCGCGGGAATTCCAGCTTGAGGAAACGCCATCAGCCGCGGCGCAGACTGCCGCGTTGAAGCAGAACGGTGAGTCCGCGCCGCTGGTCCAATCGCTGCTTCACAACCTTGCGAATTTAATTGAACGTCTTGGCCACCAAGAACCCGAAATTGAAACGCCGACAGAGAAGAAACCATGAGCCGAATCCAAAGTCCGCCACGAGCGAGTATTATCGTAGTCACTGTCGGTGGGCAGGCCTCGGTTCAGTTGGCCTTAACTTCATAACAACACGTATGTAACGCGTCGCTTGCCCGACGACGTTAAATCCGCTAGCCTCAATTGCAGTGGCCACTACCGCCAAAACCCGGGTGCTTTCTGTTTGCTTGCTCTCTCCACATCCATTGGTACTGGGCGAGTTTGAGCGGATCCTTACGCGGCCCGGTATTCGGCTGGTCACAAAACAGATGGAGCAGTCTCTGGCCTCGGATCTTGCCAATGTCACGCTACCGCAAGCCGACATTTTCGTGGTAGATGCTCACTCGGTTCGTCCCAACACCAGTTCACTGATCGTCGGAATTCTGGATCGGCATCCCGAAGGGCGGGTAATCGTTGTTTGCGAAAAACTTTCCGACGCTACAAGTCATTCGCTTCTGCGTTTGGGAGCAAAGGGCCTGCTGACGTACACAGAAGCGGTTGAGCAGTTGCCGCGCGCGTTGCCGCTGGTGGCCGGCGGAGGTTTCTGGGTTCCGCGAAATGTACTTTCGACGTTTGTTGATTCAATTTTGACGGATCAGCAGAAGCGGCGATTGAAACCTGATAACAATACTCAATTGAGCCGCCGCGAGCGCGAAGTTTTGGATTCCCTGCTTGAAAATGTTTCAAATAAAGAAATTGCCACGAAGCTGAATATTTCCGAACGCACCGTAAAATTCCACGTCTCCAAATTGCTCAACAAGTTCGGCGTGCGCCGCCGCGCAGATTTAATTCTCCTCTGTTACCAGCAAAAATCCGCAACGCCCGCATAGCCGCGATTCCACAAATGTGAACCCGAATGGATCCCCCGTTTGCAACGTGTGTTTGATCGCGCGGCTGACAATAATTTCAGAAACTGTTAGCCTTTCCAGGCGTTCGCGGTGCATTCGTTACTAAACAATTCGGAATAGGAGTCTCGGATGAACGTCTTGGTAACAGGCGCAGCAGGCTATGTCGGCAGCGTTTGCTCGGAAGTCCTGATCGCACAGGGCCATCACTTGATCGCCCTCGACAATTTAGTTGAAGGGCATCGCGCCGCCGTTCCACTGGGCTGCGATTTTCACGTTTGCGATCTATTCGATACCGATCGCCTGAATCAGATTTTTCGCGCATCTGAAATTCATGCGGTGATGCATTTTGCGGCTGAAGCGTTGGTCGAAAAATCCGTCCGAGAACCAAGCACGTTCTATTTTGCGAATGTCGCCGGAGGCATTCACTTACTGGATGCGATGATGCGGCACGGCGTAAAAAAAATAGTTTTTTCATCGAGCGCCGCGGTCTATGGTGAACCAAAACAGATGCCGATACCGGAAAATCATCCCAAAAACCCAATCAATCCATACGGGCAAACGAAGTGGCTATTTGAAACGATCCTGGCCGACTACGCACGCTACGCCGGGCTGAAGCATGTTTCTCTGCGCTATTTCAACGCGGCCGGGGCATCCGAACAGCGGGGCGAAGCGCATCGCACCGAAACTCACGTGATCCCCAAAATCCTGGAAGCCGCTTCAGGAGTAATTCCGAAATTTGAAATCCGCGGAACTGATTATGCTACTCCAGATGGTACTTGCGTTCGCGATTACGTTCACGTTCTGGACATCGCAGAAGCTCACGTGCGCGCGTTGTTACAAATTGAACGTGTTTCGGGTGAAGCTTTTAATGTTGGGAATAGCCGTGGATATTCCATACGCGAAGTTGTCGAGACGGCACGCCGTGTTACCGGCCTTCCGATTCCGGCGGCTGAAGGGCCCCGGCGTCCCGGCGATCCGGCGATTCTTGTGGCGGATGCGACCAAGCTTCGCGGTACCCTGGGCTGGGACCCACGCTACTCCAGTCTCGAATCCATTTTGAGCACAGCCTGGAAGTGGAAAAAGACGCATCCAGGTGGATACCCAGAAAGCGAGAGTGGCGCGAAACACTAGAACTAATCTCTCCCTGGTGGCCGCTAAATGTTGCGGCTTGCGCACAATACGGGCGCATGCGAGTTTCCTGATGCTAAAGATTCCTGATATATTCAAACATCTTTTGAAACGGCACGCTTACTTTTCCGAAAATGCACAGAGCGACTAAACTGGCCAGCCGGGGTTGAATGGAAACGATGGGGATTGAACGTAAACCAGAATACTTCAAAGGCGCACAATTAAAAGTAGGAATTATTGGGCTGGGTTATGTCGGCCTGCCGCTAGGCTTGCGATTTGCCGAAGCTGGACATCGCGTAACCGGTTTCGACGTGGACACCACTAAGATTGAAAAGCTCAATCGCGGTGAAACGTATATCGAGCACATTCCCGTAAGCAAGATTCGGCAGCACGTTGCATCCAAACATTTTTTGGCCACCGGTGACTTTTCCAAGCTTGCAGACATGGACGCGATCATTATTTGTGTTCCGACGCCGTTGGACGAGCGGCGCGAACCCGACCTCAGCTATGTCCAGACTACCGCTGAATCCATTGCGCCTCATCTGCAGAAGGGCCAACTCATTGTCCTGGAATCGACAACGTATCCGGGCACGACAGAAGAACTTGTACTGCCGATTCTTGAAAAAAATGGAATGCGCTGCCCCATCGCGCGTGGACCTGATACCGAAAACATCCCCACTGATTTTTATTTGGCATTTTCGCCCGAGCGTGAAGATCCCGGGAACAAACAGTTCGGACTGGCGCAAATTCCGAAAGTGGTCGGCGGCATCAATCCGCCAAGCGGTCGCGCGGCCGCCGCAATTTACACGCAAGTAGTTTCGCGGGTGGTCCCGGTAAGCTCCACGCGCGCGGCCGAAATGGCCAAGCTACTTGAGAATATTTTTCGCTGCGTGAACATTGCTCTGGTGAACGAACTGAAACAACTGAGCATGCGCATGGGAATCGACATCTGGGAAGTAATCGACGCGGCCGCCACCAAGCCGTTCGGCTTCATGCCGTTTTATCCCGGCCCCGGACTGGGAGGCCACTGCATTCCCATTGACCCGTTCTATTTGTCGTGGAAGACGAAGCAGTCGGGCATCGAGGCGCGGTTCATCGAACTGGCGGGCTACATCAACGGCAACATGCCGCACTTCGTAGTCGGCAAAGTGCAGGGTGCGCTCAACAATCACGGCAAAGCGGTAAAGGGCTCGCGGGTGCACATCGTCGGCGTCGCCTACAAGCGCAACATCGACGACA
>ODAK010004247.1_pt1 | contig 14699 bp, 18 predicted proteins | sample 1539591 | NCBI WGS metagenome assembly ODAK01 (sample SAMEA3539303, study PRJEB22396) | soil metagenome | biome: tundra; feature: field; material: soil | place: USA | collected 2010-05 | depth 0.15 m | reverse complement strand
CACGCGAGATCGGCTATCAGCTAACGCCTCTCCAGGCAGCTTAGGCGGGGGGGGGAGTTCTTTAGGAGAACCATCCTGTTTCGCGCCAAGCAGGGGGGCCAGTCCGGGGGACTGGTCGATTCTGGGAGAGAACTGAACCAGAAAATACGTGGCAGAGTCACCTACCTTTGCGGATTATGCGGCCAGCTACCGGCACCTCGTCCGAAACCTCATCGGCTCCACCGACGAGGCCATGTCCCTTGCCGTCGGAGGACAATACGACTCCTTCGGTTACCTGATGCGGCAAATTTTGTTCGACGCCGGCCTCCGGGGCTCAGACTACCTTATCGACGTAGGGTGCGGATCCGGAAGATTGGCTCACGTCCTTACTGTCGAGAGATACCTTCGGACTGACATCGTTCCCGAGCTGCTGGCGCATGCGCGAGCGCGTTGCTCCAATCCCGCCTGGCGCTTCGAACTCGTGAACGATATGGTTATCCCGGAGCAGACCGGCGTTGCCGACATGGTCTGCTTGTTTAGCCTGACTTTCGCACTTCGTGGCCTATTTCGGGGCGGTCGCAGCACAAGTGTATTGCCTACAGCGTAAGTTTTCAGAAAACCGCTGAGTGAGACCTTCCTCCTATTCAAACGGTTGCAGTTGTGGCATCCTGATATTTCGATGCTGCGGGATTCCACCAACTGTAAGAAGCGACTCCTCAAGCCTGCTGCCGACAACGGCTTGCAGCCGACGACCGCCCTTTTTGTGGTGAAGACCTTTGGCTAGCTTTTGCCGGCTTTCATGCACTTAGGCTCTGGAAAAGCCACGAAGTGCGAAAGTTGGGTTAGTGTGTTGTCGCACCTGCTGCATGAGGATTCCTACCGCTACTTGCGGGAGGCATACCGGGTTTTGAAACCGGGAGGAAAGGTGGTCTTCAGCGTCCCGGAGTTCAAAATCCCCAGCCACTGGACTGTTTTCGAAGAGATGGTCAATCACCGCGAAGAAGGCCGGCTCCACACCCAGTTCTAAGCTGGGACGCCATCGCCTCCTGGTCCGCACATTTGGGATTCTCGATGGAGGGGACTTATGACGGAGATACGCCACACATTCCCACTCCAGCGCCCGCTGACGCTCGACGACGGCCGGGTGGTCGAAGGCATGACCAGCCTCGGGCAATCGGTTTGCGTTCTCCACAAGCCCCGCTGAACAAGCCCGCTGAATGCCGCATACTTTTGGGCAGGACTAGTGGCGCGAAGAGCGGGTCCTGGAGGACCCGCGCAGACCTGGAGGTCTGCCCCACCACTATCATTCATGGGCGGCCCAGGCCAGGCCGTCGGGTTCCTGGCCGGCGTCGATGCGGCCGGTGACGGTCAGGGTTTTCAGGTCGATCACGGCCACGTAATTATCCGGCGTGCAGGCCACGAACGCGCGGGATCCGTCAGGATCCATTTGAATCCCGGCGGCGCCGCGGCCCAGTTTCACGCGCTGGACTTCGCGGCGCGTGGCGGCGTCCAGCACGGCTAGATCGGAACCGCCCAGGGAGGAAATGAGGACCAGCTTGCCGTCCGGCGTAAACTTCAACCGGTTGGCTCCGCGCACGTTGGCTGCGAGCGTGGCGACGACCTTTTTGGCGGCGACATCGACCACCGACACCGTGCCGTCCCGCGCGTTGGCGACCCAGATCTCGCTGCCACCCGGCGCGACGTCGAAGCCTTCCGATCCGCGGCCCACGGCGACGATGGTCTGGGTCCACTGGGGCGTGGGAGGCGGAGGGGCGGGCGCGGGTCCACCCGGAGGCGGGCCGCCCGGAGGAGGCGCACCCGGCGGAGGTCCACCCGGCCCTGGCACCGCGGCGCTCTTTTCGAAAATACTGAGCGTGGCCGAACTGACGTTGGTGGTGACGATGCGGCTCAAGTCTTTCCAGACTGCCACCATGTGGGTGCGATCCTGACCGGTGCCCATGATCCAATCCACCTGGCCGGTGGCGGGATCGTACCGGGCGACGACTTTGTTGGCCTCGGCGGTGAAGTAGAGTTTGCCGCCCGTGTAATCGAGGCCGTGCGGCCCGTGGAGCACGCCCAGGTCGATGGCGCGCAGCGTCTTTTGGGCTACGAGGTCGACGACCGTAATGGTGTTGTACGCGCCGAATCCGTAGTTGGAAATGTAGGCGAGTTTGCCATCCGTGGAGGCCGCCACTTCGTGCGGGTCGAGCCCGGATGGCATGCGCGCCACCACTTGCAGGGTGGCCGGATCGACGATGGAGAGCGTCCGGTCCCTCTTGGAAAGAACCAGCAGCGCCGGCGAAGGAGTGCTCCGTGACTGTGCGAGCACCGTACCAACGACAGCGAGCAGAGCGATTGAAGCGATTCCAGCTTTCATGAGCACCTCCAGTAAACTCAAGTCAAATTCTTAGGCAGCGGGCGAAATCGCCTGTGCCACCAGTGTCACCTAAAAGATTTTCGCCATTCTTTTATATGCCTTAATCGCCGCGTTTTGAAACTCCCACGCTGGTTGCCCGGTTGGCGGTGTTCCCTGCCACTCGAGCTGCCAGGCGAATCCTTTCAAAAGCGGCCGGGCGATGACGCGCAGGGCTTGCCCGGCGAACTCGGGATATTGTTGGGCGGCTTCGGCGAGAGCCATGCGGCTCAGCTCAGGGTCGATCTCGATCGGCTGCATGCGACTATCGTAGCCGAAAATTCGGGAACTGCGCGCGCGGTTCCGTCGTATTGATGGTGAGGCTATCTATGTCCAAGACTATCTTCTGGGCGTCTGCCCTTTGCGCAGTGGCGGCTGTTCCCATGCTGGCGGATCAGTGGAGCAAAAGCTTCAGTGTGGGTGCGGCGCCGGAGCTGCGCATCGAGACCAGCGACGCCAACGTGACCCTGCGCGCGGCTGACGTGAAGACGATCGAGGCGCGGGTCTACACCTCCGGCTGGAGGATCGGCCCGGGCGACGTGCACGTGATGGATCATCAGACCGGCGACCGGGTGGAGATCGAAGTGAAGGTCCCGACACTGCATTTCAATCTGGGAAACCGGTGGGTGAAGATCGAAGTGCAAGTTCCCAACGCGACCAAGGCCGACGTGCACACGGGCGATGGCAACATCCGCGCCGATGGCCTGCGCGGGCAGACCAGGCTGGTGACGCATGACGGCAACATCGACGGCGAGGGATTCGATGGCGCGCTGGAAGCGAGCAGCGGCGACGGCAACATCCACGTGCGCGGGAAGTTTAGCGGGCTGAACCTGCGCAGCGGGGACGGCAACATCGAGGCGGAGGTGGCTGCGGGATCGCACATGGCCACCGGTTGGATGATACATACCGGCGATGGCGGGGTTACGCTGCGGCTGCCGGACGGCTTCGCCGCGAACCTGGACGCACACACCGGAGACGGGCGGATCACGGTGGATCTGCCGCTGACGACGGAGGGAGGCATCCGCGAGGACGCGGTTAGCGGAAAACTGAACGGCGGCGGGCCGGTGCTGACGGTGCGTACCGGGGATGGGTCGGTGCACGTGGCGCGGTTGTAGGCCGTGGGGGGCCGTGCTCCCTGCGGCGGTGCTGGATGCTGGGTGTTGGGTTCAGGTTTCGCCCAGTTCCGCGAGAACCTCTGAGTAGAGTTCGGGTCCGATCCAGAATCGAGCGGTGTGGACCAATTCATCGAGCACCGGCTTGGCCAGATCGATCAGGCCAACCCTTTTCGCTTGGGCCACTACACCGATGAGTCCCGTAACCGTCAGACCTGCCGCAGTCGCAGTCCGACGGCCACGTCTTTCGTCCACAAGCAACACGTCCGCTCGATGCTCGATCGCAACGACGATGGCCTCAGCCTCGCCAGGGTCCAGAATCCCACGAAGCTCTCGTACGCGTTTGTGGTTTGCCGCAGCCACGACTATCAACCAGGGTATCGAAGCAAGATCGATTGCGGGCGGCAGATCGCGCTTGGAGTCCGTCAATTCCCGATATACGGCGGAGGGAATGAGCACTTGGCGATAAAGCGACCGCAACAGTTCGAGACGGTCTATGCGGGCGAGATTCAGGACGGGAGATGTATCGGAGACAACGATCAAAGATGTTCCGTTTGGCGCAGAGTCCGAAGGTCCTCGCGGAACTCCTGTATTCCGTAATGAATCGGAATTTGGCGTTCCGCCAGCAGCGCCTGAAAGGCGAGCTGGCTCATCTCCGCAAGACGGCTGGCTTCCGCGAGGGTTAGCCGCTCTTGTTGGAACAGCGTCAACGCAAGCTCCTGCTTTAGCTCGGGTTCGCTGATGTGAGCCGCCGTGAGGACTTCGTCTGAGATGGTGACCGGCATTGTCTCTTTGGTATCATACCGCCCGCAGCCCACGCGGGTGAGCTTCGACGCTAGGTAGTATAGTGGGCATTCGTACTCACGCATGCCCACAGCTCAGTTTCAGATACACAGACCACACCGGGTACTCCGCTACATCAACGCCGCCATCGGGATCGCGCTGCTGGCCGCGGCCGGGGCGGTGTACTGGTTCGTGTACCGCGCGCTGCCGCAGACTTCGGGCACGATCGCGGCGCCGGTTTCGCAACGCGTGACGATTGCGCGCGACGCGCTGGGGGTGCCGCACATCTCGGCGGCGAGCGAGGATGACGTCTTCTTCGCGCAAGGCTACGTGGCGGCGCAGGACCGGCTTTTCCAGATGGATGGGCTGCGGCGCCTGGCGGGCGGGGATCTGTCGGAAATCGTGGGTGCGGGGGCTTTGGAACTCGACCGCGATTCGCGCCGGCTGCGCATGCGGCGCATCGCGGAAATGGCGTATGTCTCGCTGTCGCCGCAAGACCGCGCGCCGCTGGCGGCCTACGCGCGGGGCGTGAACTACTTCATCGAAACCCACCTGCACGCTTTGCCGGTGGAATTCACGCTGCTCGGGTACGAGCCGCGGCCGTGGAGCGTGGTGGATACGATTCTGATCGGGCTGCACATGTACCGCGACCTGACCACGTCGTGGAAAGACGAAATCCTAAAGCGGGACATGCGGGCGGCGGGCGATCGCGCGAAGGTGGATTTCCTGTTTCCTCCGCGGAGCGGCGGCGAGTTGCAGCCCGGCTCGAATGCCTGGGCGGTCGGCGGTGCGCACACGGCCTCCGGGAAACCGCTGCTGTGCGACGACATGCACCTGGCTTATTCGATTCCGGGCATCTGGTACATGGTGCACCTGCGGGCGCCGGGCCTGGATGTGTCGGGCGTGTCGCTGCCGGGCACGCCGTCGGTGATCGTGGGACATAACCAGCGCATCGCCTGGGGCGTGACGAACTTGCAGTTCGACGTGCAGGATCTCTACATCGAGAACTTCGATCCGGGCACAGGCCGCTACCTGTACCGCGGGCAATGGGAGCAGGCGCGCGAGGAACGGGAAATCATACGGGTGAAGGGCGCGCCGGCGGTGGAGATGCCGCTGTGGATTACGCGCCATGGGCCGCTCTATATAAACGATGCGAAGGAGCGCCTGGCGCTGCGCTGGGCGGCGGCGGAACCGGGATCGTTTCAGTTTCCATTTCCGGAACTGAACAGGGCGGGGAACTGGCAGGAGTTCACGCGGGCGCTGGCGCGATATCCCGGCCCCGCGCAGAATTTCGTTTATGCCGATGTGGACGGCAACATCGGCTATCACGCCACGGGGTTGTTGCCGATCCGCAAGGGGTATACGGGGGACGTGCCGGTGGATGGATCGTCGGGCGAGAACGAGTGGCAAGGGTTCATTCCGTTCGATCGGTTGCCGGCGTTCTATAATCCGCCGGCCGGTGTGATCGTGACGGCGAATCAGAATCCATTTCCGCCGGATTACGCTTACGCGGTGAATGGAAACTTCGCTTCGCACTACCGGTCGCGGCAGATACGGAACCTGCTGATGGCCAGAAACGGCTGGCGGGCCCAGGACATGCTGACGGTGCAGAAGGACGTGTACTCGAGCTTCTTTCAGCATCTGGCGCAGGCCATTGTGGAGGCTTACGACCGGCACAAAGCGCAGCACGGCGACCTTGCCCAGGCCGAGAACGCGGTGCAATTGCTGCGCGGCTGGGATGGCCAGATGGACAAGGACGCGGCCGCGCCGCTGATCGTGACGCTGGCCTACGAGCGCTTGAAGGTGTTGGTGGCGCAAAGCGCTTCACCGGCCGTAGGGGCCAGGTACAAATATCAGATGGCGCCGGCGGCGATCGAGACGCTGCTGCGCACGCGGCCGGCTGGCTGGTTCGCCGATTGGGACGAAACTCTCCTGCTCGCCGTCGCGCAGGGGTTGGAGGACGGCCGGCGCAAGCAGGGGCGCGATCCCGGCCATTGGGTCTACGGCAAATATGCGCCGCTGTTGCTCGCCAATCCGGTGGGACGGCATCTGCCGCTGGTGGCGGGATTGTTCGATATCGGTCCGGTGGCCATGAGCGGATCGCCTACCACCGTGAAGCAGTATACCGAAGACCTGGGGCCTTCCATGCGCCTCGATGCAGATGTTGCGGACTGGGACCATTCCCTATTGGAAGGGACCACGGGCCAGTCCGGCCAGGTTCTGTCGCGCCATTACAAGGACCAGTGGGAACGATACTACAACGCCGAAAGCTTTCCGATGCAATTTCGGAAAGTGGAGGCTAAGGATGTGTTGACGCTGACGCCGTAGGGTGCGACATCCACACAACAGGCCAGGAGGCCTGTCCCACCTACTCGCCGCCGCCGGTCTGGACTCCGGTGTCGAACGTCAGCTTGGTGGTGGTGCCGCCCAATTCGATCTCTTGAATGGAGAATTTGCCCTTGTTCTCGTTATAGAGGACCCGGGTGCGGTCGTACTTCTGGTTCGTGTTTTCGACCTTGGCGGGGACTTCCACCTGTTGCTTGTTGGCTTTCAGGATGACAACGGAGTTTTCCTTTACGCTCAACTGGTAATCGCCGGCTTTCAGTTCCTTGCCCTTCACGACGGAAGGTTCGACAAACGATATCTTGTAGGTCGCCGCGCTCGCGACGGAGAGGGCGACGAAGGCGAATGATGTGAGAATTTGCTTGATCATGACCATATTATAGCACCACTATATTCTGGTGTTAATACCTGATTATGCGACAATCATGCCGTGGCCAGCAGGGCGCCCCAATGCAGCCCGGCTCCGAATGCGGCGAAGACCAGGGGGCCTGTGGGCGGCGACGAGTGCTGCTGGCGCCATTCCGCGGCGGCGATCAAGAGCGAGGCGGAGGAGGTGTTGCCGTAGCGCTGGATGTTGCGAAAGAAGCGATCCTCGGGAACGGCGAGCGCTTGCGCCACGCGGGCGATCAGGTTGAGATTGGCTTGGTGCATCAGGAAGGCCTCCACAGCCGCGGCGGGGATGCGGTTTCGCTCCAGCAATTCGGAAATAGCGCGCGGGATTTTGCGGGCTGCCTGGAGAATAATGGTCCGGCCATCCATATATAAGGGTGCGTCCAGATCGAGGCGCAGGGCTGCGGCGAAATCTCCATCGCTCGCCAGCAGCGAATCGCGGATTTCGGCAAATCCGGTTTCGGAACCGGCCAGGCAGGCGCCCGCGCCATCGCCGAACAGAATGGCGGTGTCGCGGTGCGCGGGATGCCGCTCGACTACGCGGGACATCACCTCCGAAGCGACAACCAGCACATTGCCATAAGCCGGAGCGAGATGCGCGGCGAGAGCCATGCCAAACAGCGATCCCGCGCTGGCGATGGGCAGATCGATGGCCGGCACGCCGTGGATGCCCAACCCGGCGCCGATCGCGGAGGCTGGTCCGGGAAACCGGTGCTCGGCGGAACTGGAGGCGACGAGCAGCAGGCCTACATCGCGCGCGATCAAGCTGGCGTTTTCGAGACAATTCGTGGCCGCACGGATTCCCAGCGAGGCAACGGATTCATCCGGGGCGGCGAAGCGGCGCTCGACGATTCCCGTGGCGCGGAGGATCCATTCGGCATCCGTGCCCGTTTCGGCGGCCAACTCGTGGTTGTCCACCACGCGAGAAGGCAAATAAGCGCCGAACGCCCGGAGGAAGGCCATGGGTTTTCAGTGCCGCTCCGGCGAGACAGGCCGGGAGGCCTGTCCTACCAATGGCGAAAGCACCAGGACAGGCCAGGAGGCCTGTCCCACCGATGGCGAAGGCACGAGGCAGCATTCCATACAGGTCAAGCGCGGGTTTCGATGTAGGCTTCGATGCGCGCGATGGAATCGAACTTACGCGGCGTGAGATCGGAATCCGGGATGCGGATGGAGAATTCCTTTTCCAGCGCGCCGACCATGTCGGTGAGGGCGAATGAATCGAGCACTCCCGATTCAAACAGCGATTCGTCCAGGCCGACGGGGAGCGGCTTGCCGGACAGTCTCTCGACAATCTCAGTGATCCTGGCTTGTTTGTTCATCGGTAGCTTGGGAGGCTAGTTCAGGGCGGACCTTCAGATAGCTCTCGTATAGCCGCATTATATCTTGAAAAAGCACGGAGGCCAGGCGTTGATAACCCTGGGAAGTAAAGTGCGCATAATCGCCCTGGGCCAGGCCCGCCATGACCCAATTGACCATGGAGCCTTCGGCGCCCATGCGCGCGCGGGTGTTCCAGTAGGCGCAGCGATTCTGGCGGCAAGCCTCCTGTTGGGCGGCGACGATGCGGTCCACGCCTTCGAACGGGCGCCAGCGGCCTTTGACGCGAAGGAAGCGGTCGGGAGGGCCCAGGACCAAAATGGAGGCGGCCGGCACGGCGCGCCGCAGCCGCTGCAGGATGGTGGAGAAGGTTTCGAGGTAGCCGGCTTCGCTCCACTTGGAGTCGCTGGCCTCGTTGGTTCCGTAGGCCAGCACAATCAGGGCGGGGTCGCGGCGTTTGAGGTAAGCGGCGTGCATGGCCTCGTCCCAACGCTGGATCAGCGCGGCTTCGGCGCCGTTGATGCCCACGGACTCGTAGGTGATTCCTTTCGGGTTTTCGGTGACCCATCCGAACAGACGCACGGGCGCGGGTTCCAGCGTGCGCACCTCGAAGCGATGGCGGCCGGGCGTGGTGGCGTACTCGAGGAAGCCGGCCGCGAAGGGTCCCTCGGTGGAGGCCTCCTGGACGGTTGCGCCGTTATCGGAAAGAGCCACGCGGCCGCCACCGGGCTGCTGCAGATAGTCGAGCTCGACCGAGGCGCAGTCCGCATCCAGGTAGATGGTTTGGCCGGCGCGTTCGGTGGAAATACTGACGCCGCCGAGGCCGAAGAGGCCGTCGCCTTCGCCGGTGCGCAGGCCGGCCGGATCCCAGGCTTTGCTGGCGCCGCCGCGCACGTCGAAGCGGCGGTAGCCCTTGAACGGAATTCCCGCCAGCGAGAAGCCCGCGCCGGCATTGCCGAAGCGGCTCTGGAAGAGATCGCGGAGCACGCCGGTCCAATCGTCGGACGCGGTGTGGGAATCGCCAAAATGCAGGATGTGCACGGCGGGGCTGTCGCCGGTCGAGAGGCGATAGAGGCGCTCGAAGAAGGGCACCAGCGTGCCTGGCCGATCGATGACCGGGTCGGGGCGCTCATCCAATTGGAGCGCCACTCTCTGCAGCGATGCGGCGCGCACTTTGACGCTCACGCGCGGCGGGGGATAGTGGCGGACGCGGGGCGCGCGGACTTTTTTCTTGGATTTTTTGGCGGGCTTTTTCTTGGCGCTCACTTTCGCGGTTGCGTTGGTCTGCGCGGCGGAAGGGAGCGCGGCACAGAGGCAGAGCAGAGCGATGGCGGCGCGGCGCGGCATGTGGTCAGCGCACCTCGGCCACGGCGTTGCGTTCGAGCACCTGGCGCAATTTGTACCGGTTCAACCCAGCGGTCAATTCGCGGACGAAAGCCGTGGCGACGATGCGCGCGCCGGCCGGCGTGGGATGAATGAAATCCGCCGAGACCAGCCGGGGCTGGCTGTCATACCAGCGCGCCATGGTGCCCGCGCCTCCCATGACTTCGAACGTGTTGAAGAATCCGCAGTGCAACTCGGCGGCCACGCGGCGCTGAATGTCGACGATGCGGGGTATGGTGGGCAGCGTTTCAATCTCGCCGCCATTCTTCTGGCCGCGGTCCATGGGACTCATCACCAGTATAGAAGCATTGGGCAGCGCGGCGCGCACGCGGCGGATGGCTTCGCGCAGCTCAATCTCGTATTCGCGGGTGAGGAAGGCCGCGAAACTGCTTTCGTTGGTGCCGTAGTTGAGGACCACCAGGTCGGGGTTGCGGTGGCGCAACTCCTCCGCCCAATGGCTCTCGTTGAACAGCAGCGCCAGCATGGAGACGGACGCGCCATTCAGACCAATGCTGTCGTAGACCACGCCGGTTTTCCGCTTCTCCAGCGTGATACCGAAGACGCGGACAGGGCCTTCGGTGCTGAATTCGAGCGTGCCGGTTCCCGGCTTCAGCTCGAAGCTCGCAAAGCCGGCCGTGCGAGACGGCGCGGCGGTGGCGATGCGGCCGATGGGCTGGCCAGCGGAGGAAATCGCGATGCTTCCGCCATCCGGCTGGCTGAGGAACCAGACTTCCAGGCGTGTTTGGGTGGGGTCGCGCAGCGTGACGCGGCTGTAGGCGCCGGTGCGGCCGGTGAAGGCCACACCACCGAGGCCGAACAGGCCATTGCGCAGATCCCAGCGCGTGCCGGGGTCCATCTGCCAGCCATGGCTGGATAGCTCCACGCCGCGATGTTCATACCAGGCCCAGGGTTTGCCGATCAGGGTGAAGCCGTGGCCCGCATCGCCGAAGCGCTTTTGCAGGAGCTGGCGGGTGTCGCCGGTGATGAGGTCGGCGGTAGTGGGGGAATCGCCGTAATGCAGGATGCGGGTGATGGCCAAGGGCGCGCCGCGCTCGGTGCGCCACAGCGCGGCGTAGAAGTGGTCGAGGGCGCCGTGGCGATCGTCGAGTGTGGGGCGGATGGCAGTGCGGCCGGCGAGGAGGCTGGGCGGCGGGCCGATGGCCTCGGGCGCGGTATGCGGCTGCCATGGGCGCAGTGGCGTCAGTTCGGGGGTGAATTCGACGATGGCGGCGGCGGCCGGCAGGCTGAGGGCTTCCACTCCATGGAGGACGCGCGATACGGCGGCCAGAATCAGGGCGAAAGTTGCGATGGTGAGTGCGGTGCGGGTGGGGAAGGCGCGCATGTCAGTTCGTGGGGCAGGACTCCAGTCCTGCGGCCGGCGTCCACGCCGGCCTATTTGCACTCGGGATGGGCGGCCTGGGAGGCCGCCGCAGGCCTAGGGCCTGCCCCACAAGGTTTTCCATCCTGACAGGGGACGCGCGCATGTCAGAACCGCGTATACACGAACGGCGCCGCGCCGCGGCCCGCCAACAGTTGAATGGCCATTACGGCCAGCGCCATGGCGGCCGCCTGCACATAGAAGGGCGTGCGGCCGAAGAAATCCACGGCGCGTTCGTACCAGTTTTTCGGGACAGCTTGGCCGGCGGCGGCCACTAGCGACACCAGAATCACGCCGGCGGAGACATTCTGCAGTGAGAAGGTGAGCGACCCGATGCGCTTAAGGATGTCGATGGCCACGGCCGTGGTCGGACTGCGGAAGAACACCCAAGTAAGACAGACGAACTGGTAAGTGCAAAAGATGCGGATGGCTCGCGACGCCAGGCCGGTTTCGGGGCGCCGTCCGCGCCAGGCCTGCCAGCGCCGGGTCACCGCCAGGGCGCTGCCGTGCAGAAGGCCCCAGATGGCGAATGTCCAGGTGGTGCCATGCCACAATCCGCCCAGGATCATGGTGATGACGAGATTGAGGTATGGCCAGACGCGGGTGCGCTTGCCGGGGAGTGAGAAGTAAAGATAGTCGCGGAGCCAGTTGGAGAACGTGATATGCCAGCGGCGCCAGAAGTCGGCCATATTCACGGAGGTGTAGGGGCGGTCGAAGTTGATGGGAAGCCGGACGCCCAGCAGCAGGCCGCAGCCGCGCGCGATATCGGTATAGCCGGAGAAATCGTAGTAGAGCTCCAGTGAGTATGCGTAAACGGCAGCCAGATTCTCCATGCCGCTGTATAAGTTAGGTGTGTCGAAGACGCGGTTGACGAGGTTCCCGGCGAGGTAATCGGCGATGAGGAGCTTCTTCAGCAGGCCGAACACGATGAGAAACAAGGCGCGCGATCCGTCGGCCGGGGCCAGCTCGAACTTGCGGGTAAGCTGCTTTAGTATCTCGGCGGGACGCGTAATGGGACCGGCCTGGATGGTGGGAAAGAAAGAAGCCGCGGCCATATAGCCCAGGTAAGTGGAGGCTGCCGGTGCGTCTTTGCGATAGATATCGATGGTGTAGGACAGGGATTGAAAGGCATAGAATGACAGACTAAGGGGGAAGATCCAGTCCCAGTTCGAGGGCTGCAGGAATAGGGTCATGTGACGGGACAGAACTAACAGGCCGAGGTTTGCGGCAAGACTTAGCCCGAGAAATAACCGCCGGACGAATGAGTTTTGGAAAGATTGCATGCCCAGGCCGGCGAAATAGTCTATGGTCGAACAGCAGGGAATAAGTGCGAGATAGAATAATCCATATCTTGCACAGAAGAAGTAGTTGGCCGCCAGGAGCACGGTCAAGCGGGCAAGCCGCCAGCCGGCCGCCAACCAATATGCAAGTAAGACGATGATTACGAAGAGGAAGTACGCGGCACTGGTAGAGTGCACAGGGGTATTATCTCACATCGCGAGTGGGACAGGCCTCCCGGCCTGTGCCGGGGGGTGCTTAACCGTTTTGCGGATTTCTGACGCAAACCGCTCCCTTTACGGTCGCGGCTCGGTAGCAGTCGCATTGGCTTCGCAAGGTTTACTGAGCCGGGCCCAGAGGGCACCCCGTAAGCGAGCGGGCGGGTTCCCCAAAACGGTTAAGGACCCCTTGGGCGGCGGCAGTTCGCGCGCCACGAAGGCTTCCTGGAAACCGGTGCGCGCGTGGCCATCGAGCGGATTATCGATCTTTATTCGCGGACTTCACCTCGATGAAAACCATTTCCATGGGGTTCGTGTTCAGATTTCTGGTGGAGTGCGTGTCGCCATAAAGCCAGCGGGTTTCGCCGCTTTCCATGTGGACATCCTGAATGTGGCCGTCGGGCCAGGTGAAGCGCAGGTGGCACTCCTGGATGCATACGGCGAGCGCATCCACGTCGTCGTGCATGGGCACGGCCTCGTCGGCTTTTAGCGTGAGCCGGATGGCGCGTACGTGCTCGTTTTCGAAATCCAGGTGGTAATGCTTCGAATCGATCTTCAGCGGGTCGCGGCGGGCGAACACCTCCGGCGAAACAATGTCCGGCGGAAACAGCCTCTCTGGCGGAAACGGCCTCTGCCCGTATGCGCCCAGAGCGAATACTACAAAGAGGAGGAGACGCATGTCTGATCGTACCACCGGGGACCGCCCAAATCGCCGATTCCTTTTCGCTTCTTGCGGTAATACTATTCAGACAGCATGGAATGGTTCACAGCAGCACGCAAGGGAAGAGATGACGCTTTCCGCCAGTTGCTTGTGGAGCATCACGCGCCTCTGTTCCGTTTCGCGTACCGGCTGACGGGATCGGTGGCGGATGCCGAAGACATCGTGCAGGAGTGCTTCCTGGCGCTGCTCGACCCCGCACGTTCGTACGACCCGCGGCGCACGCCGGTGCGCACGTACCTCTTCGGCGCAGTTCGAAACCAGGCGCTGAAACGGCTGCGAGAGCGAAAGGACGGGCGCATGCGCCGGCCGCGGCACGGACGCGCGATCCCCCGAGACCGAGGCTTTGCGCACGGAAATGGCGGAGGTGGTGGCGCGAGCCGTAATGCGGCTGCCGGAAATGCAACGGGAAGTCCTGATCCTCGCGCACTATGAAGCGATGCCGCTGGCCGAAATCGCCCGCATACTCAACATCGAGCTGACGGCGATGAAGTCGCGGCTGCAACGTGCGCGCGCCAACATGAAAGAGACGCTCGCCGCCTACGCGCCGGCCGCGGAGCAAAGACCATGAACGATACCGAACTCGACGAACTGCTCGATACTTGGAAGTCCCCGGACGTGCCTGCCTCGCTGCGCGCGGGCTTGCGGTCGAGGCTTGCGGCAGGCAAAGCGCGCACCTCGATCCGCGTTCCGGTGCGCTGGTTGGCGGCGTTCGCGCTGGCCGGCGGCGCGTTGGCGCTCGGCGCGTCGCTGCTCTGGAATGGACCGCTGTCGAGCGAAGCGGGCCGCTGGATCCCCGGTATATACGTCCGCAGGACCCGCATGGTGCGGCCACCCGTCGCGAAACTCAAATGGATGTTCAAGGGCGGACTGAGCACCGGATGGCAGTAGCGGGAAGGCAAGCTGGTAGGCTCTGTGTATCTGTACGACCGGCTGAGCCGCAAGCATTATGGTTACTCCTGGAACGCGCAGACGCTCGGAACGCGAGAGTTCCTGTTTACCGCACAGCCCCTGGACCCTTCCGTGGTTCGGGAGGATGGTCCTATCGTGCCGCCGGCTCACTTACCCGCGCCGCGCATGGTCGCCGCGGGCAGCGCCTTCGATGTCGACCTCTACAATTCAGGCAACCAGCGAGTATACGATCATATCGAGTTGTCCGGCGAACCATTGGAGGTCGCTAGTCATCCGGAACCCGCGTACGCGCCTGCGGCCATTACGCTGTCCAATCCCAGACTCTACATCAACGGACAGTTCGCCGCGGGTCCTGGAGGTGTCGTGAGGGCCACTGGCCTGACGGCGATTGTGTCGGTGCCAGGCCGCGGCCACTACGTCCTAGTGTAGTGCGTCAGAAATTCCTTAACATGATCTTCGGAGTGAACGGCCCTTC
>ODAK010004246.1_pt1 | contig 14706 bp, 14 predicted proteins | sample 1539591 | NCBI WGS metagenome assembly ODAK01 (sample SAMEA3539303, study PRJEB22396) | soil metagenome | biome: tundra; feature: field; material: soil | place: USA | collected 2010-05 | depth 0.15 m | reverse complement strand
GCCCGCTCTGCTACAAGGCGACCGAGGAGATCGGGATTCGATTTCACAACCTGCGTGACGGGTTCATGATCGTCCCGGTCCCCTTCGGGGCATACGTGGACACGACCGGTGGGATTCGTTGCCAGGTCTCGAGCTGGCGGCGCATCGATGACAATGTCGCGCCGGCTCGGTCCAAGGCGACCGGCATCTACATCAACAGCGCGCTCGCGAAGACCGAAGCCGTTCTCAACGGGTTCGACGAGGCGATCCTCACGACCCAGGAGGGCCACGTCTGCGAAGGCAGCGCGGAGAATCTCTTCATCGTCCGGGGTGGCCGGTTGATCACGCCGCCCGCGTCGGAGAACATAGTTGAAGGCATCACCCGCTCGGTGCTGATGACCTTTGCGCGCGACGAGCTCGGAGTCGAGGTCATGGAGCGCCGGATCGACCGCAGCGAGCTGTACGTCGCCGACGAGGTGCTGCTCTGCGGGACCGGCGCGGAGGTCTCGGCCGTGATCGAGATCGATCAGCGGAAGATCGGCTCCGGGGCTCCCGGCCCGATCACCACCAAGCTGCAGGAGCTGTATTTTGGCGTCTGCAAAGGCGAGGACGACCGCTACGCGAGCTGGCTGACCCCGATCGTCTGACCTGCGCCGTCGCGTCGGCCCATGATCACTGGTCGAAGTCGAGCACGACCGACGGAGTGGTCGGATGCGACTGGCAGGCGAGCACGAAGCCCGCGTCGATCTCGCGCTGTTCCAGAGCGAAGTGCTGATCCATTCGGACGCTGCCGCTGACCAGCCGCGCGCGGCAGGTGCCGCACACGCCTCCCTTGCACGCGTACGGCGCGTCGGAGCGCACGCGCAACGCGGCATCGAGCATTGATTCACCGTCGGGATCGACGCTGAACGTCGACTTCCGTCCGTCGAGAATGATGGTGCCCTCCGCCGCTCCCACGACCTGTCCCGCCGAGGCCAGCTGCTCGGCGGTCGGCGCCGGACGCGGCGAGCTGTTCGCGTGGAACAGCTCGGCGTGCACATGCTCGGCTTCGACGCCGCGCTCGAGCAGCACCGCTCGCGCAGCCTCGATCATCTCGCGCGGTCCGCACAGGAACCACTCGTCGACATCGTCGGGGCACACCAGCTGGTCGAGGAACATGCTCACTCGCTCAGCGTCGATCCGGCCGTGGAAGAGCTGCACCTCCTGTTCCTCGCGCGAGAGCACGTGGTAGAGCGCAAACCGCTCTGGATAGCGGTTCTTCAAGTCCTCGAGCTCCTCGAGGAACATGATGTCCTTGACCGTCCGGTTCCCGTAGATCAGCGTCACCGAGCTCCGTGGCTCGACGGCGAGAATGGTGCTGAGATTGGAGAGGATGGGCGCGATCCCGCTGCCCGCGGCAAACATCGCGTACGAGGTCCCGCGACCGGGGTCGAGGGCGGTATTGAAGTGGCCGATGGGCGTGACGACCTCGACGACGTCGCCGGCGCGGAGCTTTTCCAGCGCGAACGCTGAGAAGATCCCACCCGGAAGGCGTTTCACGGCCACGCTGAGTAGCCCCGATCCGGCGGCGCTGCAGATCGAGTAGCTTCGCCGGGCGTCGTCTCCGGCCGCTTCGCACCGCAGCGACACGTGCTGCCCATGGGTGAATGCGAATGCATGCTCGAGCTCGGGTGGTATCTCGAACTCGATCACCACCGCGTCGTCGGTGAGCGGCTCCACAGCCCTCACCCGCAACGGATGGATGGTCGCGCGCCGATGCCCCGCGGCAGCCTCCGCAACCGGCGACACGGTCAAGCCTTCAATGCTCCTTGAAGTGCGGAAAGGTCTCGCCGCAGGCGTCGCACCGGCGAACAGCCTGGCATTGCGTCGAACCGAAATGCGCGACCTCCTGCGTGCGCGTCGAGTCGCAGCGCGGGCATTCGATGGCGACCGTCAGTGGCTTGAGGTCGAACCCCTGAGGCCGGGGTGGGGCGATGCCGTACTCGCGGAGCTTGATCCGCCCTGCCTCCGACATCCACTCGGTGGTCCACGCGGGCGCGAGCACGACCCGGACGGTCACGTCGGCGTAGCCTTGGTCTCGAACGCAGCGCTCGACATCCTCGCGGATGGCTTCGAGCGCAGGGCATCCCGAGTAGGTCGGGGTGATGTCGATATCGACATGGCCGGCCGCGTCGATGCGAACGTCGCGAAGGATGCCAAGGTCCGCGATGGTCAGGGCCGGCAGCTCAGGGTCGGGGATCGCTCCCGCCAGGAACCGGATCTCGTCGATCGGGGTCACCAGGTCACTCCCGGAAATGACCGATGGAGGTGTTGCATCTCAGCGAGCATGTACCCAAAAGGCTCCGTGTGCAGTCCCTGCCGGCCGCCGGAAGGCTTCCAGCCGCTCTCGGGGACGGTGAGGGTCGCGTCGGCAAGGACGCGCTTGACATACGCATCCCACTCAGCGCGCAGCGCTTCCGGATCGGGCCCGACACCGGACGCCGCCACGTCGCGGGTCACGGCATCGCTCTCGAAGAGTTCGCCCACGAACGGCCAGAGCGTGGCCAAGGCGGTCTCCATGCGGCGATGGCTCTCGTCGGTGCCATCGCCGAGACGGAGCGTCCAGTCGGTGGCGTGGTCGCGGTGGTACGCCGCCTCCTTCACGGCCCGGGCGGCGACCGCGGCAACCTGACCGTCCGTCGAAGTGGTGAGCGCCTGCCACTGCGCCAGTTGCAACGTCGAGCAGAGCAGCTGGCGGACGATCGTTCGCGCGAAATCCCCGTTCTCCTGCTCGACGAGCTGGCAGTTCACGAACTCGCGCTCGTCGCGCATGAACGCGTAGTCGTCCTCCGATCGGCCGGTGCCGTCGAGCTCCGCGGTCCGCGCGTACATCGGGCGCGCCTGGCCGAGCAGGTCGAGTGCGATGTTGGTGAGCGCCACATCGTCCTCGAGCGTCGGTCCCCATGACGACCACTGTGCAAGCCGGTGCGAGAGCACCAGGCAATCGTCCGCGATGCGCAGCGTGTACACGGCCGCCGCGCCGGCGACCACGAGGGTCACAGCTGCTGCACTTCCTTCGGTATCGAATAGAACGTCGGATGGCGGTAGGGCTTGTCCGCCGCCGGGTCGAAGAACGAGTCCTTCTCGTCCGGTGACGACGCGGTGATGGACGCCGAGGGGACGACCCAGATGCTCACGCCTTCCATGCGCCGTGTGTACACGTCTCGCGCGTTGCGGAGCGCCATCTCGGCGTCGGGCGCGTGCAGGCTGCCCACGTGGTTGTGCGACAGACCGCGCTTGCTCCGGATGAACACCTCCCAGAGCGGGGCCGGCGTCTCCTCGCTCATGCCGCGGCGCTGGTCACGGCGTGCTTCGCCGCATACGCGGCGGCTGCCTCGCGCACCCAGGCACCATCCTCGTGCGCTTTCAGATGATGCGCAGCCCGCTGCCGGTTGCACGGGCCGTCGCCGCTCACCACGCGGCGCAACTCCTCGAAGTCGCACGCGCCGAAGTCGTAGTGTCCGCGCTCCTCGTTCCAGCGCAGCTCCGGATCCGGAGGCGTGAGGCCGAGCACGACGGCCTGAGGCGCAACCATGTCGACGAAGCGCTGGCGTAGCGCATCGTTGGAGAACCGCTTGATCCCCCACGCCATCGATTGGGCGCTGTGCGTCGACTCGGCGTCGGGTGGTCCGAGCATCTCGAGCGACGGCCACCACCACCGGTTGACCGCGTCCTGTGCCATGGCGTGTTGCTCGGGGGTTCCATGCGACAGCGCGTAGAGCAACTCGAAGCCCTGCCGCTGATGAAACGACTCCTCCTTGCAGACGCGCACCATTGCTCGCGCATACGGCCCGAACGAGCAGCGGCAGAGTGGGATCTGGTTGGTGATCGCGGCGCCGTCGACGAGCCAGCCGATTGCGCCGACGTCCGCCCAGGTGAGCGTCGGGTAGTTGAAGATGCTCGAGTACTTCTGGCGCCCCTCGTGGAGGAGGTCGATGAGTTCGGCGCGGTCGACACCGAGCGTCTCGGCGGCGCAGTACAGGTAGAGGCCGTGCCCCGCCTCGTCCTGCACCTTGGCCATCAGGATCGCCTTGCGCCGCAGCGACGGGGCCCGGGTGATCCAGTTGCCCTCGGGCTGCATGCCGATGATCTCGGAATGGGCGTGCTGCGCGATCTGGCGGATGAGCGTCTTCCGGTAGGCATCGGGCATCCAGTCGCGAGGTTCGATGCGCTGATCCGCGTCGATCAGGGCATCGAACTCAGCTTCGCGAGGGTCGGCGACCGTGCCGGCGGCTGCGGCGACGCCTGTCGGAGCGGTTCCGGCAGGGCCTGGCTCGATCGGGCCGCTTGATCTCATACACCTACAATAGAACCATATGGTTCAGGTCTCCGAGGTCGCCGTGCCCGTGCTCGAGGGCACCGATCACGTTGAGTTGTGGGTCGGCAACGCACGGCAGGCGGCTTATCACTACCGCATGGCCTTCGGGTTCGACATCGTCGCCTACGCCGGTCCGGAGACGGGCGTTCGCGATCGGGCGAGCTACGTTCTCGAGCAGGGCAAGGTGCGTCTCGTGCTCACCGCGCCGCTCCAGCCCGAGGGCGACATCGCCGAGCACCTGCGACTCCACGGCGATGGTGTCCGCACCATCGCGCTCCGGGTCGAGGACGCGACCGCGGCGTACGAGGCGGCAACCGCACGCGGTGCGCGGGGCGTCGCCGAGCCCACACGAGCCGAGGATGAGCACGGGGTCGTGACCTCGGCCTCGATCGCGACCTTCGGCGACACCATCCACACCTTTGTCGAGCGCAACGAGTATTCGGGCGTGTTCTGGCCGGGGTACCGCGCCGACAACCGCAGCGGCGGTGGGGTGGGGCTACGGTTCATCGACCACACCGTCGGCAACGTCGACACCGGCAAGATGGATGACTGGGTCTCGTTCTACTCCGAGGTGTTCGGATTCGCCGTGTTCCAGGAGTTCGATGAGAAGGACATCGCCACCCAGTACAGCGCGCTGCGTTCGAAGGTCGCGCGGGACCCGCGGACGCAGATCACGATGCCGATCAACGAGCCGCACGTCGGTCTCAAGAAGTCGCAGATCCAGGAGTACCTCGACTACTACCGCGGCAGCGGCATACAGCACATCGCGGTCCACACCGACGACGTCGTGGGCACCGTCCAGGAGATGCGCGACCGCGGCGTGGAGTTCCTCACCGCTCCCGGCGCCTACTACGATGCCCTCGGTGACCGCGCCGCGGGCATCGACGAGGACCTCGACCGGTTGCGCTCGCTCAACATCCTCATCGATCGCGATGACGACGGCTACCTGCTCCAGATCTTCACGCGCCCGGTCGGCGATCGCCCCACGCTCTTCTTCGAGGTGATTCAGCGCAAGGGGTGCAAGGGCTTCGGCAAGGGGAACTTCAAAGCCCTGTTCGAGTCCATCGAACGCGAGCAGGCTGCGCGGGGCAACCTGTAGCCGCCGCAGCTGTCCGGCCGGGGTTGAGGCCCTCCATAATCAGTTCAAACGCGCCAAGCGAGCCATCGAATGTGCGAAGATGGACGTGCGTGCCGTTTGGCATGGCGGAAGGGGATGGACCAGATGAATCAGGGGGAAGACGCGTGGACGCGCGTCCTGCTGTTGACGCGTGAGCTCGAGGCATTGTTGCTGACGATCAAGGAGGCAGCGGTTCCGGTGCTCACCACCGGGGAACCGGATCAGGCCTGGCGGACCCGGCGCTTTCTCAGGCTCGCGGATCGAATGCTGGAGGACCTCCATGGCCTCCACTTCGCCTCGGAGGAGCCGAACGGGAGCTGAATCAGGGGTGGGGTCAGAGGGGCGGCCACTGATCCTGCGACGGCTGGTTGTGCGGCTTGTCCGCCCAGTCGTCTCGGGGCGGTGAGAAGCTCTCGACGATCGTGCACCCCGCCCCGCCGGCACGCTCCACGGAATGGGGCACACCCGGCGGAATGACCCACATGTCGCCGGGTTTGCGGAGCCGCGACTCACCGCCGATGGTGAACGTGAACTCACCGCGAACAACGACGCCCACCTGCTCGTTGGGATGGCGGTGCTCCGGCATGGCGGTGCCGGGATCGAGCTCGAAGACCGCGAGCGTGATCCGCTCTCCGTTGACCGGCCGGACGCGCAGGCCCTCCATCAGCGCCAGGGGCTGAATATCGGTCACGCTTGCGAACTCGTGCACGGGTGTGCCTTCAGGCTCCTGCATGGTGGCGCAACCTTACTCAAATCACCGGCCGGGTGCCCCGACGTTGATCACCGACGGACCTTGCCCGCACCGTGTGACGACCAGAGTTGCGAGCAGGTCTGTGGTGTTGCCCTCGCGGTGCACCACGTGCGGCGGCACGTAGACGAAATCGCCCGGCTCCGCTTCGAGGATGTCCTCTCCCCGCTCACCCGACTCCATCCGCAGAGTCCCGGTCGCGACGTAGATCACCGACTCATGGTCACCGTGGTGGTGCCAGCCTGAAAATGCGCCCGGCTCGGTGTGCACGACGCCGGCCCACACCCGCTCGGTTGCGACAGCCTCGCTGCGCCGCATCCCCGGCGTTGCGGGCCCCGATGTGAGCTCGCCGGATCGGATCACGCGCAGCTGCTCAGTCATCGCGCGCGGCGACCGGCTTCGGGGTGGATCATGGATGGTTCGAAGGCGAGTAGCCGAGGCGCTTGTCGACGACGTTGAGGAGCGGCTCGCCGCGCTGGAATCGCTCGAGATTTCGCATGAAGAGGCCGGCGATCTCGCGTTGCGAGCCGGTGTGGTCGCCCGACATATGTGGCGAGATGATCAGGTTGGGAACGTCCCAGAGCGGCGAGTCCGCCGGAAGTGGTTCCGGGCTCATCACGTCGAGTGCCGCTCCTGCGATCCGCCCGTCACGCAGTGCGGTGTAGAGCGCATCCTGGTCGAGCGTCGATCCGCGGCCGACGTTGACGAGCCGTGCCGTCGGCTTGAGCGCGCCGATGGCCCCGCTGTCGACCATCCGCACCGTCTGCGGCGTGCTCGGAAGGACCATGACGACGTAGTCCGCTGCCGCGAACGCCGCGCGCAACGCGCCGGGCCCGTCGACGTCGCCGAAGTCCGCATCGCCGCTTCGCGCGCTCCGGCCGATGCCACGCACCGACATCCCCATCGCCTTCGCCATTCGGGCGATGCTTCGCGCGATCGGACCGACCCCGACCATCACGACCGTCTTTCCGGCAAGCGTCTCGGTCTCGCGCGGCGCCCATCGATGCTCGGTCTGGTGCCGGAACGTGGTGTACAGGTCCTTGCTGAGCGCGCAGATCAGCCCGATCGTGTACTCGGCGAGTGCCTGGTCGAAGATGTACCGCGAGTTGGTGAGGATGACATCACTCGCCGCAAGCTCCGGAAACAGCACGCGCTCAACGCCCGCGGTGCCGGCGTGTATCCAGCGCAGCCGCGTGAGTTCGCTCCAGCGCTCATGGACCCAGCGGCTCCTGACGTTCCAGATCAGCAGGGCATCGACATCGACGGCCTCGGGAGGAGCATCGGACAACGGGTCGATGAAGACGTAGCGAACATCGGGCCGCGCTTGCAGGACGTCGCGGCTGGGGGGATCTCCTTCGACAACGCCGACGAGGAGGGTCACACGCTCGTCCCGCTGCGCTGGAGCGGCGCTTCGGCGCAGCCGCCGAGGCCGAGGTCCCGCACTCGTGGCACGGTCATACTGTGGCATGTTGATCACACGTGAGATCCGCGTCACCCCGGAGCAGCGGGTGGTGCTCGAGGCGGCGCGTCGCGAGTTCGCCGCCGACGTCATCTTCCTGAACTCCGCGACCATGGGGCTCCCGCCGCAACGCACCGTCGAGGCGGTACAGGCCGCGCTGACGGAGTGGGCGTCCGGCCGTGCGGAGGCTCCCGCCTACGACGTCGCCGTCGCACGCGCCAGGAGCCTGTACGCGGATCTGGTCGGGATCGACCCGTCCCTGGTGGCCGTCGGTGGCCAGGTGTCGGTGTTCGCCGGCTTGATCGCCGCGTCCCTGCCCGACGGCGCCGAGGTCCTCACCGCCGCAGGCGACTTCAGCAGCATCCTCTTCCCCTTCCACGTCCAGGCTGCGCGAGGTGTGTCGGTGCGCGAGGTGCCGCTCGACCACCTTGCCGAGGCCGTCACCGATCGCACGACCCTGGTCTCCATTTCCGCGGTGCAGTCGGCTGACGGCCGCGTTGCCGACCTCGACGCGCTGACATCGGCGTGCGCCGCCACCGGCACGAAGATCCTGCTCGACACCACGCAGGCGATCGGCTGGCTCCCGGTTGACGCCGGCCGCTTCGCGTACACCGTCAGCGGGGGATACAAGTGGCAGCTGTCACCGCGGGGGACCGCGTTCCTCACCATCCAGCGAGACCTGCTCGATGATGTCATCCCCCACCACGCGGGTTGGTACGCCGGTGGTGAGCGCTGGAGCAGCATCTACGGCGCACCGCTGCGGCTCGCAAGAGATGCGCGCCGTTTCGACGTATCACCTGCGTGGCTCGCGTGGACCGGCGCGGTTCCCTCGCTCGAGCTCCTCACCGAGGTCGGCAGGGACGCGCTGTACGCGCACGCGGTCGACCTGGCGCACCGCTTCTGCGCCGGTGTCGGTCTGCCTGAATCGGGCTCGGCGATCGTGTCGGCGGTTGCGGACGCCGGCGTTCCGGCGCTGATGCGCGCCGCCGGGATCGTCGGGGTCACCCGAGCCGGACGCCTGCGTCTGTCATTTCACGTCTCGACGAGCGAGCAGGACGTCGACCGGGCAATCGAGCTGCTCTCGGGACACCTGCGTCCCTAGTGTGCGTACCCGGTGACCGAGAGCCCGGAACAGTGGAGGAGTCCAGACACGATGACTGTTGACGTGGCGCAGCGCAGGATGACCAGCGGGGAGATCGTTCGGTTGTCGAGGCAGCACACATTCTTCTCGTGGTCGGTGCAGGGAGCCGTCGATCCCATCGCGATCGACCATGCCGAGGGTGTCTGGCTGTACACGCCGGAAGGGAAACGGATCCTCGACTTCAACAGCCAGCTGATGTCGGTGAACATCGGTCATGGCGACCAGCGGGTCGTCAACGCCATCGTCGAGCAGGCCACCCGGCTCCAGTTCGTCCAGCCGGCATTCGTCACCGAGATACGCGCGCGCCTCGGCGAGAAGCTCACCGGTCTCCTTCCCGGTGATCTCGACAAGGTCTTCTTCACGCTCGGTGGGGCAGAGGCGATCGAGAACGCGATCAAGATCGCCCGCCAGTACACCGGCCGCTACAAGATCCTTGCCCGGTATCGCGCCTACCACGGGGCAACCATGGGAGCGATGACGCTCACCGGCGATCCCCGCCGCTGGGCGACCGAACCCGGTCTTGTCGGCGTGGTCCGGTACCCGGACACGCACCGCTGGGGCGAACGGGAACCGCGCCCCGTCGAGGAGAGCCTTCGAGGTCTCGAGGACGTGATCATGTATGAGGGACCGCAGACGATCGCGGCGATCTTCCTCGAGACTATCGTCGGCACCAACGGCATCCTCATCCCGCCGGACGGCTACATCCAGGGCGTTCGGGAGCTGTGCGATCGCCACGGCATCCTCATGGTGGCCGACGAGGTGATGGCGGGCTTCGGCCGCACCGGCAAGTGGTTCGCCATCGAGCACTGGGACACCGTGCCGGACCTGATGACCATGGCCAAGGGCCTGACGTCCTCATACCTTCCGCTCGGCGCGGTCGCGATGCGCCGGCACGTCGCCGAGAAGTTCGATTCGACGATGTTCTTCGGCGGTCTCACCTACTCGAGCCACCCGGTGTCGCTCGCCGCTTCGCTGGCGACGTTGCACGTGTATGAGGAGGATCACCTCATCGAACGAGCCGCGGCGATGGATCCCGTGATGCGCGCGCACCACGAGCGTCTGGCCGCGAAGCACCCGAGCGTCGGCGCGCATCGCAACCTCGGACTGTTCGGCATCCTCGACCTCGTGCGCACTCATGAGCCCTACACGCCGATGACCAGGTTCAATGCGACCAGCGAGGAGATGACCGGCGTCGGCAGATACCTGCGCGAACACGGCGTGTACACGATGGTCTCGAACAACTCCATTCACACCAACCCGCCGCTGTGCATCAGCGAAGAGGAGCTCGCGCACGGGTTCGAGGTCATCGACGCCGCGCTGGAGATCGCGGACCGGGCGGTCCAGGGCTAGAGCCTGAACACCCCAGAAGACCCGGCGGTCGCGGGCGATGCCGGTGCCGAGCGCGCGCGGTTGCGTGACGACCCTGCGGGCTGGCGGCGCTGGGGTCCGTACGTCAGCGAGCGTGCCTGGGGGACCGTGCGCGAGGACTACAGCGCGGACGGCGATGCCTGGAACTCCACAACGCACGACCAGGCGCGCTCGCGTGCCTTCCGCTGGAGCGAGGAGGGCCTCGGCGCGATCTGCGACGAGCACCAGTTGCTGTGTCTCGCGTTCGCGTTCTGGAATGGCGTCGATCCCATCCTCAAGGAGCGGATCTTCGGACTGACCGGTCCGCAGGGAAACCATGGCGAGGACGCCAAGGAATACTGGTGGTACGTCGACTCGACCCCGACCCATTCGTGGATGCGCTGGCGATATCTCTACCCCCAGGCGCCCTTTCCGTATGACGACCTGGTGTCCGAGAACGCGCGTTGCGACCAGCTCCAACCCGAGTACGAGCTCGCCGACACCGGTGTGCTCGACGGCGGCTTCTGGGACATCACCGTCGATTACGCGAAGGAGACTCCGGAAGACCTCGTCCTGGAGCTGCGCGCTCGCAACACCGGCGCCACCGCACAGACGCTGCACGTCCTTCCGACGCTCTGGTTCCGCAACACCTGGGCATGGGGTATCGCTGACACGCGACCGACGTTGCACGTGGAGAACGGGCGCATCGTCGCCGACCACACCGTTGTGGGCCGGATGTTCCTGATCGGCGACGGAGAGTACACGCCGCTCGTGTGCGACAACGAGTCCAACGCCGAGCGGCTGTGGGGATCGCCGTCGCGAAGCCCGTTTCCCAAAGACGGCATCAACGACCACGTGGTCAACGCGGCGCCGACCGTGAATCCCGAGCAGGTCGGCACCAAGGCCGCCCTGCATTACGCGCTGTCCGTCGAGGCCGGGTCGAGTGCGGCCATCAGGCTGCGCTTCGGCCGTCGCGAGGCCGATGCCACCGAGGGCTCGGCGGCGGCGCTCGAGCTCCGCCACAGCGAGGCGGACGCGTTCTATTCGAGCCTGATGTCCGGCGAGCTCACCGCCGGCGAGAGGCTGGTCGCCCGTCAGGCACTGAGCGGCATGCTCTGGGGCAAGCAGTTCTATCACTACAACGTGACCCGCTGGCTCGACGGCGACCCGGCCGGGCCAACACCGCCGGCACAGCGGCTCGACGGACGCAACACCGGGTGGCGCCATGTGGACACAGCCGATGTGCTCTCCATGCCCGACAAGTGGGAGTACCCGTGGTTTGCCGCTTGGGACCTCGGCTTCCAGTGCGTCGCCCTCGCCCACGTGGACCCGGAATTCGCCAAGGAGCAGCTGATCCTGCTCTGCCGCGAGTGGTACATGCATGCCAACGGCCAGCTCCCCGCGTACGAGTGGTCGTTTGACGACGTCAACCCACCAGTGCACGCCTGGGCCGCCCTCCGAGTCTTCGAGATCGACGGTGCGACCGACTACCACTTTCTCGCTCGCGTGTTTCACAAGCTGCTCATCAACTTCACCTGGTGGGTGAACCGAGAGGACGCCGAGGGCAACAACATCTTCGAAGGCGGGTTTCTGGGGCTCGACAACATCGGCCCGTTCAATCGCTCGGCGCTCCTGCCCGCCGGCGGTCACCTGGAGCAGTCGGACGGGACCGCCTGGATGGCGATGTACTCACTCAACCTCCTCGAGATGGCCCTGATCCTGGCAACCTTCGATCGCACCTACGAGGATGTGGCCACCAAGTTCTTCGAGCATTTCGCGACGATCGCGACTGCCATGAACGAGCAGGGGCTCTGGGACGAGGATGCGGGCTTCTACTACGACAGCTGGCATCTCGCCGACGGCACCCGCTTGCCGATTCAGGCACGTTCGATTGTGGGGCTCATCCCGCTCTGCGCGGCGACGACACTGGGCCATGACACGCTGCGCCGGCTCCCCGATTTCGCCGAGCGCCTGCGCCTGTTCATCAAGCTGAAACCGCGATTCGCGGCGGCGGTCTCGCTCGACGTCGTGGACACCCAGCGCGAGAGCCGCCTGCTCGCGATCGTCGACGCCGATCGGTTGCGCCGCATCCTCGAGTATGTCTGCGACGAGGCTGAGTTCCTCAGCGATCACGGCCTGCGCGCGCTGTCGCGCTATCACGCCGACCACCCACTCGAGGTCGACCTCGGCGGCGCCGTCGCGCGACTCGACTACGAGCCCGCCGAGTCCACCTCGCGCCTCTACGGGGGCAACTCGAACTGGCGGGGGCCCGTGTGGTTTCCCGTCAACCACCTCATCATCGACGCGCTTCGCGTCTACCACCGCTTTCTCGGCGACTCGTGGACCGTCGAGTATCCGCGGGGATCCGGCCACCAGGCGCATCTCGGCTCGATCGCCGACGATATCGCCGCGCGCCTTGTCTCGATCTTTCTCGAGGGCGCGGACGGCGTCCGCCCGGTGGTCGCGGGCAACAGGGTCTACGCGCGGCCCGACCTGGCGGAGGCCATCCCGTTCCACGAGTACTTTCACGCCGAGACGGGCCAGGGACTCGGCGCGTCGCACCAGACGGGATGGACCGGCCTGGTCGCCGACCTGCTGCTCCGCCGCACCGGGCCGCGCGATCGCTACGACATCGCGTCGCTCTCCGAGCCCGCGGCTACACTCGGCTGAATCATGAATGCAGACAGCCGCGTTCGCGGCACCCTGGCTGCCGCGGTCACGCCTCTCACCGCCGTTGACGGATCGATCGACCGCGATGGGATCGACGCCGTGGTGGACTTCTATGCCCGCTCGGGTCTCGACGGCATCCTTGCGCTGGGCACGACCGGGGAGGGGATCCTCTTCTCACTCGATGAGCGACGCTTTGCGGCCGACGAGTTTGTGACGTCGGCACATCACCGGCTTGCGGTGGTGGTGCATTGCGGCGCGCAGACCACGCACGACACGGTCGCGCTCGCGGATCACGCGGCGGGTCACGGCGCGGACGGAGTCGCCGTCATCCCGCCTCCCTATTTCGCCCTCGACGCCGAGGCGATCTGGCGGCACCTCGACGCGGCGGCGCATGCATGCGCACCCGTGCCGTTCTACGTGTATGAGTTCGCGGCGCGAAGCGGGTATGCGGTGCCGCTCGAGGTGGTGCGCCGGCTCCAGTCAACTGCGCCGAACCTGGCCGGGCTCAAGGTGTCCGACTCGCCGTTCGATCGCGTCAAGCCGTATCTGCTCCCCGGCCTCGACGTCTTCATCGGAGCCGAAGGACTCATCTGCCAGGGGATGGAGGCCGGCGCCGCCGGAGCGGTGTCCGGACTTGCGGCCGCACTCCCGGAGGTGACCATCGACGCTGTTCGCAGCGGCTCATCGGAGGCGAGCGCACGGGCGTCCCGCATCCGGTCCGCCATCGAGCCCTTTCCGTTCCAGTCCGCGCTGAAGTTCGTCCTGCAGCGGCGCGGTGTCGCGATCGAGGATGCGGTGAGAGCGCCCCTCCCGACCCTGACCGACGAGCAACGCGATGCACTGCTCAGGCTGATCGACGATCCTGCGGGCGAGATCGCGGGAGTGATCGCCGCCTAGAGCACGGCGGTTTCGACGACCGCTCCCGGCTCGGTGAAACGGCTCAGCCGCAATGGGTGCAGGTCGAAGCTCGTGCACCGCCCCGCGGCGATCAGCTCGGTGACGGCCTGGCCCGCCGCGAATGAGTGCATGATCCCGTGTCCGCCGAAGCCCACACACTGGATGAACCACGGGGCATCCGGCGCGGCGTCGATGATGGCATGGTGATCGGGCGTCTCCGGATAGAGCCCCGCCCAGCACTTCCGCGAGCTGATCGGCACGTCCTCGAGGAACGGAAAGCGATTGCCGATGCGTGCGGCGATGGCGTCGAGGAAACTGGGGTCGAATGCGGTCTCCATGCTCGGTGGATCCGCCGGATCGGAGAAGCCGATGAGCATTCCCGCACCCTCGCGACGGATGAGCACCCCGGTGTCGTTGTCCACGCACATCGGGATCGCCGCGGGGATTCCCGCGACCGGCTCGGTGCAGGCGAGGTTCCTTCGTCGCGTCACCACGGGAAGGTCGAGGTGCGCCCGTGCTGCCAGGTCGCAGGCGAAAGGGCCGGCCGCGTTGACGACGAACTCGGTTTCGATATCGCCCGCGGTGGTGCGCACTGTCGCCGTCGCGCCCGCCGCCACATCGAGCACCTCGGTGTCGAGCAGCATCGTGGTGTCGAGACGCCGGCACTCGGCCCAGAGCGCGCTCACCACGCCGTGCGGATCGATGATGCCGTCATCGGGGCAGAACGTCGCGGCCGACAGCCCGTCGACGTTGACGAATGGCGCGATGTCGATGACCTCCCCGGTGGAGAGCCAGCGGACATCGACGCCGAGTGACCGCTGCAGCTCCCAGTGCCGCCGGAGCGCGATCTCGCCGGCATCGGTCCCGGTGAGGAAGAGGTAGCCGACGGCGCGGAATCCCACCTGGCCGCGAGTGACCTCGTGCAACTCGCGGAGCTTCGCGATCGTGTACTGGGAGCACGTGATGTTGACCGGCGTGGTGAACTGAGCTC
>ODAK010004245.1_pt1 | contig 14709 bp, 15 predicted proteins | sample 1539591 | NCBI WGS metagenome assembly ODAK01 (sample SAMEA3539303, study PRJEB22396) | soil metagenome | biome: tundra; feature: field; material: soil | place: USA | collected 2010-05 | depth 0.15 m | reverse complement strand
AGGGGCTTTCATCGTAGTAGCGGGGACCGGACTCGAACCGATGACCTTTGGGTTATGAGCCCAACGAGCTACCAACTGCTCCACCCCGCAATATATTTTTAAAACTATTTTTCAATACTAAGGCTTCGTACAAGCAAAGCAGACCGTTTATTTGAGAGTGCAAAGATATATTTTGTTTCTTTGTACTCCAAATAAATCTTATTAACAAGTTTTTAAATGTCGCACAAAGCGGGTTTTGTAAATATTATTGGCAGTCCGAACGTAGGTAAATCAACATTGATGAATGTGTTGGTGGGTGAACGCCTTTCTATCATTACTTCAAAAGCGCAAACCACACGTCATCGTATTATGGGTATTGTGAATGGCGAGGATTTTCAAATTGTTTATTCGGATACCCCAGGTGTTTTAAAACCTCATTATAAGATGCAGGAATCCATGATGGACTTTGTTTACACTGCCCTGACGGATGCTGATATTATGTTGTTTGTTACGGATATTTATGAAGATATTGCGATTGAAGAAAATGTACTGAATAAAATAAAACACGCGAAAGTGCCTGTTTTATTGCTTATCAACAAGATTGATTTAGCTGATCAAAATAAACTGGAAGAGAAAGTAAATAAATGGAAAACAGAAGTTCCAAATGCCGAAGTTATTCCTGTGTCGGCATTAGAAAAATTCAATGTTAATTATATATTTGATCGAATCATTGCTCTTCTGCCGGAAGGTCCCGGTTATTACGATAAAGACCAATTAACCGATAAGCCCGAAAAATTTTTTATTTCGGAAATCATTCGTGAAAAAATATTAATGAATTACAAAAAAGAAATTCCTTATTCGGTTGAAGTTGTTGTAGAATCATTTAAAGAAGAAGAAAAAATTATTAAGATTCGTGCTGAAATATTTGTTGTACGTGATTCGCAAAAGGGTATTATTATTGGACATCAAGGTAAGGCACTAAAAAAAGTGGGCACAGAAGCACGTAAGGATATGGAGGCGTTTTTGCAAAAACAAGTATTTCTTGAACTCTTTGTAAAGGTAAATAAAGACTGGCGTGACAATGATAATCAGCTGAAGAAATTTGGATACATTAATTGAGTTATAAGTTATAAGCGATGAGTTATAAGTCAAAAAAATAAAACTTTATAACTAACAAGCAATAACTCATAACTCATAACTCATCGCTTATAACTTTTTAAAATGGCAAATATAATAGCAATAGTAGGTCGTCCGAATGTTGGCAAGTCAACACTTTTCAATCGTTTAACCGATAGCAGAAAAGCGATAGTGGATGCGGAATCAGGCGTAACACGCGACAGACATTACGGTAAATCGGAATGGAACGGTTTAACTTTTTCTGTGATTGATACCGGTGGATATGTGAAAGGTTCGGATGATGTTTTTGAAGGTGAAATACGTAAACAAGTGAAACTTGCCATTGACGAAGCCAATGTAATTTTGTTTGTTTTAGATGTGTCTGAAGGTATTACCGAAGATGATAAAGTAGTTGCCGATATATTAAGACGAAGCAAAAAGAAAGTATTTATTGTTTCAAATAAGGTTGATAATTTTGAACGTCAAGGTTTGTCGGGGGAATTTTATGCACTGGGACTTGGCGAACCATATAATGTTTCGGCTATCAGCGGAAGCGGCACCGGCGATTTATTGGATGATGTTGTGAAAGCATTAGAGCCTGATTTGGAAATAGAAGAATTAGATATTCCTAAGTTTGCAGTAGTTGGTCGTCCTAATGTCGGTAAATCATCCTTTGTAAATACTTTGCTTGGCAAAGAGCGCAATATTGTAACTCCAATTGCCGGAACAACGCGTGATTCCATCAATACAAGATATACCGCTTTCGGTCATGACTTTTTATTAATTGATACTGCGGGCATTCGTAAAAAATCAAAAGTAGAAGAAGATTTGGAATTTTATTCTGTTATGCGCTCCATCCGAGCTATTGAAGATTGTGATGTGGTTTTACTTTTAATTGACGCTACATTAGGATTAGAAGCACAGGATATTAATATTTTTCATTTAGCTGTAGGCAATCGAAAAGGAATTGTAATACTTGTAAACAAATGGGATTTGATAGAAAAAACAACTAATTCTACAAAAGAATATGAAGAAAAAATTCGGGAGAAACTTGCCCCTTTTAAAGATGTGCCGATAGTGTTTACGTCAACATTAACAAAGCAACGTATTTTAAAAGCAATTGAAGTTGCCGAGAAAGTAAATGTTAACCGTACTCAAAAAATTAAAACTCGACACCTCAATGATGTAATGTTACCAATCATTGAAAACCAACCTCCGCAAGCGATTAAAGGGAAACATGTAAAAATTAAATTCATCAATCAATTGCCTACACACGCTCCAACCTTTGCATTTTATTGCAACCTTCCGCAATATGTAACCGAAGCGTATATTCGTTTTCTTGAAAACAGAATGCGTGAACAGTTTGATTTTTCAGGTGTTCCGATACAGATTTTTATGAGGAAGAAATAAAACGATGTGCTGATATGCAATCGATTTGCTGATTAGAAGATGTGCTGATGTGGAAATGTGCTGATGAGAAAATTAAAAAAAATCAAAAAAAATTCGCATTTGCGAATTTTTAAAAAGTTTTTATTGTTGATTTATTTTTAGCACTTAGATTTTTTTTTATCAGCACATTTTCACATCAGCATATCTTCACATCAATTTAATAATGTCCCTTCGCATTAATACCCATTTCTAATTTTTTTAAAGCGGTAATGTAAGCACCTATCCGCAATGTAGTTTTATATTCTTGTCCATTCTTCCAAACACTTTCAAACGCAGCATTCATAGATGTATCATGCTTTAGATTAACTTCTTCTTCGGTCCAGTAATTACCATATTTATTTTGAACCCATTCAAAATAAGAGACAGTAACTCCGCCACTATTCGCTAAAATATCAGGGACAACAATAATTCCTTTTTTTTGTAGGATGTCATCCGCTTCAGGAGTTGTAGGTCCGTTAGCGCCTTCAACAATTAATTTCGCTTTTATATCCGCAGCAATTTGTTTAGTAATTACATTTTGCAGAGCTGCCGGCACAAGCACATCCACATCAGCAGTTAAGAGTTCTGTATTTTTTATTTCTACTCCGCCATTAAAGCCTTTTAAAACGCCTTTATTTTTTTGTGAATATTTTATTGCGGCAGATACATCAATTCCCTTTTCATTCCATAATGTTACTGTGTGATCACCTATTGCACATATTTTAACTCCATGTTCGCTTAAAAAACGTGCCGAATTTAAACCAACATTACCAAATCCTTGAACAGCAGCAGTCACTTTTTTAGGATTGATTTTCATTTTTTTTAAAGCTGCAAAAGTAGCCACCATAATACCTCTTCCGGTTGCAGTTTCGCGCCCTAATGAACCTCCCAAGCCAACAGGTTTACCTGTTACAACACCCGGAAAATCACTACGGTGAACTTTATTATATGCGTCTAATATCCAAGCCATTTCACGAGCACCGGTTCCCATATCGGGAGCGGGAATATCATGATCAACACCAAATACATCCGCCAAGGCAACAGTATATCCTCTGGTTAAACGTTCCAACTCACCCTCACTCATGGTACGTGGGTCGCATGTTATTCCACCTTTAGCGCCACCATAAGGGAGATTAGCGATTGCACATTTAAACGTCATCCAAGCCGACAACGCTTTTACTTCTTCATCATTCACATCCATTGCATAACGAATTCCGCCTTTTGAAGGACCTAAAATTGTTGAATGAATTGTTCGGTATCCTTCAAACATATGCATTCTCCCATCATCCATCATGATGGGTAAACTCACCTTTACCTGCTTTTGCGGGCTTCTCAAAACTGTTGTAACATCTTCCGATAAACCATAAATTTTAGAAGCAATGTCTAATCTAGCGATAACGGCATCGAACATGCTGCCTTCTGTGGGTTTTATTTTTATACTGCTTTTTCTTTCTGTCATAATTTTTTGGTATTTATTCTCTCCGGTTAAAAAATTCCATTTCGTAAATGTAAATAATTCTGATATAAAAATTCAAAAAATAAATTGCCAATTTAATTAAGGGAAATTACCGAATATTTAAAACATTTTTAAAGATAATTTAATGAGATAAAGATAGGTAAACACAAATGGGGTTGACATAATTAAACTATCAAATCGATCTAAAATGCCGCCGTGTCCGGGAAGGATATTCCCAGAATCTTTTACATTGATGCTACGTTTCAAAAGGGATTTCACTAAATCTCCTAAAGTTCCTATCACAACTATTATTGTTGCAATTACCATCCAATCGAACATACTGATATTAGTGTACCATCCCGAAATAAGGTACGCTACCAAATAACTTGCGATAGCACCTCCGATGCTGCCTTCCCAAGTTTTACCGGGCGAAATGCGAAAAAATAATTTATGTTTTCCAATTGCCGACCCTGCTAAATATGCACCTGTATCATTGCTCCAAATGATAAACAAGAACCCGAACAAAATTTGATAATTGTATGATGCAGTATAAGTAGTGATATAATTTAACAATGAAAATGGAAGAGCTACATATATTATTCCCAAAATGGTAAATGCGATATTGCGAAAAGGATTTTCAGCTTTTGTATATAGCTCTAAAATAAAAATTATGAACACAAGAGGAATATTAATCAGTAAAATTTTATGGTCGAGAAAACCCATGCATACCAATACGTTGCTTCCAAATACAATAGAAGCTACAATAGTTCCAAATATTTTTTGTGGTTGGCTACCACCTTTTTCTGATAAGGTATAAAATTCCCAAACACCCAAAATGGTAATTACAAAAAACAAAATTGAGAATGAAAATTGATTCCAAAAGGTGCAGCCTAAAAGCACTGCGACAAATACGATTCCTGTGAGACTGCGTTGTACGAAATTATTCACGTGATTTTAATTATACAATTAAATTATTATTTGTGACAAATCTAAAATATAATTCTGCTTTTTCTATTTACCTTTTAAAAATTGTTCTGCGGTCATAACAGCTATTTCTGCTGATTTATAATCTTTTAAATTTCTAGTCAAAAGGGTCTTAATATTATTTTCAATTGCAGTATAATATTGCATTCCATCTTCAAAGTCTTTAAAATCTGAAGATAATGCAAGTTCAACAACCTTGTCTGTAACTGCTAAAACCGTTACGAGTGTTTTGAATTTAAGAAGTTTTTTTCTTGCTTGGTCAGTTGAATATTGTTTAGATAAAATGTAATTCAAATTTGAAAATGATAAAGACGAAACATATATTTTCGCTTCATTTTTGTCCGCTTCAGAGAATAAATAAGCAGCATGAATATAAAATGGTTCGCGATTACTTAAAAGGTCAAGAACGATATCTGTGTCAACAAATACTTTTTCCATTATTTGTATTTATTAATTAAAAAATCAGAATACCCTTTTTTATGGTCAACACCATTTGGCAGATCTATTATTCCTGATAAGCTTTTAACTAATGGAGTTATCTTTTCTTCTTTCCCCTTTTCATTTGTAATGTTAAGAAGATAGTTTTCAATCAATTTTGAAAGGCTTGTTCTATGGGACTTTGCGTAGTATTTAGCCCTTTCAATAATTGTTTGTTCAAGTTTAAGTGTCAATTTTGTGTCCATGATGTATTTGCTTTATTTACGTACAAATATATATATTTAATACGTACAATCCAAATTTTGATTTTTTAATTATTAGTCGGGACGCCTTGTTAAAAAGGTCGTAGCAGTTTTTCCTGAGCCTGCCAAAGGCCTATGATCAACGAGTGCTGTTAGCGGCAGTTTTATTTCCATTCACACCAACAACCTGACGTTACAGGTCTTTTACTTTTCTCGAATTGATTACCCGCAAACTCAATTAGAGAGTCATTAATTACCAAGAATAATTCCTTTTTCTTAAACCTCTCCACGAATACACTATCTCCAACTCTCACTTGCCCAATTCGACGACATATATTATCATAACCGTTTTCTTGATTTACATGAATTGTATCATTGTCTAAAGTCAAAGTGCCAGGAAAAATTATTCCCCAAATAGAATCTTTGCTTTTAAGAATCATTTCATTTTGGCAAAACTTTACATCATCATAAGCGGTTTCCCATTGCGTGTTTTTCATTGTCCAATATTCGTTACATTGAAAAGCACTCGTTAATGATTGTTTCTTAGTCTGATTACTGCATGAATTAAGAAGAAGCAAAAGAATTAAACCATGAAGAATTAGAAGTCTATATAATTGTGCCATAATGAATTTAAAATTGCCGCTAACATCAATATAAAGGAATAACAACATATTTTAATCAACCGCCGCCAAATCATCAATTAAAAAAACATAAATTTCTTTAGGTCCGTGTGCGCCTTGCACCAATGTTTTTTCTATATCGGCAGTCCGGCTTGGACCGGAAATAGTTGAGATCATGGATGGCAATTGACCATTATATTTTTCGCGGATAAGCTTCAAGCCATCTTTAACATGAATTACCAATTGTGATGTATATGCTATTACAACATGCTCATTGGCGTAAATAGGCAATCTGCGCCCGGAAGCCTGCTTGGATGTTATCATCACACTTCCTGTACGTGCAACAAGGCATTCGCAAAGTGTGATGCCAATATCAGTAGCTAAAAAATCTGCTTCCTGATCAGAAAATTTTATGTTGGCTTTATTAAGAAGGTCTTTGATAGCTGGCTCCAGACAAAATAAATTTTTCCAATTATTATCTTTGGAAATAAAATTGAAGTTTTCGATAAACTCATTTTCATTTTCACAAAAAATAAATTTACCATTAAGTGCTAAAAAGTTTTGTGCGAATTGTATTTCAAGAGGTTCTTCAGAGGAAGTAAATATTTCAGATTCTTTATCCACATCACCAATTTCCTGTGATGATTTATGAGTTAATGCCTTTCGGATTTGTTTTAATATTTTTTCTTTTGAAGTGGTGCTGTTCTGCATAATTAAACCATTTGTAAATATATTTTAGTCTAATGTTTCAAAGCTAACACACTTTCCCGACTTCGCTCGAAATGACGGTGCGTGGGTCATTTCGAGCGAAGTCGAGAAAGTGCGGAGCATAATAATCCGGTTATCTGCATTCTATTTTATATGCTAAAACAAAGTGTTCAAAGGTGTTTCAGGCTCTTTATCGGTTTTGGGAATATCAACATCTTTTTTTTCTTCAGGTTTTGATTCCGTTTTTGATTCAACTTTGGTTTCTTTTTTTGCCGCCTCAGCTTTTGCTTCCATCTTTACTTCCGCTAATATTGACTCAAGCTCAACAGCTTTGGTAATAGGCAATTCCTCCTTATCGAAAGGACGTTTACCAAAAATAAGTTCTAAATCTTCTTTAAAAATAACTTCTTTCTCAAGTAATTTTTCAGCCAGCAATTTTAATAAATGAATGTTTTTTGTAAGTATATCTTTCGCACGAATGTAAGCTGCTTCAATTAATTTACTTACCTCTTCATCTATTGTTTGCGCTGTTTTTTCGCTGTATGGTTTTGTAAAGCCATATTCATTAGCGCCTGTAGAATCGTAATAACTAATATTACCAATCTTACTGTTTAAGCCATAAATGGTAATCATTGCGTAGGCTTGTTTGGTTATTTTTTCCAAATCGCTTAAAGCACCTGTTGATATCTGACCAAAAATAATTTCTTCTGCGGCACGTCCACCAAGTGTCGCACACATTTCATCAAGTAATTGTTCGGTAGTGGTAATTTGTCGTTCTTCTGGCAAATACCAAGCAGCTCCTAACGAGTGTCCACGTGGCACTATGGTAACTTTAACTAATGGGGATGCGTGTTCAAGCAACCAACTCGTGGCGGCATGTCCTGCTTCGTGATAAGCGATTACTTTCTTTTCGTGAACAGAAATAATTTTATTTTTCTTTTCTAATCCTCCAATGATACGATCAACAGCATCTAAAAAATCTTGTTTTTGAATTACCTTCTTATCGTATCGTGCAGCGATTAAAGCCGCTTCGTTACAAATATTGGCGATATCAGCGCCGGAGAAGCCGGGAGTTTGTTTCGCTAAAAATTCAACATCCACCGAAGAGTCTATTTTCAAAGGTTTCAAATGAACTTTAAAAATATCTTTACGTTCATTCAAATCGGGCATATCAACATAAATTTGACGATCGAAACGACCTGCACGCATCAATGCTCTATCTAAAATATCAGCACGATTAGTTGCTGCAAGGATAATTACACCGCTGTTGGTACCAAATCCATCCATTTCAGTTAGCAACTGGTTCAATGTATTTTCACGTTCATCATTTGCTCCCTGTGCCGGGTTTCTGCCACGAGCGCGACCAATTGCATCAATTTCATCAATAAAAATTATACAAGGCGCTTTTTCTTTTGCCTGACGGAACAAATCTCTTACACGCGATGCGCCCACGCCCACAAACATTTCTACAAAATCAGAACCTGAAAGTGAAAAGAACGGAACCTTTGCTTCACCTGCAACAGCCTTTGCCAAAAGGGTTTTGCCGGTACCAGGAGGACCGACCAATAGTGCACCTTTAGGAATTTTAGCTCCCAAAGCAGTATATTTTGTAGGACTTTTAAGGAAATCAACAATCTCTTTAATTTCCATTTTTGCACCTTCTAACCCGGCAACATCATTAAAATTTATGTTTACGTTCGAGTCTTTGTCAAACAGTGTAGCTTTTGACCTTCCAATATTAAAAATTTGTCCGCCACCTGCGCCACCGCCCATTCTGCGCATGATGATGATCCAGATAATAACCATTAATACGATTGGCAAAATCCAACTTAATTGGTCTGACCAGTTGGTACGCATTTCAGTTATCGGATATATTTTTTTTACATTCGCCGGGAAGTAAGTAGTGTCTCCTTGAATTTTATCTAAATCAGTTTTGAAACTTGCTACATCCAAAATTTTCATTTTGAAATGTGGTCCATTCGGATGTTTGTCAAGCCCTTCTTTTTTATATTGAGGAAGTTCTAAATAAGTTCTGTCAATATATATTTCAGCGACCTGCTCGTTGGGAATCACCACAATTTTTGAAACATGATGTTGTTTGAGCATGTCGTTAAAAAATTCGTCTTGCTGAACTTCTTTTAACGGACTATTAACATTCATCATCTGCATAGCTATTAATGCTATTGCAATTATTCCATAAATCCAGTAAAAATTAAAAGGATTTTTTGGCATATTGGGTTTCTTTGAAAATTTATCTTTCAAAGAAGAATTGTTTTTTTCCGGTTGTTCGCTCATAATTAGTTTGTTCTTAAAATAAATAAAGTTTAAAGTATTATGTTTAGAATTTAGAGTTTTAATTAAATGCAATCTTGGTTATTTCAGCGTCTGCCCATAATGATTCTAAGTTATAAAATTCACGTATCTGTGATTGGAAAACATGCACTACCACTGTAACATAATCAACTAAAATCCACTCTGAATTTTGAAATCCTTCGGTATGATATGGTCTTTCGCCAATTCGTTTTTTTACCATCACTTCAACAGAATTAGCAATAGCATTGACTTGCGTGGATGAATCAGCCTCGCAAATAATATAATAATCGCATACACGATTATTAATATTTCTTAAATCAAGAATGGAAATATCTCTTCCTTTCACTTCTAATATACCTTCAACAGCAGCATCTACAAGTAGTTCATTCGCATTTTTCTTAACATTCAATTCCGGTTTTCCGTTTGCTTTAGAAATATTCTTAGCAACTTTTTTACCGCTCGTTTTTTTTATATTGACAGATTTTTCAAGTAATGTTTTTGTAATTTTTGTTGCGACTTTTTTAGGAGCAACAACTTTTTTAATAATAATCTTTTTTTTAACTGTTGTTTTTTTTACTACAATTTTCTTAATGAGAGCAGCCTTTTTAGAAGTAGATGTTTTTTTGATAGACACTTTTCTACTAGATGAAGCTGCGGACTTTTTTGTGATTTTTTTTGCTGCTATTTTCCTATCAGATGATTTTGCAGTTTTAACAGGACTTGTTTTCTTTATAGTCATTAATTAATTGAAATTATCTGTTTTATTTCGTTCTTTGCAAAACTGTTTTGCCGATTATTCACAAAAATAATAAAATCTTTTGCATTTAACTATCTATGAAAACATTATTTATAGGGCAAAACGCTATTGATTTAAAATCGGTTGACTCTACCAATAGTTATGCCAGTGAATTGTTGCACCAAATTACGCCTCCTGACGGAACGCTCATTTATACATTTAATCAACAAAATGGACGAGGTCAGCGTGGCAATGTGTGGGATAGCGAACCTAATAAAAATGGTACTTTGAGCTATATTTTATATCCTGCATTTTTGCAAGCTGATAAGCAATTTCTACTCAATAAAATTACTTCATTAGCGCTTTCTGACTTAATGTCAGAAATTCTTGAAGGCTCTGATAAATCAAAGGAAATTAAGATAAAGTGGCCCAATGATATTTATGTGGGAAACAAAAAAATTGCAGGCATTTTAATTGAAAATACCTTGCGTGAAAATACTATTAAAAGTACAATAATAGGCATTGGAATAAATATAAATCAAACAACTTTTAAGGCAAACAGAAACGCTACATCACTTACTTTACTTACCAATACAACATCTGATATAATGCAATGTATTGAACGCCTTTGTGAATTGTTGGAAGTCCGTTATCTGCAATTAAAAGCAAATAAATTAAATAGTATTAATACAGAATATTTACAAAAGCTGTATCAACTAAACGAATGGAAAAATTATACTTCTAACAACCAAATTTTTGAAGGAAAAATAATTGGTGTTTCTACTTTTGGGAAACTGCAAGTAGAGTTAAAATCGAATGAAATAAAAGAATTTTATTTGAATGAAATTGGATTCTTATAAATTAAAATGCGCTTCGTCATTGCGAGGAACGAAGCAATCTATAACTAACAGCATTGTTTGAGATTGCTTCGTTCCTCGCAATGACGGCAACTTGTGAAATCTCCTACTTTATATCCGTCATTTTTTTCGCCAGCATATTAAAAAAATTACCGAGCGGTTTTTCCACCATCATTTTCATCATCGGATTCAAATCGGATTCAAATGTTATTTGCCCAATAGAGCTACCAGCAGCCTTTTCGGTGATAAATATAAACAATTTAAAATCAAAAGGAACTTTTCCATTGGAGCTAATAATTATTTTTGAAAATGGAATTTTTTCAATTATTTTCATTCCGATTGTTGCCATACCGTTAATGGTAAATGAACATTCTTCGGAATTAGCTGACCAGTTGCTAACCTGCGTTGGCATTAGCTTTTCAAAGTTTTTGAAATCGCTCAGGTAGTTAAAAATTTTTTCTGCGGAATTATTAATCTCCACTTTTTCGCTTTCTATTTTGGTCATTTTTTGAGTTTAAAGTTTGAAGGTTTTAAGTTTAAAGTTGGAAAGTTTAAAATTTGTTTTGAAATAAAGTTTTGCGCGCAACTTTTTAACTTTCAACTATTTTATTTTCCCCATTCGGCAGGGTTTTCGCGCCATTCTTTTAAAGATTTTAAATCTTCTTCAGTTATATATTTTGATTGTAATGCCTGTTTAATTAATGTATCGTAATCACTTAAAGTAACCAATTTACATTTTTTCTTTTTGAAATTATCAACTGCTGCTTTAAACCCATAAGTAAAAATAGCAGCCATTCCTTTTACATCGCATCCTGCTATATGCAGGGCTTCTAAGGCTTTTAAACTGCTGCCACCTGTTGAAATAAGGTCTTCAATTATTATAACTGATTGTCCTTTTTCCACCACGCCTTCAATCATATTTGTCAAGCCATGTTTTTTTGCTTCGGAGCGAATGTAAACAAATGGCAAGCCCATTTCTTGCGCTACCAAAGCGCCATGAGCAATTCCTCCGGTAGCAACGCCGGCAACAACATCCGGTTTTCCAAATTGTTCATTAATCACGTTCACAAATTGTTGGCGAATATAAGTACGTACCTTTGGATAAGAAAGTGTAATACGGTTATCACAATAAATTGGCGACTTCCAGCCGGAAGCCCAGGTAAAAGGTTTGTCGGGTTGTAATTTAATTGCTTTAATTTGCAGTAGGAATTCGGCAACTTTTAGCGCAGATTCATCATTCAGTTTCATGGCACAAATATATTAAACTATTTAATCAACCACACGAATTTTAATAAAATTAGCAATGATAAAAATATTTTATTCTGAAAAAATAATTTACCTAATAAACTTTAAACCTCTTGTTAAACTGAAGAAAGATAGTGTTTTAGTAGATATTCAGTCCAAAGATGAATTACGTTTAAAGTATGTTGAATTCATTCATAAAAAAAATTTGAATGAAATTTATTTTTTCAATCCAAACCTTGAAAATTTGTTCGATTATTTTTCCGCGTTATTTCACATTATTGAAGCTGCTGGCGGATTGGTAAAAAATAAAAAAGGCGAATACTTATTTATTTTCCGAAACGGCAAATGGGATTTACCCAAAGGGAAAATAGAAAAAGGGGAAAGCATAAAAACTGCCGCTATTCGTGAAGTGCAAGAGGAGTGCGGTGTTAACGAATTGAACATTGTAAAGGAATTGTCTTCCACTTATCATATTTATTTTATAGAAAAAAAAGCGATTTTAAAACGAACGTATTGGTTTGAAATGATATGCAAAGATGATTTCAAATTGGTTCCACAAACAGAGGAAGGAATTACAGAAGTAAAATGGATGGATGCAAAAAAACTTAAACAGGTTTATGATAATACTTTTGAATCAATCAAAGAAGTGTTGAAGGAAATTAAGTAAATCTCATCCTTAACCCCCTCTCAACCTCATCCGCCTTCGGCACCTTCTCTAAAGAAGAAGGAAGCGAAAATAATTTCTTTGAGGGGAGAGTTTTGGTTAAAAACAAAGCCACGTTCTACGATGCAGAACGTGGCGGCAAAATTAATCAATAAAATTGTTTAGTTAGTTATTACCATTTTCTTTGTAATGCTTTCATTAGATTTTATATCTGTTATTTCAATAATATAGATTCCCGCAGGAATATTTTTTACATCTATCGTTATTACCTCTTTGAAAGTTTCTATTTGTAAAATATTTTGTCCTGTGATGTTATAAATTTGTCCTTTGTATTCTGATTTTTTGGAAAGATAAATATTTATTTTATCAGTCGCGGGATTAGGATAAACAAAGAATTGAATTCCTGTTGGTATTGAAATATTATTTATCCCGACAGTTAGCAGAGTATCCGCAGCTATTAATGCTTTCAAATCAATCAGTTCGTCTCCAGCCTGATAATCTAACCATTGAAATGTATCGAAAAGCATTTCATTTAAAGCACTTGTACCAAAATTAATATCTATTAGCGGGTTGTTTGGCTGATGTTGATTACTTGCTGTATTATCAAATAAACGATCCGCTTTTAAAGTATAACTCGCAGGAATTTTCAATAATTTGGAAAAACAATAATTGCCTTCCCATTCATAATCCCATAAACTAAAACGAATAAGTGGAATAGTATCATTTCCATTGAAAGCATAATCGTTAATTTTTGTGCAAATATTACGCGAAAGCGGATATATTGACAAAAGTGAAATATCAGAAGTCGGCGGAATCGGATGAGGCAATGTTTGAATAGCCGGTGTAGCACTAATAGATTTAATAGTATTTGCAAGTATATCCGCGCCACCCACTCCCTGTTTTCCCCAATATTGAATAAAAGCATCGCTATGAATTGGGCGAATACCTGTTTCATTTTCAGGATAAAAAAACATACGAATTTTTGTACTATCTACTTTACCTCCACTTCCGGAAGTGTAATGAACGCGAATAATTATTTTGGATCCTGCAGGAATTTTTATTCCCGATTTTAAAGAAGGCTGATTGGGAAATATAGTAGGATTTGCACTTGGAGTCCAGCCACCCAAATAAATTTCATTCGGCTGGTTAACGCAATATCCTGATGTATTTGATTGAGAGGTTCCGACAGTATCAAGTGTTACAATTACACTATGAACAGCAGGATTATTACCCGGAACAACTTCAAAAGCCTGCAACCATTTATCAGTGGTTAATCCGGAAGGAATAGAAAAACTATTGTAGGGAAATTCATTAGATAAACTGGAATTACTTGTAAATGTCGGGATTTGAAGAGTGAGCGAGGCAATACCATTCAGTTTATATTTTGTATTGTAAGCTGGAGGCGTAGGCGCAAGTTGAGAGTTGCCTTCTAATGAGCCGTCATTAATCCATTGCAGAATTTTATTTTTTTCTATCATTGTTAATGTGTCTTCATGCAAAAATCGTGTTGCTGCATGACCGGTTGTTGTATATGCGGTATCTGCAAACCAGGGCGGCATGTGTGAGGTAATCAAATCTTGTTGTATGGTCGGATAATAATTAAAAGCATCATTATAGGTAAGTAAAGAAAAATAGGCGACCTGATTATCGTGATGACATTTAGTACAATGCGTGTAAAAAATATTCGCAACATCATTATAAGTTGATTGCGCTTCAGCGCTTGGATTAAAGTACATAATTGATAAAATAAAAATGAGTGATACTTTTTTAATGCTTTTCATTCGGATAAAAATATTGAAATTTTAGAAATCTAAATATATCAAAATACCTTGTCTAATTATGAAATTAAAACTATCTCTCTTTTTAGTAAATACAAAAATAAGAAATTATTGTTTGCTTTTCGCAATGACTTATTCTGAGTGC
>ODAK010004244.1_pt1 | contig 14710 bp, 11 predicted proteins | sample 1539591 | NCBI WGS metagenome assembly ODAK01 (sample SAMEA3539303, study PRJEB22396) | soil metagenome | biome: tundra; feature: field; material: soil | place: USA | collected 2010-05 | depth 0.15 m | reverse complement strand
CCCAACGTAACGGCACTGTGGCTTACCTACCTTTAATTGGACTAGCTTCGTCTGAGTGAACTCACATGTCAATTCGTGTGTACATCAATGGTCAAATTGTAGGACCGGAAGCGGCGACGGTATCCGTCCTGGACCGCGGCTTCCTCTTTGGCGACAGCGTCTACGAGACCCTCGCCAGCTTCGATGGACGCCTCGTTTTTCTCGCCGAACATCTCGATCGCTTGCAGCGATCCGCCCAGCACATCTATCTGATCCTCCCGGCACGGGCGCTGATCGAGGCGGCAATTCGGCAAACCGTAGCTGCTACGGGCGAAACCGCTGTCCGTGTGCGAGTCATGGTTACTCGTGGCGCCGGCACTATTGATTTGGATCCGCGAACGGCGAGCCGCCCTAGTCTCATTGTGATCGCCCAACCGCTCGGCGCGCCGTCGGACGAGATGCTGGAGAAGGGCGTGGCGGTGGCCTTGGCCAAGGCATCGCGCGCAAGCGCGACAGGGGTCAGTCCGAAGGTCAAGTCCGGCAATTATCTTGGCAGCGTGCTCGCCATCGCGGAAGTTCGGCAGAAGTTCCCGACGGCGAACGAGGCTCTGATGTGCTCGGCCAATGGCAGCTTGGCCGAAGGGGCGACCAGCAACGTCTTTCTGGTCGAAGAAGGCGTCATTTCTACGCCCGCCGTCGACGTGGGAATCTTGGACGGCGTGACCCGAGGCAAGGTGCTCGCGCTGGCTCGCGCGCAGGGCTTGCAGACTCGAGAGGAGCCGTTTTTGGCGCCGGAGCGTTTGCATTCGGCGGACGAGGTCTTTCTTACGAGCGCGGTTCGTGGGATCTTGCCCGTGACGTCGGTCGACGGTCAGCCGGTAGGCGATGCCAATCCCGGCCCCATCACACGGCGCCTATGGAACCTCTACCAGCAGCTCATGAACGAGGCCGAATGGACCTAATATCGTACGGGCATAAGTTTTTCATTTTCGGCGGCGCTATTCTCATCGCGACGGCCGCTTTGCAAGTGCTGATGCGGCCGAAGAACCAAGACCGCAAGACTCCGCTTCTCGACGCGGGGAATCTCCGCGTCTTTCTCTTTGCCTCGGTAGGCTTGCTGGCGATTCTGGTGGGCGCAAGTGTGATTCCGATGCTGCCCGGCAGGTAGTGGATTGGGCTGCTGCACACCCATTGAATAGCCACGGCAGTTCCGCTAGAACTTCACATTCCGCGCTCCTGGCGATGCACGCTAGCTAGGCGTGAGAAGCCTGAAGAACAGGATTTCCATCGATGATCGAACGATATACGCGACCGGTTTTGACTGCCCTTTGGTCCGACGCTCGCCGCTATGAAACGTGGCTGAAGGTCGAGTTGGCGGCTTGCGAGGCCATGGAAAATGCGGGCACCGTGCCGGTAGGAACAGCCGCCGAGGTGCGCGGCAAGGCCAGCGGCAAGCTCGACCCCAAACGTATTCTCGAGCATGAGGAGCGGACTCGGCACGACGTCATCGCCTTCCTCACGCACGTGGAAGAGCTGGCCGGCTCCTCCGCGCGCTGGTTGCACTTGGGCATGACCTCGTCGGATGTGCTGGACGCTGGGTTCGCCATGCTTTTGCGCGAGGCCGCCGACGAAATCATCGCCGGCATCGATCAGCTTCGGTCGGCGCTAGCCCGCAAGGCCGACGAGCATCGCCAGACCGTCATGATCGGGCGCTCGCATGGCATCCATGCCGAGCCCATCGTCGCTGGTTTGGTGTTCGCCGGTTTCTTTGCCGAGGTCGGCCGCGCCAAGCGCGCCTTCGTGACCGCCCGGGACGAGGTTTCCGTGGGCAAGATCGCGGGGGCGGTGGGCACCTACGCCAATCTCAGCCCCGAGATCGAAAGCCGTGCTCTGGCGACCCTGGGCCTGCGACCGGAGACCGTTCCCACGCAGATCGTAGCGCGCGACCGGCACGCCGGCTATTTCCAGGCCTTGGCGCGGCTTGGAACCGCCGTCGAGCGCATGGCGCTGACCGTGCGCCACTGGCAGCGCACGGAAGTCGGCGAGGCGAGCGAAGCCTTCGGCAAGGGCCAGAAGGTCTCATCGGCCATGCCGCACAAGAAGAATCCGATCTTGTCAGAAAACCTGTGCGGCCTGTCGCGACTCTTGCGCTCCTACGGCGATACCGCCATGGAAAACGTGGCGCTTTGGCACGAGCGCGACATTTCCCACTCGTCGGTCGAGCGGGTGATCGGCCCCGACGCGACCGGCATTGCAGATTTTATGGTCCGTCGAGCCGCCGGGCTCATCGAAGGACTAGTGGTCATGCCCGAGCGTATGCGCAAGAACCTGGAACAGACCGGGGGACTCTACTTTAGCGAAGGTGTCATGCTGGCCCTGGTGCGCACCGGATTGCCTCGTCAGACCGCTTACGAAATGGTGCAGAAGCACGCGCTGGCAGCTGCCGCCGAGATCGGCCCCGGCGCGCCGCCCAGTTTCCGCAGGCTCCTCGGCGCCGATGCGGAGATTGCCAGTCGCCTGACGCCTTCCGATCTCGACCAAGCATTCGACTTGCGACATCACCTGCGATGGAGCGGCGCGATCATCGATCGGGCGCTTCGCGACCAGGACCTGTCGACCTGTGAGCACGAGGGAGTACCAGCGCAATGATCTCAGAGCATCTCATCAAGGCACAGCTTGCGAAGACCCTGGAGACCACGGACTTTCCCTTACTGGGCAACAAGTACGCCGGCAAGGTCCGTGACTGCTACATCAAGGACAACCGTCGCATCATCGTCGTCACCGATCGCATAAGCGCGTTCGACGTTGTTCTGGGCACGATCCCGTTCAAGGGCCAGGTTCTGAATCAGATCGCGGCGTACTGGTTCGACGTGACCAAGCACCTGGCTTCGAACCACATCCTCGAAGTACCAGACCCGACCGTGACCATCGCCGCTGAATGCGAGATCATTCCCGTCGAGTTCGTTATGCGTGCCTACGTGACGGGCGTGACGACGACGTCGATTTGGTACCACTACACGCACGGCGAGCGCCGCTTCTGTGGCCACGACCTGCCCGAGGGAATGCGCAAGAACCAGAAGCTCGATCATCCGATTCTGACGCCGTCGACGAAAGCCGAGAAGGGCGATCACGACCAGTCGGTTTCGCGCGATGAAGTGCTGGCCATGGGGCTATTGTCTGCCGCCGATTTCGATCGAGCCGCCGAAATGTGCGCGCGCGTGTTTGCCTTTGGTCAAAGCCTGGCCGCGCAGCGTGGACTGATTCTGGTCGACACCAAGTATGAAATCGGCCGCCGTCGTGACGGCAGCCTGTGCTTTGTCGATGAGATCCACACGCCCGACAGCTCGCGCTATTGGTACGCCGACGACTATCAGTCGCGCTTCGATGGCGGCGAAGAACCGCGCGGTCTCGACAAAGAATACGTTCGCCACGCCTTGGCAGCCCAAGGCTACCGGGGCGAGGGTCCGCCGCCACCACTCACTGATGAGATCCGTTGCGAAGCTGCTCGTCGCTACGTTGCGCTTTACGAGCTGGTCACGGGACGCGAATTCGTGCCCGACTTCGACGAGCCGCTGGCGCGCATTCGCAAGAACCTCAAATTCTAGTCGCCATGGCTGCGCCTCTGGTTCGTTTCAAGCGGCTGCGTGCAAGCGCGCAACTGCCGCGCTACATGACCGAAGGTTCGGCCGGGATGGATCTAGCCTCGGCCGCCGACGGATCCGTGGCCATCACGCCCGGCCAGCGGTTGGGTATTCCCACCGGCTGGGCCATGGAATTGCCGCCGGGCTACGAAGCCCAAGTCCGTCCTCGTTCGGGTCTGGCATCGCGCCACGGCGTCACCGTCGTGAATGCGCCCGGCACCATCGACAGCGACTACCGCGGCGAGATCGTCGTGCTGCTTGTGAATCTGGGGAAGGAGCCGCACACGCTGATGCCTGGCGACCGCGTGGCGCAAATGGTGATTGCGCCAGTATCACGGGCCACCATCGAGGAAGTTGCCGAGTTGACGGAAACGGTGCGCGGCACGGGTGGCTTTGGCCACACGGGGTAATTGGACAATTGATTTTGCGCGGTCGCGTGTGACAAGTTCCGCGCATGACTGAGGTATCGAAAGTTCGCGCCGGCATCGTTGGCGTGTCCGGCTATTCGGGCATGGAGTTGGCGCGCATTCTGGCGGCGCACCCGTCCTTCGTTCTTTCGCTGGCGACGACGGACAAGTGGCAGGGCAAGCGCTTGGGCCAGTTCATCGCCATCGCTGCGCCAGCCGCGGATCTGACGTGTCTTCCGCATGAGGACGGCCAGAAGGCTTTGGGAGAAGTCGACGTGATCTTTTTCTGCACACCGGCCGAGGTTTCCATCGCCCTTGCTCCTATCGCGCTTGCGGCCGGCTGTCGCGTCGTCGATTTGTCGGGCGCCTTCCGGCTTGCCGCCGAAGACTACCCCGAATGGTACGGCTTTGCGCACGGCCAGCCCGAGCTTTTGCGTGAAGCGGTCTATTCCATGCCCGAGGTGGCGGACATGGCGCCGCGTCTGCGCACGGCGAAGCTCGTGTCCAACCCCGGCTGCTACCCAACGCCGTCGTCGTTCGCGGTGCTTCCGTTCCTTCGCGCCGGCCTCATCGAGACCGCGCCCATTTTCATCGATGCCAAGAGCGGCACCACGGGTGCCGGACGCAAGGGCACCGAGGACTGGGCGTTCTCCGAATTGGCCGACGATTTTCGCGCGTATCGGGTGCTGCGCCATCAGCATCAGCCCGAAATCGAGCGCGTGCTCACGCTCTACGGCGCGCCCGGCGTGCAGGTGATTTTCACGCCGCACCTTCTGCCCGTGCGACGAGGAATTCTCTCGACGGCGTACTGCCGACTTCGCCCGGACAAGGCGGCCGACGCCGCGCAGATCGCCAAGGACGCGCTGGCGAAATTCGCCGAGGGCAAACCGTTCGTCCACATCGTTTCGCCCGACGAGGTCCGCCTGCGTGCGGTCGTCGGCACGAACCGCGTGCTCATGGGCGCTAGCGTCGACGTGAAACGCGGCGTGCTGGTCTCCATCGCCGCTGCCGACAATCTGGTCAAGGGCGCTGCCGGCCAGGCCGTGCAGAACGCAAACTTGATGTTTGGCCTTCCAGAGACCACCGGACTTCTCGTACTCGCAGGACACTTGCCATGACCGAAGCCGTGACCGAATCGCTCGCTCTTCGCCGCGACATGCTCGTCGAAGCGCTAAGGTACATCCAAAAATTCTCGGGCACCCGCGCCGTGATCAAATACGGTGGCGCCGCCATGGTGCAGCCCGAGCTGAAGCGAAGCTTCGCGCTCGACGTGGTCCTGCTGCGCGCCGCCGGTCTGCGCCCCATCATCGTTCACGGTGGCGGACCGGAAATCACGCGCACGCTAGAGCGCCTGGGTCAGAAGAGCGAGTTCATCGACGGTCAACGCGTGACCGGTGCGGCCGAGATGGGTGTCGTCGAGATGGTGCTCACCGGCAAGGTGAACACCGAGATCGTCGGCCTCATCAATACGCTGGGCGGCTCGGCCATGGGTATGTCAGGCAAGGACGCGCACCTCATTCACGCGCGCAAGCAGATCCCGCGACCGGGCAAGCCGGACCTCGGCTTAGTGGGCGAAGTCGAGGTCATCAACGCCGAAGTGCTGGAAATGCTTGTCGACAAGAACTACATCCCGGTCATATCACCGGTGGGTCTTGGCGCTGACGGCACCAGCTACAATATCAACGCTGACCACGTGGCTGCTGAAATCGCCGTCGCTGTCAAGGCCAGCAAGCTCATCTTTCTCACCGACGTTGCCGGCATTCTCGACGAAAGCGGCCAGCTCCTAAGCGAGCTGACAACCGCGGATCTGCGGGGCCGCCTCCAGGATGGCAAAGCCGTGAAGGGTGGAATGGCGGTGAAATCCAAGGCCGTTCTGCGCGCTCTCGAAGGCGGCGTTGGTGCTGTGCACGTGGTTGACGGCCGCGAGCCTCACAGCGTGGTCGTCGAGCTGTTCACGGAAAAGGGCGTCGGCACCCTCATCAAGGCGCTGTAGCGCCCTGGGTCGCGGCGGCAAATCCGGCGCGATGGTTGTTCAGCGTGCCCCAGGCGGCTGTGCTCCACTGCGCCCGGTGCGCCAGGTAGATCCCGGCTAGGTCGCGAAAGTAGCGCAGGGCCAGCGGACGCCGGTCTTTCACGTCGGTCTTTTCATCGGGATCCGTCGCCACCGCGAAAAGCGACTCGTTGCCGCCGTAGTCGACCACGTAGTGCAGATCGCGAGCGCGCAGTGAATAGCTGCGACCGTACTCCGACGGCATCACCCGCGGCATCCACGGGCCTTGCCGCGACATCATGGGCAGCAGAGACTCGCCTTGCAGGCGCGGATCGGCGCCTATGCCCATGCGGTCGAGAATGGTCGGGACCACGTCGATGTGCCCGACTACCGTGTCGATCTTCTGGCCGTGGCCGACACCCGGCAGGAAGAACGTGAGCGGCACGTGCGTTAGCTCGGCGTACTGGCCGTATGCATGGCCCATGCTTCCGTGTTCGAGGAAACCTTCGCCGTGGTCGGCAAGCAAGATGATGTCCGTGCTGTCAGCCAGGCCCCGGGACTGGAGCCCTTCGGTAAGCGCGCCGAAGCAACCGTCGAGGTGCTCGACTTCCCCGTCGTACAGACCCTTGAGCTGCCCCCAGCGCTCCGGCGTCATCGTGAGCTTTCTGCCGACAATGGCAGTCAGGATCACGCCGTCGGGACTCTTACCGATCGCCGGATCCAGCGGGCCGCTGTAGTAATGCTCGGTGGTGCCCTCGTGGTAGATGTACGGCGTGTGCGCTTCGAAGGCGACCGCCGACACGAAGAAGCGCTTGTCGCCTTGCTTGTCGGCAAACGCGAGGATCTGCTTGATGACGGCGGAACAGTCGCCTCCCTTGCCCTCGGCGTTCGGCTGATGGAACTCATTCCACGTCGACGCCGGCAGCAACCGTTTCATAGCAAACGAAGCATCGCCGACAAAGTCTGTCGCGACGCCCGCCTTGGCGAGCAGGGCGCTCACCATGGGCGTGCCGGGATTGAGCTTGCTCTTGTCGCCCAGGATGCCGCTCTTGCGTGGCATGCAGCCGCTTTGGATGGTGGCGTGCGACGGCGGCGACGACGGGGAAGCGGCTTGAGTCGTCGTAAAGCTGATGCCCATGGCCTCGGCCGTCTTGGCGATGTTCGGTGCGCGCACACGCGAGTTGGCGAACATGGGCAGTTTGTCGGCGCGAAGAGCGTCCGCGACCAGCAGGATGGTGTTGTGTATGGGGCGTGTCTTGGGCGAGACGGCGACTTTCGGCAGAAGAATGCGCGGTGCGATCCAGGCGGCATCTGCGGCGCCGTCGTGAATGGCGAGCTCCAATGCGACGAGCTTGCCCGCGAATTCCGCAAGGGAGAGGCGTCGTTCGGGCGCCATTGGGACGGTCTGTTTCTCGTCGAGCAGGAGCTTGGCAGGTCCGCTTTCGGTAGCTACGGTGACCTGGAAATGCGCAGCGCCAAAAGTGCCTAGCACGAGCCATCCGTCCTGCGGAATCTCGACGAGAATCATCATGCGCGAAAAGCCCGCGAGCGCAGGCCGATCCTTGCCGCCTGCCGAAAGGGTCGTGGCGGCCGAGGCTGCCGGCCATGCGTCCGCCGGCTCGCCAACCTTGCCGGCGGCAATTTCGATGGAGTGAAAGAACGCGCCTTTCTTGCCGGTCCCAAGCGCGAGCGTGTTTTCTCCTTTGAGCAGCACTCCTGCGCTAACCGGGATCGCGAGCTGCTGCCAGCCGCTGTCGAGCGCTGCGTTCTTGATGGGCTTGCCGTTCAAGCGTACCGAAAGCTTTTTGCCTGCCGAGCCGCCTTGGACACGAACGATGACAGTGGCTTCGCCGGCTTCGTCGCGCCACGGAAATCGCAACGTCGCCGCTGTCGATCCTAAAACCCGACCCGTGCGCTCCTCTATCTTGCTCGTGCCTTTCCAGGGGTTCGTGTACTCCTGGCTGTACTTGCGGAAGCCTTCGCTGGAAAAGGGAATGACGAGACCACGCTTGTAAAGGTGGAACAGGGCGTTCGACGAGACCAAATCCAACGACGGGCCCGCCTCGTCGAGCGCTGGAGGGGCGGTCGGGGCGAATGCCCCGGACGCAGCAGACGCAGCAGACGCGGGCACGACTTTGCCCTGGGTGCCGTGCGTCCCTTGGCCCCCGCAGGCGGGCCAAGCGATGGCCAACGAAGAAACAACAGAAGCGAGTTGGGCAGTCTTCGACATGAGCGGTCTTTTACCGTCTTCCAGCCTTGCGCGGCTAGAGAGTCTCCTCCATCTCGCTTCGTCAGACTGTTCCTGCCACGAGGCATCTCGTCTATGATGCGCCCAGAGCGCCATGTTCTCCCGTTTCGCTCGTTCTCAAGATAGTTCGTCCCGGACGGTGCGGTCGGCCATCGTGGGCGGTGCTTTGCTGATCGCCTGGACCCTGTGGTTTTTTCTGGCACATGTGTCTCTGTACGAGGCAAGTCGCCAGGCGCGCATTGAGGTCGAGAGCGCTCCCCACGACGTGGACGCTCCGGTGGCCGGCCGCTTGTTGCGCACGAATCTGGTGCTCGATCATTGGGTCACCGCGGGCGACGTGCTCATCGAGCTGGACAGCGAATCGTGGCAGCTCGAACGCCAGGCAGAGCAAAGTAAGGTCTTGGCCATCGGACCGCAGGTTGCCGCGCTGGAACGCGAGCTCTTCTCCGACGAGGAAGCCTTGCGCGGCGAAGACCGTGCGCTTCTCGCCGAAGTCATCGAGGCGCGCGCCCACCAACGCGCCTCGGATGCGGTCGCCCACCTGAAGGCCTCGGAGCGACAACAAGTCGAGACGCTGCACAAACAGCACGTCGTCGCCGACGTCGAACGCGATCGCACGCAGGCGGACTTCGAGAGGCAAAATGCCGAGTCCGAAGCGGCACGCGCCCAGGTGGGCCGCTTGGGCACCGAGGGTAGCGTTCGTAAGTACGACCGACGCGCAATAATTGCCCGCCTCGAAGCTGAGATTGCCCGGCTCGGCAGCGTGCGCAGCGAAGCCGAGTCGCGCACGCGCATCCTCGATCAGCGCATCGAGCTTTTCACGGTACGCGCGCCAGTGTCTGGGCGCATCGGTCACACGGTTAGCCTTCAGCCGGGCGCCGTGGTTGCGGCCGGCACGCGCCTTTGCACCATCGTGCCGTCGGGAAGCCTACGCGCGGTGGCCTTTTTCGATGCGGCGACGGCAGCCGGCCGCGTGAAGCCGCAACAACCGGCGCGCTTGCGGCTGTTTGGTTTTCCTTGGACGAAATTCGGTGTCTTGCGGGCCCACGTAGAACGCGTCGGTACCGAGCCGCGCGAAGGCCTGATTCGCGTCGAGCTGGAGCTGGATCCGACCCAGCGCTCGCACATTCCTATTGAGCACGGTCTCCAGGGCAGCGCCGAAGTGGAAGTGGAAAAGGTGGCACCGGTCGCGCTGGTCCTCGATGCCGCCGGCCGCTACTTGATGAATTCAGGCGGCTCTACGCCCGCCGTCTCCGCCGCATCCCCAACGACCAATCGATGAGCACCACCACGGAAGACACAAGCGATCTCCGCCGCCGCTTTTTCGCGCCCGAAGCCATCCAGACGTCGGGCATGGACTGCGGCCCGGCGACGCTGAAGACGTTGCTGTCCGGCTTTGGCATCAAGACCAGCTATGGGCGTTTGCGCGAAGCCTGTCACACGAGCGTCGATGGAACGTCCATCGACACGCTGGAAGAGCTGACCAATGCGCTCGGTCTGCAAGCCGATCAGGAGATGGTTCCCGTCGAGCATGTCCTATCGCCGGACCTGTCTTGCCTGCCCGCCTTGGTGGTAACCCGCTTGCCGTCGGGCCTGACCCACTTTGTGGTGGTCTGGCGAATGATCGGCCCGTGGGTGCAAGTCATGGATCCCGGGCGCGGCCGCCGCTGGATGAAACGTGCTTCGCTCGAACGCGACTTTTATGTGCATGAAAGCGAAGTGCCGACGGCGGATGTCGCGGAATGGCTGCTCTCGTCGGCGTTCGTCGCTCCCCTGCGCTCCGGTCTGCGCAAAGTGCTGGATAGGGCGCGGGCCGAGGAATTGGTCGACGAGGCGTCGAATGTCGGGTGGCAAAGAATGGCGGCCCTCGATGCCGTCTTGCGGACGGTTTGTCGATTGATCGAGCAGAATGCGGTCGAGCCGGGGCACCTCCAAGAGGTGTTCGATTCGTTGCTGAAATCGACCGAAGGCCACGACCCTCGGGCTCTTATTCCCGACGCGCTTTGGACGGTGCGTGCGGTGGCGAAAGAGAACGAGGAAGCGGTCATCGTTCGTGGCGCCGTTGTGTTGATGGTCAAAGGGAAGGGGGAGGTGGCGGCTGATCTTTCGCCCGAGCTCTCGGCGGCGGTCCACATGCACGAAAAGGGAGCAGGACGGCAATTGCTCGAGCTTTTGCGCGCCGACGGGCTATGGCGGATGCTGCCAATCCTCGCAGGGCTGACGGTCGCCGGGGTCGGCGCCGTCGTCGAAACACTGCTCTTTCGCGGCGCTTTCGACATTAGCCAACGGCTCGCGGTTTTCGAGCAGCGTTTGTTTGCGGCGTTCGCCCTGCTGTTGCTTCTCTGCTCGATGGTTCTGATCGAATGGCCCGTGGCGCGCGCGCTGTGGGACGCCGGACGGCGCTTGGAAATGCGGCTGCGCCGTTCGTTCTTGCAGAAGCTGCCCCGCCTCGGCGATCGCTATTTCCAAAGCCGCCCCATTTCGAGCATGGCCGAAAGCTCTCATTTGCTTCACTGGGTACGGCTCCTGCCCGGACACAGTGGGCAGGTGGTGCGTTCCCTGTGCGAGCTCTGTGCGACTGTCGCCGGTGTCGTGTGGCTGCATCCGCCCTCGGCCCCGCTGATTATCTTGCTGGCGGTCCTCATGGTCGCCTTGCCATTGCTCGGCCAACCTTTCTTGCTCGAAAAGGACATGCGAATGCGCGGGCACACGGGCGGCTTGGCGCGCTTCTATCTCGATGCCTTGCTGGGGCTTTCGGCCATTCGCGCGCACACGGCCGAGGGCGCCCTTGCGGCCGAACACGGAAGTCGCTTGCGCGAATGGGGGCGTGCTGCGCGCGATCTCGCGCGGACGCAGATTTTCATCGAGACGCTGCTCGGCATCGTGGGATTCGGCCTGGCGGCCGTGGTGGTTTTTCACTATCTCATGACAGCCGAAGGGTCGGGCTGGGCGATTTTACTCGTCTATTGGGTGCTCATGGTGCCCAGCATCGGGCTCGAGCTAGCGTTTCTGATTCAGCAGTACCCGCAGCATCGGAACGTCACCGCGCGATTACTCGAACCGCTAGGCGCCGAGGAGCACGCTTCGGACGAAGATCCGGACGCAAGCGGCGACGATGAACCAGTCGATCCGCACGCGCCGACTATCGAGCTCGAAAGTGTCCGCGTCGAGCAGGCAGGCAATCAGGTGTTATCGGTGGAGTCGCTGACCATTCCTGCTGGTCAGCACGTGGCCATCGTCGGCGTTTCGGGGGCGGGAAAGTCGAGTCTCGTCGGCCTTCTGCTCGGTTGGTATCCGCCCAGCGACGGCGTGGTCCGGGTCGACGGCCAGCCACTGGTCGGAGCCGCGCTGGCTCGCCTGCGCCGGACTACCACGTGGGTCGATCCGACCGTGCAACTGTGGAATCGAACGCTTCTCGACAATCTCCGCTACGGTCGCGAAGACGAGCGGCAGACCATCGGCGAGGCGGTAGAGGAAGCCGAGCTGGGCGAGGTTTTGGCTCGGCTGCCGATGGGACTGCAGACGCCAGTTGGCGCTGGCGGCGGTCTTCTGTCGGGTGGGGAGGGTCAACGCCTGCGACTGGGACGCGGCATCTGCCGGGGCAAGCCCAGCCTGGTAATTTTGGACGAAGCGTTTTGCGGCCTCGAGCGCCTTCGCCGTTTCGCCATGCTGGCGGCAGCTCGCAAACGATGGAAGGACGCCACTCTTCTGTGCATCACGCACGATATTGTGCAGACCCAGGATTTCGAACGTGTCCTGGTGCTGGAGAAAGGTCGCGTTGTCGAGGACGGCGTACCAGAGCACCTAGCCGCGCAACCGGAAAGTCGCTACGCACAGTTGCTCGAATCGGAAGCGCGGACTCTTGCTCGTTTGTCCGGGCCCCAGTGGCGCCGCTTTCGCGTCGAGGGTGGTCATGTATTCCACGAGGGCTCCAGCCGTGAGAGCTGACCTGTCGCAGCCGTTCGATGACCGGCTTGCGGCGTTGGCTTGGCCAGCCGAGATGTTCGGTCAAGCGATGGAAGCAATCGCCGAGCGAGTTGTTCCGAGGCAACGGCCGCCGCGGCTGTCTCCGGCTCCGCACAGTCTTGGGCAGTCGAATCCACTCGCGTTTTCCCGTTGGCTCGAAGACGCAGCGGTTCGGTTGGGAATGATCATGGAGCCGAAAGAGCGGACGCTCTTGAGCGTCGCAGCTCTGCTGGAAGAAGGCGGCCCCGTGCTGGTGGCGACGCCGGGAGCGCCCAGTCGAACCGCCTTTCTCTTGCTGGGGCTCGTGTCGGGCGGGGCCGGCGTTGAGATCCTGGCGCCGGACCGCACGGTTGCGACCGTTCCCGTCGTTGACGTCGACGGCGCCTTAGCTGGCGCTGTTCTTGTGCCACAGGCGATCAGGGCCTTCTGCAACGAGGCCCATTTGTCCGATCGAGGGCGTCGTGCCGCCGAGCGAATTCTCCACGTCACGACCAACCAGGACGAGGTTTGCTCGGGCTTTTCCTTCGCACCTGCGGAGGCCGGATTTTTTGCACGCTTTCTCGAAGCGGGCGCGCTTGGACTGCTGGCCACAACGGTGATGTTCTACTTGGCGGCATTCGGCCTTCTCGTAGCCTCCTGGTGGCTCCTCGGCGGAGCTGCCATGGAAGGACACCTGTCGCGCGGTTGGCTGTTGGCCTGGGCGATGATGCTCATGACATTCGTCATTTTTCGCGGCGTCGGTGTTTGGGGGGCCGGACGGCTCGCGGTTCACGTGGGCGGGCTTACGCGAGAGCGACTCTTGGCGGGGATTCTTCGCTTACCCTCGGACACGGTGCGGGCGCGGGGCATCGGTAGCCTGCTCGGCGTCGTTCTCGACGCCGACGCCATCGATGCACTGGCGCGCACAGGCGGGGTCACCTTGTTCGCGGACATCGCTCAATGTATTTGCGGTCTGTTGATTTTGCTCGCCGGTGCCGCTCCCCTGGCACACGCCGTTCTTCTCGGCCTTTGGTTGGTAATGGTGGCCTGGCTGATTCGGCGACTGCACCGCCGTTTACTCGACTGGGCCGATGCGCGGCTGGCCATGACCGACGACTTGGTAGAAACCATGGTCGGCTATCGAACCATGGTCGCGCAGGTTCCCCCGAAAAAACGCCACCTCGGCGAAGAGCGCGTGCTCGACGATTACTCCCGCAAGGAAGGGGCCATGGACGCGCGGATGGCCCAAATGGCAGTGCTTATTCCACGTGGTTGGCTGGTGCTTTCCATCGCGGCCTTGGCGCCAAGCTTTGCCGCAACTCGGGGTGGCACTGCGCAGACCGCGGTCAGCTTGGGCGGCATCATGCTCATCTATTTGGCGATGCGGCGGATGGCGCTCGACACCGGGCCCGGTCTAGCCGCGGCGTTGGTTGCCTGGCGAGGCACGAAGCCCATTGCAGCGGCAGCGGTTGGTCCGGCGCCGCCGGAGCAGGTGGCGGTCTTGCCCATCGAGCTCGACGATGCTACGCAAGGTCGCCGCGCTCTTCTTGTAGGCAGGGATGTGACGTACCGCTATCCGGGTCGTCTCGAGCCCGTGCTTCGCGGTGCCGACTTCGAAGTCCATCGTGGCGACCGTGTCCTCATCGAGGGACCTTCGGGCGCCGGCAAGTCAACGCTGGGCGCGCTATTGTGCGGTTTGCGCCAGCCATCGTCCGGTCTCATGCTGCTTGGCGGATTCGACCACCACAGCTTGCGCCCCGAGCGCTGGCGGCAACGCGTGGCCAGCGTGCCGCAGTCCCACGAGAATCACATTCTTTCGGCGCCGCTGCTGTTCAACATCGCGATGGCGCGACGCTGGCCGGCGACCAACGACGACGTGGCCGAGTACATCCAGATTTGCGAGGAGCTTGGGCTCTCGAGCCTGCTTTCGCGCATGCCCGCCGGAATCCAGCAAATGGTTGGTGATAGTGGCTGGCAACTGTCCCAGGGCGAACGCGCTCGGGTCTGCGTAGCGCGTGCCTTGGCCCAGCAGGCGGACATTCGGGTCTTGGATGAGAGTTTCGCCACCCTCGATCCAGAGACCCTCGACCAAGTGCTCGCCTGCATTTTGCGGCGGAGCGAAACCCTCTTGGTAGTGTCCCACACTTGAAGCGAAGCGATTGGTTGACTACGCTCGCGTGATGTAGGACATTAGGCTTTCAAAAACGCTGAAAAAACGATGGAAATGAGAGTGTCCGAATGGGTCTAGCCGTAGTCAAGAAAGCTGAAGTCGTCAAGAAGTTCGCCCGGAGCGAGGCCGATACCGGCTCGCCCGAAGTTCAGATTGCCCTCCTGTCAGAGCGCATCGCTTACTTGACGGAACATTTCCGGGTCCACGCGAAGGACCATCACTCGCGTCGCGGGTTGCTGATGCTCGTCAGCCAGCGGCGGCGGTTGCTCGACTACTTGAAGAAGAAGGATGTCAATCGCTACCGGGATCTCATCCAGACGCTTGGTATCC
>ODAK010004243.1_pt1 | contig 14710 bp, 15 predicted proteins | sample 1539591 | NCBI WGS metagenome assembly ODAK01 (sample SAMEA3539303, study PRJEB22396) | soil metagenome | biome: tundra; feature: field; material: soil | place: USA | collected 2010-05 | depth 0.15 m | reverse complement strand
AGGAGCGCAAAGCCGCCGCGACGGCCGTCTCGCCGGCGGGCGTCGCGCCGTCAAATCCGGCGCCGCCGTTTCCTTCGCCGGCGGCCGAGCCTGAACAGGACAATCGGCCGGCCCGGCTGAACTGAGCGGCTGCCTCGACGGGCGGTCAGCTTTACGCCCTAGATTCCGACATCAATCATGGCCGAACTGGTTCCCGCAAAAACCGTGTTCCACTTTTGCCGATCGCGCGCTTGTCGGGTATAGGCAGATCAACCTGCGGCCTGGAGAAATTTGGCCGCCCTTGAAAATCTGGGGAGAACGCCCGTGACCAACTCCACCGCTGCGCCGCTGCCTGCTGCACTCCTCGAAGCGCTGGCGCGCCATGATACTCCCACCATCTGCAACGCGCTGGAGATCGTCGCGCCGGAACGCCGCCTGATCGGCTACACGACGAAGCCGCTGGTATGTCCTTTCCCTGATCTGCCGCCGATCGTCGGCTACGCGCGAACCACGACCATCCGCTCGGTCGCCGCATCCGGCCTTCCGGCCGCCGAACAGCAGGCGCGGCGGCTGGCTTATTACGAATATGTCGGCACCGGGCACGGTCCGCGCATTAACGTCATCCAGGATATCGACGGCGCCGATGCGGGGTTCGGCGCGTTCTGGGGCGAGGTTCAAAGCGCGGTGCACAAGGCGCTCGGCTGCCTCGGCGTCATCACCGACGGATCGATCCGGGACATTGCGCAATGGGCGCCGGGCTTCCAGGCCCTTGCAGGCTCGATCGGACCATCGCACGCTTTTGTCCATGCCGAAAGTTTTGGCGGCGAAGTTCGCGTGGCCGGAATGACGGTGCGCTCCGGCGACCTCATTCACGCCGATCGTCATGGTGCGGTGGTCATTCCGCTCGATGTCGCAGCGAAGCTGCCCGAGGCTGCCGAACTCTGCGGCCGCCGCGAAACGCCTATTCTTGAAATCGCGCGCAGCCCGTCATTTACGCTGGAAAAGCTGCGGGAGGCGCTGGCCCGGTCGGCGGAAATTCACTGACGGCATTAGAGCGTTTTCCAGCGAAAGCCTGCCCCGGACTTGATCCGGGGTGGATCCCGGTTAAGAAACAGAGCCTCTGTTCCGATTCAATCGGAACGGAGGCTCTAGGAGCGCATCGAGATGAAAATCACCGGCAAGACGGTGTTGATCACGGGCTCGACCGATGGCGTCGGCCGCTATGTCGCTGCCAAACTCGCGGCGGCCGGCGCCAACGTCCTGATCCATGGTCGCGATAAGGCGCGGGCCAAAACGCTGGCCGATGAGATACGCCGCGAAGGGCACCGTGAACCGACATTCTACCAGGCCGATTTGTCGTCGCTGGCCGGCGCGCGAAAGCTCGCCGAAACGGTGATTGCCGAGCATAGGCGGCTCGACGTTTTCATCAGCAATGCCGGTATCGGATCGATGTCGCTCGGGTCGGAGCGCCAGCTCAGCGCCGACGGCCACGAACTGCGGTTTGCCGTCAATTACCTTTCCGGATTCCTGCTCGCGCGCCTGCTGCTTCCGCTGTTAAAGGCGAGCGCGCCGTCGCGCATCGTCAACGTCGCCTCGCTCGGCCAGCATCCGCTCGACTTCGACGATGTCATGCTGACAAAAGGCTATACCGGGACACGCGCCTATGCGCAGAGCAAGCTCGCGCAGATCATGTTCACGATCGATCTCGCGCAGGAACTCGATGGTTCCGGCGTGACGGCGAATGCACTGCACCCCGCGACCTATATGAATACCACGATGGTGCGAGAAGGCGGCATCGCACCGATCAGCACGGTCGAGCAGGGCGGCGAAGCCATTCTGCATCTGGCTGATGGCGACGACATGGCGGGCAAGACCGGAATGTTCTTCAACGGCATGCAGCCGTCGAAAGCCAATCCTCAAGCCTATGATGGCGCCGCCCGCCAGCGATTGCGCGCGCTGAGCCTGCAACTCGCTGGCCTGCCAGCCGCCTGACTAGGCTAGCGAGACAGCGCGACATCCTGGCCGGCGCTGGCCTTTCCCTCAAAACGATTGGATCCGGCCGGCGCCAGTTGGGCCAGGAGCTGAGCGTGGTGGTCGCGTATCGCGAGGCCGGCCTGGCTATAGGTCCATTTTCGGCTGGTGAAGAAATTGAACGGGCAACCACCCGCGGGGGCTATCGTGCCCTCGGTCGCGTTCTGGCCGGTTCCAAACGTCATCGCGCATGACCCTGTGCCGGCCGAGGACAGCGTCCATCGGCCGGCAAGACCAAAGGGTGGAGCTATGCCGGCAGCCGCGGCGGCATCCGGCGGTCCGTTCGGGGCGCCGCCGTCCGCCGTCAGGCGGTCGCTGCCGGCGCAGCCTGCCTGCAGCAGCGCGCTGCAGACGATCATTGCAAGGGGCAGGACAAGGGTCGGTGTACGGAACGTCATCAAATGCCGGAGCGTGCAGGAGGAAGCATGTGCTGATCATCGTTAGCAGAATGTTGCGATCGTGTCAGGATGCGCCGGCCGTTTGGCCCAGATGCATCGTTGAACTTCGGCCGAACTCAACGTATTCGTGCGAACAGGTCGGCGCGGGCGCGCTTCGGAGCCGGGAGGACGAGATGTTGACTATTACCGCGATCATCCGGGTCAAGAAGGGCGACGAGGCTGTCATGCGACAGGCGCTGCTTGATGTTGCCGGCCACGTTCGCGCGAACGAGCCGACGACCATCGGCTACCACATATCGCAGGACACGTCGGATCCGTGCGTATTCACGACGTACGAGCGCTACATCGATCAGGCAGCGATGGATCGACACAACAATTCCGACGCTGTCGCCCATTTCTTCGGCATCGCCAAGCCCATTCTCGATGGCGAAGTGAGGCTGGTGACCGGCACCGAAATTTTTGCGAAGTCCGGCGATTAGGCGCTTTGCGGAGACCGATGGATCGTTCTATCCGGTGGCGCGGGGCAAGCTGCCTTTCGCGGCAATCTCGGCTGACATCTGCTCGATCGTCTTGCGCTGCTCCATGGCGGCGCGCCGGATCAGTGCAAAGGCAGCCGGTTCAGCGACGGCATGCGAATGCATCACCTGAAGCACGGCGGCCAGCACGATGCGACGCGAGCGAAGGCGTTCTTCCAGCTTGAAGACCTGTTGTTTCAACTCGTTGGTGCGCTCGCTCCGCTCGAACGCCATGACCAGCGCGGCGTAAATGCCCGCCGAACGCAGCGGCTTGACCAGAAACGATGCCGGGTCGAGGTCGAGCACGAGCTTCAGCCGGCTTGGCGTTTCCGTGCCCAAAAGCGCGATGACGGGACTTCCAAGCAAGGCACGCTGCATCGTCCGGACAAGCGGCAGGAATTCGTCGTCGATCAGGACCACGTCAGCACGGCATTCGGGAGTGCTATCGCGTTCCCAGGTCACGATGTCGATACCAAGTCGCTCCAGCTGGCGCTTGACGATCGACAGATCGCGGTCGTCCTTGATGGCGACGAGGGCCTTGCGGCCGCGGAGAGAAAATGAAGACGGCTTGCTCATTTCACGATCCGCAGGTGAGGCGCATTCGGCGACGATCCGTCCCTCGAAGGGCGGACGGCGACGTCGAGTTGCGACAGGTAAGGATCCGGCTTTACGGGCGCGTCAGCTTCCCAGAAGATGTCAAACTGTCCTTGCGCGTTCGAGACCGCCAGCCGTGGCGTAAGGACGCAGTGATTGTTGTCGCCGTCGATCCAGACCGGCCCTTGCGGCGAATTGTAGCGATAGCCGGCGGCAGCGCGCCGCACCTCGGCAATGTCGGATGCGCCGGCCCGCTGCAGTGCGCGCGCAAGCAGATGGACCGCGACGTAGGCGGACTGCCCATCGACGGAGGGACTGCTGGCGTCACCGTAACGAGCCTTCCAGCGCTCGACGAAAGCGCGGTTCTCGGGCAGGCGGATGCTCTCGAAATAGGCCGACGACGTGATACAGCCGGCGGATGCCTGTCCGACGATCTTGAGTTCAGGTTCACAAAGACTGCAACTCAGCATCGGAATGTCGAGGCCGGCGGCCGTGGTAGCGGCATGAAAGGCGCGAATGAAATCGTAGCTTGAGCTGCCGACCAGCGTGTTGAAGACAACCGGCGGCCGGCGGCGCACGATTTCATCGACAATGTGCTCGACAGCGCTTTCGCCGAGTTCGAGCAATCGTTCCGCGAGGATGGTTCCTTGCGCCGCGGTCACGAGTTCGCGCGTGACGCGATTGGTTTCCCACGTCCAGACGTAGTTGGATCCGACGCAGAAGAGATGGCGCGACAGGTTGTCGAGCACATAGCGCACCAGCGGCAGGACATTATGGTTTGGCGACGCGCCGACATATATTACGTTGTCGGAGCATTCGAAGCCTTCGTAGCGTGCGGGATACCACAGCAGACGATCGGTCCGTTCGACGATCGGCAGTACCTGCTTGCGCGACGCCGACGTGTAGCAGCCGATGATATGCTCGACGCCGGTGTTGCGAATGAGGTCGTCGCAGACCGTGTGATACTCCGCGATGACGCCGCGGGGATCGCGGACATGGGCGGTGAGCGTGAAATCGAAATCGGCGCTGTTGTTGATCTCGTCGACCGCCATCAAGGCGCTTTTGAGCATTTCGCGCCCCATCGCCTGATAGGGCCCGGACTGCGAGCAAACAATACCAACTGGAATCGACGGCTTCGTCATCTATCGCTTTCGACAGCCAACGCCTTGATGACACCATCATGGCCGATATCGGCGCAAGCAGTCTGCTGATTTGCTGCGCAGCAGTCTTGCTAAATTTGTGCAGCTATCCTCGTTGACATGGCGCAGGGCACCGACTTAGACTTTCTACCATAGGGCTTTCTGTCGAACCTTGTATGCCCAGATCTGGCCGATGACGTCCCGATTTGAGCATTGAGTGTCCGGTTCGAACTTGAGCCCAAGCGATAGATCATAGCTGCGGCATCAGGGCCATTCGTCACCTCATCGGGAGGGGCGGGTGGCTTTTTTCTTTTGTCGCTGAGGAAGTTGGCGATGCGTCCGTGTCGCCCGATGCTGACCTGTGCGCGGTAATCCGCCGCGGATGGGGCAGTGACACGCGTGCGGGGACGAAGCGATGCCGACGACGGATCTTCATTATCTCGGGCTGGTTGAGGTTGGGCAGCAGGTTCAAGCGAAGAAGCTATCGCCGGTTGAAGTGACCAAGGCGATGCTCGAAAGAATTGAGCGGCTGGATGGCAAGCTGAAGAGTTACGCCTGTGTCATGGCCGACTCGGCACTGGCGGAAGCGGCCGCGGCCGAAAAGGAAATCGGCTCCGGCAAGATCAAAGGACCGCTGCATGGCGTGCCCGTTGCGGTCAAGGATCTCTGCTGGGTCAAGGGCGCACCGTCCGCACACGGCATGACGATCCATCGCGACTTCCGTCCGAGCGAGGACGCTACCGTGGTGGCGCGCCTGAAGAACGCGGGCGCGATCATCCTCGGCAAGCTGCAGCAGACCGAGGGAGCTTACGCCGATCATCACCCGAAAATAGACCCGCCGAAAAATCCCTGGAATGCGGATTTGTGGCCGGGAGCCTCGTCAAGCGGTTCGGGTTCGGCCACCGCGGCCGGCCTTTGCTTCGGATCGCTCGGGACCGACACCGGCGGTTCCATCCGGTTTCCGTCCGCGGCCAATGGCATCACGGGGCTGAAGCCGACCTGGGGGCGGGTCAGCCGCTACGGCGCATATGAGCTGGCAGCGACGCTGGATCACATCGGGCCAATGACGCGCAATGCGATTGATTGCGGTGCCATGCTCGGTGTGATCGCAGGCCAGGATTCCAAGGATACAACCGCCGTGCCGCTGCCTGTACCGGACTATTTGGCGGGGCTGACCGGCGATCTGAAGGGCGTGACGATCGGTATCGATCGGCGCTGGACCAGCGAAGGCACGGACGAGGCCGCAAGCAAGGCACTCAGCGAGGGCCTTCGTGTCGCGGCGGATCGGGGCGCAACGATCCGCGAGATCACGTTTCCGGATCCCAAGGCGGTGATCGACGACTGGTTCCCGCTTTGCGGCATCGAGGCAGCCGTCGCGCATGAGGCGACCTATCCCTCGCGCAAGGACGAATATGGCCCCGGGCTTGCTGGATTGCTCGATCTTGGCCTGCAGCAGTCCGGCAAGGACTACCAGAAGATCGTGTTGCGGCGCGAAGCGTTCCGTGGGGCGGTGCGACTTGTGTTCGAGCAAGTCGATCTCATGGCGGTCCCGGCCCAGGCTTTCGCCGCGCCCACGCTCGCCAAGATGGGCGCGCTTGGCGAAGACGCCTCGCTGGTCACCGGATTGCTCCGCTTTACCTGTCCCTTCGACATGACCGGAAGCCCAACGATTACGCTCCCTGCCGGCTTTGCTCCGAACGGCGGTCCCGTCGCCTTCCAGTTCGTCGGGCGCCACTTCGACGAAGCCCGTCTCGTTCGCGCAGGGGATGCGTTCCAGCGCGTCACCGATTGGCACAAGCGTCATCCCGCTCTTTGATCCGAGGAACCGTTCGCATGAAGGCAGAAGATTGGTTGCAGAGTTCCATCATGTCGAAGCGGGCCGTCGCCAAGGGCGCGGCTGGCAAGACGCATAGCTTGACGATCGAGCAGCAGGGGAAATTCCACTACGTCTGCGGTCCCTATGCGAAGCCGACCTTGTCGATCGATCCCGGTGGGATCGTCGTCGTCGAAACCGAAGACGCGTTCGGAGGCGTGCTCACCAGCGAGAGCGATAGCCCCACGGCGAAACTGAACTTTCCCTACCTGAACCCGCAATGCGGACCGATCGCGGTCAAGGGCGCCAAGAAGGGCGATTGCCTCGCCGTCTATATCCACGATGTCGAGACGCGCGGCGAACAGCCGGCCGGAACCACCTGCATCATCCCGGAGTTCGGTGGGCTGGTCGGGACGAGTTCCACCGCACTGCTCAATCCGCCATTGCCCGAGCGCGTGAAGAAGTTGCATGTCGACAGGAACGGCGTTCGCTGGAGCGACAAGATCACGCTGCCTTACGAACCGTTCATCGGCACGATCGGGGTGTCGCCGGAAATCGAGGCGATCTCCTCGCTGCAGCCGGACTATCATGGCGGTAACATGGACCTGCCCGATGTGGCGCCCGGCGCCGTGCTCTATTTGCCGGTGCATACCGAAGGCGGATTGCTCTATGTCGGTGACTGCCATGCCACCCAGGGCGATGGCGAGCTCTCCGGCGTCGCACTCGAGCAGCGCGCGACCGTCACGCTCCAGATCGATCTGATCAAGAACTGGAGCTTCGCCTGGCCACGGCTCGAGACACGCGACTTCATCATGACGATCGGCAGCGCGCGCCCGCTCGAGGACGCGGCCCGCATCGCCTATCGCGAGCTCACGCGATGGATGAGCGCCGATTACGGCTTCGACGAGATCGACGCGTACATGCTGCTTAGCCAAGCCGGGCGCATGCGGCTCGGCAACATGGTCGATCCCAAATACACGATGGGTGCGTCGATTCTGAAAAACTACCTCAAGGCATGAACTCCAGCAGCTTTCAACAAGAGGACATTATCAATGAAATCGAGATATCTGTTCAGAACTGCGTTTCTTGGCCTCATGCTCGGGGCAGCGGTGGCGGTCGGGGCCGCCCAGGCGGCCGATCCGTTGAAGATCGGCCTGCTCGAAGACGTCTCCGGTGATCTTGCGTTCATGGGCATGCCGAAACTCCACGGCTCGCAACTTGCGGTCGAGGAGATCAACAAGAGCGGCGGCATTCTCGGACGGCAGATCGAGCTCATCCATCTCGATCCGCAGGGCGACAACGCCCGCTATCAGGAGTTCGCACGGCGTCTGCTCAGCAAAGACAAGGTCGACGTGTTGATCGGAGGCATCACCTCTGCTTCGCGCGAGGCTATCCGGCCGATTATCGACCGGACCACCACGCCGTACATCTACACCAACCAGTATGAAGGTGGTGTGTGCGACGCCAGCATGATCAGCATGGGAGCGGTCCCGGAGCAGCAGTTCTCGACCCTGATTCCCTGGATGGTCGAAAAGTTCGGCAAGAAGGTCTACGTCATCGCTGCCGACTACAATTTCGGTCAGATTTCAGCGGAATGGAACCGCAAGATCATGAAGGATCTCGGCGGCGAGGTCGTGGGTGAGGAATTCATCCCGCTCGGCGTCTCGCAATTCGCGCAGACGATCCAGAACATCCAGAAGGCGAAGCCGGATTGGATTTTGACGATCAATGTCGGCGCCGCCCAGGACTCGTTCTTCGAACAGGCTGCCGCGGCGAAGCTCAACCTTCCGATGGGCTCGTCGATCAAGGTCATGCTCGGCTTCGAGCACAAGCGGTTCAAGCCGCCGGCACTCAACAATATGCATGCGACCGCGAACTGGTTCGAGGAGATCAATACGCCCGAAGCCATCGACTTCAAGAAGCGCTGGCACGCCAAGTTCCCTGATGAACTCTACATCAATGACATGGGCTACAACGCCTACAATGCAGTCTACATGTACAAGACGCTGGTCGAGAAGGCGAAGTCGATCAAGCTCGACGACCTGCGCAAGGTGATTGCGACCGGCGACGCCTGCATCGAAGCGCCGGAAGGCAAGGTTTGCGTCGATCCCAAGAGCCAGCATACGTCACACCGCATGCGTCTTATCTCCGTCGGTCCCCAACATGAAGTCACGGTCGAGAAGGACTATGGAACGATTCAACCGTATTGGTTAGGCGAGATCGGCTGCGACCTCACCAAGAAGAATGACAAGGATCAGTACACGCCGAGTCATCTTCCCAACAAATCGTGAGGTGCGGGCACGAATCTTGCTTGTATAATCGTGTCGAATTGCGTCATGACGATGAACTTCACGGGCGCCGCATCGATGCGGCGCCCGTGAAGCGAGCAGGAGGCCTGGATGTCGGCTGAACTATTCTCGGTATTTTATCAGTTCGCCGACGTCTTCACGTTTCTGATCCTCTCGGCAGCCGGCCTCGCCATCGTGTTCGGCATGATGGGCGTCATCAACATGGCGCATGGCGAGTTCATCATGTGCGGCGCCTATGTGACGGTCGGATTGGTGAAACTCGGTGTGCCTCTCGCCATTGCCCAGGCGCTCGCCGCGCTGACGGCAGCATTGATCGGCATCGCCGTCGAATACCTCATCGTCCGGCGCTTCTATAAAAGGCCGCTGGATTCGCTGCTCGCCACCTGGGGCCTCAGCCTGATCGTTACGCAATCCATGCTGCTGATCGTGGGGTCGTCGGTTACGGGCATCGGTACGCCGGAGGGCAGCTTTGCAATTGGCGACTACACGTTCTCGACCTACCGCCTGGTGCTGTTCGCCTGTGCGATCGCTGTGCTGATCGGTCTCTACATCACCTTCATGAAGACGCGTTTCGGCCTGGTGGCGCGCGCGACCATGCAAAATGCCGCCATGGCAAAGGCGTTGGGCGCACGCACCGGACGCATCTATGCGATCAGTTTCGGCATCGGCGCCGGCCTCGCGGGCCTGTGCGGCGCGCTTTATGCGCCAACGATGACGTTGATCCCGACGATGGGCGCGACATTTGTGGTGGAGAGTTTCGTCACGGTCGTCGTCGGCGGCTCGAACGTTCTGTTGGGAACGGCACCGGCTGCCCTGTTCCTGGCGATGATCCGAATGGCCCTGAATGCGAGCTACGGGCAGATCATCGGCCAGATCGGCATGCTGTTTGCAGTCATCCTGATCATTCGTGTTTTGCCCGAAGGCCTTTCCAGTGTGTTGGTCCGTCGTGCGCGCTGAGCGGGAGACCTGATGTTTAAACTGCTTGATGGTCCCCAGACCCTGGGACGGGGACGAGCGTTCTGGGCTTGGTTCCTGGTCGTGCTGGCGGCTGCATTGATCTATCCGGTCTTTGCCGACTCCTACGATGTCGGCAACTTCTCCTATTTCCTGATCTGGATATTCATGGCGCTCGGCCTCTGTCTGATGTGGGGCTATGGCGGCATGCTGTCGTTCGGCCAGACCTTCTTCTTCGGCATCTCCGGCTACGCCTACGGCGTGCTCGCCATCAACATGGGCGGAGGTTCGGCGACGATCGCAGCACTCGTGCTGTCGGTTGTCGTTGCGATGATCGCGGCCGGAATCCTCGGTTACTTCATGATCTGGGGAGGCATCAACGGCATCTTCTTCGGTATCGTGACGCTGTCGGCGACGCTGGTGCTGGCATTCTTTCTCGGGCAGACCGCCGGACCGGAATGGCACATCGGCCCTGCGCGGCTCAACGGCTTCAACGGCATGAAGGGAATGGATCCGCTCACCGTCGGCGATTTCGTCATCGAGGGGTCGGCGCTCTATTATGGCATGATCGCGCTCATCGTGGTGGTCTACATGGCGCTGCGCATGCTGGTGAATTCGCGCATCGGCAACGTGATCGTCGCCACGCGCGAGAACCCGCAGCGCGCCGAGATGCTCGGCTACGACGTTCGCAGGTACCAGCTCCTGACATTTGTTATCGGCAGCGGGCTCGCCGGCCTCAGCGGCGCGCTCTACACGTCCTGGGGACAGTTCATCACGCCGTCGAGCATCGGCCTGCCGGCCGCCGCCATGCCGATCGTGTGGGTGGCGTTCTCGGGACGGAGCGATCTGACCGCGACGCTGGTTGGCTCGTTCCTGCTGCTGTTCGGCTTCCAGACCATCACGGTTTACAGCCAGCAGGCCGCGCTCGTGCTGATGGGCGCGCTGCTGCTCTCCACCGTGATGTTGGCGCCGCAGGGCTTCGTCCTCGGCGTCGGCAAGTTTGTTGTCGATCGATGGACGGGGCGGCGGCGGCGCGAAGGTAGCCCCGCTCTGACTGATGCCAGCCGCCTGCAATCGGATGAGACCTGACATGGCGCTGGTGGATGTGAAGGGTGTGACGAAGCGTTTCGGTGGATTGACCGCGGTGTCCGACGTCGATCTCACGGTGAATGCCGGTGAGGTCCACTGCCTGATCGGCCCCAACGGGGCAGGCAAGAGCACGCTGTTCAAGCTGATCGTCGGGCTTTATCCGCCCACCAAGGGCAGCATTTTCTTCGACACCATCGATATCACGCAAGAGCGGCCCTTTGCCCGCGTGCAGCGGGGCATGAGCATCAAGATGCAGGCGCCGAGTGTTTTCAAGGAACTGCCGGTCCGGCAAAACATCCAGATTGCGCTCCAGGGGCGCCTGTCTGGTGCTGAACGCGACGCCGAGCAAGACCGGCTGCTCACGCTGCTCAATCTGGCGTCAGACACCGGCAAACTCGCAGGCGAGCTTTCGCACGGCCAGCAGCAATGGCTCGAGATCGGGATGGCTTTGGCATTGAGGCCGCAGCTCTTGCTGCTGGACGAACCGACGGCCGGCATGTCGCCGGAGGAAACCTTCAAGACCGGCGAACTCGTCAAGTCGTTCAATGCCGAGGGCATGACGGTTCTCGCCGTCGAGCACGACATGGCGTTTGTTCGCCAGATCGCCCAGCGCGTCACCGTGCTGCATCTCGGCGAGGTATTCGCGCGCGGCAGCCTCGAAACCATTCTTCAGGACGAGAAGGTCGCCGAAATCTATCTTGGTACGACACATGCCCACTGAACAGATTCTTGACGTATCGGGACTTTGGGCGGGCTACGGCGCCACCCCGATCCTGCAGGGCGTGAGCATGTCGGTCTCTCGCGGCGAGATCGTCGGCGTGATCGGCCGCAACGGCGTCGGCAAGTCGACGCTGATGCGATGCCTGATCGGGCTTCTCGATACGTGGCGCGGCACCATCACCTTCATGGACCAGGATGTAACGTCGTTGCAGGCGGACGCCCGGGCGCGCGCCGGCTTCGGCTACATCCCGCAGGGACGTGATGTCTTCCCCCAGATGAGCGTCGAGGAGAACCTGCAGGTCGGTGAGCTGATCGGCGGACCAAAGGGAAAGAAGCTGCCGGAACTGGTCTACGAGTATTTTCCGCGGCTGAAGGAACGCCGGCGGCAGATTGCAGGCACCATGTCGGGAGGCGAACAACAACAACTCGCGATCGGGCGCGCGCTGATCGGTAACCCCTCATTGATGATCCTGGACGAGACGTCCGAGGGCATTCAGCCGTCGATCGTGCAGCATATTTGCGGTGCGCTGAAATCGTTCCGGAGCGAACTCGGGACCACGATTGTCTTCGTCGAGCAGAATCTCGACACCATCCTGGCGATCGCCGAGCGGTGTTACATCATGGAAAAAGGCAAGATCACGCGCTCGCTGACCGGCGATGACGTCAACGCGGACAATGTTCGCGCGCAACTCCTTTTGTGAGGTTGACCGCCCTCCACGAACAGGTCTTGTTCATGAGGGGCGGCTTGTTTGAAGTAGAATAATTAGGGAGGGAGACGAAGATGGATTTGGGACTCAAGGGAGCCAAGGTTCTCGTCACGGGCAGCACCAAGGGGATCGGCCGGGCGATCGCCGAAACGTTCGCAGCCGAAGGCGCCAATGTCGGAATTTGCGCGCGCAATCAGGCGGACGTGGACAGTACGGTCGCGGCGCTGAAGGCCATGGGCGTTGCGGCCTTTGGCGGTTCCGTCGACGTGTCCGACGGTGCGGCGCTCAAGGCATGGGTGAGCGATATGGCATCGAAGCTCGGCGGCGTCGACGCCATCGTTTCCAATGTCAGCGCACTCGCCATCGGGCAAGACGAGGAGAACTGGCAGAAGGAATTTTCCACCGACATGATGGGAACGGTGCGTCTGGTGAACGCGGCGATGCCGTATCTGGAAAAGAGCGGCGCCGCTGCGATCGTGACGATCTCCAGCGTTTCCGGCCGCGAAGTCGACTTTGCAAGCGGCCCCTATGGGACCTTCAAGGCCGCGATCATCCATTATACCCAGGGTCTGGCCAACCAACTGGCCGCCAAGGGTATCCGCGCCAATTCCGTGTCTCCTGGCAACACCTATTTCGAAGGCGGGGTCTGGAACACGATCAAGGATAACAATCCCGAACTGTACAAGACCGCGCTGGCCCTCAACCCGACCGGCCGCATGGGTACGCCGCAGGAGATGGCGAATGCCGTGGTTTTTCTTGCGAGCCGGGCGGCAAGCTTCATCACGGGGACGAACCTCGTCGTGGACGGCGCCTTGACACGCGGCGTGCAGTTCTGAGGCGCTGGAGTTGGGTGAACGGTCGCGCGCCCGATGCCGGAGTGTCCAGTCTTGACATAAGCGGTCTTGGCGCGAGACCAATCCGGAAATTGGTGAGGGATAGCTCGGGAAGGCAGCGAAGGCGGCAGGACGATGTCGCCATCGCCGTCATTGCATGGGCTCTCCCGATGATAATGGGACGTCAGCATGTCTGTGGATCAGTTGCATTACAAATCCATCACACAATTGTCGGAACTCTTTCGTCGCAGAGAGGTGCTACCTTCAGAGGTCACCGAAGCGACGTTGAGCCGAATTGGGAAACTTGACGGCAGCTTTCACGGCTACGCGGTTGTCCTTGCAGAACGGGCAATGGCGCAGGCCAGGAAGCACGACAGCGAACTCGCCAAAGGCATCTGGCGCGGGCCGCTTCATGGCGTTCCGATCGGACTGAAGGATCTCTGCTACACGACATTTGCTCCGAGCGCCGGCGGCACAAAGATTCATGCGAAGTTCGTGCCGTCCTTCAACGCGACCATCGTGGACCGGCTTGAACGGGCCGGCGTGGTCACGCTTGGAAAGCTCAAGATGACGGAGGGCGCCTACACGAGCCATCATCCTCACGACCAGGCGCCGCTCAATCCCTGGAACGTGAATTATTGGGTTGGCTCTTCATCGACCGGATCTGGCGTCGCGACGTCGGCCGGGCTTTGCTATGGCTCGATCGGAAGCGACACCGGCGGTTCGATCAGGTTTCCGTCTGCAACGTGCGGGCTGACCGGCATCAAGCCGACATGGGGCCGGGTCAGCAGGCACGGCATCTTCCCGTTGGCGGACTCGCTCGATCATATCGGGCCGATATGCCGGAGTGCCGCGGACGCCGCAGCCATGCTGGGCGTCATCGCCGGAGCCGACCCGAACGACCCGACGGCGCTGCAGGCTCCGGTGCCGAACTATCTAGCCGGGATCGGGGATGGCGTGCGTGGCTTGCGAATTGGTGTGGATCGCAAATATACCCAGGAAGGAATCGACCCGCAGGTCGTGACCGCGTTGCTGGAAGCAGAGCGAACGCTCGCCGATCTTGGTGCCGAAATCCGTGAGATCCGTTTTCCCTCCTACGAGAAGCTGGTCAGCCAGTGGATTCCAATGTGCTCGGTGGAGACGGCGGAAGCGCATCTGGCAACATATCCGTCACGCGCGAAAGAGTACGGACCGGACCTTGCGCAGTTGATCGAGCAGGGCAGGTCTGTCAGCGGTGTCGAAATTGCAGCCATTCATCACGAACGGCTCAAGTTTTGCGGCAGCCTGGCAGCGTTGTTTGGGGACATCGATCTTTTGCTGATCCCGACCATGCCCGTGCCGATTCCGACGCTGACGAAGATGGGTGAATATGGCGCCGATCCGAACATATTGCTGAGCATTTTGCGCTTCACGGCGGTGTTCGACTTTAGCGGAAGCCCGACGATCACGCTGCCGATGGGGATGGCGTCGGATCACATGCCGCTCAGCATGCAATTGGTCGGACCGCATCTGTCCGAAGACGTGCTGGCTCGTGCAGCGCACGCGTTCCAGTCGATAACGGACTGGCATACGCAACGGCCTCCGATCGGATGAGGTGCCGTGCCACTCGTTGTGTGGAGCGACACAAGG